>Ga0164306_10001662_pt1 | contig 9972 bp, 7 predicted proteins | sample Whisoiple_242_MG_FD_110213 | JGI IMG/M metagenome (GOLD analysis project Ga0164306, IMG submission 110213) | Soil microbial communities amended with fresh organic matter from upstate New York, USA - Whitman soil sample_242_MG | ecosystem: Environmental > Terrestrial > Soil > Unclassified >... | reverse complement strand
TTGCTTCCGGCAAAGTATCTGGAATCCGGTTGCGGGCAATGCCATCTGGGACCGCTGGAGGGAGCGCCCAAACTGAGTGACGGCCGCGGCATGCTTTCGAGCATGGGATGCGTGCATTGCCACAACGTCGCACAGCCCGATGGAAACCTGCTGCAGCCCGGCGATTTTCCGCCGCCGCTCACGCACATCGCGGAAAAGACCAGCAGGGAATGGATCTATGCCTGGATCAAGAACCCGCAGGCGTACGCCGCGTCGGCCACCATGCCGAATTTCCAGCTCAGTGATCAGGACGCCGCCGATATTTCCGCATTCCTGATGGCGCAGAGCTCAGCTTCACCGGCTGCAAAGGTCGAGATAAGAGCTGCGGCAGCCGCGGCCCCGGCGGGCGCTGATGCCTCGACGGAAGCAACGACTCTTTACGGCGCGTCGTTTTGTTCTTCGTGCCACGCGGTACAGAATGAGGCCGGCAACCTGGTGGGCGGTAATTTTGGTCCGGAACTGACTCGCATCGGCAGCAAAGTGAATCCGGATTGGCTGCGCCGCTGGCTCAACAATCCCGCGGCATTTCATCCTGAAACGCGCATGCCGCACTACCGCATGGATGACAAGCAGGTGGCGCTGCTTTCCAGCTTCCTGCTGGCGAAAAAAGATAATGACCTGCTGGCCAATGTACACCTGGCCCCTTCCAGTCCGGACAGCGTCGCACACGGCAAGAAGCTGGTCACGGAAAGCGGCTGTGCCGCCTGCCACCAGATCAACGGAGTAAATCCGCCGCAAAATTTTGCTCCTGATCTCACACGCGTAGGCAGCCGCGCGCTGGCGCAGGTGGTGTTTGCTCCGGGCATGAAGCACAACCTGCCCGACTACATTGCGGCCAAGATCCATGATCCGCGGTCTTTCGGCCCAGGACTGAAGATGCCGAAGTTCACGCTGACGGATTCCCAGGCCGACGCGCTGACGACGGCGTTGCTCGCGCAGACAGACCACGCCGCCACCTATCCCAAAGAGTTGGTGATCAGCGGCGCGCAAACCTCGAATTACCATCCCGGCGGCGATGCCGGCAAACTCATGGATGATCTGCGTTGCCTGAGCTGCCATGCCATCAACGGCAGAGGTGGTGACATGGCGCCTGACCTCACATGGGAAGGCAGCGCGGTGCAACGCGCGTGGCTGGAAGACTTCCTCAAGAATCAGAACACGCTGCGGCCGGCGCTGATCCGCCGCATGCCCAAGTTCAACCTGAGCCCGGCTGAAATCAAGACGCTGGCGGACTACATCACCGCCGCGTACCAGGGACCAGGTTTTGATTCGCAGGCGCTGGACGCCAAGGCTTTGAACGCGGACTCGGCCGCGCGGGGCAAGCAGCTCTTCTATTCGAAATATGGCTGCCAGTCCTGCCACATCGCCGACTACAAGAATGACAAAGGGTACGTCGGGCCGGCTTTGACCAGCGTGGGCACGCGATTAACGCCCGTGTGGACGTACAAGTGGCTGAAGGACCCCAATGCCCTCCGTGCCGGAACGCTCATGCCGAACTTCAGCTTGAAAGATGATGAAGCCCGCGACTTGACGGCCTTCCTGATGACTTTGAAAGCAAAACAGGGAGGTGGCAAATGAGGCTTCTGCGCTTCGTCCTTCTTGCATCTGCGGCGCTCCTGGCCGGTTGCCGGCACTCCGCCACGCAGATGCCCAAGCCCGCTGCGTATGGAGCTCAGATCGTTGAAGTCAGCGGCGGCAAGCAGTTCACGCAGGTCGGTTCCACGCTGCCACAAGCGCTGGTCTTGCAGGTAAACGGCGCGGATGGCAATCCTGTTACCGGCGCTCTGGTTGCGCTTCATGGTGATGGCGTGCAGTTCACCCCGGCGCAGGCGCTGACGGATTCGAGCGGCCAGGTCACAGTCGCGGCGCAACTGGGATACAATCCGGGTGATTATCAGGTGACCGCTGAAACGCCAAAATCCGGCGGAGGCAGCGCAACGCTCAGCCTGCGGGAGATTGCTCTGGGCTACGAACAGACAGTAGGGAAAACGGTAAATGACAAGTACTGCATCCGCTGCCATGATCCGGAATCGACGCCGGAGCGCGTCTCCAACCTCGACAATCTTTCACCTGCGCCGCACCAGTTTACTGACGGCGCCACGCTCAACCGGATGTCTGACGCCGATCTCACGAACATGATCGCGCATGGCGGCCCGGCGCTGGGCAAGTCGCCGCAAATGCCGGCTTATGGCGCGACGCTGAAGCCTACCGAGATCAAGGCCATCCTTTCTTATATCCGCACCATCGCAGATCCGCCGTACCAGACCCCAGGAGTGAAATATGGGAAATAGATATTTTGTTCGCACGATGATTGTTGCCCTCGGCCTTTGCGGCGTGGCGTGTTCAGCCCAGGTACTATCGCTGGGCAAGGTTACAGATCCGGTTTCGAAGCGATTGCAAAAGCAATATTCTGTGCAGCTGCAGCAGATTTCATCGGAAGCCGCGGCGATCCATTTTCCGTATCCTTTCTACTTCAGCACAATGCTCGATATTGACGAAGCGCGGCAGAAGCAGTTGCCGCAGGGCTCCATACGGTTCGACCAGTTCAACGGCCAGACAGTGCTGGCGATTTCCGGGAACTACTACATTTCCTATTTGTCGAGCCAGCTCAACGGCAACCAGCGCGCCCGCAAAACATATCAGGATGTGGTGCTGCCGCTGCTGAAAGCGGCTGTCGCCAAGTTGGACCGCAGCGTTCCCTTTGAGGCGTACGCCTTTGAGGTTTCTCATCACGTCCGCAACCAGGTATTGAAGGTGAATACCGAGGGCGCGGAGAACCTGATGGTCCTGTTTCCGCGGGCGGTTGGGGAAAGGCTGGTGCGCGCGAACGACACCGAATCGCAACAGAGCGCATTGCTGGAAAGCGAGGTCTACCTGAACGGCGAGCCGTTCACGCTCTGGCTGACAGGAGACGACGCGCCCGTTGACGTAAAGGACCACTATCTGGCCCGGCACAGCCATGGCGAGCCGGCCAAGACGACATTGTCCGCGGAGCCGGCGGAACCGGGAACGCTGGTAAGCCCCAACCTTGTACCGGAATCTGAGCTGGCAAAGACCGTACGCGAGCGGAGGAACGCGCCGCGCGATATTTCTCCCATGAAACTGGAGAAGCTGCAAACTACTTATGAAGCAACGCTGCAGCGGCTGGTGCCGGAGCTGAAACAGCAAGCGCATTTTGTGGATTACGCGCCACCGTCATTTATTGCGTTCCGTGACGGAGCTTACCTGCAGCTCAGTATGAATACCGATCTGGAGCAGCCGGCTGGAGCATCGCAGTATCGCATTGCGGCCATGGCTTTTGAGAGCCATATCTCACACGTGCTGCGGCCGGTTGCCAAATACTTCCATGACAATCCTCAATTTGACGGTGTTGATTTCACCACCACAGTTCACCAGTCCGCCCAGCCCAACAGCATGTCAGTGGAGTTCGTGGTGCCGTTTTCAGCGCTCGCGAGCTATGAGAAATATGACTGCACCGGCCAGGAGCTGATTAACCGCAGCATCGTGCTTATTAATGGAGAGAGAGTTTCTCTGGACCTGCAGCGGGCGGAAGCGGATTCCTTCGCAAAATAAGTTCCAAACCGCCAGGCCCCGGTCGCGCGCGGGATGCGATGGTCCGCTGCCGTGTTTATGCGATGGTCCGCTGCTGTGTTCATTTGTAAGGAAATAGCGAGGCCCGTTCTGCGCCGGCAGCAGGTATATTAGTTGGGCCATGACAGAGTTTCCCATAGACCAGGTCCGGGCCGCGTTTCCAGCCCTGCAAAATCCAGCCCTGCCGGATAAAGACGCCTTCATTTTCTTTGACAACGCGGCGGGCGCGCAGTCTCCCGCGATCGTGTTGAACGCCGTCGCCAACCATCTGCTGCATCGCAACGTGCAAAGAGGCGGGCGCTACCGCCAGTCGCAGGAAGTGGACAAGGCAATTGCGCAGGCCCGCGCGAGCGTCGCTCTGCTGGTCAACGCCCGGCACGCTGAGGAAATTTCTTTTGGCATGAATGCGACCTCTTTCATGCGGCTCATCAGCATCGCCATTGGTCAATCGTTGAAAGATCGCCGTGAAATCGTTGTGACCGACCTTGACCATGAAGCGAATATCGCCGTGTGGCTGGCCCTGGAACGCGAAGGCGCGAAGATCCTGTGGTGGCATTTTCGGGACGACGGCCGCCTTCATCCTGAAGACCTGGAGCAGTTACTCTCGCCGCGGACCCGGATCGTGGCGTGCACGCTGGCCTCAAATGCTATCGGGTCCATCCTGGATATTGCGGAGGTTTCGCGGCGCGCGCATGCGGCCGGGGCAGAGGTGTTTGTGGATGCCGTACACTATGGCCCGCACGGGCCCATCGACGTGCAGGCATTCGACTGCGATTACCTGGTCTGCTCAGGCTATAAAATCTTTTCTCCTCATATGGGATTTCTCTGGGGACGGCGCGAAACGCTGGACGCATTGCCCACCTTCCGCGAAGATTTTGTGCCCGATACCACACCGGCCAAGCTGGAGATCGGGACATATATATATGAGAATGTCGCCGGAATGGACGCCGCCGTGCATTACATGGAAGATCTTGGGCGGCGCATTCAACCCGCGGCAACCGGGCGGCGAGCCGCGCTGGTGGCTTGCGCCGAGGCCATCCGTGGTTATGAAGCGCAACTTTCCTGCGCCATGCTGGATGCGCTGGCCAACGTGAATGCGACTGTATACGGAATTACCGCTCGCGGCCAAATCTCGCACCGCACGCCGACGTTGTGCTTTAATCTTGCAGGCATTTCCCCGGCCAGTGTGACTGAAGAGCTCGCGAAACGAAACATCGGCGTGCGCGATGGCCACATGTATTCGCCGCGGCTGATGAAGCGGCTGGGACTCACCAAAGAGAGTGGCGCGGTGAGGGCGTCATTGGTGCATTACAACACGCTGGAAGAAGTGCGCAGGTTCGAAAGCGCTCTGGTTGAGATGGCCCGCCCGTAACCGCATGGGCACAAAAAGGACACCGTATGCTGACCAATAAGAAAGTCCCGGAGATATGTTCATGCTTCAGCCCCGCCGCCGTTGGCGCCCCTGAGTATCAAAGATGACGGACCAGGAAAAGTTAGCGGCGGGAGCCGCGACTGCCGGCCAGAATCTTATCCAGACCGAAGTAGAAGGTCTCCACCGGCGGCTGAGCCAACGGCAGCTCACCATGATGGCCATTGGGGGCGCCATCGGCGTCGGCCTGTTTCTGGGCAGCAGCGTTACCATCCGACTCGCCGGCCCGGCGGTGATTCTGTCGTATCTTCTGGGAGCAGGCATCGCGCTGATCATGTCTTATGTGCTCACGGAGATGGCGGTTGTCCATCCGGTGGCGGGCGCTTTTGGAGTCTACGCGGAGAAGTACCTCAATCCCTGGGCAGGGTTTTCCGTGCGGGCGACGTATGGCGTGGCGCAGATCATCGCCATCGGCGCTGAAGTCACGGCTGCCGGCATCTACATTTCTTATTGGCTGCCCAATGTGCCACAGTGGATTTGGGTGGTGCTGGTTTCATCCGCCCTGGTCGCGCTCAATTCAATGCAGGTCAATCGCCTGGGCGAATTTGAATATTGGTTTGCCATGATCAAGGTGGCCGCAATTGTCGCTTTTATTATTGTGGGACTGGCCCTGATTTTTGGCATCGGCGGGCCACATGCCATCGGCCTGGCTAATTTGACCCAGCATGGAGGATTTCTGCCGGCGGGATGGAAAGGCGTCTGGCTCTCGCTGACCATCACGGTCACCAGTTACATGGGCGTGGAAATTATCGCGGTCACGGCGGGAGAAGCCCAGCATCCTGAGGTGACCATTCCTCGCGCCATGCGGAACATTGTTTACCGGCTCATCGGGTTCTATGTGCTGGCGATCGCAATTATGGTGACGATGGTGCCGTGGAACCAGACCGGCAGCTCGTCCGCGCTTTCCGGCAGCCCGTTTGTTACGGCGTTCGCGGCGGCGCACATACGTTTTGCGGCCGCGATCATGAACTTTGTGGTGCTCACCGCGGCGCTCTCCAGCGTGAACACCAACCTTTACCTGGCGACGCGAATGCTTTTTTCTCTGGGCCGCGGCGGTTACGCTCCCGCATGGATGGGCAAGGTGAGCGGCAACGGCGTCCCGCATCGCGCGCTGCTGGCTTCAACCGCGGGGATCATCGCGGCCATCCTTCTCGCCATCTTTGCGCCGAAGAATGCTTTCCTGATGCTGTACGGCACCGCCGTGGCGGGAATGCTCTTTGTGTGGCTGGTGATTCTCAATACACATCTTCGTTTTCGCAAGTCCATCACCAGCGAGCGCCTGCTGAGTTTGCCGATGCGTCTGCGGGCCCACCCGTTTTTCACCGTGCTCGGCATTGTTCTGCTTCTGGCGATCGCGGCCACCACCTTCTGGGTGGAAGGATTGGAATGGTCGGTGCCGGCATTTTCAGTTTTCCTGGCCGTGATCTCGGTCTGGTATCTGGTGATTAGGCCGCGCCGAGTGGCTTGAAAACATCCACCACGGAGGCACGGAGGCACGGAGAACTGCCAAAATTGCCAAAATTGCCAGAATTGCCGAAATTGAAAATCGAAACGTGGAAGAGATAACGGGAGCGAAAACAAGCAATGGCAGCTGAAAGCCTTCGATCACCAGATCACCCGATCACGCGCGATCACCCGATCTTGATTTCTCCGTGTCTCAGTGTCTCCGTGGTAGGTTTTAGTTATCGCGCACCAAGGACATTGTTCAAGGAGAACGCTCGATGATGAAAACCAGCGAGGAGCTCTACTCTTCGCTACGCCGGCGATTCAAAGGCGACTTGCTGCGCCCTGCCGATGGCGGCTACGAAGAAGCGCGCGCCATCTGGAACGGCATGGTCGCCCGCAGGCCCGGACTGATCGCGCGTTGCGCCGGCGTTAGCGATATACAAAACGCGGTGCGTGCAGGCGCCGAGTCCGGAATTGTTACCGCTATCCGGTGCGGAGGGCACAGCCTTGCAGGTTTCAGCACGTGTGATGACGGTCTGGTGATCGATCTCTCCAGGCTCCGCGACGTTACCGTGGATGCCGAGGCGCGCCGCGCCCGGATTGCCGGAGGATGTTTGCTGGGATCGGTGGATACCGCCACGCAAAAAGCGGGACTGGTGTTTCCTTCCGGCGTGGTCTCGCATACTGGCGCCGGCGGATTGATCCTGGGCGGAGGCACGGGATGGCTGGCGCGGCGCTTTGGATTGTCGTGCGACAACGTCGAAGGATTCACTCTGGTCACGGCGGATGGGTCCGTGGTCCGCGCTAACGCCAGGGAGAATCCAGATTTATTCTGGGCGCTGCGCGGCGGCGGCGGGAATTTCGGCGTGGTGACGGAATTTGAGTTGAAGCTGCATCCACTTAGGGCGGTGGTGTTGGCGGAAGGCCTGTCGCCTGAAAGCAGGATTCGTCCGCTGCTTGAATGCTGGCGAGACTTCATGGCGGACGCTCCAATCGACTTGAAGTGGAACATTGATTTGCGTCTTGCCGCGAATACCGGGAACGTACCTCGCGAGTTGCGCGGCCGGCCGGTGGCAAGCAATTCGCTGATCTGGACCGGCGACCCTGAAACCGGGCGTCCTTATGTGGACCGTGCGCTCGCTTTTTGCCACCCGGAGACAACAAGCAGCAAGGTGTTGTCATTTCTTGAGCTGCAAACCATGGCGGATTCCGCGTTTCCGCATGGCCGGCGCTATTACACCAAGTCAGGATATTTCCATTATCTTGACAACGCGACGATTGATCGCATGGTGGAAGCGGCCTTCACCATACCTTCCGCGGAAACCGCGATTGAGCTCGCCTATCTGGGCGGCGCGGTGGCGCAAATGGCCGCGGACGAAACCGCATTTGGCGATCGCAGCGCTCCCTTCATCATGAATCTGCTGGCGAACTGGCAGGATGCGTCAGCCGATGCGCGCAACGTAGCATGGGTGCGCGGACTGTTCACCAAGCTTCGGCCGGCGATGAAGCCGGGGGTCTACGTAAACTTTATGAGCGGCGATGAACAAGATCGCGTGCCCGAGGCCTATCACGAACGCTGGGAGCGAATGGTTGCGGTGAAGTCGCATTATGATCCTGATAATTTTTTCCGGCTGAACCAGAATGTGGCGCCTCGGAGCAGCTTTGCACAAGAACCTAACCACTGATAACACTGATGGAGATCTGGTGATCTGTTGATCCGGTGATCGGAAGACCAGAAACTGCAAGTTGAGTTCTGCTTCTGATCAGCGCGATTCCGGGTTCTTCCGTGGGTAGTGTCTCAGTTAGAGGGTAACGACAATCTCTCCTTACTGTCTTCCTGAGCAAGCGTGAGTCCCGCTTGCGGGACGATCGCGCGTCGAAGGATCCCGAGGATACGTCCTTTGCCCATGCGGTTTCAGGGAATTCTCTCCACAACTTTGCCTTAGAGAATCTGTTTGTCGACAACGAAATAGTAGGTATCGGTAGAACTCCCTGGCGCAGCATGGCGAACGAAACGGTGTCGGGATCCTTCGACTCGCACTTCCCTTTCGCAAGCTCAGGGTCGTGCTCGCTCAGGAAGACAGAGGGATACTGTATTCAACCAAACTGAGACACTACCCTTCCATGGTGAAATTTGCTTTTTCCCGGAGCGTGGTGACGGGAAGCCGATAGGTATCTGTTCGCGGCCAATGGCTGTTGAGCCAACATCACATACAAACGTGATATATTCTCCCTGGATGGAGTCTGCAGAAAAAGTGCCTCCCATCGGCTTCGGATGGTAAGTCCTTGCGGCTCAACTCGGAAGGGCGCGGAAGCGATAGAACTTAAGAGTTTTTAATGTGCAATTTAGGTAACACTAATCTGTTCCTGTCACGATATAATCTTCAGTGCGCGCGTATTTCCGCGCCTACTGAAACCGAACTCGATGCGGACAATTAAGAAATATCTGGGATTGGCGTTGCTGGGGCTCGTTATCGTGCTTACGGCTTCGGTCAACCTGTTTTGCGTCGTTGTAGATAACGACGGCGACGGCGACCCCACGACCGGCGTAACAATCGAGTTCCATGTAATTCAGGGCAAGAAGGCGCAGTTTGTAACCAACCTGGCGCACATGTATTCGCCGATTGCCGCCAAGCTGTTCCGCGACGGGCTCCCCGCCACGCATTTGGTGGAACGGCCGGCCGATCTGGACAACGATTCTGATTTTTCCAACCTGATAGACCTGCTGGGCTCTCCGCTCAGGTGCTAGCTCCCTAAAATCCTTCCCAGTCTTCGCCATTAATTCGTGTAATCCGCCCGTGTAGGTGTGCGTTGAACGCGAAATCATGGCGGCTTTGTTTACCCAAAGTCCGGTGCAAGAGGGTCCTCCCTCATTGACACCGGTTGATGGAGGACATTGTGGCGCAGCGGAATGCTAAGAGCATGAGTCGCAAGAGGCAATTATCCCCAAGGGAGTTGAAGCAGCTTTCCCTGTGGGGTGGAGTGTTGTTTATTATTTTTCTCGGGCTTGTGTATTTCCTGGTGAGCACCGGCGCGATTATCCCCGGAACCGGTGGAATTACGCCCGGCGGCCAGGGTGTTGTGAGCACCGGAGCTACAAAAGCCGCGAAGTAGCGGGATTGAGTTTCGTGGCACAGGCACTCTTGCCTGTGCCCGCCTCCTTCAGACTCCACGCAGGCACAGGCAAGAGTGCCTGTGCCACAAAAACTCGCCATACCGCAGGCATAGATGCCGGCATAAATTCTTCCGGCATCCCAAATTTTTCAAGAAATCCTATTCGCGTTTTATGAATACCCATCGAAAGAAAACACAAGGTCCCTCCGCCCTACTCGCGCGCTGATGACTGCGCGCGCTCGCTTTACGGGCGTCGGGATAACGATTCTTAATGATTAGGACATCATTGTTGCCTCTATCAAAATAAATCCAACTTCTTCGACGGCATACCGCCGGCATAAATGCCTACTCCA
>Ga0164306_10001659_pt1 | contig 9974 bp, 8 predicted proteins | sample Whisoiple_242_MG_FD_110213 | JGI IMG/M metagenome (GOLD analysis project Ga0164306, IMG submission 110213) | Soil microbial communities amended with fresh organic matter from upstate New York, USA - Whitman soil sample_242_MG | ecosystem: Environmental > Terrestrial > Soil > Unclassified >... | reverse complement strand
GATCCCCTACGAGGTCGACGTCGTCTCCGCCCACCGCATGCCGCACGAGATGATCGCGTACGGCGAGTCGGCTGCGGACCGCGGCCTCAAGGCGGTCATCGCGGGAGCGGGAGGCGCGGCGCACCTGCCCGGCATGCTCGCCTCCGTCACCCCGCTGCCCGTGATCGGCGTCCCGGTCCCGCTGAAGTACCTCGACGGCATGGACAGCCTGCTCTCCATCGTCCAGATGCCCGCCGGCGTCCCCGTCGCCACCGTGTCCGTCGGCGGCGCCCGCAACGCGGGTCTGCTCGCCGCCCGCATCCTCGCCGCCCACGACGGTGAGCTGCTGGCCCGGATGAAGGACTTCCAGCAGGAGCTCAAGGACCAGGCGACGGAGAAGGGCAAGCGGCTGCGCGCCAAGACCCAGGGCGCGGACCACTTCGGCTTCGGGAAGTAGGCACACGGTGGACCACCTGGACCGAGCCCGGCAGCTCCTCGCCGGCCACCCCGTCGTCGACGGCCACAACGACCTCCCCTGGGCGCTGCGCGAGCAGGTCGGTTACGACCTCGACGCCCGCGACATCTCCCGGGACCAGACCGGCACCCTGCACACCGACATCCCGCGGCTGCGGGCCGGCGGCGTCGGCGCGCAGTTCTGGTCCGTCTACGTCGCACCCCATCTGGCCGGCGACGACGCGGTGAGCGCCACGCTGGAGCAGATCGACGTCGTCGGCGAGATGCTGGCCCGCTACCCGGACGACCTGCGCCGCGCCCTGACCGCGGACGACATGGAGAAGGCCCGCGCCGAGGGCCGTATCGCCTCCCTGATGGGGGCCGAGGGCGGCCACTCCATCAACAACTCCCTGGCCACCCTGCGGGCCCTGCACACCCTGGGCGTCCGCTACATGACGCTCACGCACAACGACAACACCGACTGGGCGGACTCGGCGACCGACTCCCCGCGCGTCGGCGGGCTGTCGGAGTTCGGCCGTGAGGTCGTGCGCGAGATGAACCGCGTCGGGATGCTGGTCGACCTCTCCCATGTGGCGGCCACCACCATGCGGGACGCCCTCGCGACCTCGGTGGCGCCGGTGATCTTCTCGCACTCCTCCGCCCGGGCGGTCTGCGACCACCCGCGCAACATCCCCGACGACGTGCTGCGGATGCTCGCGGCCAACGGCGGTGTGGCCATGGCGACCTTCGTGCCGAAGTTCGTCCTGCCCGCGGCCGTCGAGTGGACGCTCGCCGCCGACCGCAACATGCGGGAGCACGGCCTGCACCACCTGGACACCACCCCGGCCGCCATGCGGATCCACGCGGACTTCGAAGCGGTCAACCCGCGCCCGATGGCCACCGTGGCGACGATCGCCGACCACCTCGACCACATGCGGGAGATCGCCGGGATCGACCACATCGGTGTCGGTGGCGACTACGACGGCACCGCCTTCCTCCCGCAGGGGCTGGAGGACGTCTCGGGCTACCCGCACCTGATCGCGGAGCTGCTCACCCGCGGCTGGTCGGAGACCGACCTTGCCAAGCTGACGTGGCAGAACGCCGTACGCGTCCTGCGCGACGCGGAAGCGGTGTCCCGTGACCTGAGCGCCCGCGTCGGTCCGTCGCACGCGACGATCGACGAGCTGGACGGTCCGGCGAACTGAGTCCCGCACGGGAGCGCGGAGGAGGCGGTGGCCCGGTGGCCACCGCCTCCTCGCGTCAGGCCTTCGGCCGGCCCATGGCCCGGTAGGTCCAGCCGGCCTCGCGCCACACCGCCGGGTCCAGCGCGTTGCGTCCGTCGAGGATGATCCGGCGCCCCGCCACCTCGCCCAGCTCCGCGGCGTCCAGCTCGCGGAACTCACGCCACTCCGTCAGGTGCAGCACCACGTCCGCACCGCGCACCGCGTCCAGCGCCGTGTCCGCGTAGCCGAGGGTCGGGAAGAGCCGTCGGGCGTTGTCCATGCCCTTCGGGTCGAAGACCGTCACCTGGCCGCCCTGCAGATGGATCTGCCCGGCGACGTTCAGGGCGGGCGAGTCGCGTACGTCGTCGGAGTCCGGCTTGAAGGTGGCACCCAGCACCGCGACGCGCGTGCCCAGGAAGGACCCGCCGCCCACGGCCTCGCGGGCCAGCTCGACCATGTGGCCCCGGCGCCGCATGTTGATGGAGTCGACCTCCCGCAGGAAGGTCAGCGCCTGGTCGGCGCCCAGCTCACCGGCGCGCGCCATGAAGGCCCGGATGTCCTTGGGCAGGCAGCCCCCGCCGAAACCGATCCCGGCCCGCAGGAACTTCTTCCCGATGCGCTCGTCGTGTCCGATGGCCTCGGCGAGCTTCACCACGTCGCCGTCGGCGGCCTCGCAGACCTCGGCCATGGCGTTGATGAAGGAGATCTTGGTCGCCAGGAAGGAGTTCGCGGAGGTCTTCACCAGCTCGGCGGTCGGGAAGTCCGTCACGACGAAGGGCGAGCCCTCGGCGATCGGTCCGGCGTACACCTCGCGCAGCAGCTTCTCGGCCCGCTCGCTCTCGACACCGACCACGATCCGGTCCGGGTGCAGGGTGTCCTTCACCGCGAAGCCCTCGCGCAGGAACTCGGGGTTCCAGGCCAGCTCCGCGTCCGCGCCCGCCGGTGCCAGCTCGGCCAGCCGGCCCGCCAGCCGTGCGGCGGAGCCCACCGGGACGGTCGACTTGCCCACGACCAGCGCGGGCCCGGTCAGGTGCGGGGCGAGCGACTCGAAGGCGCTGTCCACGTAGCTCATGTCGCAGGCGTACTCGCCGTGCTTCTGCGGCGTGTTCACGCAGACGAAGTGCACGTCGCCGAAGGTGCCGACCTCCTCCCAGGAGGTGGTGAACCGAAGGCGCCCGGTGGACCCCTCGATGCCCGCCACGTGCTTCTGGAGGATCTCCTCGAGCCCCGGTTCGTACATCGGCACCCGGCCGGCGGAGAGCATCTCGATCTTCTCCGGCACCACGTCGAGCCCGAGGACTTCGAAGCCCAGCTCCGCCATGGCCGCGGCATGGGTGGCGCCGAGGTATCCGGTGCCGATCACGGTGATCCTGAGGGCCATGGGGTGCTCCTGAACGATGCGGACAGACGTGCGGAGCCGAGCATATCCGGGCGGGCGGAACGCGGTTTTCCGGCCGTCGAGGTGGCCGTCGGCATGGCTGTCGGCAAGCTCACGTGCCGCGCCCGTATGCCTCCGCTCGACGAGGCCACTAAAATTGGGTTACTTAACGGTAGTTAGCATCCTTGGGGAGTGAACGTCTTGGCGGGTTCGACCGATTTCGACCTGTACCGTCCGGCCGAGGAGCACGACATGCTCCGCGAGACGATCCGTTCGCTCGCCGAGGCGAAGATCGCCCCGCACGCCGCGGCGGTGGACGAGGAGGCGCGCTTCCCGCAGGAGGCGCTGGACGCCCTCGTCGCTTCCGACCTGCACGCGGTCCACGTCCCGGAGGAGTACGGCGGCGCCGGCGCCGACGCGCTCGCCACCGTCATCGTGATCGAGGAGGTGGCCCGCGTCTGCGCGTCCTCCTCCCTCATCCCGGCCGTGAACAAGCTGGGCTCGCTCCCGGTGATCCTCTCCGGCTCCGAGGACCTCAAGAAGAAGTACCTGGGCCCGCTGGCCAAGGGCGACGCGATGTTCTCGTACGCCCTCTCCGAGCCGGACGCCGGCTCCGACGCCGCGGGCATGAAGACCAAGGCCGTCCGCGACGGCGACTTCTGGGTCCTCAACGGTGTGAAGCGCTGGATCACCAACGCGGGCGAGTCCGAGTACTACACGGTCATGGCCGTGACGGACCCGGAGAAGCGCTCCAAGGGCATCTCGGCGTTCGTCGTCGAGAAGTCCGACGAGGGCGTCTCCTTCGGCGCCCCGGAGAAGAAGCTCGGCATCAAGGGCTCCCCGACGCGCGAGGTCTACCTCGACAACGTCCGCATCCCCGCCGACCGCATGATCGGCGAGGAGGGCACCGGCTTCGCCACCGCGATGAAGACCCTGGACCACACCCGCATCACGATCGCGGCCCAGGCGCTCGGCATCGCCCAGGGTGCCCTGGACTACGCCAAGGGCTACGTCCAGGAGCGCAAGCAGTTCGGCAAGCCGATCGCCGACTTCCAGGGCATCCAGTTCATGCTCGCCGACATGGCGATGAAGCTGGAGGCCGCCCGTCAGCTCACCTACTCGGCGGCGGCCAAGTCCGAGCGTGTCGACGGCGACCTGACCTTCTTCGGTGCCGCGGCCAAGTGCTTCGCCTCCGACGTCGCGATGGAGGTCACCACGGACGCCGTGCAGCTGCTCGGCGGCTACGGCTACACGCGGGACTACCCGGTCGAGCGCATGATGCGCGACGCCAAGATCACCCAGATCTACGAGGGCACGAACCAGGTCCAGCGGATCGTCATGGCCCGCAACCTGCCGTAGTCCTCTGCGCATCGGACGAGGGAGCCCCCGCTTCGGCGGGGGCTCCCTTTTCTGTCGCGCCCAGGAGTGACCGGCCGGCTCAGGCGGGCCGGTCCCCGTCAAGGATCTCTTCGGCGGAGTCGGCGGTGGCGGCTCGGCGAAGCCATCGGCGCAGGACGTCGAGGTCGCGGCAGCCGGTGATCGTGTCGCGGATCCCGTCCGGGACCTCGATGCCGCGCTCGTCGAACACGAGCAGGATGTCTTCGGCGCGGCCCCGCGCTTCGCCCTCGGCGCGACCCCGTGCCTCGCCTTCGGCACGGCCTTCGTCCCGGATTTCTTCGGAGAGGGGCGAGATGTAGAAGGAGAGATCCACGGCCACCAGGTTCCTCCACTGTTGTGCGGCGGGGCGGTTGCCCAGGCCTTGTGCGGTGAGTTCGATGATGGGGGCGGCGATGTCGTCCGGAGCGCCCCGAAGGGCTGCTGACAGCGTTTTCAGTATGGCACCGACGTCCGGTTCGCCCGCGTGTGTGATGGCGGACAGCGTGGCGAGTGCCAGGTCCTTGCGGGCTTCGGCCACATCGGTGACGGCGGGGATGTTGTGCGGGCCCGCGACGAGCGGTCGGAGGGTCAGTACAGGCCATTGAGGTGAGCCGAGCGGCACCGGACGGGCAGCCCACGCGGCGGTGGCCCGATCCTGGCAGACGACCAGCAGCATGGTGGGCAGCCGGTACTTCTCCAACAGGTAGGAGACGTAGTACGCCCAGCTGGTCGGTTTGTCGGGGTCTTTCTTGCCCTGGGCTTCCACCGCGAGGAGAAAGAGCCCGTTGTCCTCCGTCTCGATGCGCAGCAAGGTGTCCACGCGACGTTCGACAGGCCGGGACTCCGTCAGGTCGGTGGTGACGACATCGGCGGACACGAAGGGCGGGAAGGCGACCCCGAGCACTTCGGAGACCCGGGAGAACAGCTCCGGGTACTCCTGGAAGACGCGGTGCATCGCCTCGTGGGGTGCGCTGACCATGGAGGTCCGTTCGGGTTGGCGGATGGTGTGCCGGGCCAGGCCGCCGCAGGTGCCTCCGCGCGGCAGTCGCGGCAGTGGCCGGGGTGGCGGGAGCGGAAGGCGCGGTCGCAGCGGTCGCAGTTCTGGAGCGGGATGACGATCGCGCCCGGGCGCTGCGGGCGGGCGAGGTCGTGGGCGCCGGGGAGCGGCGGGGGCAGCAGGGCCGTGATCCGGTGCCTCAGGAGTTTGGCCGGGTGCCGTAGGGGCACGGGCAGGTCGGCGGTGAGGGCGTGGCGGATCGTGTCGGGGTGGGCGTCGCGTTCGAGCCAGGTGGCCACGCCGGGGGCGAGGATCGCGATGTCGCGCTCCGGGAGAACGAGTTGGGGAGACAGGCGGCGGAGGTCCGCGAGGAGCGCTCCGGCCGCGCGCAGCAGCTCCGGGGTCTCCGCAGCGGGACGGGGGACGGGCGGGGGTGGCGTCGTACGTGCCGTGGGTGCGGGCACGCAGACGGCCGGGAGGTGCGGCGGTGACGGCGGTGGTTCGGGTGCGGGCGCGGGTTCAAGTGGCACGGGCAGCGCGGCTGTCGGCTCCGGGGGCCGGGCCGGTGGCCGAGGGTGTGACGGTGCGGCCTGTGCCGTGTCCGGCCGGTTTCGGGAGACGGTGCGGGTCACGACGCGGCCGTCGGCAAGCCGCACCCGGCTGCGGTGCAGATAGCCCGCGGCCTCCAACTCGCGCAGGGCGGCGGCGATGCGTGTCTCGCTCTCCGGGAACCGCTCGGCCAGCCGCTTGATGCCGATCCTCGCTCCGGCGGGCAGCGACTGGATGTGCACGGCGAGCCCGATGGCCACCAGGGACAACGCGCGATGGCGGCTGAGGTGGTTGCCGATGACGGTGAAGTCGGTGGTGTGCCGGGAGTTGATGTGGACGACGCCGGAGGACGGCTTGGCATCCTCGGTCGTGCCGGGTGGGGCGCACGGGGGCGCGATATCCTGCCGGGTATCCATCGGGAAGCTTCTTCTTCCTCGGTGGTCAGGCCCCCGATCGGGATTCGCAGTCCCGGCCGGGGGCCGTCGCATGTCTGGGGTTGTCGCGGCGAGCATATGACACCCAACCCGTCTCAAATCCAGCCCAGTTGCCATATGTCACCCGCGCGGGTGACCTGGGGCGAGGGTGGGGTCGGGTGTGGTGGGGGAAGTTCTTTTCCCACGTACTTGAAAGCCTTTTACGTCGTGGGTGACCACGTCGCGGCCGACCGGGTCGTGGGTCACCGGGTCGTGGATTCCCGCGACCCGGTGCGTGCCGACCCGGGGCGGATGTCCGGTGCCCGTCCGGTGTTGTCCTGGCTGTCCCGAGTGACGTGCGGGGGTCCTCCGGGGTTGAACGGTGACGGCATGGACGTGGGAAGCGGGGCACGGATGAGCGTGGACGGGGCCGGTACGCAGCACGGTGACGGCGGAGCGGACGAGCCCGGCTGGGACGTCGATCCCGACGACGAGTCCGGGGTCGCGGTGATCGCCACGGTCGGCCGCCAGATCAAGGCCTGGCGGGAGTCGGCGGGCATGCGGGCCGGCGAGTTCGGGGTGGCCATCGGGTACGGCGAGGACCTGGTCTACAAGGTGGAGGGCGGGCGGCGCATCCCCCGCCCCGAGTTCCTGGACCGGGCTGACGAGGTCCTGCGCGCGGGCGGCAAGCTCGCCGCCATGAAGCGGGACGTGGCGGAGGTGCGGTACCCGAAGAAGGTGCGGGACCTGGCGAAGATGGAGGCCAAGGCGGTCGAGTTGGAGGCGTACCACCACCACAACATCAACGGTCTGCTCCAGACCGAGGAGCACATGAGGGCCCTGTTCGCGTCGTGGCTGCCCGCCTACTCGGCGGACGACACCGAGCGGATGGTGGCTGCACGTATGGCCCGGTGGACCATCTTCGACAGGGACCCCCTCCCCGCCCTCAGTTTCGTCCAGGAAGAGGTGACTCTCCGCCGTCCCGTGGGCGGCAAGGCGGTGTTGCGCAGGCAGCTGGAACGCCTGCTGGAGATCGGGAAGTTGCGCAACGTATCGATTCAGATCATGCCGACCCGCTGCGAGGAACACCCCGGGACCGGCGGCCTGATCGAGGTGCTCAGGTTTCCGGACGGCAGCGCGGTCGGGAGATCCGAGGGAGCCTTCGGCAGTCGTCCCGTCTCGGATCCGAAGCAGCTCCGGATCCTCTCGATGCGCTATGGGATGATCCGGGCTCAGGCGCTCACGCCAAGGGACTCACTGATCTTCGTCGAGCGAGTGCTGGGAGAGACATGATCCGCAGAACCTGCGCCGAGGACGCCTCCGAGCCGAAGTGGACCAGGAGCAGCTACAGCAGCAGCGGTGACGGCAACGACTGCGTCGAGGTCGCCGCCCGCCCGCACTCCGTCCTGGTCCGCGACTCCAAGGACGCGTCCGGCCCCCGGCTCGGCTTCGCCCCGTCCGCCTGGGCCGCGTTCCTGGAGCACGCCTCCCGGGGCTGACCGGGCGACGGCGGTACGTACGACGAGGGCGGGCCGGGGAGATGTCCCCGGCCCGCCCTCGTCGTGTGGTGCCGCCGGTCAGCTGCCCTTGACCGTGACCTTCTCGTCGTTCTTGAGCTGCTCCACGAGCTGCTTGACCTTGTCCTTGTCCCAGACGAGGTTGCCGTTCACGCTCTGGCCCGAGAGCGGGATGTTCATCGACGTGCCCTCGCCGCCGGTCACGCCCTTCATCGCGAAGAACATGTTGCCGAGCGACCAGAGCGACATGTCCTTGTCCACGATCAGCGTGTCCAGGCCCGCGCCCATCGTCGGGTACAGCTTGAACGGGTTGAGGATCGTCGACGGGGTCGCCGTCTGGGAGGCCAGGGCCGCGAGGAACTTCTGCTGGTTCTTCGTGCGGTCCAGGTCACTGCCCGCGAAGGCGTACCGGGTGCGGACGAAGGCGAGGGACTGCTCGCCGTTCAGCGTCTGCTTCCCGGCCTGGAAGTCGGCGCCGGACTTCTTGTCCTTGAACGCCTTGGGGATGTCCAGCTCCACGCCGCCGATCGCGTCCACGATCTTGGCGAAGCCGCCGAAGCCGATCTCGACGTAGTGGTCGATGCGGAGCCCGGTGTTGAACTCGACCGTGCGGACCAGCAGCTCCGGGCCGTCCTCGGCGTACGCGGCGTTCAGCTTCGTCGTACGGCCCGTGCCGGCGAACTTCTTGCCGGACTCGGACCCGACGAACGAGGGGATCTCCACGTTCGAGTCACGGGGCAGGGAGATCAGCGTCGGGCCGTTGGAGCCGTCGTGCAGGATCATCATCGAGTCGGTCCGCTTGCCCTCGGCGGAGCCGGTGTGCAGCTTCTTCTTGTCCTCGGCCGTCATGCCCTCGCGGCTGTCGGAGCCGACGATGAGGTAGTTCGTGCCGTCGCCCTCGGAGGGGCGCTCGATGACCTTGGAGAGGTCGACCTCGCGCTTGAGCTTGCCGTCGGCCCAGAAGTACGTGCCGATGGAGACCGCGAGCAGCGCGACCACGAGGGTCAGGGTGCCGACCTTGAGGCGCCTGCCCCAGTTCGGGGCGGGGCGGGACTGGACGTAGCCGCCGTCGCCGCCGAAACCGCCACCGCCCTGGCCGCCGCCTCGCTGGCCGCCGCCGTAGACCTGGCCCGTGTTGTAGCCGCTGTCGTAGCCGGGGGCCTCGCCGTAGCCGTCGTAGCCCTGGCCCTGCTGCGGCGGGATCCGGGGCGGGGACTGCGGAGGCGCGGGGCGCCGGCGGACGTGCGGCATGGCACGGGCGCCCTCGGGCTGCGGGTTCGCACTTCCCCGCCCGTAGCGCTCGTCGGGTCGGCCGTTCCGTCCTTCGGGCCATTCGCTCATGCCGAACAGTGTGCCGTCTCGACCTGTGCCTCTTACAGGGTGTACCGGAGATCGGGTCACGGCTGTTGCGAAGCTGATGCAATGCAACCGGGGGCAAGCCCCCGCATAAGGTGGACGGTATGACAGATCAGCCCCAGCCACCGGAGGGCGAGATTCCGGGCAAGCCCACCTCGGCCTCCCGGACCACCCTCAGCCACATCATGACCGGCAACGACACCAACCTCCTGGGCACGGTGCACGGCGGCGTGATCATGAAGTTGGTCGACGACGCGGCGGGGGCGGTCGCGGGCCGGCACTCCGGCGGTCCCGCCGTGACGGCCTCCATGGACGAGATGGTCTTCCTGGAGCCGGTCCGGGTCGGTGACCTCGTCCACGTCCGCGCCCAGGTGAACTGGACCGGCCGCTCCTCGATGGAGGTCGGCGTCCGCGTCATGGCGGAGCGCTGGAACGAGTCGACCCCGGCCCAGCAGGTCGGCAGCGCCTATCTGGTGTTCGCGGCGGTCGACGAGGACGGCAAACCGCGCCGGGTTCCGCAGGTCGTGCCCGAGACGGAGCGGGACAAGCGGCGCTACCAGGAGGCGCAGATCAGGCGCACGCACCGCCTCGCCAGGCGGCGCGCGATCAAGGAACTGCGGGAGCAGCGCGCGGCCGAGGGCATCGACGACTGAGCGCGCGGTGCGACGGCCGTCGTACCGGCGCCGTCAGCGGGGGACCCGCAGCCGTTCCAGCAGGGCGTCCTCGGCCCGG
>Ga0164306_10001658_pt1 | contig 9975 bp, 9 predicted proteins | sample Whisoiple_242_MG_FD_110213 | JGI IMG/M metagenome (GOLD analysis project Ga0164306, IMG submission 110213) | Soil microbial communities amended with fresh organic matter from upstate New York, USA - Whitman soil sample_242_MG | ecosystem: Environmental > Terrestrial > Soil > Unclassified >... | reverse complement strand
TTTTTTTTAGATTTAATGGAAAATGTAGATCTTGAACATCGTTTGCTTTCACAAGCACAAAAAAGAGCCGTTAAAAATATTTACTAGCCTCTTTTCTGAAAATAATATGCTTTGTTGCATAACTCCGATATTGGCCAGAGATACGACGATGAATCTGTTTGTGTAACAATAAACATATCTGATTAAGAATAAAACATATTGAAATCGTTAGCATCTTGCGATTTATTTAGTTACGTGACAGCGCACCGTAATACTAATGGTGATGGTTAATGCTCCACATGGCGTCATTATTGCATTTGTTATTATTATTTTACATAATTTTGTGATAGTATTCTGAAGAGAGTTTGTGTTGCCATGGTACCTTCTCGGTAATCACCATTTCTTAGAGCAACCTCAACAATGTCCAATCCTATTAGTTTTGCTGATGTATCTATACTTTTGATGATCTGTAATACTTCAAAAGGGTTCAACCCAAATGGTTCTGGGGTTCCCGTACATGGAACATAGGGCAAATCATATACGTCTATATCAAATGATATGTAGATCTTTTTATCTACTGTTGCCCTTCTTAGATACACCAACAGATTATCAATTCTATTGTGAATGTCCCAAGCATCAAAAGTAACGACTCCATTTTTTTCTGCCATATTATTTTCTTGTCTATCTGTCTGACGTATTCCAATTTGGATTAAGTTCTTGCCTGATATGTAGCCATCATTTATTATATGATAAAATGGGGTCGTATGACACATCCTCATACCATCATATTCTGGTTTCATATCCCTATGGGCGTCAAAATGAATTATAAGTGGCTTTTCTGAGGATAATGCCTTCATTTGATAATAAGACAGTGTATGTTCTCCACCTATCATTACAGGTAGTTTTTTGGCTTCATATAATATGGAAGTTATTTTTGGTATCGTCTTGTCCAGAAATGATAATGTACGCGTGATATTGCCGATCTGCTGTCTATTTTCCTTCTCATCATCTTCATCTTTTCTTTCTCCCCCTTCTGTCTGTGTAGGAATCTTTACATCTCCAAGGTCATAGATTTTGACTTTATCATAAATGTCTACTTTTTCATCGAGGATAAAAGTTTCCGTCTGTCGTGCAGAGGTTAATCTAATTGTTTCAGGTCCTCCAGAGGTTCCTTTTCCAAAACTTGTCGTAATATCTACAGGAATACCATAAACCACCACACTTGATTCCTTAAAGGAAATTTTGAGAGGGATATCTGCAAAACTATATCCTGCTTTTGTTTTTTCAGGAACAATGAATAGAGGTTGAAGAAATTCAAGAGTAGCATCACTACTGGTAGTAGCAGTCTCCTTCTCCTTCTTCTTCAATACTATTAAGGAATTAACCACACTATATACATTAAATGCTTTTTTGTGTTTTTCTCACGTAGGCGATATTACTATATAGTACTAGTACCATTATCGTAGGACGGTTATTCAAGATGGCTATTTTTAGGTAACAGCGTCGTATAGTAGTCGAGCTAAAACTAACTAAACTAACTGCTTTGTTGCATAACTCTGTTATCAGTCAGTAACAGCAGAAATATTATGCCTTCAAAGTGATAAATCAAGTATAATTAACGATAAGCTGTATTGAATTAGTCAATATCTCGCGATTTTGTTTAGTTATGCAACAAAGCAAAACTAACTAAAAACTGACTTGAAGAGTGCAAAGAAGATCGTTTTGATTTCATAAGAAATAATTTTTTGTTTGCATATACCCAAAAAACACATGCAAACATACATACACGCAACCTCTACCGTCATTTGCTCCAGAACAACTCATCCAAGTTTGATTGGTGTGGTTTGCCTAGAATCGATTTGAAGTTAAAGTTCAAGGATGATAAAAGCTGATCGAACGTTGCCTCCATAGCTTCAAGGTATTTTTCTGTATCAATTTCTTCTGCTTTTACTAACTCTACAGGTTTGACACCGTCTCCCGTTTTTGTTTTGACATATGAAATAATATCTCCTGCCTTGATCTCCTTCCCTATATCCAGTAGTAATTTCGCAGCCTTGATGTGTTGTGGTAGTCCCTTGTAGTTTTCAACTTCTCCGTCTCTGCCATCTAGTGAAGTTGCTTTGGTACGAGCTATAGTCATTGTTGATGATGTTGTTGAAGTATTACTACTTGTGATCTTCTTTCCATACTTCGCAGGAGACTTGTTTACCATTACATTAAAGCTGAGGTCTGAGTGCGGTATTTTTCGAGATTCCAAATTTCTGGCATTTTCTTGGATAATTTTTTTGATCTTTTCTTTAGCAGACTCAAAATCCTTTTCTGAATTTACCTTACTTAAAATACCTAAAATATTGTAAAATGCATGCCGTATGAATGGGGGAGTATGTGATTTCTTTCCGGTAAGACCTTTGACATCTACTGTGCCATCTGCTAGAACACCCAGATAATTTTTCTTTAGTTCACTAAATACCACATACCGGTATTGCTTGTCTGTTTCAAGATCGACGCCAAGATTGCTTCTTGCCCAAGCAGATATTTCAGATACTCTTGCCTCGGAGGGATTTTTTAAGAAAAGAGAGTCAGTATCTCCATATATCACATTAATACCTATTGCCTTGCATTTCTCAATTGTCTTTGTTGTGGTAGTCCTCCCAATAGCGGCAGTTGCATCCGCTACTGGCAAGCAGTAGAGGGGAAATATCTCTGCTCCCATTACCCCGTAACTGGCATTAAGAATTACTTTAATTGCCTGGCTAACTACATTATATAATTGCCGCTCTTCAGGACCAAGAGTCTTATTTTTAGATAAGTGTTTGTAGTAGTTGACCCTTAAATCACGGAGCGAGCCGATCAAAAGAGATGTTAGCCCTCTTCGTTCTTTGCATATCCAGTGTGTAGTCCCCAGTATCTGCCGATTAGGATCATTTTTACAGGATTGATGTGGGCAGTTTACAGTCTCATATGACAGGTTGTGTACCTTAATGATGCTTGGATATAGACTTGCAAAATCCACAACAACAACATTAAAGTGAATACCAAGCGTAGGTTCCACCACTAATCCACCACGATACTTCTTTTCTTTTATTATAGCGGTAGTTGAAGCACTGCCTTTTGCTTGCAGTTCATCACGCCTTGGAATCAGCACGTTTCTCTGGCGATGTTCGTAATATAACATCCCCCTAATCCACTGGTTAACACCAAAACGCGCAATGTCGTCTATAGATAGCCTACTGATTCTTGCAATGACTACCAGCAGTTTCATCAACAAATTATCATTGAAACTAGTTAATTTAAAAGTCAGATCAGCGTCTTTAAGACAATATTGTGCCAATTTCTGCATTGATAGTTCACCGATATCACCTTCAAATTCAATTTTGCTATCATTTAGCAAAGCTTCGCAAATTGCATTAAGTGTATATTCTGAATACTTGTGACTAAAAGCATAGATTTGTACCGATCTATTCTGAAAGGTCCTAAACAAGTCGATATGCAATCCATGTCTTATTTGAACTGGCTCAGCTTGAGCACCTCGTTTTATGAAAGACTCCCGTTTGATTATGATCGGAATCTCATTTTTTGGGATAGAGACTTTGCCGATTGGATCGATTCTCGGATCCTGGGATCTAGCATAAAGGTATGGCAGATCAAAATCGTCACCGTTATATGTAATTACAACTGGGTAAGAGCTGATAATTTTGAATGCTTTTGCAGTAATTCTTTTTCAGTATAGCAAATTTCTGCTTCAGGAATTAAAGGAGTACTAGTGCCATTATCATTGGATTTACCTTGTTGTTGTTCTAATACCAGCACCTTTTTGAACCCATCATTTCCAACAAAACCGACCGCAGTAACACGTCTATCATGGTCACGGGGAGTGGGCATTCTGCCTTCTTCAGATTCAACTTCAATATCAACAGAAATCCTTCTTAGGTCAGGAATGGGTTGATTGAGAAGTTCTGCCCAAGTCGTAATATATTGTTGGTATTCATTATTATCGTTTTTATTATTATCTACCTTTCTTGCCTCTTCCTCTATTCTGTTCCATAACAAGTTTTTTAATGCTTGTTGGACTTCGTTAGAAATTTGATATTGAAATTGTCTGATTTCTTCTCCTGTTCTAATGTAATATGTTCCTGGAATTAGTCCTGTATCATAAAGATAGTTTTCATGATATTTTATATCCGCTTCCCATGAAGTGACTTTTTCTCTTATGCTATTTTCTGTGCCGCCAATTGATAATGGGTCTGGTGCAATTATCTTTAACAGATTGATCTCCTTATCAGAAATAGGATCTCTTTTGTGTGTTTGTTCTAATGTGTATTTTTTTTCTTTCTCGACGATCTTTTTAATTGCATCACTATGTTGCATTTTTGTATAGCAATAGGGTTTGTGATTTGTTCTATCGCGCCAAAAGTATATAGTATTATCTTTCATATCATAAAACTTCAGATAGATCTTTTGCTCATCTCCAGAATAAATTGCTGCTAGTAATAGGGCAGGTCTATTTTCTGGCAGCTCTTGTATGTCATCAAATCTTTTTCTCTTTTCTGTCAGAAAATGCTCTTCTTGCTGATAAGTCATTCTATGCTATCTAATTTCGTTTGCAAATCATATTAAAAGTTTCATGTCAAAATAAAAGCTTGTTAAGGTATGATATAGTTATATTATTGTCTACTGTATTTGTCAGATGGGAAGATGAAAAGGTGCGTTAACGAAAAAATTGCTAAAGCACAGGATAGCTGATAGATGCCTGCAACGGCATTTAGCCTTACTCATGTGGCATCCAAGTAATTTCATCATAAAGCATACCGAGCATCGCAACAAAGGGTGCAAAAACGTGCAGAGAAAAAAATACAGAATCAATTTACTCCTCTAGATCCTATAACTAAATTTGCTGCCCTTCCATATGCTCATTCTTTCCATTTTCTAATCTTACTTCGTTAACCTCTGTCCGCATCATGTTTTTACTTTTAAAAACTATAGAACCCCAACAAGCATAAGGAACTAAAATGCCGTGTATCTTATAAACTTCCAAATATGTCAATGTAAGCACCATTTTCATACTGGTTATCAAAGATGGTTTCTTCAATTTTATATGCAACCCTCGTGGTCTGAGCATTTTAGTGTCTAGTTCTCAGGACATATCGACATAACTTTAATGCGATAATTACCAACTTCCCATGCCAAACGTTCTGTCAGGCCGATCACTCCAATTTGCTTGCACAATATGCTGACATATTCCCTGCAGCTGAACTGACATTACTATTTATACCTGATTTCTTCCTTACAACAAGGCAGAATAATAATCCGACAACAGTAAAATAAAAATCCCCGTACCATAGCATATTGCAATTTTTGTGATGATGCCAATGATCTGGCGACAGAGATATGCCTATAGATCCAAAGAAATGATCTAGATTAATTATCAATTTTGATAAATTGCTGTGACTCTTTTTGATAAATATCTCAGTTAACTAGAATGCAACGATAAATGCCATTACAGGATTTTTTGCTTCCTTTGGAAAATATAAAGTTTCAGAGTAAAACTCTTATACGCTATGCAGATAAAAAATACAAAGTTGTAATTACAGATAAGAGATTCATTTTATATGCACAGAGAGGACACTTTTTAAAATCAGATGACATAGTCAGTGAACGCTTAGACAGACTTAACGGACTCGAGTATTCGGAAAAGGGACTTATGTTTAGAGAAGCAAGGATATCTATCCAAGGTACTACAAAGATGAATGTTCATGGTCCAATTTCAGAATTAAAGCCATTGTTTCATACTATGGAATCAATTATTAAAAACGTCTGAAAAATTTCAACATCTGTGCACATTTGGATTAGAAAGTAACCATAATTATAGTAGAAGTGGTAAACTAACAAGATCAAGGTTGTAAGATCAATAAAATGGATTTACGTTATTATGACCATAGGCGACGACCTTTGCAGCAGGAGTGTTATTGAGGTCCCAATAACAATCAAAGATGTTCGGGTTTGATATGAATTTAGATATCTATCTTTATATCTATTGTATTTATAGTGTTGATCGCCTTTCTACGTAATATTGGATAGTATACCGTAAAGTAAGGTATTGTTAACGTACAACTTATATTTTGGATACAGATGTTGATTTTTCATGGCGAAGGGAGCTAAGAGGGGCGGCGGCAGAGTGCGCGATAAATGGCGGGATAAACAATGGATAGTAATTAATGCCCCGTCTGCATTTGGAGGAGGCGCTTTGAACTATGTCCCCGTTACTGATGTTGATCATGCTAAGAAGCGTGTAATTGAAAACACCATGTTTGATATTTTAAAGCAAGATCCTACACAACATCAGACAAAGGTCTTTGTTCAAATTGATAGAATTAGCGAAGGTATTGCTACTACTATTTTCAAAGGACACGAGTATGCAAAGGAATTTTTGAGGAGTTTGGTTAGAAGGGGTAGCTCCATGATCGACGATGTACATGATTACACAACAATGGACGGCTATACTTTCAGAGTTGAGGTAATTGCATTCAGTCAGAGAAGGCTCAACACTTCCAAAAGACACGAAATCAGAATGATTGCTCGCAAACTGCTGTCCGACAAGATTCCAAAATTGACAGTAGACCAATTTGTACAGGAAGCAACTATGGGCAAGATGGGAGCCGATCTTCTAGCAGAGGCAAAGAAAGTCGCATCACTAAGACACATAGGTATCAAGAAAACAAAGTTGATTTCAACGTCAGAAACAAGAGCTGTTCAGGAGGCAAAGGTTATTGAGACAGCTCCATCACCTGTAGAGGAAGGAGAAGGAGAAAAGGAAGTGGCAGAAGAACCGCCGGCGGAGTCACTCCAATAAGTTTTTTATTTAATATTCCTCTAATGTTTTTTACATTATTTTAGATTATGGCTCTAGCAGACGATATCAGGCTTTCTTCCGCAGAAATTAATATTTTAGTCCATGCCACTGAAAATGAAAATAAAATATTACATTCTATAAATAATGTCCTTTCAATATCTGCTGAAAAATTTTCTCACTCAGTCTCTGAGGGCCATTGGGGAAATAGAATCTTACTGTTAACTGCCACTATCGACGGTCAATCTGCTAAAGATCTTGTTGTAAAAATTATGTCTTCATTGAATAGCAACGATAAACACCTTCTTTCAAACCTTTTTGATAAATATATTGATGAGAAGGGAAACTTATACATTCGTTTGGACAAACAAAGGATCTGTAATGGCAAGGTTTCTCTTTCTGAAAGTGATTCTATTAGGGTTAGATTCAGACCAGTCAAAAGATACAAACCTAGCAGTACTCTACAGAATTACAGGGGGCTCTTAACTTAAAGCGAATAGATCTCTGTATTCATGCTAAAGATCTTGTAGAGATCACCAAAATGGCAAATATTTTAGGAATTGATATACTAGGAATGGACTATCACAATAAAGTAGAAAAAAATACTATATATCGCATAAATAGGAAACAAATACCAACGCGAACGCCACTGGCATCATCACTGCCACCGCCACCACCACCACCAGCAACAGTAACATCATCATCATCATTCTCATCATCCATAACAACTACTAGTACTAATACGACGACGTACCCCTATCTTGTTGTTTCTGAAAAAATTGACGAATTATTATTGTCGTCTTCTTCTATAGACATTTTTGTAGTCACAGCTTTTAAAGATATTAACGATAATCTAAAAAAGAAAGTAAGAAAAAAGAGAGGAATTGGATTGGAAGTTTCATTAGCTGATCTCCGTAAATCTGATGGATTGCAGGTTGGAAAATGGTTTAATCAGATAAGAGACCTCTACAAATTTTGCAGATCCAGTAATTCCCAATTCATTCTTTCTAGTGGTGCGAATTCAGTCGTGGAAATGGTTTCTGGACGATCTTTTGATTCCATATTAAGAATTTGCGATATAAAACCAGAGCATTACTGGCGAGAACTTGGAGAGTGGATCGAGTCCAAATCCCATACAAGGTGTTTATAAATACTCAACCGGAGAGACAAACGTCGTTATTTGGCTATTTTACATAGCGGACTGAATGATGGAATTGAAATAGTTAATATGATAAAAAAACGAAATTCTGAACTCTTTGGTCATATAGCAACTGAAAAATTATCTATAAAGATGATCCAACCCGAAGGAGCCAATCTTATAATAATTAGATGCAAATTAGAAGGTCTTGACAATATATTATCTACTATAGCATTATCATATCCTCCTCTTACAACTCTAGATATGTCAGGTACTTTGAAGAGACTGCGCAAACGCTTGTCAAAAGGAACTAACAAAGGTTAATACAATGGATAGCGTGTTCGTATTGGGGATGAGGTAAGTTTCGCCGCTCCAGACTGAGTTAAAGAAGCGATGAAGATCTCGCGACGAACCGACCCAAATACTATTATCACATCATTTTTTAAGAAAAACAATCCTTAGAAGATGACCTTTTAAGTGCATTATATAGATTAGAGTCCAATATTTTCAAAAATAGAATGCGATACAGATGATATATATAAACATTATTATGTATTTACATGTGTACTGTCCAGCGATAATGACAAGATTAGTATATAAATAATAATAATAATAATAATAATAATAATAATAATAATATGTTTATTCTTTATTTACCAACCTTTAGTTAAATGGAATAAGTTAAATGGAATCAAATTTACATATAGGCAAATGGAAATTCTTTACGACTCTCCCCTTTATAGACCGCCTTCTGAAGCTAATTCAATGATATTCCAGGTTACACTAGGCTGTTCTTTTAACAAATGTTCGTTTTGTAATATGTATCGTACTAAAGAATATATAGAAAGACCATGGGACGAAATAAAAACAGAAATTGAGTTAGCTGCCAAAGCATATCCTGAAACTCAACGGGTATTTCTTGCAGATGGCGACGCACTGAACCTTACCACTGATAAATTAATTCAAATTTTGGAATATATTCATGTCAAATTCACAAACTTGAAAAGAGTATCATGCTATGCAATGCCAAAAAATATACTGCAAAAGAAAGACGATGACTTGGGTAATCTAAGAGCGGCTGGACTTGATATGCTCTATGTAGGAATTGAGACTGGTAACGACGTTCTTTTAAAGAAAGTAACTAAAGGTGCGACAAGCAGAGGAATTATTCAGAGCTGTCAAAAAGCAAGACGTCATGGATATACTTTATCATGTATGATAATTCTTGGACTCGGTGGTAAAACACATACTAACGAACATATTCGTGATACTGCTGGGGTCGTAAGCGAAATTGCTCCTAATTATTTAGGCGCATTGACATTATATCTAGAAGATGAAATTTATAATGAGTTTATGACCAAGTTCGACGAGCCTTTTACTCCATTAGACGATATTGCAGTCGTGGAGGAACTTGAAAGGCTCATTTCAGATATGAACCCTTTAACGCCAGTAATATTCAGAGCAAACCATGCATCAAATGTCTATTCGGTTGGCGGCACTATTCCAAACGATAAAGAAAAACTACTCTCTTTGATCAGACAATTGAAACTGCATCCAGAAATGCTAAAACCTAAGATTTTAAGAAGATTCTAGTTGATTAGTTTTTCTTTGGTCGAGTAAAGTAGATAAAAGAAACTATGGCTCTACGGTTCTGCTCTTCACATAGGATTATGGTTATAGTAAATTATTTATTGAACTCTGATGCCAAAGTCGTCATTGCTATCGGGAATATGATACTAGTAGGTCAGCAAAATGTTCAGTATCTATTAGCATCTTGGGTGTATGTGGATAGGTAGTCAGGTAGATTAGTACTGCAGGAACTGAGGCGCATACAATAATAGTAAGGATGATTAGCCAGACAGCGGTCATCTTTTCAACCATAATTAGCAGTTTTCGGGATAATATATAAATTTTAAAGTCTGCATGCATATATATCTATAAACATGTCATTTGCAGATATATCATCCAACTCCCATTTCGCTGTCATCAGTCCACTATTCCTCTCTTTCGA
>Ga0164306_10001654_pt1 | contig 9981 bp, 6 predicted proteins | sample Whisoiple_242_MG_FD_110213 | JGI IMG/M metagenome (GOLD analysis project Ga0164306, IMG submission 110213) | Soil microbial communities amended with fresh organic matter from upstate New York, USA - Whitman soil sample_242_MG | ecosystem: Environmental > Terrestrial > Soil > Unclassified >... | reverse complement strand
TCGGACCCCGAGCTGCTCCTGCTCGACGAGCCGACCAACCACCTCGACGTCGAGGGGGTCGCCTGGCTCGCCGACCACCTCGCGACGAAGCGACCCCGACCCGGCAACGCAACCGTCGCGATCACCCACGACCGCTGGTTCCTCGACGCCTACGCGACGAACACGTGGGAGGTCGAGGGGGGCAAGGTCAGCGCCTTCGAGGGAGGGTATGCCGCGTACGTCCTCGCCAAGGCCGAGCGCGACCGCCTCGCCGGGGTCGTCGCCGACCGCCGCTCCAACCTCATGCGCAAGGAGCTCGCGTGGCTGCGCCGCGGGGCGCCCGCGCGCACGAGCAAGCCGAAGTTCCGCATCGACGCGGCCAACGCGCTCATCGCCGACGAGCCCGCCCCGCGCAACAGCGTCGAGCTCGCGTCGTTCGCGAGCCGCCGCCTCGGCAAGGACGTGCTCGACCTCGAGGACGCCACGGTGTCCGTCGGCGAGCCACCGCACGAGCGTCGGCTGCTCGACCACGTGACGTGGCGGCTCGCGCCGGGGGAGCGCATCGGCATCGTCGGGGTCAACGGCGCCGGCAAGTCGACCCTCCTGCGCGCGCTGACGGGCGAGATCCCGCTCGACGCCGGCCGCCGCAAGATCGGCAAGACCGTCGCCATCGCCCACCTCACGCAGGAGGTGCGCGAGCTCGAGCGCTTCGAGCAGTGGCGGGTCATCGAGGCCATCGAGGACGTGAAGCAGTGGACGACTCTCGGAGACAAGGAGATCAGTGCGAGCCAGCTCGCGACGCGTCTCGGCTTCCCCGGCGGTCGCCAGCAGGCGCGGGTCGGTGACCTGAGCGGTGGCGAGCGTCGCCGGCTCCAGCTGACCCGGCTGCTGCTCACCGAGCCGAACGTCCTCATCCTCGACGAGCCGACCAACGACCTCGACATCGAGACGCTCACCTCCCTCGAGGACGTCCTCGACGGCTGGGCCGGCACCCTCGTCGTCGTCTCGCACGACCGCTACCTGCTCGAGCGGGTGGCCGACAAGCAGCTGGCGCTGCTCGGCGACGGCAAGGTGCGCGAGCTGCCCGGCGGCGTCGAGGAGTACCTCCGGTTGCGCACGGCGGACATCGCGGCCCAAGTCGCGCGCGCGGCCGCGTCCTCGGCCCCGAGCAGTGGCGCGGCTGCCCCATCGAGCTCGCCGGACGGCACACCTGCCCAGGCTGCGGCGACCGCGAGCCCGGCCGAGGTGCGCGAGGCGCGCAAGTCGATGGCGCGCATCGAGAAGCAGCTCTCGCGGTTGCAGGACCGTGAGGAGCGCCTGCACGGCGACATGGCCGAGAAGGCCACGGACCCCGCGGCCCTCGCCGACCTCAACGCGAAGCTGCAGGCGGTCGTCACCGAGCGCGAGGACCTCGAGCTCGAGTGGCTCGAGGCCGCGGAGGTCGTCGGCTGACTGTCTGGAGCCCGGGTCGCCGGGCTCTTGAAAGTATCTTGATGTCAAGATACTTTGGGGGCATGGAGATGTTCCTGCACCACGTCCAGGTGTCCGGTCCGGCCGGGTGCGAAGACGCCATGCGCGACTTCTACGTCGGCGTCCTCGGGATGACCGAGGTCGACAAGCCCGAGCGGCTCCGGGCCCGCGGCGGCGCGTGGTTCCGGGCCGGCTCCGCCGAGGTGCACGTCGGCATCGAGGAGGGCTTCGTCCCGGCGCGCAAGGCCCACCCCGGCATCGCGGTCGGTGACGTCGCTGCCCTCGCGCTCGCCGTCGGGCAGGCGGGGGTGCCGGTGACGTGGGACGAGAGCATCCCTGGCCTGCGCCGCTTTCACACCACCGATCCCGTCGGCAACCGGCTGGAGTTCCAGCAGGCGCAGCGGTGACCGAGTGAGGACCTCAGCCGTGCGAGTCGCGACGCGTCTCGCGGGTCTCCCGGGTCTCGAGCGGGGCCAGCATCCGCCGCAGCAGCCCGGCCAGCTGGGTCCGGTCGGTCGCCGACAGCTCCGAGAGCAACGACTTCTCCTGCTCGATGAGGTCGGCCATCGCCGAGTCGACGACGTCGCGACCCGCCGGGGTCAGGCGCACGAGCACGCCGCGCCGGTCACCGGGGTCGGGACGCCGCTCGACGAAGCCGCTGCGCTCGAGTCGGTCGACGCGGTTGGTCATCGTCCCCGACGTGACGAGGGTCTGCTGCACGAGCTGGCCGGGCGACAGCTCGTAGGGCTCGCCGGCCCGGCGCAGCGCCGACAGCACGTCGAACGCCCACCCGTCGAGCAGGTGCTCGGAGAACGCCGAGCCGCGGGCGAGGTCGAGGCGGCGCGCGAGCCGCGACACCCGCGAGAGCACCTCGAGCGGCGACACGTCGAGGTCGGGGCGCTCCCGGCGCCAGGCCGCGACGATCTCGTCGACATCGTCGGCGGGCCTGCGGTCGGCGCTCATGCCCCCAACTGTAGTCGCCGTCAAGACTCTTGACATCGAAAGAAAGCGAGACGACATGACCGAGCCCACGACCCCGCCTGCGGCTGATCCAGCCGAGCCTGCCCCCGACCGTCCCGTCGCCCCGGGCGCTGCCGCTCGCTCGGCCGACTCCGCCTGGGACCCGCGGCAGTATGCCGTCTTCGCCGGCCACCGCGGCCGCCCCTTCGCCGACCTGCTGGCGCGCGTCGACGCCGACGATCCCGCGCTCGTCGTCGACCTCGGCTGCGGGCCCGGCGCGCTGACGCTCGGGCTCGCCCACCGCTGGCCCGGCGCACGGATCATCGGCGTCGACAGCTCTCCCGAGATGCTCGAGCGCGCCCGGGCCCTCGACGCCGACGGCCGCGTCGAGTGGGTCGAGGCGAGCGCCGAGGACTGGGACCCCACCGGGTCCGGCGGGTCGGTCGACGTCCTCGTCACGAACGCCACGCTCCAGTGGGTCCCGAGCCACCTGCGCCTCATCCCCTCGTGGCTCGAGAGCCTCGCGCCCGGGGGCACGTTCGCCATGCAGGTCCCCGCGAACTTCGACGCGCCGTCGCACCGCCTCATGCGCGAGGTCGCCGCGCGCCACCCCCGCGCCGACGACCTGCGCCCGGGCCTCGACCGGGCCCAGGCCGTGGCACGCCCGGAGACCTACGCCGCCCTCCTGCTCGACCGCGTCGCCGACGTCGACGTGTGGCAGACGACGTACCAGCACGTGCTCACCGCCGAGCACGACAGCCCGCACCCGGTGCTCGAGTGGGTGCGGGGCACCGGCCTGCGCCCGGTGCTCGGCGTCCTCGACGGCGACGAGCGAGACGCCTTCGTCACGGACTACGAGCGCGAGCTCGAGACGGCATACCCGCGTCGTGCGTTCGGCGTGCTCTTCCCCTTCACGCGGACCTTCGCCGTGGCCCGCGCCCCGCGCTGACGCGGCTTCGCCTCAGGGCGCTGCGTCACCGCGGTGCCGCTCCTGCGCGACGACCTCGGTGAGGTCGGCCAGGCGCTGGCGCTGCTGCAAGGGTCGGGCCATCCGGTGGTTGCCCTCGAGACGTTCGGCGTTGCGGTCGAGGTAGGCCCAGTAGCCGGCAGTGAAGGGGCAGGCGTCGTCGCCGACCCGCTTCCTGGGGTCGTAGCGACAGCTGCCGCAGTAGTCGCTCATCCGGTTGATGTAGGCGCCGCCAGCGACGTAGGGCTTCGTCGCCATCGCTCCGCCGTCGGCGTGCTGGCTCATCCCGACGACATTGGCCGGCATGACCCAGTCGTAGCCGTCGACGAACCGCGTCTGGAACCACTCGGTCAGCGCGTCGGGGTCGTAGCCGCGCTGCGCCGCCCAGTTGCCGAGCACCATGAGGCGCGGGATGTGGTGCACCCAGCCGCGGTCGCGCACGCCCGCCACCGCGTCCTGCAGGCAGGCGGCCTCGACGGCGTCGGCGTCGAGCCGCTCGAACCAGTCCGGCAGTGGCGACCGGGCCTGCAGGGCGTTGCGGCGGCGGTAGGTCGGGCCGAAGTGCCAGTAGAGGTGCCAGACGTACTCACGCCAGCCGATGACCTGGCGCACGAAGCCCTCGACCGACGCGAGAGGTGCGTCGCCGTCGCGGTAGGCCTGCACGGCGCGGTCGGCGACCTCGACCGGGTCGAGCAGTCCGAGGTTGAGTGGCACGGACAGGAGGCTGTGCGCCATGGCCCAGTCGCCGCGGAGCATCGCGTCCTCGTGCGGACCGAAGGCCCCGAGTCGGTGCGTGACGAACCGTTCGAGGGCCGCCAGGGCCTCGCGACGGGTCACGGCGAAGAGGCGTGGCCCGTCGACGCCGGTGGGTCGGACGTGGCCCTCGCGCGTCCAGCGGTCGAGGTCGTCGCGCACCTCGGCGTCGATGTCGTCCTCGCGCGGCTGGTAGGGCGCCGGCACATCGAGCCGCTCGGCTCCCTTGGGCGGGGGCTCGCGGTTGTCCTCGTCGAACGACCACCGTCCGCCGACGGGCCGGTCGCCCTCGACGAGCAGGTCGAGCCGCTGCCGCTGGAAGCGGTAGAAGTCCTCCATCCGCAGCCGTCGCCGCCCGTCGGCCCACCGGGCGAAGTCCTCGCGCGACAGGCTGTAGCCACGCGTCGGGTCGACGGACTCGACCATCCCCGAGGCGAGCAGGCGGCGCACGAGGCGCTCGGCGGCATACGACGTCGGCTCGTGGACCCGCACGGGCTCGCCCACCTCGCGCAGCGCCTCGGTGTACGTGTCGGTGCGCAGGAGCACGGCGGAGTCACCCAGCTCGGCGGCCCGGTGGCGCAGCGCCGAGAGCACGAGGTGCAGCTTCTGGCGGTGGAACGGTCGCCGCCCCAGCGCCCGACGGCTCTCGACGAGCAGGACGCCCCCGCGGCCCACGTCGAAGTGGGGGCCGAGCTGGTCGGCGAAGAGCCAGCGCCTCGTCATCGGGTCGGCGGCGTCGTCAGGGGCACGGCCCTCATCATGGCCGAGGCCGGCGACAGTGGGGGATTCGCATTCGCAGGGTTGGGCGCCGGGTCGCCGGGTAAACCGCCGGTCTCGCCGCGTTAAGGCCCCGGTCTCGTCGAGGCCGGCCGTCTCGCTCGAGGAGAAAATCTGAGTCAATTTCCGGCATTTCGGCCCATTTCGGGAAACCGTGTCATGAAATGGGTCCCGGCACGTCATACCGATGACGGCACCATAGGGGTCTCCCGCTTGGTCAGGGGAGGGAGTGACCCCTACGGGTTTGTCTTCGGTGGTGCCGCCAGGTTTCGTCCTTCCGCGTGGTTTCGTGGAGGGGATCATTCGGAAGGACGAAACCTGCCCACCGCGCGTCGAGGCAGACCCCGAAGAGGGTGCCACCGCAGGGCCCGATCCGGACTGTTTCGTCCTGATCTCGCACACGCCCGCGTTCCGACTCGACGCCCGCCCCGCCGCTTGGCAGACTGACCCGCACCGGGGCAGTAGGAGGGCGAAAGGGTTGTCGGCAGACGCGACCTTGTGGTCGAGCGAGGCATGGGCCTCGGCCCCTGACGTGTCCCTCCTCGTCCGGACCCGAGAAGGCTCGGCCGAGGCGTTCGGTGAGCTGTGGCGTCGCCACCTGCCGGCTGCGTATGCCGTCGCGGGACGTCACCGTGGCCGCTCGGCCCCGGAGGACATCGTCGCCGAGGCCGCCGCGCTCGTCCTCGCGCTGATCCGCGCGGGCAAGGGACCCGACGAGCACTTCCGGGCCTACTTCCTCTCCGCCGTGCGGTCCGTCGCCATCGACCAGGGCCGCCGCGACCTGCGGGTCGTGCCGACCGAGGCCGACGACCTCGAGGTTCTCGCCGATCCGGCCGACGACCCCTTCGAGGGCCTCGCGACCGACGACGAGGGGCTCGCCCTCGTCCGGGAGGCCTTCGCCGGGCTCTCCGAGCGCGACCAGCGCGTGCTGTGGCACACCACGGTCGAGGGCGCCGCGCCGCGCACCGTCGCGCCGGCCCTCGGCATGACCGCCAACGCCGTCAGCGTTCGCGCCATGCGCGCCCGCGAGTCGCTCCGAGCGCTCTACCTCGACGCCCGCGCCGAGCGCGGCCTCGCCGCCGCTGACACCGACGAGTGCCGCTGGACCGTGACCCACCTCGGGGCGCTCGTCCGCGGGCGGCTGCCCAAGCGGCAGACCGAGCGCGCCGAGGCGCACGTCGCCGAGTGCCCGCACGCAGCGACCCTCGCGGCCGACCTGAGGGTCATCCACGACGGCTTCCCGGCGCTCATCGTCCCGCTCGCGCTGCTGGCCGGTCTCGGCACGCCTGGATTCCTCAGTCTCCCCGCCGTCGTGGGCCTCTCCGGTGGCGCCGGAGCTGCCGGCTTCGCCGGGTTCGCCGGCGGCGCGGGTGGGCCCGCCCCGGGCGCGGGAGCCCCGGCTCCGCCTGCGCCGTCCCCCTCCTCCTCTTCATCCGCCGGGTCGGGGGTCGATGCCGTCGCCCAGGTGGCGAGCCGGGTCACCGGTCTCGTCGCCGGGCTCGCCGTCTCGGCCGGGGTCGCTGGGGCGCTGGCACTGCCCGGTGCCTCGCTCGCGGCGCCCTCGGCGACGGCCTCCCCGGTTCCGAGTGCGACGGCCTCGAGCGCCGCACCCGGGGCCCGCGCGGGAACCGGCGCCGGCGCCGTCCCGGGTGCTTCCCCACGAGCCGTCGTCACCTCACTGCCGATCTCCCCGACCGGCCTGCCCACCCGGACCATCAGCGCCTCGCCCATCCCGTCGGCGGCGACTCGGACGTCGCCGTCGTCGGGCGACGTGGCGCGTGACCCCGGCAGCACGCCCTCGACGGTCGGCGGCACCCCGGTCCCCCGAGGCGGGACGTCGGCCGAGAGCGGTGGCGCGACCCCAGCGACTCCGGCGCCCCCGACGGGCACGGCCACCGGACGGCCGACGATGCCGCCGGCCACCACGCCGCCGGCCCCGCCGACGACGAGACCCCCGTCCCCCAGCCCGACACCCCCGGCGCCGACCACGACGCCCCCGGCGCCCCAGCCGGGTGGCGTCGCGCCCACCATCACGGTCCGCCTCGTGTCCGGACGCGACCCGGCGCGGATCTCCGTACGCGTGCGCTCTCAGATCGAGGGCTCGATGACGGTACGCATCAGCAACGCGTCGGGCGCCGGGACGCTCTCCGTGCGCAACTCCAGCTGGACGTGCGCCCAGACGAGCACGTCCGCGGTGCGGTGCGCGGGGGAGCGGGGCCAGGCGCTGCTCGAGCAGTCCGGCACCGGAGCGACCCAGGCTGTCGTCGTGCGCGTCACCGACGCCGCCGGCGACACCTGGACCGAGACCCTCCGCCCCACCTGACACCCGCGCCCCTCCTCGAGTGAGCGCCCAACCACCGTCGAGTGAGCCCGTCGTCCCATCCGTCACAGGAGGGGTGGGACGAGTGGGACGGGGCGCTCACTCGTGTGGGACGGGGCGCTCACTCGAGGTGGGTTGGTCAGCGGTGGGGGACCGTGACGAGCCGCGGCGTGCGGTCGAGGCCCGAGAGCCCGTTCCAGGCGAGGTTGACCAGGTGCGCGGCGACCTGGTCCTTCTTGAACTTGCGCCGGTCGAGCCACCACTGCCCGGTGAGGGCCACCATCCCGACGAGCATCTGCGCGTGGATCGGTGCCGACCTGGGGTCGAGGCCGCGCTGCTTGAACTCGGCGGCGAGCAGGTGCTCGACCTGCACCGCGACATCACCGAGGACGCTCGCGAACGACCCGGTCGACTGGCCCGGCGGCGAGTCCCGCACGAGGATGCGGAAGCCCGACGGGTCGCTCTCGATGTAGTCGAGCAGGGCGAACGTGGCCCGCTCGAGCAGCACCCGCGCCCCTTCGGGCTCCTCGAGCGCCGTGCTGATGCCGCCCATCAGTGCCTGGATCTCACGGTCCACGACGACGGCGTAGAGGCCTTCCTTGCCGCCGAAGTGCTCGTAGACGACCGGCTTGGAGACGCTCGCCTTGGCAGCGACCTCCTCGACCGTCGTCGCCTCGAAACCCTTGTCGGCGAAGAGCTTGCGCCCCACGGCGATGAGCTGCTCGCGGCGTTCCGGGCCCGTCATCCGGGCGCGAGGGCGGGAGCGGTCGGCGCGGTCTGAGCGGTCGGCGGTCACGCCGCCATTGTGCCTGTCCCGGTCTCGTGGGCCGCGACGGACGAGGCCGGACCCGACTTTCTTGCCGAATCCCGTCATGAAACGGCCCCTCGACACGTCTATGTCATTGGTAGGGAGGAGGCGGTTCGCGCGTGGCGCCGTGTGGGGACACGGTCCGGGCGAGACCGCCGGTGAGGTCGATCTCGACGCGAAAGGGGCGGGCGCGGATCGACCTCACCGTCATGCCCGACGACACTTCGGCAAAGACCCCCACGGGGCGGCCGTCGTGGCGCACACTGGTGAGGCACATCTGGCGAAAGGTGCCGCAGAGTGTCAGCACACACGATGGGACCACGGTCCGACACCATGACCGGTGCGCTCGCGACGGCCGGGGTCGAGGAGTCCGATTGCGTGCTGCTCGCGCGGGCGCGCTCGGGCGACGAGGAGGCCTTCGCGGCCCTCTGGCGCAGGCACCTGCCCGCCGCCCACGCCGCCGCTACGCCGTACCGCGGCCGCGTGTCCGCCGAGGACCTGGTGGCCGAGGCCTCCGCCCGCCTCTTCCGTCTCCTGAGCGAGGGGCGGGGACCGTCGTCGAACTTCCGGGCGTACTTCGTGTCGACGGTACGCACCGTCGGCGTCGACGCGATCCGCCGGGAGATGAGCCTCGTCCCGACGTCGACGACGGACCTCGACCTGCTGCCGGGCCCCGACGAAGGACTGTCGGCCCTCAGCGCGCAGGGCGTCGACACCGACCTGGTCCGAGAGGCGTTTCTCCGGTTGAGCGAGGGTGACCGACGGCTGCTCTGGCAGACGATGGTCGAGGGCCATCCGCCGCGGGTGGTCGCTCCCGAGCTCGGTGTGTCGGCCAACGTGGCCAGTGCGCGCGCGAAGCGCGCTCGTGACGAGCTCCGGGACCGCTATCTCGACTCCTGGCTGCGGCGCCGGGTGCCGGTCTGCGACGCGAGCGACTGCCGCTGGACCCTCGACCATCTCAGCGGTCACGTCCGGGGCCGACTGACGGAGAGGCAGCGGGCGCGCGTCGAAGCGCACCTGGCCAGCTGTTCTCGCGAGTCGGGACTGGCGCGGGAGCTGCAGCGCGTCTACGACGGGTTCGGTGCCCTGACCGGTCCGCTCCTCTTCGCGGCCGGAGCGACGATGCTCGGCGGACTGCCCGCGGGGGCGTTCGCTGCTCTGGTCGGGTCCAGCACGACGGGTGCGACGACGGGTGCGACCACGGGAGCCACGGCCGGCGCGACCACCGGCGCGACCACGGGCGTGACCACGGGTGCCACGGCGGGTGCCGGTGCTGCGGGTGGAACGGCCGGCGCGGGTGCAGCGGGCACGAGCGCCGTCGCCTCGGTCGGCGCCGGGTCCACCGTCGGAGGCGCCGCCGCAGGCAGCGCCGGTCTCGGCGGCACGCTCACCGCGAGCGGTGCCGGCGCGACGGCATCCGGCGCGGCTGCAGGAGCGGCCCTGACCACGGGGGCGACCTCCGTGTCTGCCGCCACCGCCGCCGGCACGGCCGCCGCCGGTACCGCCACGTGCGCGGGGGCGGGCGGCGCCGTCCTCGCGGTGCCGGCCGCGGCGGGCGTGGCCGGGACCACCGCCCTCGTCTCGAGCGCGGCCATCGTCACTCCCGTCGCGGCGTTGACGGGCGGGTCGATCCTGGCCGGGACGGCGATCGGCCCACCCCTCGCCACCGCGATGGCCGGCCTCGTCGTGGGGCTCGGCCTCTCGGTCGCCCCGGCGGCGGCGCACGACCTCGGTACGACGACGACGTCGGTCGTCACCTCGGTCGACGGCGCCACGGCGGTGCTCGCCCCCGGCTCGGGGGCCGCGGCGGGCGTCGGCACGACTCCGGTCGACGTGCTCCACCTCGCCCTCCTCCCTGCGCCCGCCGACCCCGCGCCCGCCGATCCCGCGCCGACCGATCCCGCGCCGGCCGATCCCGCGCCGACCGATCCCGCGCCGGTCGACCCG
>Ga0164306_10001653_pt1 | contig 9983 bp, 5 predicted proteins | sample Whisoiple_242_MG_FD_110213 | JGI IMG/M metagenome (GOLD analysis project Ga0164306, IMG submission 110213) | Soil microbial communities amended with fresh organic matter from upstate New York, USA - Whitman soil sample_242_MG | ecosystem: Environmental > Terrestrial > Soil > Unclassified >... | reverse complement strand
CCCGCTCTCCAACCTCCCGAACATCCTCTTCACCTCGGTGGGGGTCGTGGGGCTCGTCGAGCTGCTTCACGTCAACGTGCGGCTCGCGCCTCTGATCGCGGGGATCTGCGCCATCCCGTTCTCGTACCTGCTAGGAAGCCATCTCATGCGTGACCGCGACCCGTTCAGTGACGTCGAAGCGTCGGCGGACGGCGCCGTGGTCGGAACGACCAGGTGAACCCGATCGTCTGGCGCGGGCCGGCGGAGCGGCTGCCGCGGCTGCTCGAGGTCGCGGTCCTGGCCGTCATCGTCGTGACCTTCGGCGTGCTGGCCGACCTGTTCCCCTACAGCGGGGACGACTGGGCCTGGGGCTCGCAGATCGGCGTCGACCGGCTGTCGACCTTCTTCGCCGACTACAACGGCCGCTACGCCGGCAACCTCGCCGTCCTCGTCCTCACGAGGTCGAGTGCCGCGATGGCGGTGACGATGGCCCTGGCGGTGGCAGCGGCCGCCTTCCTCGTCCTGCACCTCGCTCGTTTCCGGACGCTCACCGGATACGTGCTCGTCTATGCGCTCCTGCTCGCGACCCCTGTCGACGTCTGGCGCCAGGGCATCGTCTGGACCTCGGGTTTCAGCAACTACATGCTCGCGACGCTTTCCATGCTGGGCGTCATGGTGGCCCTCCGGTCTGCGCTCACGCGGACCTCCAACCGCCCCACTCACCCCGTCCTGCGGGGTGTCGCGCTCTTCCTGCTCGCCTTCGTCGGCCAGCTCTTCATCGAGCACGTGACGATCCTCGTCGTCGCCGTCACGGGTGGGTGCGTCCTCTGGTCGGTCGTCACGCGTCGAGGCGTCGGGGCGTCCCTGTGGTGCCTCTTCGTGGGCGCGGTGCTCGGGGCCGCCGCCATGTTCTCGAACGGCGCGTATCGTCGCGCCTTCTCAGGCGCGGATGGCTACCAGAAGATCGGGTCGCAGGGCGGGAGCCGAACGGAGCAGATGCTCACCTCGCTCGACACGATCATCGGGACATACGGCGTCGCTCTCAACACCGCACTCAACGTCGTCCTGTTGGGTCTGCTGGGCCTGGTGGCGGCACGCCGAGCGACTCACGCGAGCCGGGCCACCGCCCGACTCTTCTTCGGCGCCATCGGCGTGGTCGCCCTCTTGGCCGCTGTCCTCGTCGTGTGGTGGGTGCCACACGACGCGTCCGCTCTTACGTCGGGAGGAATCGCCAGTCTGGTGCTCGTGCTCGTGACGATGGCGTGTGCCATGGTGACCGTGGAGGACCACGAGGACCGGCGGCTCCTGCTGTTCGTCACCATTGGCTTCGTCCTCCTCATCGCGCCGCTCCTGGTGGTGAAGCCGCTCGGGCCCAGGTGCTTCGTTCCCTCGTACGTCCTTCTCCTCGTGGCGGTCGCCGTGCTCGCACGCGTCGGCCTGCGACACCTGGGCCGCGTCCCCGCTCGGGCCTCGGCCTACATCCTCGTCGCCGCTGCGGCGGTCATCGGGGTCACGGCCTTCGTCGTCCGCTACGAGATCTACCACCGCATCGACGAAGCCTCGGCGGCGCGACAGGCGACCGCTCGGACGGCCGTGGCGGATGGCGCGTCGCGCGTCGTGCTCAGGCACCTACCGTACGGCGGGCGGTGGGTCCATGCCCCCGACCCCGACTTCGAGCCGTGGGAGACGCGCTACAAGCTCTTCTACGATCTGCCGGCGTCCCTGGCGATCACCGTCAAGTAGTCGCCAGGGCGTGCACACCGTGCATGTCGGCCGCCGCTCAGGCGTTCCTCCTGGGGTCAGGGACGCAATGCCCTCGTCACCGCTGAGGCCACCTCGGGGTAGAGCGTCATGGAGTACTGCGTCGTCATGTGCCCGTGATCGAAGTACGTGATCAGACCCCCGACGACGGCGGGACACCTGCCGGACTTGCACAGCAGGCTGGTGGCATCCAGGGTGCTCACCGCTCCTGCTGGAAACCCACCCTGGAGTGCTGCTGAGGTCAGAGGGTCGGGTTCGAGGCCCTTGTCCACGTCGATTCCGCACCGCGTGAGGTCGTCCGCGTAGCGGGCCACGCAGTCCGGCACATTTCCTCCCGCGTCGGGGGTGTCGCGAATGACGAGCACCCGCAGGCCTTGGCGAACGAAGCCCTCGAGCACACGTCGGTAGGCCTGTTGCGCCACCGCCGTCTTACGGTTGGCGGGCACACCGACCAGCGGTTGGAGCGTACGGTCCGACATGACCACGAGGTCGTAGCCGCCCGAGTTGATGCGCTGACGAGTCCAGTCGTTCCACGCTTGGCAGTTCGCCCCGATCTCGGGCGGGTTGAAGGAGATGGGCACGTCTACCGAGTAGCACTCGGAGGTGAGGTAGGTGTCGATCCGCCATCCGCGTTCGCGGGCCAGGCTGTGCAGCGGGGGAAACCAGGCACCCGCGTGCGAGTTGCCGTACAGGGCGATCCGCACGGGGGTCGAGCGTGGGCCGTAGCCGCACACCTTTCGTCGGGTGAACGGGCGTTCGTTCCAGCAGCCGTCGGAGTAGACCTCGGGTTTGTCCTTGGCAGCCGCGACCGGCGAGGTCAGCAATGGCATGTCGCGGGTGGCGCAGGCAGCGGTGCGGAAGAAGTCTGCACCCACGCACCTCGCCGAAGGGTCGACGACGACGGTCGCGGCAGACTCAGTGACCCGCTGGGCGTGCCACAGGGCGAGGCCCTCGAGGCCGGCCGAGAGCGCGAGGCAGGCCCCGAGCAGCACGAAGGAGCGCCTGACGCTCTGAGTCAGCTTCGGCGCGAGGCGGAACGGCTCCTCGACCCAGCGTTTCGACAGGCCCGACAGGCAGAGCACACCGGCGATCAGGACGCACTTTTGCCACGCCCGCATGTCGTCCTCGTCGAGCACGAACGGCGCGATCACGATCGCGGGCCAGTGCCACAGGTAGACCGAGTACGAGACGTCGCCGAGCCACTGGACGTGACGCCCGGACCAGAGCCGCCGTGGACCAGTTCGGAGGTCGTCGGACCTTGCCGCGATGACCGCCGCAGCTCCCAACGTGGGCACCAGTGCCGCGACACCCGGAAAGGAGGTCTCGACGGTGAACGCCACGGCGGACCACAGAATGGCGGCCAGGCCTCCCCAGACGAGCAGGGAGCGGACGACGGCGCCCCGGGCGCGAAGGCCGGCGTGGACCGCCGCAGCGACCGCCGCCCCGACCCCGAGCTCCCACACCCGGGTCGTGGTGACGAAGTAGGCCTGACCGGCATCCTCGCGGGTGAACCAGGCCGAGAAGGCAAGGGACACGAGGCTGACGACGCCGATCACCAGCAGCGGTGGGAAGCGGAACGAGAGCCCGCGGCGACGGCACACGAGCAGGGCCAGGCCGATGAGCACTGGCCAGACGATGTAGAACTGCTCCTCCACCGACAGCGACCAGTAGTGCTGGGTCGGCGACTGCAGCTGGTCGGTCGCGAGATAGTCGGTCGAGGTCAGGGCGAGCAACCAGTTCTCGACGTAGAACGCCGAGGCGAGGACCTCCTTCGCCACCCGCTCATGGACCGTCTGGGGAAGCCAGACGATGCTCGCCGCGAGCGTCGTCACGAGCACGAGGGTGGCCGCTGGGATGAGCCGTCGGATGCGACGAGACCAGAAGGAGAAGAGATCTTCGGCGCTACGGATCGGACGTTCGAGGAGGTGGAGCGTGATGAGGAAGCCGGAGATCACGAGGAAGACGTCGACCCCGACGTAGCCTCCGGTGAGGCGCTGCGGCCAGGAGTGGTAGACCACGACGAGCGCGACTGCGACGGCGCGCAGCGCCTGGATGTCCCTGCGCGGTTGCGCGACCTGAGCGGGGATCTCTCGGGGGCTGGTGACGACGTCCTCGGCGTCGCCGACGATCGCCACACTCGGTCTGTCGGGCAGTGCCAAGGGATCTACTCCGGATTGCTGGTACTCCTGTGCGGGCTGTGCCCCTGCCCACCGCGAAATGACCCAGACAAACTAACGCACGAACCTGCCGGAGACCGATTCGCCGGGCTCGTGGGGCGCTCGCGAGCACAGGCTCCGCTCAGACAACGGCCCATAGGATGGGCCGACCCTCCTCGACCGGAAGAGAACCTGCGTGCCCTCCGCCGCTCCCCTGCTGACCGTCATCTGCAACGTCCACAACGACGCCGCACGGCTCCCGCGGGCCGTCGGGTCGGCGCTCGCCGCGTGCGAGGGACCCGACGTCGAGGTCCTCGTCGTCGACGACGGCTCGACCGACGACACCGGCGCCGTCGCCGACCGGCTGGCCGCCGAGGACGATCGCGTACGCGTCGTGCACCGTGGCGTCAACGACGGCGCCCCGGGGGCGCCGCGCAACCTCGGCCTCGACGAGGCCCGCGGGGACTGGGTGGCCTTCGTCGACAGTGACGACACGTACGTCGCGGGTTCCCTGCGCCGGCTCCTCGAGGCCGCGGTCGCCCAGGACGCCGACGTCGCGGCCGGCGCCGTGGCCCGCTACAACGAGCGGACCGACCGCGTCACACCGCTTCCGGCGACCGGCTACACCACGGGGCCGGTCGACCCGCTGTCGCCCGGCTCACCCCTGTGGCAGGACACCATCGCCGTCGCGAAGGTCATGCGGCGGGCGCTGCTCGACGAGGAGGCGATCCGCTTCCCGGAGGGCATCCTCTACGAGGACCAGCCCTTCACCGTGGCGCTCTGGTCGACGGCGCGACGGGTCGCGACCCTTGACGAGGTCGTTTACCACTGGTACGTCAACAACGTCGCGGGCGAGGAGTCGATCACCGCGCGACGCCACGAGATCGCCAACGTCCACGACCGCCTCGCCGCCAACCGGGCCATCGACGTCCAGTTGACCGGCAGGCCGGACCTCGCGTCGGCCAAGCTCGACAAGTTCGTCCGACACGACCTGTCGCTCTACGGCAAGGACCTGGACTCCCGGGACGCCGACTACCGGACGGCCTTCCTCGCAGCGGTGCGGGACTACCTCACCGAGCTGCCCACCGAGCTGCGTGAGGGTCTCGACCAGCCCTACCGCCTCGCGGTCCGCGAGCTCGTCGACGGCAGCTCCGAGAGCGCCGTGGCCGCCTGCCTCTTCGCCTACCGTCGCCTCCACGTCGACCGCCCGCTCGCGCTGCGCGCCGACCGGTGGTGGTGGCCGTACCGACCCGCGGGCGAGGCGTCTGCCGACCACGACCTGACGTCGGTCGTCGCGACGGAGCATGCCCGGCGAGGCCGCATCTGGACGGCCACCTGTCGCGAGGTGCACGTGGTGCAGGGCGCCCTGCACCTCTCCGGCACGGTCGTCGACGGGGACGGCGCCATCGGTGCGCACGCGCGTCTCGCCGTCTCGCTCGTCGATCGTGACAGCAGCGCACGCCTGTCCTCGGCCGTCGCACGGCTGCGCCGCGACGGCGCCTTCGACGCGGTCCTCGAGCTGCCGTCACGCGGCGCGGCCGCGACACCTGCCACTGCATGGGACGTCAGGGTCGACGTCGTGGGTGCGCTGCGCAGCCGGCTCCCGGTGCGGACCCGCAAGCCACACCCCGTCGAGCTGCCCACGACCGTCGGACTCCCGTCGCTCGACGGCATCGAGGCCTACCGCACGCGCAACGGCAACCTGTCGCTCCGGCCGTCCAGCGACCGTGCGGGCCCGGCCGGCGACGCCGGCTGAGCCCGCGGCCGTCAGCGGCTCACGGCCGCGGGCTGGTCCTTCTTCGGGCGGCCAGGCTCACCCTGGCGGGCCTTGTCGAGCTCCTCGATGGCCGCAGTGACGCGGGCGCAGCACTGGCCGTCACGCATCGGGAACGTCGCGTCGATGCGGCTCTGGAAGTCCGGGCGGGCGGCATACCCGTTGTCGGCGATGTCGACGACGGCCGCGACAGCGGCCTCGACGTCCTCGACGACCGGCCCGAAACCGTCACGGGGGTACTGGAAGTAGCCGGCCCGGCCGACGTGCCCGCCGGCCATGACCCGCTGCGCGTCGAACTGGAAGTAGACGACGGGGCGGTCCATGTAGGCGGCGTTGAACGCCATCGACGAGTAGTCGGTGACGAGCACGGCGGACCGCGCGAAGTACTCCTGCACGTCAGCGCCGTCGAAGGACAGGCGCAGCACCGAGTCGGGCAGGTCCATCTTGGCCAGGACCGGCTGGATGTTCGGGTGCGGCAAGAACGCCACGGTGCGCCCGGTGCGGGCGGCGAGCTCGGTCAGCTCCGGGCTGCGCAGGAAGGCCGTCCACGCCTTGGCGTACTCGGTCTCGAAGAAGTGCGAGTCGATGACGCGACGCTGGCTGCCCGGCTTGAGGGGCGGGACGAGCCAGTTGCGCCAGGTCGGTGCGACGAGGATGAGGTCGCACGCGTCGCCCTGGATCCGCTGCGCCTTGGCGTGCAGGCGGTCGAAGCGCGGCAGACCGGTGAGGGCCACCTCCTTGGCCGTGAAGACGTAGGGCGAGCCGTCACCCGCGATCGACTCGTACTCCCCCGGCGTCGACGTGACGAAGATGTCCATCTGCTTCGGGTTGAGCCAGCGGGACAGGTCGTCCTTGATGACGCCGTGCTGGAGGAAGGTGAACTTCCAGCGCGGGTCGATGTGCTTGAGGATGGCCGGCGGCCTCTGCACGGGCGCGTCGATGTGCGAGGAGATGAGGTGCCCGGCGTTGATCATGAGCAGCTTCCACCGCAGCGTGCCGTGGGCGACGAGGCGCGAGCCGTAGCCCTCGGCCTTGAGCCGCTTCCAGTCCGGGGTGTCCTTCTCGAGGACGAACCACGCGTTGACGTCCTCACGGTTGTCGCGCAGCCACCGGAAGAGGATCTCGCCCGAGTCGTTGGCGTCGTGGATGCGGTCCATGAGCACCCAGGCGCCCTCGAACTGCTTGCGCACCTGGGCCCGGGAGGCGAGCACGCGCACCGGGTCGACCTTGAGCCGGTCGAGAGCCTCGCGGCGCCGCCGACCCGGACGACGGAAGCGGTTGGCGATCGCCCGGGCGCCCAGGGCACGCGTGCGGACGCCCTTCCAGGCCCCGAGCAGCTCGACCCGCGAGCCGTCGAGACGCAGCTCGAGGGTGCCTCGGGCGTCGACCCAGAGGACGCGCTCCCACATGAGCGTGTCACCGAAGAACTCGATGGCGCGCGTCTTGGCGTAGCGCGGGGCCTTGAGCTCACCGCGCGAGTAGACCGCCTCCTCGGGCGGTTCGCCGATGTAGCGGTAGAGCACGCGCACCATGCGCTTGGTGCGGTCGTACTTGTCCGTCACGGCGTACGAGGTGTGCCAGTCCCGGCCGCGGAGGCCGTGCAGCAGGATGTCGCGCCAGTGCGGCTGGAACTTGCGGATCGTGAAGGAGTCGACGACGTCCGGCGCGAGCAGCTCGGCGATCTCGCCGAGGGTCTCGCGGAACGTCGCCGCGAGGTCACCACTGATGGCGGACGCCGAGTTGGCCATGGCGTCCTCGGACGAGAAGTACCAGGACAGCTCGTAGAGGATGACGTGCTGGACCCACATCGGGACGGCGCCGTGGCGGCGACGCGCCTCGCGGAGCAGCTCGAGGTAGCCGTCGCGGGGGACGGTCGAGTAGCGGCCCGTCGCGGAGATGCCGGTCTGCAGCGTCGAGCTCTGGTCGGCACGCTTGCGGTAGTAGTAGCACGCCGACCCGACGAAGCCGGTCTGCCGGCTGGGCGCCGCGAGCAGGTAGCGCACGGCGAAGTCGCCGTCCTCGAAGTTCGGGCGCAGCCCCGCGTTGAAGCGCAGGTCGCCGATGACGTCGCGGCGCATCAACGAGGTGGTCGAGCTACCCGGGATGTAGGAGGTCGCGACGTCGAGGTCGACGAGGCGGTCCTCGGCGTACATCTTCCAGCGCGGGTGCTTGCCGAGCTCGCCCGTGCCCTCGTTGCGCAGCACGACGTTGGCCGAGAGGAACTGGACCTCCGGGTTCGCGGCGGCGAAAGCGGCCATCGAGGCGAAGAACGTCGCGTTGACGGTGTCGTCGGGGTCGATGAAGGTGATCCACTCACCGGTGGCGCGCTCGAGGCCGGCATTGCGGGCTGCGGCCTGCCCGGCGTTCTCCTGGTGCAGCACGACGACCTCGCAGCGGGCGCGGGTGGCCCACTCCTCGAGGACGGCCCGCGAGTCGTCGGTCGAGCCGTCGTCGACGAGGACGAGTTGGAGTCGCGCGAGGTCGAAGGTCTGCGCCTCGATCGAGGCGATGTACTCCTCGAGGTAGCGCGAGACGTTGTAGACGGCCGAGACCACCGAGAAGAGTGGCCTGCCCGGACTCGGCAGGGTCACGTGCTCGGGAGTCGCCTCGGTCATGTCTGGTGCCTTTCCCGCACGGGGCGGCCTCGTGGCTCCCGTGCTCCGGTGGATCTGGTCTCGCGGCGGGAGTCCCCTGACACCATCCCGGCCGCGCCACCCCGCTCGGGGCGATTGCCGCACAAATACTATCTGTCCCGAACGGGGGCCGTTCGGGACGCCGTAGCCGCCCCCGAGGGGACGGCTGGGCGCTCAGTTGCCGAGGTAGGGCGAGACGACGACCTCGACGCGCTGGAACTCCTTGACGTCGGAGTAGCCGGTCGTGGCCATGGCCCGCTTCAGGGCTCCGATGACGTTGGTGGCGCCGTCGGCCTGTCGGCCCGGGCCGAAGAGGATCTCCTCGAGGGAGGCCTGGGTGCCGAGCGCGATGCGCTCGCCGCGCGGCAGCTGCTGGTGGTGGGCCTCCGGGCCCCAGTGGTAGCCGCCGCCGGGGGCGTCGGTGGCCCGGGCGAGGGCCGCCCCGAGCATGACCGCGTCGGCGCCGCAGGCGACGGCCTTGACGATGTCGCCGGACGTACCGACGCCGCCATCGGCGATGACGTGGACGTAGCGGCCACCCGACTCGTCGAGGTAGTCGCGGCGCGCGGCTGCGACGTCGGCGACGGCCGAGGCCATCGGGGCGTGGATGCCGAGGGCCGTGCGAGTCGTGTGCGCCGCGCCACCACCGAAGCCGACGAGGACACCGGCCGCGCCCGTGCGCATGAGGTGCAGGGCCGCCGTGTAGGACGCGGCGCCGCCGACGATGACGGGCACGTCGAGCTCGTAGATGAAGCGCTTGAGGTTGAGCGGCTCCGCGCGACCGGAGACGTGCTCGGCCGACACCGTCGTGCCACGGATGACGAAGAGGTCGACGCCGGCATCGACGACGGTCTTCCAGTGCTGCTGCGTGCGCTGCGGCGACAGGGCGCCGGCGACCGTGACCCCCGCCTCGCGCAGCTGGCGCAGCCGCTCGGTGATGAGCTCGGGCTTGATCGGCTCGGCGTAGATCTGCTGCATGCGCGCCGTGGCGGCCTCCGGCTCGATCTCGGCGATCTCACGCAGCTGCGCGGTCGGGTCCTCGTAGCGGGTCCACAGGCCCTCGAGGTCGAGCACCGGCAGGGCACCGAGCTTGCCGAGCACCGTCGCGCTCTCGGGCGAGACGACGGAGTCCATCGGCGCCGCCATGACCGGGATGTCGAAGTGGTAGGCGTCGATCTGCCACGACACCGAGACCTCCTCGGGGTCGCGCGTGCGCCGCGAGGGCACGACGGCGATGTCGTCGAAGGAGTAGGCGCGCCGTCCGCGCTTGCCTCGGCCAATCTCGATCTCGGTCACCGGCCGATCCTACCGACCCGGTCACGAGCGGACGTATGCCGTCCCGCGGGCTCCGCGGGACGGCATACGTCATCGGGTGGTGCGCCGGGTGGCCCGGAGCGCGGTGTCAGCCGATCGAGTAGTTGGGCGCCTCGACGATGCCCTGGATGTCGTGCGGGTGGCTCTCCTTGAGCGAGGCCGACGTGATGCGCACGAACTGGCCCTTGTCCTGCAGCTCGGGGATCGTGCGCGCGCCGACGTAGAACATCGACTGGCGCAGGCCACCGAGCATCTGGTGGGCGACGGCCGCGAGCGGACCACGGTAGGCCACGCGGCCCTCGATGCCCTCGGGCACGATCTTGTCGTCGGAGTCGACCTCGGCCTGGAAGTAGCGGTCCTTGGAGT
>Ga0164306_10001652_pt1 | contig 9984 bp, 9 predicted proteins | sample Whisoiple_242_MG_FD_110213 | JGI IMG/M metagenome (GOLD analysis project Ga0164306, IMG submission 110213) | Soil microbial communities amended with fresh organic matter from upstate New York, USA - Whitman soil sample_242_MG | ecosystem: Environmental > Terrestrial > Soil > Unclassified >... | reverse complement strand
GTAACCGATCTCGACGCCGGTCTTGGCTTCGGCGGCGCGGCTGCGCGCCTGCATGATGTCGCCCGACCAGCCGACCACGAGGCAAATCTCGCCGGTGGCGAGCGCACTCAGATATTCCGACGAATGGAACTTGCGCACATAAGGCCTGATCTTGACGACGAGATCGGCGGCCTTCTCCAGATCCGCCTGCGCGGTCGAATTGGGATCGAGCCCTAGATAGCTCAGCGCCGCCGGAAAGATATCGTCGGCGGAATCCAGCATGTGAACGCCGCAATCGCTGAATTTCGCAAGGTTTTCCGGCTTGAAGACGATGTCCCAGCTATCGATTCTGGCATCGGGACCGAGGATCCTCTGCGCCGCCTTGACGTTGTAGCCGATGCCGGTGGTGCCCCACATATAATTGGCGGCGTAGACGTTGCCGGGATCGTAGGTCGCGAGCCGCTCCGTCACCACCGGCCAGGCGTTGGCGAGGTTCGGCAGTTTCGACTTGTCGAGCTTCTGAAATACATGAGCCGTGATCTGGCGCTGCAGGAAATAGGCGGTGGGGACCACGACGTCGTAGCCGGACTTTCCCGCCAGCAACCGTGTCTCCAGCGTCTCGTTGGCGTCGAAAGTGTCGTAAACGACCTTGATGCCGGTTTCCTTGGTAAAGTCTTCCAGCACCCCGGGCGCGATATAGTTTGACCAGTTGTAGAAATTGACGGTGCGCTGCTGCGCGTTTGCCGAAAAGGCTGCGGCCACGAAAACCCAGGCGATCGCTGCAACAAGTCCAAACTGCGTGCGGCCACGGCGCATTGTCGTCACCCTCTCAGCGAAGGTGCACCGCATCCGATAACCGCTCCAGCGCGGTATCGAGCGTGGCGTCCTTTTTGGCGAAACAGAACCGCACCACCGAGGTTACGGCATCCTGTTCGTAGAAAGCCGACACCGGAATCGCGGCCACCTTGTAGTCGGTCACGATCCGCTTGCAGAACGCTTCGTCGGTTTCATTGAGACCGAGCGGCGACAGATCGACGGTGAGGAAATAGGTGCCTTGCGAGCGCAGCACCGGCAAGCCCAGGCTTTCCAGCCCGTTGGTTAGGCGGTCGCGGCTGCGCGCCAGTTTCTTGCGCATGTCGTCGAAATATTCCGCGGGCTTGCCGAGACCATAGGCCACCGCTGCCTGGAGATTGGGTGCGGTGGTGAACGTCAGGAACTGATGCACTTTCGCGGCGACCCGCAACAACGGCGGCGCAGCGCAGACAAACCCGATCTTCCACCCCGTCAGCGAGAAAATTTTGCCGGCGGAGCCAACCTTGATGGTGCGGTCACGCATCCCGGGAACCGTGATCAGCGGAATGTGCTCGCGACCGTCGAAGATCACGTGCTCCCAGACCTCGTCACAGATCGCGACCGCGTCGAACTCCTGGCAGAACCGCGCCAGCAATTCGAGGTCCTCCCGCGGATACACCACCGCGGCGGGGTTGAGCGGATTGTTGAACAGCACCGCCCTGGTCTTGTGATTGAATGCACTTTTCAGCATCTCCTCGGACAGCCGCCAATGCGGTGGCTCGAGCCGCAACAGCCGCGGAATGCCGCCGGCCTGCCGGATGATCGGCAGATAGGAATCATAGACCGGCTGAAACACGATCACCTCGTCGCCGGGCTCGACCACCGCCAGGATCGCGCTGGTCAGGGCCTCGGTGCCACCCGAGGTCACCATCACCTCGGTCATCGGATCGAGCGCCAGCCCGTGCCAGCGCCCGTAATGCGCGGCAATCGCCTGACGCAATTCCGGAATGCCCATCATCGAGGGGTACTGATTGTAGCCGTCCATCGTCGCATCCGCCGCTGCCTGGCGAATGTCCTCAGGGCCTGGATCGTCAGGAAAGCCCTGGCCGAGATTGATGGCGTTGTTGTCGCGCGCGGCTTGCGACATCGCCTCGAACACAGTGACGGGAAGGTCGGCAAAGACCTTGTTCATCGAACGCATGAAACGATCAGGCACCGGCCTTGGTCGGCAATCCAGCTTGCTTCCAGCCCAGCATGCCCCCCGCAAGGTGCTTGTCATAAGGCAAGCCCGCGGCCTGCGCGGCCAGCGACGCCGTTACCGAGCGCTTGCCGGAGCGGCAGGCGAACACCACCTGCTGTCCTTTCGGATCCGGAATGTCGTTCGGATCGAAGCTCGAGAGTGGAACGACGACGCCGCCCGGATAGGCTTCTGCCGCCACTTCATTCGGCTCGCGCACGTCGACCAGGAGATAGCGTCCCTCCGCCATGCCCTTCGATACTTCCGCCGGCGTTAAATCGTGCACCTGATGGTTCGCCACGCTTGTCCTCCCAACGATTTTCGGTACCGCGGAACCCCGGCACTGCCGACCATCCGCATTTCGGGCAGCAAAGTCGCCCCTGGCGCTACGAAAATCAAGCGCTAGAACGCGTTGCGGAAACGCGCCGCCAGGTCGCTAGACGGTGACCTGCGTTCCCACCTCGACCACCCGGCCGGTAGGAATCTGGAAATAGTCGGTGGCGTCGTTGGCGGTGCGGCTCAGTGCGATGAACAGATGGTCCTGCCATCGCGGCATGCCCGAATGCGCGGCCGGTTTCAGCGCGCGCCGTGACAGGAAAAATGAGGTCGACATGATATCGAACTGCCAGCCGAGCTTTCGGGCGATCGCCAGCGTTTTCGGCACATTGGGCGATTCCATGAAGCCAAATCGCAATGTCACCCGGGAAAAGGTCGCGCTGATCTGCTCCATCCGCACCCGCTCGGACGGGTCGATCCGCGGCGTCGGCGCGGTCTGGATGGTGAGAATGACGTTCTTCTCATGCAGCACCTTGTAGTGCTTCAGGCTGTGCATCAGGGCGGTCGGGGCGCTTGCGGGATCGCTGGTCAGGAACACTGCGGTGCCTGGTACCCGCTGCGGCGGCCGCTTCTCCAGCATCGCCACCAGGTCGGCCAGCGGAAGCTCGAGCTTGCGTGATTTCTCGAACAGCAGCCGGCTGCCGCGCCGCCAAGTGTACATCAGAAGCATCACGACCGAACCCAGCGCCAGCGGCACCCAGCCGCCCTCGACGACTTTCAGGAGGTTCGCCGAGAGAAAGATAAGATCGAGGAACAGGAAAGGCGCGATCAATGCTGCGGCTGCGACCGGCGACCATTTCCACACTTTCCAGATCACGACGAAACCCATCATCGCCGTCACCACCATGGTGCCGGTGACCGAGATGCCGTAGGCCGACGCCAGCGCGCTCGACGAACGGAACATCAGCACCAGCAGGGTCACCGCGACCAAAAGCAGCATGTTGATGCGCGGGATATAGATCTGGCCGGAATGCGATTCCGAGGTGTGACGGACTTCAAATCGCGGCAGAAGGCCGAGTTGAATGGCCTGGCGCGTCAGCGAATAGGCGCCGGTGATGACCGCCTGGCTTGCGATGACGGTGGCCACGGTGGCCAACGACACCATCGGCAACAGCGCCCAGTCCGGAAACATCAGGAAGAACGGGTTCTCGACGGCGCGCGGATTGGCAATCAACACGGCGCCCTGCCCGAGATAGTTCAGTGCCAGCGACGGCAATACGATGAACAGCCAGGCGGTCTGGATCGGGCGCTTTCCGAAGTGGCCCAGATCGGCATAAAGCGCCTCGGCGCCGGTGACGGCGAGAAACACCGCGCCCAGTGTCACGAAACCGATGATGCCGTGATGAAGCATGAAGGCGATGGCATGCATCGGATTGAGCGCAAAAAGCACTTCGGGGTGCCGCATGATCGGGCCGATTGCCCCGACCGCAATGACGGCGAACCACGCCGCCATGATCGGCCCGAAGAAGGCCGCGACGCGTGCGGTACCGCGCGCCTGAACCGCAAACAGCACAAACAGGATGACAACCGTCAGCGGCACTACATAGGGGTCGAACGCTGCGGTGACGAGTTTGATGCCTTCGATCGCCGACAGCACCGACAGCGCGGGTGTTATCACCGCGTCACCATAGAACAGCGCGCCGCTGACGATGCCGAGCAGCACGATCACGCCGGCCCTCCGGCTGACGGCGCGTTGCGCCAGTGCCATAAGCGCCAGCGTTCCCCCCTCGCCGTTATTGTCCGCCTGCAGCAGGATCAGGACATATTTCAGTGTCACCACGACGATCAGCGCCCACAGGATCAGGCTGACAACGCCGAGCACGGCCTGCGGATCGACGACGGCCGAGGGGCCACTGGCTGCCATCACGGCCTCGCGCAGTGCGTACAGCGGGCTGGTGCCGATATCGCCATAGACGACGCCGATGCTGCCCAGCATCAGCGCTGTGAAACCGGCAGTGGAATGGGCGCTGCCATGGCCATTGTCCGCCGTCGTTTCCGCGGCGGGGCCTGCGACATCGGTGGTCATGGGAATGGACGCCTCAATGCTTCACTGCACAATGGCAGAGCGAGCCGGCTTATAGCCCTGCGGCTCGGAGCATAGCCTATGCTGATTCCGGAGCGATGTCATGCAAAAATGCATAGCTTACCCTCCGCTCAGATTCGTCCCTTAGATCGTCACTTAGATCGTCACTTGGGTCCCCACCTCAACCACGCGGCCGGTCGGAATTTGGAAATAGTCGGTTGCATCGTTTGCCGAGCGGCTCAGCGCGATGAAGAGGTGGTCCTGCCATCGCGGCATGCCTGACTGCGCCGACGGCTTCAGCGAGCGTCGCGACACGAAAAACGAGGTTGCCATGATGTCGAACTGCCAGCCGAGCTTGCGTGCGATGACCAGCGCTTTCGGCACGTTCGGCGATTCCATGAAGCCGAACCGCAGACGTACAAGAGCGAACTTATCACTAATGGTTTCCATACGAACGCGACCGGCCACATCGACTCGCGGGGTCTGCGCGGTCTCGATGGTCAGGATGACGTTGTGTTCGTGCAGCACCTTGTTGTGCTTGAGATTATGCAATAGCGCGGTGGGAACGGACTCGGGATCGCTGGTCAGGAAAACCGCGGTACCCTTGACAATGTGGGGCGGGCGTTTTTCGAGGTTCTTGATCAGATCCCTGAGCGGGACCTCGGTGCGACGGGTCTTGGCGGTCAGAATTGCGGCGCCCCTGCGCCAGGTCCAGATTGTGGTCGCCATCGCAACGCCAAACAACAACGGCACCCATGCGCCTTCGAGCAGCTTGAGCAAATTGGCGCTGAAGAAGGTCGTGTCGACCACGACGAATGGGACGATCAACGCGGCCGCCGTCGCCGCGCGCCAATTCCACAGCTTCCAGATCACGACGAAACCCATGATTCCGTCGACGACCATGGTCGTGGAGACCGCGATGCCGTAGGCCGAGGCGAGCCCGCTTGAGGTGCGAAACAGCATCACCAGCAGCAATACCCCGGTCAGCAGCAGCGTGTTGACGCGCGGCAGATATATCTGCCCGGCATGCGATTCGGACGTGTAGCGAACCTCGTAGCGCGGCAACAGGCCGAGCTGTACGGCCTGCCGGGTCAGCGAATAGGCACCGGTGATCACCGCCTGGCTCGCGATCACGGTCGCAGCGGTCGCAAGCGCGACCAGCGGCAACAGCAGCACTTCCGGAACCATCCGGTAGAACGAATTTTCGATTGCAGCAGGGTTGGACAGCACCAGCGCGCCCTGGCCAAAATAATTGATCAACAGCGAAGGCAGCACGAAATAGAGCCATCCGGCCTGGATCGGCTTGCGTCCGAAATGACCCAGATCCGCATAGAGCGCCTCACCGCCGGTGACCGCGAGGAAAACCGCGCCCAGCGTCACCATTCCGATCGTCCCGTGAGACAGCAGGAACTGGATTCCGTACCAGGGATTGATGGCAGCGAGCACGGACGGATCATCGCTGATGTTGACAAGGCCCATCGCCGCGAGGCTGGAGAACCAGACCACCATGACCGGTCCGAATGCGGAAGCCACGCGCGCGGTGCCGCTGCTTTGCACCGAAAACAACACGACCAGGATAAAGACCGTCAGCGGCACCACGTAATGTTCCAACGCCGGCGTTTCCAGCTTGAGGCCTTCGACTGCGGAGAGCACCGAAATTGCCGGCGTGATCATGGAATCGCCGATGAACATCGATGCGCCGATCACGCCCAATGCCAGCAGCAGCCAGCTGTGCCGACCTAACGCGCGTTGGCCCAGTGCCATCAGCGACAGCGTGCCGCCTTCGCCATTATTGTCGGCGCGCAGCAGCAGCAGCACGTATTTCGCGGTGACGACGATAAAAAGTGCCCACAAGATCAATGACAGGACGCCAAGCACCAGGCTGCGGGTGACCGGCTGGTCCTGCGCCGCCGCGGCCACCGCTTCGCGAAACGCATAAAGCGGCGACGTGCCGATGTCGCCAAAGACCACGCCGATGCTCCCGAGCGTCAACGCCCAAAAGCCAGTCGTGACCGATCCCTCGGAGGTTTCGGCTGATGGGGCGCTGACAGCCATTTCGCTTGAAAACGCTCTGTCGGTTGATTTGATCCGGTTCGGCTATCGATGCTTCTGCCGGGCCTGTCAACCGATTGACATGCGATAACCGGTCTGCCGGGCGGCTGGCAGCTCCATCATACACGGTAATATGGTAATGAATTACGGTTTCAGATCGGGCGGCAGCGCGGGGTCTTCCCGCATCAACGTAATGGTCACGCGGCGGTTTGCCGACAGCGACGGATCGTCGGGAAACAGCGGCTGGGTATCAGCCTTGCCCGAGACCGCCAAGATATGGGCGGGCGGGAGCCCTTCCCGCTCCAGGATCTGGCGAACCGCGTTGGCGCGATCGGCGGAAAGATCGAATGGGCCATAGTCGCTTTGCGCCGGCACGAAGCCCGCCGCGGTATGACCGACAATCGAGATGCGCAGCGGCGTCGCCTTAAGCGGACCGGCGAGTTTCTCGATCAGCCGGCGGGTGCGCTCATACGGCACTTTCGATCCGTCGGCGATCATCGAGCGGCCATCCTGGTCAACGATCTCCAGGTTGAGACCTTCCTTGGTTTCCTCGAACATGATGTGCTTCGAAATCTCGGTCAGCTCCGGCATATCCTGCAGCGCCTGCCGCAGCGACGCCGAAGCCAGCGCGAATTCGCGGTCCATCTTGAGCTTGGCGCCTGATTGCCTGGCGTCCTCATGCTGATCCGGTGTAGGCGTATTGGAAGCATCTTCCGGCGAGATGTGGGCTGCATTCTTCAATTTCGGCCGGGTCGGCAGACCATCGGATTCGATGATGCCGGAATAGCGCTTGTCGGTCTGCACGCCGAAGGCATCGCGCATCGAGCCCGCGACGATTTTCAGCTTGTTGTTGTCCATGGTGGAAAACGCGACGAGCATCACGAAAAAGCTCATCATCAGACCCATCAGGTCGGCGAAGGTCACGAACCAGCCGTGACCGCCACCGTGTGCTGCTTTTTTTCTGGCCATGGTTTTCTACCCGGCCGCCGTGACGTAATACTTACGCCGGCGCAGCCACGGCCTCGCCTTCTTCGTGACGGTGCTTTTCCGGCAAGTAGGCCAGCAGCATTTCCCTGACCAGCGCCGGGCTCTTGGAATCGCGGATCATCAGGATGCCGTCGATGATCAGCGTGCGGTTGGTCTCCTCGTCGAGCAGTTTGCCGTGCAACTTGTCGGCGATCGGGAGGCAGAACAGGTTGGCGACCAGCGCGCCGTACAGCGTCGCCAGCAACGCGGTCGCCATGAAGGGGCCGAGCTTCGAAGGATCGGTCATGTTGGCGAACATCTGCACCATGCCGATCAGGGTTCCGATCATGCCGAACGCCGGGGCGCAGTCGCCGACCGCGCGGTAGATCTTGCTGCCTTCATCCAGGTGCAGCAGGAAGTTGTCGCGATCGCGCTCGAGATTGTCGCGGATAAATTCGAGGTCGTAGCCGTCGGCGACGTAGCGGATGCCCTTGGCCAGGAAAGGTTCGTTGGTTTCGACCTTTTCAAGACCGACCGGTCCCTGCTTGCGTGCGATCTCGGCGATTCGGGCCAGTTCGTCGACCAGGTCGTGCGCGGCCAGGCGGCTCATGGTGAAGGCGAATTTGGCGCCCAGCGGCAAACCATGCAGCAGCGCGCTGAGCGGAAAGCGGATCATGGTGGCGGCGATCGAACCGCCGAAGATGATGATCACGGCATGTTCGGAAACGAACATGTGCAGATCGCCGCCCATCAGCACCATCGTCGCAATGACAATGATGCCGGACACCAGCCCAACGCTGGTCATGATATCCATGGGAAACTCCAACGCGCGTACGTCCGGCCGTCCTGGACGGAGGCGCAGCCCATCCTGAGCCGCGTGGAATGACCCTAAGGTCCCGCAATTAAAGACGCGTTACCGAATTTGGTAGGCATAACAATTGGTTAAAAAATAACTAGAAGCCGGGCGGCCGCTCTCCTATCCGCGATCGCACTGACTGACACGAGCACAGAGGAGTTTGCCGCATGCCCCACGCGTCGAGACTGGCGCTCAGCAAAATACAGCCAGAGCAGCGCGCGCACCCGAGCGTGATGTTGGGCCAGACTATAATACTTGCCCGTTCAGGCTAACCCGGTGCTTCAGGCTCGGCCGGGCCCGACAGGATCGCCTGAGCCGGATTGCACAGTTACCGGCGGCCAGGGACGCTCCGGCCGATAGAACAATGCGAGCTTCAGACTTTCGGCAATCCGCTCCGCCCGTGCCTGGAACTCGGCGCTGATCGCACCGTCAAACAGTTCGTCAGCGGTTTCCTTGAACAGGGCTAGCCAGCGCTCGAACAACGCGGGCTGGATGCCCGGAACCGCAAAATGCTTGACGACCGGATTACCCTTGTAGCGGCCGGTCCGAAGCATCACCGACGACCAGAACGCGTACATCTTGTTCAGATGCGGGCCCCAATCGCCTGGAATCGCGCGCAAAAAAAGCGGCGCAAGCTCCAGATCGCGGCGCACCTTGGCATAGAACCCGTCAACCAGAAGCTGGATACCTTCTTATGAGACATGATCTAGCTTGGCAACGGAGGCGGTCATGCCACGGTCCACACGACCACGACGCCGAGCACGGTCCAGAACAGCGAATTGACCAACATGCGGACCAGATCCGTATTCCGGGTAAGGCCCATCGCACGACAGGCCAAGGTTCCCGGCAGCAGGAACGGGGCCGCCACGGTATCGCCGATCGGAGCATGCGTTTTCATCCATCTCTCCTATAACATGTATTCGGTATGCCTCTTATATTTCTAACCTTGCCACAAAGCAATATCTATTATACATCTTTATTTAATGGCGGTTATAAACCGTGAGCGAGGGAACCGGTGCGCCTGACGGTCTATACGGACTACTCGTTGCGGGTACTGATGTATCTCGCACTCCGGGAAGAGCAATTGGCGACGATCGCGGAGATCGCCGAGAGCTATAAAATTTCCAGGAACCATCTGATGAAGGTGGCGCACCAATTGGGCGTTGCCGGCTTTGTCGAGACCGTGCGCGGCCGTGGCGGCGGATTGCGACTGGCGAAACCGATCGGGGCCATCGGGCTCGGCGAAGTGGTGCGTTATACCGAGCCGGACATGGCGATCGTTTCGTGCTTCGAGCCCATCGGTGAGCCCTGCGCCATCCAATCCTGCTGCGTGTTAAAGCGCGCCCTGAAGGCCGCGCGCGACGCCTTTCTCGAGGTGCTTGACGGCTACACCCTGAACGATCTGATCCAGCCGGGAGGGAGGCTGACCGGCCTGTTGGGCATTTCGCCGGTCAACGGGGTGACTCCAGCAGAACCGTTGCCTTAGCGGCCGGGTTCTAGCGGTTTCCGCATCAAGTCCGCGAGCTGGCGTTTCAGCGTGCGCACTTCCTCGAAGCGCTTTGTGACATCGCGAAGGATGGCCACAGCGCCCGCTGGACGCTGCGTCTGATCTCTCAGCATCGCGATGGTGAATTCGACTGAGATACGCTGCCCGCTTTTGGTCTGCGCCGGCACCCACAGGAGATCGCCATGGCCGTAGTGGCTCTCACCCGTCGCCATAACACGATGGAATCCCTCCCAATG
>Ga0164306_10001651_pt1 | contig 9987 bp, 9 predicted proteins | sample Whisoiple_242_MG_FD_110213 | JGI IMG/M metagenome (GOLD analysis project Ga0164306, IMG submission 110213) | Soil microbial communities amended with fresh organic matter from upstate New York, USA - Whitman soil sample_242_MG | ecosystem: Environmental > Terrestrial > Soil > Unclassified >... | reverse complement strand
TAACTTTGCATAACCGTGTCTTTCATTCCAATACTTATACAATATGCATGGCCTATTTAGTAATAAAAGCTATATTGATTGTATCTAATGATTGATAGATTCAGGAAATGATGATGAATATTTTATTATCGTTGTAATAAGTAAGATTCTTTAAGCTAAATCAGGATCTATACTCATCACCACAATCTCCAATTTTCTCAAACAAATTATCTGACTTTGTACATACGTTTTCTATATCTTTAATGTCTGACTTATCCAAAGTAAGGTTGAATACTTGCAGGTTATTGCTAATGTGATCAGCTATCCCAAGCCTAACGCCAATAATGACTCCTCCCACTCCGGGTTTATCAAGAATATAACGGGTTGCTACATTCGCAATGCTTACGCCGTGCTTTTGCGCAATCCTTTTCAGATTTACTAATAGTTCTTGGAACAAATTCCATCCGCCCCAAGCATCTATCATACGTTTGTACTTTCGTAAGCTTAGGGTGTTTAATTCTGCACCAGATGGCTCTACCTTCCCCAAATATCGCTCTGATATCAGCCCTCCACAAATACTTCCGTAAGCAAGAAGGCTGATTTTATACCTTTTACAGAATGGTATCATTTTTACTTCTGGTCTTCTATCAATAATCGAATATTGAACCTGATTTGAAACAATTTTTAGATTCGAATCTGTTATGGTTTGTATCGTCTCTGTGTCAAAATTTGTAAGACCGACATCCTTGATTAATCGTTCATCTCTGAGGTCGAAGAGGTATCTGAGAGCATCAATGTAATATGGATTGCTATAATCCCACCAATGGAATTGAAGCAAGTCCAACGAGCCAACGTTCATCTTGCGAAGGGAACTTTCTACATTTTCTTTGACGAAAGAACGTGTTATCCGCCCAGGTTGTGGGACCCATTTTGTTAATGCTTGGATTGTGTCCATCTCTTCCTTCACCTTTAATGTAGACAATCTTCGTCGGAATACCCCGATGAAATCTTCTGCTGGGCCATAAATATCAGCTAGATCCCAACTCCTCAAACCTACCTCATGATATCTCATCATATCTGCGATCGCCAGTTCAGGATTTATAAATCCGTGTCCACCTGAGACTTGCCACATCCCATTAAGTATTTTGCAAATTATTAAATCAGGAGTGAGTTGACGGTATTTTTTACTAGATTTGTCCAACTTATATTCGGTTCCTGTCTATATGATCAAACACAAAAATCCTGACCTCGCCATTACAATCATAATATTTCTAAAACCCAGATAAGAATACTACTATATGATATTTACTATCCAGTCAGACTCTCTATTTTTAGTCTTTAGAGCACGAACTATTTCCGATCCTTGGATAGGAATTCGGCAAATCTGGCGAATTCAGGGGCCCAAATTCCAAAATCATAACTTGCTCGCTAATAAAAAGAATGTTGTACTATATCTTAAGGTACTCTAAAGTTTATAGATTTCTTCTGACTCCATCAGTTTTGACGTCTATAATATGAATAGAGTAGACTATCCGAACTATTATGTTTGTGTATTATACGAGATATACGGTATGATCTAATATTAGTTCGAATAGCTAGATATACACATTAGGCAAAGTTGCCTAAATCTATCTATACCCTGTTAAATTGCTAGGCAATACATAACACAAGGATATAATTTCAAGATATCTTATAAGAGATAATAAGATATTTCAGATATAGAACAAATATAAGATTTAGCAGGTCATAAAATACCGCCGAATGTAGATAAACCTTACAACACAATATCTATCATATAAATGAAAAGTAAAGCACTTGAGCTGATTGCTATTATATCTATAATTACAGTAGGGTTGTTAGTTGTACCTGTTGGAATTGGCGTGGATGGAAATGCACAGGCGAAAGAATACAAGAAGACTCTGACGATGGCACAGGTCAACAACTGTGGAAATTACATATTACCAACAAACATAACCTGTTCAAATTCAGACTCTGAACTACAAGGAAATCAGAATAGCCTAAATAGCATAGCCTTTTCATTGCTTCCGTTCCCATAGATGAAATTTCGATTAAATTATATGATGTATACTATTCAATAAAGCTAAATGGCGATATGTGGTTGCCGTTGTATGAAATGCAAGAATCAAAAACTCGATAGTTTTAGGTTTATCGCTGATGATGGCTTTGATGATATGCATCATACTTGTTTGTCATGTAATGCGCACTTCAGTCACGTTGATGGCGAGATATTTATAACATGCGAGCGATGTAATTATCCAACTGGATAAGGCTATAACGATAGTTCCACGTAATCACTGCAAACACACTGAAAATGTCAGGAGAGGCAAATCGGAGGGATTCATATTCACCTGCTTTGCTATCTTATCTTGTTTTGCACTCGAATGTCAAACCGTATGGTGCCTCTTTTCGTTCGGAATCAAAACACTCACTATTTACTATATCTTGTCTTATCTCTACTTTGAGATGACTTTTATTCTCAAATATGTATTATAACACGATATTAAATCACTGACGAGTAGTAATTGTAAATCTCTTCCTAATTGCGAAATATTTTATTTGGTGTGCTAGACCACATCCATTCTATAATATTGATCCTAATCTTAGTCTCAAAAAAATGCGCATTGGGTTTAGGTAAATGTTGAGAGTTTATTATTTATCTGTATCCAAATTGATTAGGTAATCCAAAATACCGAAATACCTTAATCGTTGATCACTTGAAGATCCAATATGTTAGGTAAGACTATCAGTCTTATATTATTAGTATATATACTATTGTTATTCCTCATAAACAATGAGAAAATAATGAATTTGCATTTTATGCAAGAACGACTGCAATAATGATCAGATCTAATCGGGTTTCTAATTCGAATTAATCAAATCATTGATCACACTAGTTTAACTGGTAAAAAACATAACAAATGTAATGGATCTTCTATTTGGATATTCATTATCTGATCTCTCCATTTTAGAGTATTTTCTGTAAGAACGTTTGCGTAGGCCCCATCAGCATTAATTTTTTTTCAAGGCCTGAAGCCTGTTACCTTTTAGACCACATTCTAGTTGACTAGCTGTAATATTATCTTGAGGCAATATTTCCATTTTTGTTCTGGTTGGAGCTGTCGCTTTGTAAATGCGATGTTTTATTCGCACATGTTAACTTTATTATAAATGAACGATGACGGGTTAACGAAGGTTCGATTGATATATACAATCATTAATACATGATGTATGTTATATACATATGAGCCAGCAAGAGAAAACAAGCACAGAAATAGCACTGGTAGTAAACCCAAATTCTTGTGGTGGATTAACTGGCAAGAATTGGAAGGAACTTTACAGCAAGATTAAGGATATCTTTGGCGAGAATCCTTACGCTGTATTCAGTAAAAAACCAGGACAGGGAACTTTTCTCACAAGGGATTTATTAAGAAAGGGATTTAAGGAAATAGTTGCACTAGGTGGAGATGGAACCATAAATGAGGTCGTAAATGGCTTCTTTGAAGAAATAGTCGTTGAAAGTCAAATCTCTACTCATAAGCTAGATACTCACATGCTTGGTAAGCAAAACCATGGGGAAAGTACACGCGTATCACATATCTTGAAACCTATAGACTCTGATGCGATCATGGGTGTGGTTCCTGCGGGATCAAGAAATGTACTCGCCAAATCCTTGGATTTGCCTGATGGGATTGTTGAATGTTGTCAGAGATTCGTGAATGGTAAACCACAAAAGATAGATGTCATTTCTGCTTTGACAACACGAATATCTACAGGTAAGCCAGGAACAGATGCAAAGGACCATTCTGAGGGAGTAATAACCCGTCTTTTTCTTAATGCCGCTGAAATAGGTGTCGGTGCGGAAATCATAGACAGATCAAAAAAAATTAGGGATAAGGTTAAGAGCCGCATTGTATCTACAATTTCAAGCGTCATTGCTACGCTACCTACCTATGAGAGTAATCTATGCGAAGTCTCCATCGATGATGGAAGACAAAGTTTAATGTTGAAGATGACGATGGGTGTAATAGCTAACGGTAGCTATCTAGGTGGAGGCTTTAAAGCAGCCCCGAATGCAAGCGTCTCAGATGGTTTATTAGATGTAACTATCCTTAAAAACTCTGGTAGTTTCAAAATGTTGGATGGATTTGCAGATATGAGGGGTGATTCAGAACAGACGTTTGAGAATAATGACATCTATTGCACCCAGAGCAAGAAGGTCTCAATTAGATCTAAAGAGAGAGATATCACAGTTACTGTTGATGGAGAACCAATTGGTATTCTTCCTGGAACCTTTCAAGTATATCCAAATGTTTTAACTCTGAAATTCTAAAATGAATCCATTTCTTTGGATGGGAAACACAAAATGATAACTATGTTATTAGCAACTATTTCATGACATCGGATCACTTCGATATCGCCAACGAACGATAGGTTAAGAATGGTATTTGTCAGGCGGACTATCCGAATATAGCATTAGAGTCACACCCATTTTTAACACAAATAATAATAGTCACAACTCATAAATTCTAGCCTCATAGAATATTAAAACATTTAAAAGGTGTAAGAAATGTATTTAATGCGGCTGCTTCATGCATAATTGTGGCCACCGACAATGATACGTGGTAATAAACTCGTAGTTATTATACTCATGGGAGTGCTTTTATCATCAGCAGTTGCTGGTGCTATTTCATTTTACAATAGATCACCTAATACAAATAATGATAATAACAACATACCATTAATAAATGCACGACTTAATAGCGTAGTCAATTTTTGTTTGAAATCATTGCCAAAAGGCTATGCTGCTTGTGATAGTCAATTAAGTCCTGCAGTTAGTAAGATATGTGCGGAACATGCTGGCCAACCCATAGATGCATGCCGTGATGGAAAAGTGGACCAATATTATAGGATCAGAAATACTGAAATCGCTAAGAATTCTACAATCCTAACCGGCGGAAGCAAAAACAAAACCAATACTACTACTTCATAATTACATTTAAAAATTTGAAAATTAATTATCCGTTTCTATTTATGGCTTTTTTTACAGTAGTTTGTTAATAGATGATCAACTATGTCAATTACTTTTAGGCTAGAAAAGATCAATTTTTTATACCCACATAGCTAGCACATTTAGATAGATGATAAGTTTATGAGGATATCAATGGAATCGATTTGATATCGTATCTCTGGTATTGATTAGCTAGCTATTATTATAGAATGAGGATAAGTCATAAATATATTTAAAGTAAACAATATTATAATTAATTATTCAGTAACTTAAGTGTAAAAATACATTGTCAGGAATAAATAGTAAGCAATTGTTTTCCAAAATTCTCGTTGGAATAGATGGATCTGCAATTGCATTAAGAGCTGCAGATTCGGCAATATCAATTGCAAAGCAACTGAACATCTCTAATATTATTGCAGTTCATGTATTGCCACAAGATATTAGATATGATTATTTGACAGATAGAGTCGATCCCGACATCCCGAGCCCAGTCAAAGGTGCGATCGAATTAGCTAGTTTGGAAGCTCAGGAATGGTTTAATAAAATTAAAGAAAAACAGACAAGTGATGTTGATAAAAAAATTAATATGCAAACCGAAGTACTTGTCGGTACTAAATCTATAGCGAATGAAATCCTAACCTATGCATCAAACAATGATGTTGATTTGATCGTGATTGGTACTAAAGGTCAATCTGCATTCAAGAAAGCGTTACTTGGAAGTGTCGCGTCATCTGTATTAACTCATGCCACTTGTCCAGTCATGTTAGTTAAGTAACTAAAGTAAGCTAAATTACCCGTAGACTCTTTTTAATAGATGAGGTTACAATAACTGAAACATCGTGACGCTCACATCATCTGTCTACGCTAATAGGTAGATGATGATAATAATAATATCGTGGACATTGTATGTCCATTTAAGTATAAAATCACTATATTTTGAGGATCTGTATAATATCTCATAATTGGGACTACATATTAGAATACAATTACTTGAGCCACAAATCTGTAAAATATTAAATGCTTATTTTAATCATCATAAAACAAGCATATAGCATGAAAGCACCTAATCCATATTTTATCATATTATGCTGATTCAATCCATTCAACGTCAGTATTATAATTGACTTGAAAAATCACAATTATGTCAGTTCAAAAACCAGGAGTGTTTTACATCTTTTTTCGTACTGAATGGTGATTTAAATGATTACTGTGACAAAAAGGAGACAACTTCTGCGACAAGATTAATCGTATGCTAAATTTTGAAAATTAATAAAATTGCAGAATAAGGGGGTAAAGACACCACATGGTTTCACGGTGGATTAATTCAGTCAGTACTACTCAGGGTTTGCATCAGATGGTGATATGTAAGCCCTTTTATCAACTTCCATTCATATCACACATTTTATAGTCCTAATCGGATGAATTCGTTAAGATTGGTTTATAGATCCTTCACATTAATTATGACAGTAGTTATCAGTTTATTGTTGGTCGGTTCGCAGATTTTAATTAGTTTTTCATACGCACAAGGTAGTACTATAGAGAACAAAGCGCCGACAAACCTGTTGGCTAAATCTAAACTGCCTGGCATAAAAATAATATTCCCGGCCCAAGGCCAAAGAATTCCTGAAGCTAAAAATCTTACCTTAACTGGAATATCGATGTACAATAGTCATACTAATTGTCAAGTTTCGATAATCGTGAATAATATAAAACCGTATCAGCATGTCATTCCCACGGGCCATAACGGTACAAATGATTATTCAACATGGAAATTTCCTCTTACCGCTAAGTATACTACACTAAAACCCGGAGCGAGCAACAAGGCTACAGCAAAGCTAATTTGTAATGATAAACCTACGAATTTGACAAAATATTATAGTGTAAACTTCACTAGCGCATTGACTTTCCCCTTAACCTCGCATGCCCAACTACCTATCTTGAAAAGTGATTCTAATGTCTCTAGTAGTAACAAGAATCAGACACAGTTGTTATCTCTTAACCCCAAACAACAGTCTAATAAATTGATGAATGCTTCTACTGCATCAACTATTGACGAACATAATAAGACGGCCAAGGATCAACAAAAGCCTCATACTACAACCATGCCCAGGACAGATACTCATGGTAATAAACTATCGAAGCCTGAATCTACGATGACACCAAAAGATTCGACGTTGAGTGGTACTGATAGCCCTTTTGTCTTGACTTTACCTTCGTCTGGTGGTAACTACTCACTCTCACACAATTCGTCTGAATTACAGTCGGACAGCCATTCAAAAAATAATATTGCTGATTTTCATCATCATCATAAGAATTAATTAGTATGCCACATGCTGTGTAACGTTCACTACATGCTCCATTCCTATGATTTTTAGATTTGAATTTTTCCACATTTGACTTTATCAGATAGTTGTCGTCAAAATACTGAAACCATATTATGAAGTCGATTGTACAATCTACATGCTATAAAGTTTATAGATTCCAATCCAGTTATTCAGATTCAAGTCGACAATGGCTACTGAAACGAATTTAATTCTTCTTTGCCTATTGCATTGATATATAGCTGCATCTATTGGATTATCTTAGGTCATGCCAAGAGAACTGAATCGACTTATCTAACTTAGCATGTCTTCTAACAAAACTATCAATTGGTGTTTATGCCTTTGCGCTATTTGACAAATTAAACTGATCCAAAGTGTTCTGTCTAATATAGCAGTCTGGAGCACGCTTTCTACCAGCATGACTGGGTAATTATAGTGACGACACAATGATCTCTAGTTGACAAGGAGTTATTATGAATCCTGGGTCATCTGATAAACTACTGCTGTCATTACAAATTTTGTCTCGAATTTTTGACCAAATAGGAGTTTATTTTTTACATCTTATTTCATGTAACTCGATTTATTATATATTCTTAATATGTTGAAACTACTTCGATTTCTATTCGGAGGAGAACCTCTCTTTGGCAATTCTTCCTATAAAGGCATGTTTAGGAATCTAGAGTCGAACAAAGTGGAAATCATCCCCAACGTAAAAGTGGAACATACGGAAAGAAACCACCGAGAGAAAGTCATGACTAAATATGAAGATCAGATAAGAAATTATAGTAAGGTAGATCTAAGAGTTGGAGATCGTGGGAATTTAGGATATACAAATATCAAAAAAATCGATGAAATAGTCGGAGGGAACAATATGTCCAAACCTACTAATAGGACTCAGTACCAAAAACAAATAAATTCATCTCGATTAGACTCTGCTTAAATGACAGTGAGCTTATCTCCAAAGGATCTTCAATCTGGGGCGCCATCGTACAAATTTCAGTAAATTTTCATAGCTATGTGAAAGCTATGATAGTAATATGGAATCAGGCTCACCAACTGTCCTGAAGAAGATGATAACTTTTGTTATATTCATTCTATATACTAAATGGATTCCTCATTTGAATTCAATTCATTACTTTATTGAGCATTCGGGTTTTAAGTAGCATTATTGTTCAATAAATCTAATTCTGGACTTGTGATATAACACAAAATTTTAAGCAAGCATAAATCAGATAATATTATCTATGCTATGCATCTTAGTACCATAATACTTTTCTAGCACTTCTTAACTAACTAAAGTTATGGTTGGAGATAAACTGACCCTACCATTTGAAGTGGCCTACTCTGAAAAGCCAGGCAAGAAATCAAAAAGTATGAAGAGACTCGGAGTCATCTTGAAGCCAGAACATGTTGCAGATATTATCGCCTCGCTAAAAGAAATGGGTCTCGAAGCTACGATTTACGATGTAAAGGGTGCGACAAAGGATAAAGAGAGAATTGCATCTGGTAGAGGAAGTGGTACATTTGAGCTTGCTTACACTACGAGGAAGATTGTGGCTACGGTAGTAAATTCTGATAACGTCAATGATGTAATAGAGAGAATGAAAAAAGCAATCGCTGGCGAGAAGGCAGTTGTCATGATTTCCCCAGTAGATGATCTAGTGCTGCTCTAAGAGTTTAGGAGGGTTGTCGCTCTTGTCATTTAGCTTCATCTAGTCATAATATCAATCAATCATCAAACCCATCTTTTATACTAGGTAAATGCAGTTATAAAAGAAGGCAACGTAACATCTCAGATTCAGATAATTTAATGTCTGAACAATTCATACTACAGGCAGCGTTATTTGATTCGTGAAAGTTATGCACACTCTAGCGACTATTATTGACGACGATTATCATTGATTACTGTGCTCAACTACATTCTAATCTCGCCATGTTCTATGCGCAATTTTTCTCTCGAACTGTGCGTAAGAGTACTATTGTTATATTAATACGTAGCACCATGGCATAAAGTCGACGATCAAAGGCTTGTTTTGAGTGTATACCTGAGGAGTTTTTCGGAAACATGAGTTTTTGACAGCGCTAATGGTCCTCTTTAGAAGTATGTTATTTTGGACAATAGCATAGCGATGTGCACAAGTACACGAGATTAATTCCCAAGTTAGGCATTTCATCAGAAACTATGTGTATTATTAAAGATTAAAACTGGGCTCAAACTCTTTACTGATTAATCATAAAAAGCTGATACTCAGCAAGCATTAGAGTAGATAAGAATAGCGATATTTTGTCAAATGCAGTTGAATCTGGCTACCCACAATTTCGATGTTGGTAGCTTAATATGCCCATATTGTTATATCTTGTTATCTCATCATCAATTGGTTGATGGATCGCTTTTTAGGCTCCATAGTAAGCTAAGAATTTTGAGCTTGGTTCTCTTATCTACGATAAAAAGCAATAGTAAGCTGATTTGATACAAAATCATAATTGATTTAGACTAAGGTTAGTATATCAAATGAACGATATATTACGCAATTCATGTCTGAAAATTCGATCCATGTTTTGAAAGGCTTCACAGCCTCATATCTGGAATTGGAAGCTAGTTGGCAATTTAGCGCCCCCATGGACTATAGCAATACAAAGTGTGGTCTTTGGCTCAAG
>Ga0164306_10001650_pt1 | contig 9989 bp, 12 predicted proteins | sample Whisoiple_242_MG_FD_110213 | JGI IMG/M metagenome (GOLD analysis project Ga0164306, IMG submission 110213) | Soil microbial communities amended with fresh organic matter from upstate New York, USA - Whitman soil sample_242_MG | ecosystem: Environmental > Terrestrial > Soil > Unclassified >... | reverse complement strand
TGGCGACCGATCCCGCCTGGCGCGATTATCTCAAACGATCTTCGGAAGCCGGCTATTTGGTCGCGCAGGAAACGCGATTTCTGAAGCCGACGGAGTTTTTCGAGAAGAAGTAAGCTTGCGCTCAGCGATAGACGTGGCGCACGCGCCGATGGTGGCGCGGCTTGTTGATGCCGAGCCGTTCGGAAATTTTCGGGCCCGCGGCGTAGCCGATGACGCCACCCGCGACGAGCCCGACCGGCCCGGCCACGACGGCACCGGCAAGCGCGCCCATTGCACCGTCCCCGAGCCGCTCGCCAGCCGAGGCGGGTGCCAACAACAGCGCTGAAACAAAAGCCGAGAGTGCGATGGTTCTCAACGGACGCTTCCTTAAAACAAGTTTGCCGCAAGGGTAGACCGCGCACCGACGGGCTCACCGACATTCCCAACAGGCGGGCCTTCGAGGACGCTCTGTCGATGGAATGGCGCCGCGCCATGCGCGAGAGCGGCGCAGCGCTCTCGCTTATCCTGATCGATATCGATTATTTCAAAAAGTACAATGACGAATACGGCCATCCCGCCGGCGATGAATGTCTTCTTCTCGTGGCCAACGCCATCTGCAACATGGCGCAGCGGCCAGGCGACTTCGCCGCATCGGCGAGGAATTCGCGCTGCTTCTTCCCAACACCGACGCGACCGGCGCGAAGATCATCGCAGAGCGCGTGCGCGGCGCGATTATCGGGCTCGCAATTCCGCACGCGGTGAATCCGAAGCAGGTCGTCACGATCAGCCTCGGGATTGCGACGATGCGTTCGTCCGGCGTCGGCAAGGAACAGCCGGATGCGGCAATTCTCGTCACGGCGGCCGACGACGCGCTTTATGAAGCAAAGCGCGCCGGGCGAAATCGCGTCCATGCTGCGCCGCCGCTCGTCTCTGTCGCTGCCGAGCGGGATAAAGCGGCCGCGGCGCGATCGGCGTGATCAATTGTGGGGGTGCAGAGCCCCATCAAGAATTCGCCGGCACTCGCTCAATTGTTGCAGCACCGATTCAAGCGCCGTGCGGTCGAGGGCCGCAACCTGCGGAGCCGACGCGAAGGCGTGCTGCTCGCGAGCGCCGTTCACGTCGTGATGCAGCTCCGCGCCATTTCGGGCGTGCAATATTTCGTCGGCGGACTCGATTTCGCCCTCGCCTGTTGAGGCGGCGGATCCGCCATTATCGCGGCCGCCGAACGGCGGTACGGCGCCCGCCGTGATCGCCTTGGCGCCTTTTTCGCGCAGCAGGCGCTGCACGCCGCGGATGGTGAAGCCCTCGTCATAAAGCAAGCGGCGGATGGCCGTGATCAGCTGTACGTCTTCCGGCCGGTAATAGCGGCGCCCGCCGGCGCGTTTCAGCGGCTTGATCTGACTGAAGCGCGTCTCCCAAAACCGCAGCACGTGCTGCGGCAAATCGAGATTTTCCGCGACCTCGGTGATCGTTCGAAAGGCTTCCGAGCTTTTGTCCATCGCCGCGCCCGACTCACTTCGATAGCGAGTCTAGCGCGCTTTGCCGGGTGAAATCACCCGCCGCCGGGATCGGTTTCAACGTCGCCGTGGTCGGTTTTGGTCAGCGAGCCGGTGCCAGGGGTGGCATCCGGATTGGTCAGATGCGGCTCGGCATGGGGTCCGGCCGGAGGCATGGCCGATACCCGAGGCTTGTCGGCGGCCGCTTGCGAGTCCTGACCTGCCGCGGAGGCGGACTTATTTGGGTCGTGCGATTTGGCTGTCATCGAACGCTCCCTCGTTCCTCCCCGCAGATAAGGGACCGATCGAAATTGACGAGGAGGTCGGCCGGATCATGAAAGATTTGTGCCACGCCGGCCTGGCGAAGCTCGGCCGCGGGAAAGCCGCCGCAGAGCACGCCAATCGTCTGCATCCCTGCCTTGCCGGCAGCTTCGGCGTCATAGGGGGAATCGCCAACGACGACGGCACCTTCCGGTCGGAGCTTCAGCCGGGCCAGCGCGGCCTCGAAAATATCGGGGTGGGGCTTCGAGCGCTCGGCGTCATCCGAGCTTGTCTCCTCGTCGACGAGATCGACGATGTCGGCCGCCTTTTTGTAGGCGTCGAGCTCATCGCCCTTGGCCGAAGAGGCAAGCGCAATGCGTTTGCCTTCCGCGAGAATGCGCTGAAAAAGTTCGCGCACCTTCGGAAAGCCGCGCACGCGTGGGAGATAATCGCGCTTGAACAGCGCGAGGCGATAATCCTCGATTTCCTCGCCGCGCCGTTCCACCATCTCCTTCGGCAGGAACACCGGCATCAGCTGATCGCCGCCTTTGCCGATCTGCGAGCGGATCGCGGCAAAATCAACGTCATAGCCGAAATGCGCAAACGCCCGCTGCCAGGCGGCCGCGTGCCGGTCGACACTGTCGACCAGCGTGCCGTCGACATCGAAAATCACCGCGTTGATCATGCGCCCTTCCGCTTGTTCCATAGTGTGTGAGGTGTGTGAGGATCGCGGGGGGACATATGCAATACTGTTCCGGGGTCGCCCTGTTGGTTGAACGAGCGCACAGCCGAGCCAATCGATGCCAAGGTGAGTGGCTGGTGTGAGCTGATCGTGCCCGGGGGCTGGATAAAAGCACGGGAAGCACCGGGGATAACTTTCTCAGATTTTTAGCGGACCATCTCTTACGGCTGCGGGAACAAGGGCGCCTGTCGCTCACGCACCCAGGACAAACTGCAGCCCGACCTGCGATTCCAGAGTGGCACCTGCGGCATGCAGCGAGGCTCCCCAGGTATTGTCGCCGACGATGCCGTCCACTTTGACCTCGGCCCATTTCTGGAAAGCCTCGACCGATTTCTTTGTCTTCGGCCCGAAATCGCCGTCGACGCCGCCCGGCGTGATGTTCCATTCTCCTTGAGCACCGTTCGTCAGCACGCCCTGCAGGCTTTTGACGACGGCGCCTGTCGAGCCTTCCTGCAACACCGGCATCGGCCGCCCATCGGGCAGCGCCGCCCATGTCTGCGGACCGACGACCCCGTCGGCGGTGAGGCCGCTGCCGGACTGGAAGTCCTTCACTTTCGCTTCCGTCTGCGGCCCGAACACTCCATCTACGACAACACTTGGATCGGGCGTGCGCCGCAGCCCACGCTGCAGACGCTTCACCGCATCGCCTTGTGCTCCAACAGAGATCGTCGGTTGATTGGGATTTGCCATGGCTGATCTCCCCACGTGCCGTTTACGGTCCTCGCAAAGCCTCGCGCTTATTAACACGCTCTCCCCTTTATGCGATGGCGAAGAGAAACTTCCTCATGTCGAAAACTGCGGACAGGTCAGGAACCTTCACGGGCAGCGCCTAACCGCAACCTCGTGCGTTCTGCGTGACGCGATCGAGAAGCGGCTCAGGCCGACGCTGGCGGGTGTGACGCGATGAATTCGTGCTGAAATTCCGCAGGCCCTCGCAGGGACTCGAGCGTCATGATCACAACCCCCTTAGCTTCAACCATGCCCGCGTCCGGCCGCTGACGTAGCGCGACCCGCGGCGCTTCGAGACGATGCCTTCGAGGTACATCCAGCACGCGTGGCGGAAGATCGTCGCGCCATCGCCAGTGATCGCCTCACTGAGCTGGATGCCATCGCGCAGCGCCTTGTTTGCTACGGGATAGCAGCTTCGCCACGCGCTTCCTGCGCTCTTCTAGTGGCTCAGGGCGCACGTCCTGCCCGTCCGCCTCCATGATGTCGTAGGCGACCAGGATCGCCTCTGCTTGCCCTTGGCGCGAGCGCAGCCCCTCGAAATCGGACGTGTTATCGGGCCGTAGCAGGATGGCCTCGCCGTCTAGCACCGCGCTATCGACCGGCAGTGCGGCGACCGCATCGCGGATGCGAGTGAAAGCCCTCGAATAATCGGACGTCGTCCGCGCCCACAGGCGCACCTGCTTCCCATCTTTGCGGGCGATAACGCGATAGCCGTCCCATTTGATTTCGTGCTGCCAGTCCGGCCCGGAAGGCGGCCGGTCGGCAGGGCATGGCTGGCAGGGAAGGATGAACCGGCAAGCTCTCTCGAAATTCGTAAACTGGGAGTGGCGCGAATCGCGGTTCGCGGCATATCCACAGTCTTGAGTAGTAAAACGGCAACAGTATCGGAGTGCTTTACTGACGTAATTCGGAACGCTTCCTCGAACGTAGTGGTGGCCAGGAAGTTTAGCGGGACACATAAATTTGGCGCCGAGACCCTGGGTGGCCAAGGCTGAAGGCTATTTCGAAGGCCACTCGATCGCGCCTAACCGCGCTCTAGGGTGTGATCGATGGCAGCGTCTTCATCCGCGCGTTCCGCTTTCTCATGAGATTTGGCTGCGCGCCGCACGATCTACGCCCCCGCGATCAGTGGGCGGATTGGTTCCGGCAAGTCCAACAGCCTTTTTGCCTCAACAAGATCAGCTGACGCGAAGCCTTCGTTGAACCAGCTGTAGACCGGATAAAGGACGTCGTTGGCTTTCGCATGTTTCCCCTGAGCTTGCCATAGGCGTGCCAGGCTAGTCGCCGCGCGTAATTCAAGAAGCTTGGACGCTTGCGCCCGCGCCAACTCAATGGCTTCGACAAACAAGCTTTCAGCCATTTCTGCAGCCGGTGCGGTTGCCCCAGCAAGATGCAGCTCGCCAGAGAGCCGGATTAGATCTGAGAGGACAACCCTTTCGCCACTCTCCTTTGCAAACGCCACTCCTTCGTCGACCGACGCGAGCGCCTTACCGATCTCCCCGGCAATTTGATACGCTTGTGCCTTCATTCCAAGGTGAACCGACCTGAAGTACCTGAATTTCATGTCGGCGAAGACTTTCATGGATTTATCCATCATCTGGATACCGTCTTGCGGGCGTCCTCCCAAAGCCATCCCCATGCCCATAAAAATGTGCGTCCACAAAGACCAAAAGGCCACCTTGTGCTCCGTTGCGTGGTGTAGGAGGGCGTTCGCGGTCGTCTCCCGCTCACTGTAGTCGCGCTGCAATTCCCCTCGAACCAGCTTATACGCGAGGGAAAGTCCGACTGTTTGCGGGTGCTTGAACTCGGCCGCATAGTCGAGAGCCTCCTGTTCGACGGTTTTCGCCTGCTCAAAATAGCCGCGAAGCGCCAATTGCAGGCTTTTGGTTGCCAATGCGTTGCACCGCGGCTCATAAGTGTACTGGAATCTTTGCTTCGGGTGCAGTTTGCGATCGTACGCCGCTAGGGCTTTTGAACTATATCCCAATGCGATCTCCAATGAGCCGCCCATGATGTAGAGCGAATTGCCGAAGCAGGTATAGGCTCGGGTCTGGAGTTCCGGCCCGCCCTCTTCGAGAAAAAGCTTGGCAACTCGCAGAGCTTCTTTGTGATTAGATGAACCAAAATAAAGCAGCCATTGATGATACAGTATGGCCGGCGGCGGACTTACCCGGAGTTCTTCAGCCAGCTGCGCGGCCCGCATGATCATTTCTGTGGTTTCCGGCATCAACCACTTGGCGACGATCAGCGGATTGCACAGGGCGTTGATGATTTCCAGTGACTTGAGTTTCCGCTGGCGCGTTTCTGGTAGCGACGAGATAATCTCCAAGGCATTCTGGAAGCTGCGAATGGCTTCAGAGCTAGCGCTGCGTTCATTCGCCGCTTGCCCGGCTTTGAACCATTGTTCGGCCGCCTCGTCGCGCTCTCCCGCTCCAGCAAAGTGATAGGCGAGAACTTCCGGTGCGACGGTTGCATCTGCTGCCATGATCGAAGCGATTGCGGCATGTAGTTTCTGTCTCTCCGCGCGCAGCAGCGTCGAATACGCGGCATCTTGCACCAGCGCGTGCTTGAATGTGTAAAGCGCATGCGGCGGTGTGCCCCGTACGAAGAGCAAGCCGGACCCAACCAGAGCATCGAGGGCGGTCTCGATTTTCTGGGCACGCGAAGTGCCGCCGTCTTGAGCAACCACTGTCAGCAATGAATACGAGAATTCTCTGCCTATGACCGACCCGGCCTGGGCCGTCGCACGGGCGTCTGAACCAAGATGATCGAGCCGAGCGATCAGAGATGCATGCAAGCTTGCCGGGACTTGTAGTTTGCCGCTGGACGCGCGATTCAGGGGTCCCAGATGGCCAACATCCATAACCGCCTTGCTGAGTTCTTCAGCGAAAAGTGGGATGCCGTCTGCTCGTTGGGCGATCTCATCCACTATGTCATGTGGAAGCTGACTACCAGCGGTCAGCCTGCGGACCAGGCCGACGCAATCCCCGGAGCTAAGCCTACTAAGGGTAAGAGTGCTAACGTTAGCTTGGCCTGCCCAGGGCGACCGATATTCAGGCCGGTAGGTAAGGACTATCAAAACGGGGAGCCGATCGATCTGCGCAATAAAGAGATCGACGAGTTCCTGAGTCGTCGGATCGATCCAATGCAAATCTTCTATCAAGATAAACAAGGGCGCCGTCTTCGAAAGCGCCTCCATTCTGCTTAATAGCGCGGCAAGGACTTTTTGCCGCTTCTCTTGTGGCGCCAGATCGACGATGCCGGAGCTTGGATCGACGGGCAGGGAGAAGAGACCTGCGATAACTGGCAGGTCCTCCGGTCGCGTGACAAGCGCGCGGAGCTTCTCGAGGCTCGCTTCCGGTGTGTCACCGTCTCTAAGGCCGGCAGCTCGCGTGATGTGGCTGGTGATCGGATAAAGAGCCGTACTCGTGTGTTGCGGAGAGCAGAAGTAGCGCAGCTCAATGTAGCCCTCGCTCTTGACCCGCTCTTCGAAAGCTGAGACCAGTCGCGACTTTCCGATCCCCGGCTCTCCGCAGATCATGACGACTCGCCCGCTGCCAGCTTTGGCTCGCTGCCATCGGCGTGCCAGCAGCTCCAGCTCTTCCTCGCGCGCGATAAGTGATGTTTGGCCGGAGCGGAGCGCTTCGAAGCGACTTTCAACGGCCGCCGCGCCGAGGACGTTCCAGGACTCGACCGGCGTGTCGAAACCCTTCAGGTGCGCAGCCGCGCGATCAGCCAAAACGAACATTCGGCCGACCAGCGTCCTTGTCGCAGCATCGATCACGATTTCGCCCGCCTCCGCCACGGCCTGAAGTCGGGCGGCAAGATTGGGCGTTTCACCCATCATTTGCTGCTCGTGAGGAGCGTTCGAGCCTTCTGCCCGATCGCCAACGACTACTAGTCCCGTTGCAAGGCCGGCGCGTACTTGCAGACCCGTGACGCTTGATTCGATCTCCTGCGTTGCATTCCGAAGGAACAGGGCGGCGCGCAAGGCACGTTCGGCATCATCCTCATGCGCCCTAGGGTAGCCGAAATAGACAAGCGAACCATCGGCTAAATGTTGCGCTACAAAGCCGTCTTCTGAGCGGACAATTTGTTCAACGAGCGAGTGGAAGCGGCGAATGACTTCGATCAGGTCCTCGGGGTCGAGACCGGCCGCGAGCGCGGTCGATCCCACAAGGTTGGCAAAGAGCACGGTTACGTGGCGGCGCTCGGGCAACATGGCAGCTCGGCCGTCGTGCAGGCTGCGCTCTTCGCCTAGGCTGCCGGGGTCCCTTCGGTTGCCTCCCGACCGCAGTGCTTCAATCGCCGTAAGCAGCTTGCGACGATGGCCTAACAGGCCGACCCCTAATGCTTTCAGGTCGTCGACGGTGAGTTGCTGAAGCAGCTCGCCATCAATCGCGTTCTCCGCAAATGGCTTTTCGTATTGGGGCAATCCCAACCGGTGGAGCCAATCCCCCACCTTCATCGAAACCTCGCCGGCCGAAAAAGAAAAAGCTACCTCGCTGGATGAAGCCTGTCCACCCGAGTGCTAGCGCCTCTTCAAAGTCCAGCGGGCGACGCATGCTAGTCCCAGGCCTGTACCCCGGGCGCCGCGGGGGGAGTGCCGCGTCGAAGATGAGCCTTTAGTGCGCACCATCGCAACGATTCTTATCGAAGATGAGCTTGGCTGCCGGTGCGAAACGCAAATCCCTTCGCGAGCAGCACGATGGCTTGCATGCCGGCTTTGCGGTCTTTCGATATCTCCAGATATTCCGGCGAATCGGCCCAGGCATGATAGGCGGCCTCGTCGGGAAACGACCTCAGCACCAGTTTGTCGCCATTCCAATCGCCTTCCACGACGCTCGGGCTTTCATCCGCCGACAGCAGCCGCCCGCTGAATTTTCGGAACACCTCGAAAAATCTGGCCTGATAGCGATCATATGCGGCGCGATCCGTCATCTTGAGTTGTGCGATCACATAGACAGTCATGGCGGATTCCAGTTCTGCAGTGGCCCGAGACTCTTGCTTCAAGGAAGGTCAATGTCGGAGCGGCTCGACGAATTGGAAGCGGAGCAGTGACAGTGCGGCGGCGCCGCCTGGACCCTTCTGCTCCTGGCCCTGCGCAAAGTTCGATGCTTCAGAAGATGAAATCTGAGCAATTGAAAGGGCGTGGATAGCCAGTCCCATGACCATGACTGCGGCCAGCACGATTGTTCTCGTGAGCGATTTCCTCCGGTTTGGATTGCCCGAATAGAAGGGCAGTCTGCTAGTAAGGTTCCCGTGTGGTCTTGCGGATGTTACCGGCGATTGACAGGCCAGTGCTGTATACTCCGCCGAGCCGGCGAAGAACGGCAATTGGGCGCTTGCGGCTTACATGTCCAAATACATGAACGGCGCCATGAATTCGGCAAGGGTTACTAAGCCCGATGAATACAAGAGTTGGAAGAGCTTTTATGAAACGACTTTTGCTCCCGTGAACAAGGCGATTGAGGCAAAAGATTTCAAGCAGTTCGAGAGTGCCTATAGCGGGGCAATAGCTAACTGCAACGGCTGTCATGCGGGAATGGGCTATGCTTTCATCAAGATTGTAAAGCTGAGTGCCCCGGCCGACGGCGGCATAGACTACAGGATCAAATCCAATCCGGGAGACGTTCCGCCCTAAGAGCGAGAAAGACTTGGCCGACGCGCGTTTAATTTGAAGTACGCGGTCCGCGGGTCGAACAGACAATTGAGGCCACTGACCCCACGGTGTCACCGACACGTCAGCGTTCCCCCTCTAACGCCCTGCGAGAGCAACACATCGACCTGGCGCAACTTGGCGGCGATCTCCTCCGGTCCGCGCCCATAGGCGCACCTGGGCGCCGTCCTTGCGGGCGATCACCCGATAACCGTCGAACTTGATTTCGTGCAGCCAGCCCGGCCCGGACGGCGGCCTGTCCGCCAGCGCCGGCTGACACGGCAGGATAAAGCCGTCGGGCTTGGAACGTGATCGGAGCGGGCGGGAAACGCGCCAGAGCATACTAACCGGCCATTTAAACGGCCGCGGCTCAGATTGCGAATCGCTCCGCACTCGGCCTGTCAACTCTTGATTCTTTAGCGGGCTGGAACAGAAAGGGAACGTAGTCGTCCGGAAGCCGTGCATGACCTCCCACCGCAAGAAGCCGGACCGCCTTGAGGCCGTGGCGGCCAGCCGCCTCCTCGACGCTCTTGGGAGCGCCCGGCAGGCCGTCATCTCAGCTCAGACGCAGGTGAAGGTCGCCGGGCCGGTCTACCACGGGTGCCAGATAGTAACGGCTGCTATCGACGCGCTCGCAAAGCTTATCACGGGGTCCAGCAGGTACTTTCATGAGGAGGGGACGCTCGGCACGCCCGGCGAATCTAATTGGGTTCGGGATCGGCAGGGTTCGGAGTAAGGGTATGCGCCCGCTCCGCAGCTCTCCCGACCATTTCGAGATCTGGGCCCGCGCCATCTGCCGCTCGTGCGTTTGAAAGGGTGTCCGCGCGGGTTCATATACCGCGCACGCCTTTATCCCTCTCGCCGCTCCTCTTTACAGCGGCGGAGAAGCCTTTTTTGCAGGCAACTGCGCGTGCGACCACTTCTTCAGACCCAGAACATGCGCTCGCTGATCGGCGTGTCGCGATTGTCGAGCTGATTCCGCCACGTCGACAGCGATATCACCCGTTAGGTGCGGCCTGAGTGCCCGCAATGCGCTGGCCATCGCACTACGCTATATGCCAGGACCGGCCGGCGAGGCCTATTTGCGAAAATGGGCAGAGGCCGCCAAGAACGTGGTCGCCGA
>Ga0164306_10001649_pt1 | contig 9997 bp, 8 predicted proteins | sample Whisoiple_242_MG_FD_110213 | JGI IMG/M metagenome (GOLD analysis project Ga0164306, IMG submission 110213) | Soil microbial communities amended with fresh organic matter from upstate New York, USA - Whitman soil sample_242_MG | ecosystem: Environmental > Terrestrial > Soil > Unclassified >... | reverse complement strand
TGGTCACGGCCCCCACCTTAACACCGTGTCGACTTTCTCAACATACCGTTGACTCACTCAACACCGTGTTGATACCGTCGGTATCATGAATGAACACCTCGACGTTGTGATCGTCGGCGCCGGTATTTCCGGCATCAGCACGGCCTGGCACCTGCAGGACCGCTGCCCGGCCAAGAGCTACGCGATCCTGGAGCGCCGCGACAACCTCGGGGGCACCTGGGACCTGTTCAAGTACCCGGGCATCCGCTCGGACTCCGACATGTTCACCCTCGGATTCCGGTTCAAGCCGTGGACGTCCGAGAAGGCGATTGCCGACGGGCCCTCGATCATGTCCTACCTCAAGGAGACCGTCTCCGAGTATGGCATCGACAAGCACATCCGCTACGGCCATAAGGTCATCGCCGCGGACTGGTCCGACGACGAAAACGTGTGGAAGGTTCGCGTCGACCGGGGTGGCGAAGAGGTGGAGATCTCCGCATCGTTCCTGTTCGCCGCGAGTGGTTACTACAACTACGACGAGGGCTATACGCCGGAGTTCGCCGGATCCGAGGACTTCGCGGGCACCATCATCCACCCGCAGCATTGGCCCGAGGACCTGGACTACGCAGGCAAGAAGATTGTCGTGATCGGCAGTGGTGCTACTGCGGTGACTCTCATTCCCGCCCTTGCAAATTCGGGCGCAGGTCATGTGACGATGCTTCAGCGGTCGCCGACTTACGTCGGCGCACTGCCCGAAGTCGACCCGTTCACCGTCCGGATGAACAAGACACTGCCCGAGAAGCCGGCCTATGTGGTCAACCGGTGGAAGAGCATCATGTTCCAGTCGGCGCAATACCGAATCGCCCGCCGCTTCCCGAATTTCATGCGCAAGACGCTGATGACCATGGCGGAGCGGCGCCTGCCCGAGGGCTACGACGTGCAGAAGCACTTCGGTCCGAAGTACAACCCCTGGGACCAGCGACTGTGCCTGGCACCCAACGGTGATCTGTTCAAGACCATCAAGGCGGGCAAGGCCGACGTCGTCACCGACACCATCGAGCGCTTCACCAAGACAGGCATCAAGCTCGCCTCCGGCGAGGAGATCACCGCCGACATCATCGTCACCGCAACAGGTTTGAACATGCAGCTCTTCGGTGGCGCGGCGATCTCCCGCAACGGCGTGCCGGTGGAGGTCAACGACACCATGGCCTACAAGGGCATGATGCTGACCCACCTGCCCAACATGGCGTTCACCGTCGGCTACACCAACGCATCGTGGACGCTGAAGGCTGACCTGGTTTCCGAGTTTGTCTGCCGGGTGATCAACTACATGGACGCTAAGGGCTTTGACACCGTCGAGCCGCAGCATCCGGGCAACAGCGTCGATGAACGCCCGCTGATGGACTTCACCCCCGGCTATGTTCTCCGGGCGTTGGACTACCTGCCCAAGTCGGGACACGTCGCACCGTGGCGGCTCAAGCAGAATTATCTGCTCGACCTGGGCCTGATCCGGCGTGGCAAGGTCGACGACGAGGCGCTGAAGTTCACCAAACACCGTGCAGCGGTGATGGCTTCGGCCTAAGTCCTTGGTGAGGACACGCTAGCTCGATTCATCTGGACTATCGAATGCGTTCGGGATCACCACCGCTGATCAGATGACCGTGCCGTCGGCAATTGCTGGAGGACACAGGTTAGTTGAGTCGCCGACCTAGCAGCTAATACCACCGTCAGGTGCAGCAATTTGGGTCAAGAACGGAGCACAGTGCCACGAGGGCTTCACGCCGTGGGCGGTGGTAGACGTTCATGCCGCGCCGCTCCGACTCGACGAGTCCCGCGCGCCGCAGTTGCGAGAGATGGTGGCTAACCGTTGACTCGGTAAGTCCGACGGCCTCAGCAAGATCGCGACTGCATTCCTCGCCCACTGTTGAGCCGAAGAGCAGCGACACCAACTTCACGCGCATGGGATCGGCGAGGGCTTTGAGGCGAAGGGCGATCTCTAGCGCGGAGTCGTCATCGAGGGGGCCAGCCGCTACTGGGGAGCAGCACACCGGGGCAGACATGTCGACCGTAGGCAGCGTCTTGGGCATACGACAATCCTGACAGAAAGGTTGACATATATCAAAAAGGTGCGGAAGATCGAACCCACACGACTTCGATATATGTCTAACATCCTGGAAGGTGCGCCGTGTCTCGTATCCAACTCGCACTCAATGTCGACAACCTCGATGCTGCGATCACGTTCTACTCCAAGCTCTTCAATACTCAACCGACCAAGCTCAGAGATGGCTACGCCAACTTTGCAATCGCTGAGCCGCCGCTCAAGCTCGTACTGCTTGAGAACCCGGCGGCGAGGGGCACCATCAATCACCTTGGGGTCGAGGTTGATTCCAGCGACAAGGTGCATTCGGAGATCGCCCGGCTTACACACGAAGGCTTGTTCACCAAAGAAGAGATCGGCACCACCTGTTGTTTCGCCACCCAAGACAAGGTGTGGGTGACCGCTCCCGGCGGGGAGAAATGGGAGGTCTACACCGTGCTGGCGGATTCGGAGACCTTCGGCACCAGTCCCGACCTGCTCGCCGCCGATCCGGCTGGCGGGTGCTCGTGTAGTGCATGCGACAGTGCCGATGAGGCACCAGGAACGAAGGCCGCAACCACCTCGGTCTGCTGCTGACCGGTCGTGAACCGCCACGTCAGCACATCACGTCGACTGCTGGCCGAGTTTGTCGGTTCGGCGCTACTGGTCACGGCAGTGATCGGATCAGGGATCGCCGCCGCGCAACTGTCGCCGAGTGACGCAGGCTTGCAACTGTTGGAGAACTCCATCGCTACCGCCTTCGGCCTCGCTGTTCTGATTCTGCTGTTCGGCCCGGTATCCGGTGCACACTTCAACCCCGTTGTCTCTCTTGTGGATTGGCTGTTAGGACGGCGACTCACCGCCGGGATCAGCGGCCCAACAATGTTGGCGTACCTAGCCATTCAGACTCTTGGCGGAATAGCTGGTGCGCTACTGGCAAACATCATGTTCGACCGGTGGGTGTTGGAAATCGCCACGAAGCAACGGCTCACGACAGGCCATCTGATCGGCGAGGTAGTCGCTACAGCCGGGCTGGTCGCTTTGATTTTTGCACTGGCCCGTACCGGACGCACTGGGATCTCAGCCGCAGCAGTCGGCGCCTACATTGGCGCGGCGTATTGGTTCACCAGCTCAACGTCGTTCGCCAACCCCGCAGTGACTATTGGCCGAATGTTCTCCGACACCTTCGCCGGAATCGCACCCGCTTCAGTTCCCGGCTTTGTCGCGGCGCAGATCATCGGCGGCCTTATCGGCTTGGCACTAGTCGTTGCGCTCTACCCCGACACTGCAAGCCACACCGCGGAAGTCGTTGTCCCACGGAAAGAAAACCCTGAATCGAGCATTCCGTGAACAGACCAACAGTGTTGTTCCTCTGCACACACAACGCAGGCCGTTCCCAAATGGCAATAGGCTTCTTCTCGCACCTAGCCGGGGTTAAGGCCGTCGCCTACTCGGGTGGCTCGGAACCGGCTCATGGCATCAACCCCGCCGCTATCGCCGCGATGGCCGAGAAGGGCATCGACATCACCACCGAGCACCCGAAGCGGTGGACAAACGAGATGGTTGAGGCCGCCGACGTTGTCGTCACAATGGGTTGTGGGGACACCTGCCCGTTCATTCCGGGGCGGCGTTACGAGGATTGGCTGCTACCCGATCCTGCTGGCCAGCCGCTCGAAGCCGTACGCCCGATACGCGATGAGATAGAAGCTCGCGTCCGTCAGCTTCTTGAGCAACTGGAACTTTGAACTGGGGCATCCCCGGGCCGCCCCTGGCCTGCACGGTCGCGAAGTCGGCAACTCTGGCGCCGTGGCGTCGCAGAACTCGGCCCTGCAGTGCGGGGGTCAGGGGATGAGGGCGCGCACGGGGTGCGTGAGTGCCCAGATTGGATGCAGGACGTCAGCCGCGTAGTGGCGTGCCGGGTGAAGGGGTCCGCTGAACGGCACCCACGGGTCAGCGGATGCGACGGCTGGTGCCAGCGACCCGGCGAGTGACACACCCACGGTAGCCAGCGCGACACCGATCCCCATCCGCAGCTTGGACACGTTCTTTGCTTTGGCGTTCATTTTTGCGATTCCTCCTCGCCTAAGCATCCCGATGTGGGATTGCCTATAGCGAAAGTGTGACGCACGAGGCTTGCCAGATGCTTACGTGACCCTTGGAAAATCCTTATGTCCTCGTCCTCGTCCCAGTAGCCGAGGCCGTCACCGCTGCTGCTTGGTGCACAGCCCACCCGCTGGTCTGACTGTTAAAGTCGGTTCGTCAATGTCGTTGCGCAGCAATGGGTCGCCAAAACCCGTCTCGCGAGAGGAGTCAACGGGGCGGGGCCGACTGGGTGGACAACGCTGTGTCGAGGCACCCCCGCCAGGCTGCCCGGGCGCTCTGCCACTGCGCCTCGGTTCGTCAGTCGAGGCGTGAGCGAACGCCCTGGTCCAGGCGGCGCTCGGATCGGCGATGCTGTCACGTTCTAGGAACACCGCCATTGACGGCTAGCATGTTGGGCATCACGATGGCATCGCCGAACACCATGTGGCCCCGACCAATACGATGTCGCTGTTGAAGTATTGGTGCTCGGAGGTGGCGACCTTGACCTGTCCGACGGCGGACACGATGGCGCTCTGATCAACCACAACGCAGGCGGTGCGCATGCTGGATGTCGGTGGCCCGTGGTAGAGCGGTTCAGTTGCCGACCACGACGATGCCGTCGTCGTCGCTGTGGGCGATCTCACCAGGTACGAAAACGACGCCGCCGAACTCGATGGCGACATCTCGTTGGCCCGCAGCGGTTTTGGTGCCTTTGCGGGGATTGGTGCCCAGCGCCTTGACGCCGATATCGAGCGTGCGCAGCGTCGCGGCGTCACGCACCGCGCCGTTGACGATGATCCCGGCCCAGCCGTTGTCGATGCCCAGGCCCGCGATGACGTCGCCGACGAGCGCGGCGTGCAGGGAACCGTCGCCGTCGATCACCAGGACTCCGCCGTTGCCCGGCTCGGACAGTACGGATTTCAGCAGCGCGTTGTCCTCGAAACACTTCACGGTCGTGATCGGACCGGCGAATTGACGTCGGCCGCCGTACTGCGTGAATTGCAGATCGCAGCTGCGGACGTCTGGGCCGATCTCGTCGACCAGGTCGGCAGTGGGGCGGGGCTCGATGGTCACCTGTCGATGCTAGCGATTGGGCCTATTGGGCTGCCGGCCATCGATGTGTCGGAGCGCATAGTCAACCGCTTCGTCCAAGTTCATCGCGGCCCCTGTGGCGCGCAGTTCGCGCGCTTTGTCCATGCCGAGTGCCGCGGCGACGATGTCGCCGGTCTCGCGAAGGCCCACCAAGACGAAGTTGGCGCCTGACGACGCCGCGCCCGCCGCGCCCTGGATGCTCGTGACAGAGCCTGCGGTGTGGAAGGCGCCATAGGCCGCGCCCTGCAGGACACCAGCGACTTCGGGGCGCTCGTCGGCGAACGCACGCGCGCATTGGGCGAAACTGGTCGCGGCTTGCAACAGCGAGTTGTTCCAGCGCCAGAGATACAACGCGCGGGCGCCGAGCCATAGCGTGAGGTCCCAGTCGGATAGGCGGCTTGCGACTAGACAGGCCGTGAGCAATCCGGTCGCAATCTCCGCGCCGGGAGTGCCTGCGCGATCGACACTTTCGTTGAGAAGCGCTCTTGCGCGGTCGCGATCACGGTCGACCAGCGTCAGTGCCATGGCGTTCAGACTGAGTACGTCCGCCCCGGGCATCCTTGATTGGCGGGCCAAAGTAACGGACTCTTCAGCGGTTTCGATGAGTTCCTCTGCCGTGTGACCGCCCAGCATCGCAGTGCTTACGCAATAGGCGAGATGAACCGAGGCGAGTCCCAGATACCCGTCTTCTTTGGCTAGCTCAGCGGCCAGCTGATACGCCGTGACGGCCTCGTCGTATGCGCCGAGCGACAGCGCCTTATGCGCCTTGAGGACCCACGCGTCCACATCGATGCGCGGACCGGGTAGGGGATGAGCGAGGCGTTGTTCGGCCTCCAAGGCTTGCTGGCAGAGTTCCTCCGCATCGTCGTACATGCCGTTGATGAGGGTGAGCCAAGACTCCAACATCAACACGCGGGAGTACCCGGGCACATCAGGAGCCCCGGGCATGTCGAGCACCCGGGCCGCCGGGATCATCAGGACTTCTCCCATCGGTGTGGCTGCGTTGGTCTGCAGATTCGGATTGTCGGCCGCGAGCCGAACCGCGAGAGCTGTGTCGCCGGTGTCGATCGCGTTGTTGAGCGCGGCCCGGAGATTGCCGCGCTCGATGTTGAGTTGCCTGGCCAAGACGAGTTGTTCGGGACCGTAAAAGTTCTCGGCGGCCCTGGCCAGGACGCCCGCGTAGAACTGGGCGTGGCGGGTCACGATGTGGTCGGTCTCTCCCCAAACGGAAAGCCGCTCGTCGCCGTACTGACGGATGGTCTCCAGCAGCCGGTATCGCGTTCCCACGTCATGACTCTCGGTAACTACGAGCGAGCGGGCCACCAAGCCCGTGATGAGGTCCATGACGGCTTCGCGTTCAACGGGGTCGCCGCAGCAGACGTCTTCGACAGCCTCGAGAGTGAAGGTTCCCGGGAAGACGGCCATGCGAGCCAACAGACGCTGCTCGGGAGCGCTAAGCAGCTCATAGGACCAGTCGATAGCCGCACGCAGGGTCGCGTGCCGCTCGACCGCACCCCGCCGTCCGCCCGACAGCACCTGAAACCGGTGGTCCAGCCGACGGAGAAGCTCGTTCGGGCTGAGCGCGATCACCCGGGCGGCCGCCAGCTCGATGGCCAGCGGGACACCGTCGAGCCGCCGGCACACTTCGACGACGGCCTCCGAATTATCCTGCGTCAACGTGAAATCCGCCTTGACCCGTCTGGCGCGCTCGACGAACAACGAGACGGCGTCGGTGCTCACCTGGTGCGCCAAATCGTCCCCTCGGCCGCCGACAGGCAATGGTGGCACGGCAAGCAGCTGCTCGCCTTCGATGGCCATTCCCTCTCGGCTGGTGGCCAGTATCGCCACGCCCGGGCACTCACGCTCAATAAGGGTGGCCAGTGTCGCGACGGGGCCGAGCAGGTGCTCGCAGTTGTCCAACAGCAGCAGCAGTTGCTTGTGGCGGAGTATCTCGATCAGCGCGCCCTCGACCGAGGCCCCTTGGTTGGCTGTTTGAAAGACAAGGCCCACTGCCTCGGCAACACCATTGGGATCGCGCACCGGGGCCAACTCGACCACCCATGCCCCATCGCGATAGCGTGGCAGCACATGCGCCGCGACCTGTAATGCCAAGCGGGTCTTGCCGACTCCGCCCACCCCGGTGACCGTCACCACGCGCGATGCCTCGAGCGCGGCCACCACGCGAGCTACGTCGGCGGTGCGCCCAATAAATGAACTGACTTGTGCCGGAAGGTTTCCGGGGAACGCATCCAGAGTCCTCAGCGGGGGGAACTCCTCGCGATCGCCATCACGTACCAGCTGGAAAATCCGGGTGGGACGGCCAAGGTCGCGCAGCCGGTGTTCACCGAGGTCGATCAACTCCATTGCGTCGGGTAGCTGGTCACGCAGGAGCATCTCGGTGGCGCCGGAGATAACCGTCTGCCCGCCGTGGGCGGCCGTCATGAGGCGGGAGCACCGATTGATCGGCAGGCTCGCGTACCCGGTGTCGTCCACGATCACCGCTTCGTCGGTGTGCAGACCGACCCGGGCCCGCAGTGGGCGCGCAATGCGCCAAGGCTCCTCCGCGAGCGCCTGTTGGAAACCCGCTGCCGCGCAGACGGCGTCGCGCGCTGTTGCGAACGCAGCGGCCATGCCGTCGCCCATTCGGGCGAACACAAACCCTCGATGCGCCGCGATCGCCTTCTCCAGCAATTCGTCATGACGGACCATCGCCGCCTTCATCGCATCGGGATCCTGCTCCCACATGCGGGTAGACCCTTCGAGGTCGGTGAGCAGAAAGGTCACCGTGCCAGAGGGTGGTGACACGTTCACTTCGCGCCACCCAATTCGACTGAATGGGCACGGTATTTGAGGTCGATATGTTCAAGCGCATACGCGATCGCTTCGTCGACGGTCATGGCCGCCCCTTCGGCGCGGAGCTGACGGCGGCGGTCGTCGCCGAGCGCGGCGGCAACGAGGTCACCTGTTTCGCGAAGTGCCGTAAGAACGAAGTTGGCGCTGGGGTCGACGCGCGAGCTGTCCGGCGGACGAGCACTGTCGTCGACCGGACTCGCTTGGCGGAAGGCTGCGTAGGCTGCACCGCGCAGGATGCCAGCTACCTCAAGGTTGTCTTCGGCGACCGCACGCGCGCACTCCGCGAAACAAATCGCAGCCCACAAGGGGGACATGTCCCAGAGCCACACGTGCATCGCACGAGCGGTCAGCGTGATCGTGAGATCCCAGTCGCGAAGGCGGCCCGCGACCATCGAGCAGGCGACGTAGTTCCCTGAGATGTGCTCGCCGCCACCGCGTTCCATGCTTTCGTCGAGCAGCGCTCTGGCCCGTGGTGGGTCGTGCTCCGCCAGCGCCAGCGCCAGCGTGGTGAGGCTCTGCACAATCGCCCCGGGCATGCCGGACTCCCTGGCCAGCGCGACCGATTCCTCCGCCTCCGCGATGGCTTCCTCCGCGCCGAGGCCGCCAAGCACTCTCGCATTGACGCCGAAGGCAAGGTATGTGGCCGCAATCCCTGGATAGCCATCGGCTCGGGCCACCTCGGCAGCCTGGGAGTAGGCGTGAACGGCATCGGCGTAGGCACCCGCAGAAAGCGAAGCGAGTGCCTCCAGATTCCGGGCGTCCATCTCGATGGGAGGGCCTTGGGGCGCAACGGCGCGATCTCGTTGTGCGGTCAGTGCCTTGCTGCATAGCTCACGTGCAGCGGCGTAGTCGCCGTCGCCGCTCCAGAAGGTCTGATACGCCCCCACCATCAGTCCGCGGGGGTATTCGGGACTCTCGCGAGCATCCGCCAACTCAAGCACCTGATCAACAGCGTCACTGAGCACCGCGCCGACTGGGTTGGCGCCCCACACGCCGTGGCGATTGGGATGATTGGCCAGCATCTGAACAGCCAGCGAGCCGTCGCTTGTCTCGATGGCTGTGTTGAGTGCCAGTCGAACATTGTCCGGCTCAAGGTTCAACCGCCGCGCCCAGGCGAGCTGTTCGGGCCCATAGGAGCGTTCGGCAGCCTGCGCCAACAGGTCGGCGTAGAAGCGACCGTGCGCGGTCAACAGCTTTTCGGTCTCGCCCCAGGGAGCCAGCCGTTCCTCTCCGTATTGGCGGATGGTTTCCAGCAGGCGGTAGCGGGTGCCGAGGCCGCGATCCTCGGCAACCACCAACGAGCGGGCGACCAGAGCGGTAACCAGGTCCACGACCGCGTCCCGCTCGACACGATCGTCGCTACACACCCGCTCGACCGCTTCGAGTGTGCAGCCACCGGAGAACACGGCCATCCGGGCGAGCAGTCGCTGCTCGGCGTCGTCCAGCAATTCGTAGGACCAATCGATGGCGGCGCGAAGGGTGGCGTGGCGCGCGACCCCGCCACGGCGCCCGCCGGCAAGCAACTGGAATCGGCGGTCCAGTCGCTGCACGAGCTCCGACGGGCTCAGTGCAATGACTCGCGCAGCCGCCAATTCGATGGCGAGTGGCACACCGTCAAGGCGTTGACAGATCTCGACCACGGCGGGGGCATTGTTGTCGGTGAGCGCGAAGTCGTTCTTGACGTGTCGGGCCCGCTCGACGAACAAACTCACAGCATCGGTCTGCACTAGCTGATCGACGGACTCTCCTCGGTCGCCTGAGGCGAGCGGAGGCAACGCGATCAGCTGCTCCCCGCCGACGGCCATCCCTTCGCGGCTGGTGGCCAGGACGACCACGCCTGGGCATTCGCGTTCGATGCGAGTGACCAACCGGGCCACCGATCCCAACACGTGTTCGCAGTTGTCGAGCACCAGC
>Ga0164306_10001648_pt1 | contig 9997 bp, 10 predicted proteins | sample Whisoiple_242_MG_FD_110213 | JGI IMG/M metagenome (GOLD analysis project Ga0164306, IMG submission 110213) | Soil microbial communities amended with fresh organic matter from upstate New York, USA - Whitman soil sample_242_MG | ecosystem: Environmental > Terrestrial > Soil > Unclassified >... | reverse complement strand
GAGGCCGTAGTTGCGGGAAACCTGGAATCGGTTCTCGACGAGCATCTCTGGATAGCTAGCAGGCTGGACGCGGATGCCATTACACGCTTCCCGCGCGATCTGGTGAAGACACTCGGTCTGCACGAAGGACGGCATCGAGTGTATGAGCCGGGATTGGGAGACGATCCATTCCAGCTCCGCTGTCATGCCGCAATGCCGTTTGCAAATGCAAGAATCGAGAACGCGTCCGGACGTGAAGACCGCCTTCGGACTGACGACATGCGGCGAGCGTTTAATACCCCCTTTTGGCCACACGTGCTGACCACAACTTCTCTCGGTCAAGAGGGATTGGATTTCCACGTGTGGTGTAGGCAACTGCTACATTGGGACCTATGTCCAAGTCCTCTTGATCTGGAGCAGCGCGAAGGCCGCATTCAACGGTTTGGCGGGCTGTCTGTTCGCACAGCGCTCGCTGGGCAGTACCGCGACCAGGCGCTGCGCGAAGGCGCTCTGCATTCCAGTCCTTGGATGGTCCTCGCTCGCCATGCCGATCAAGAATTCAGTTCCGACACGTCCGGTCGAAGTCCTTGGTGGTCATGCCCAGGTGAAAAGATCGATCGTGTGTTCGTCGTGATGCCACAGTCGCGTCAGACAATTAAGTTCGACCAACTGAGCCGCCTTCGTTGGCTTTACAGGCTGGCACTCGGCCAACCGCATCAGCAGGATTTTATCGAGACCGTGATGCAGATGCCATCTGACGGTCGAGAGGACTACGTTTTATCACTGTCGGCGTGGCCTCATTTTGCCGTCGCTGCCGTCGCTGGTGCCGGCAGCCCTAAGTAGCTGTCCAGAAACTACAAATTGCTTGGTATTTACTTAAACCAAACACACTGACGGGTTCAAGGTATATGCCGTTCAAAGTCATTCGCAGAGTTCCCACTCGGGCCAAACTTTGCCGATTTTCAAGAACGTCATGCCGAAGTCCTGACTACCAGTTTGCGAGAAGCTGCGAATTTGTTCGATGAATGTATAAACGATCCCCCGCCACCGCAAACTGCTCGAGTTCAATGCCTCTTGCATGAGCATCGATTGCGCGAGAAGCGTGTTTCTTACAACGGTTGGGTCCGGTTTGTTTTGGTTGTGAGGAGACTTTATGAGTCGCTCGAAATCCCACTCGCCGTCGAACGCCATTGGATGCACGTGCATGGAAGCATAGTCGTAACCATGTCGGTACAAAAAGCCAAGTCCCATGGCTTTTGCGATCTCTTCCGCTTTGGGTCGATGCCAAACGAAGCCTGACTGCACGAGCACTTTGTACTGCGGCCGGTTGCTATCCTGGAGCGCCTTGAGAGAATGAGGCACTTGCGCACCCACGTCTGGGTCTGCGAGGAGCCGCTCACGAGCCTCAAACATCTTCTTGAAGGAGAAATCTTCAAAAGCTTCGAATTCATCATGCTCCGCCAGATGGTGCAGGTGAAACAAACGGTCGAGCAGCGAACGGTGCAGTATCCACGCGTCCTGCTCGCTGCCGTTGAGCCAAACGCGATGGACACTCTCGGTTGAGACCATGCCGCGCGCAATAAAGTTTCGGATCGTCGTATCACGAGCACCCCTTCCGTGTTTGGCGAACGACAGGAGGACCATTCCACAGAAATTTTTCATCGTGCCAATTACTTCTTCGAACGGATCCGCACGAGGAATCTGGTTCGTTGCATTAACCGAGGGATCATTAAGAGTCATTGCTGCGATTATGCCGACCAGGGAGGCATTTCGTCCACGGGATGTGGGTAATTCCGTTCTTTCGAATCGAGCAGTTGATAACTCGAAAAACGTCTGATTGGCGATTAGCCAAGCGCAGATGAGGGTTAGGCACGCTGACTCTGAATCAACGCATTGGCTCCCAAATCTCACTTTGGAGCGCAATCAAATGACTGATTCCTCCACAAGGGAGAGGTATTACAAGCAGCTCGGCGCGTATCGGGCCCCCGATTGTGGGAGGGAAATCTGAACGGAATTAATGTTGGCTTCAGCCTGGCTTCATTCGGCCCCGGCAAAATGGATGAGGGGAATCATTGGCTCTGATGGCACACTAGTTCCCGGTATTCGTTCAAGCGCATGACGATGAAGTGGACCACAAGGAAAAATGTGAACGTGGATCGGGGTTGCTTGTCCAAGGCTGATCCAACGTTTTTTGGACAAACACGCCCGAGTTCATCTTTGTAGATGAAGACAAACCTTCTCCTTGCACAAACTTCCCTGCGCAAAGATCGGGAAGGGGACCTACATTAAAACTTTCTAACTTTCTAATCACGACACCTGTTGTGCTTCGTACGTGATAGCGCTCAATTATGGTAAGTAATATTTGCTTGTTCCTAAGGCACTATGACCGCTATAATTCGCACACTGATTCTGCGTGATTAACAAATGTTTGTAGCGCTGCTTGTCCCCTAGGTTCAAGCTTTGTGCTTCATCTCGGCGGCCGCATAAGCGGAGAATCATCGCGAGTCACAACCCCCTAGCGAATAATCTGGATCAACTCTCGTTCAGTGAATGAGTGGGAAAGTACAGTTATCACGACCCTGACACAAAGGTGCAATTGGAGTGTTAGTAGTTCCATAGCTTATGCGCTGGATGTTTTCCTGCTAAGCAATATCGTCAACGCAACAACGTGCAAATGCTGAAAGAGAACCAACAAGCGGATTACGGGATCTTCTCGGATGGTCCTTCGTCGCAGGCTCATGCTGTTTGGGAAATAACCGCTTGGCTTCGTCGCGCCACAATACTATTGGCGTCTGACCGCAGCGGTCTGAAAGCGTCCCTCGATGAACGTCAATTCCTTCTCATTTCGACGATGGATGGGACGTCTGCGCGACTGCTGAAAGCGGGCACTGTTCTGGGACTGTTCGAGAGTGGCGAGAACGGCTCCTACTCGTGGAGTCCTGACTATTCGTGGGTGCGAACGGACTCCGACGGCTGGAAGCAATTAATCGCGATCATTCGCCACCAACTCTCCTATACGGATTTAGTCGACTGCCCGACATTCTGGATCGACACTCCATTGTCGCCAGCGGCTCAACTTGCCAGAGATCCGGAAGCGTATGAGGCCTTTCTCCGAGGGGTTGCCTCAAGCCATAGGCAGCATGCACGCTGGCTCTCACAGATTGATGTGTTGAAGGACCGTCGCAATATGGTTGACCTTGGCGGCGGACTCGGCACTTATGCCATTGCATGGGTCGGATCTTCCAGAACCCGCCACGCCACTATCATTGATCTGCCGGCCGTTGCCGATTTGTTAACAGATTTACTACAAGAACACAGAGGGCAACTCAAGTTCATAGGCGCGGATCTCAACGACTCTGTCGAGCTTCCGGCAACGACGGACTTTGTACTCTTTGCCAATGTTCTTCACCTGATACCTTCCTGGCCCACTCTGCTTGCGCGAACTGTTCGAACATTGCAGAAAGATACCATCGTGGGCATATTCGAAGCGGATCCTCAGACTCCTCAGGGCATGCTCTTTGATCTTCAGGTGCATCTTCGTTCTGGACGTCTTGCGGGCTTACTTCAGCCGGATACGGTGACTGATAAGTTGACGGACCTCGGACTGAGGAACATCACTCGGCTGACAACCGCTGATCCAAAAGATCCTTTCCAGCGTGAGTATCGTCTTTGGCTGGGAGAAGTGTCCAAGCCAGAACGGCCTGAGACACTATGACAAAGAACGACATTGTTGAAATACTTTCCGGAAGGGCACTGTCTGACGAGAAGTTATTCAGTGCAGCACGGACAGTGCGGGCCGCGACGTTTCAGGATCAAGTAGTAGTTCGTGGTGTCATCGAAGTGACAAATAAATGCCGTGTAAATTGCATATTTTGTCCCATGAGACGGGATAACGCTGTGGATAACGCGAAATACGTACTCGAAGAAGAGACCATTGTGGCGAAAGCCAGGGAAATCCAAGAAGTGGGAATCAATGTAATTCTTATCCAGGGCGGCGAGATACCTCAGACCACCGATATCCTTGAGCGTGTAATTCCACGAATAGTTGAAGGTGTCGGAGGTCGCGTTGAGATTTTACTAAACCTCGGCAACAAACCGCGAGCAGAGTATGCACGCCTAAAGCAGGCAGGAGCGTTGTCATATATTTTGAAGCATGAGACCGCTGATCATGATATGTATCAGCGACTCAAATGTGAGACCCTGGAATCGAGATTGCGTTGCATGCATGACCTTCTTGATCTTGGATTCAAGGTTGGGACTGGTTCGATCATAGGACTTCCGGGTCAAACACTGCAGCATGTGGCGGATGACATTCTGCTCGCCAAGCATCTAGGCGTTCACATGGTAAGTGCTTCGCCGTTCGTCCCAGCCCCAAAAACGCCTCTCGAAAGCCATCAACCTGGCTCGGTTTTGCTTACTTTGCGAACAATCGCAGCCACTCGACTGGGAATGCCGGCCGCCCTTATTCCTTCTGTAAGCGCTTTGGAGGTAAATGAACCAGGCGGACAGAGTGCAGGCCTTCAAGCCGGAGCTAATGTGATGACAGTGAACTTCACGCCCACTGAGGAAAGACGCAAATATCTAATCTACGGCGTGAATCGGTATGTAGTCAGGCTGCAACATGTTAAAGATCTATTAAAAGCGAATGGGCTACACATGGCTCGTTCGCGGTGGATATCTGCAGAAGGATCAAGCCCATCAATCTTTGGCGCGCAAGGGAGCAGCACATGACTTCAAAGGACCTCACGTGGTTGGTTAGCCATCCTGTCTTCCGCAGCCTCACTGATGAAAATCAAGCCGCTTCAGTCTTGCCTTCCTATGTGGAGGGTTTTGCACCTGTGGTGAACAGCGTCCCGGCATTCTTGCATTTGACGTTGAGTCGAGCTGATGCAAAGGCCAATATTTTGTTGCGAGAGATTTGGAACGATGAACTTGGATTGAGTGGCACCAAAGCCCATCCAGTTTTGTTTGACGAGGTGCACCAATCTGTGACGGCACGCTGGGGAACAAAGCGAGACGCCCAACAGTATGGTATTACTGCCGCAGTTCAAATGATCCAACTCTGCGGGTCTGGCAACTGGCCCATAGGAGTGGCTGCCATGAAAGCCCATGAAAGCCAATTTCCGCTTGCCTACTCGAAGATCCTGCCAACGCTTTCCACCCTGCTCGGGCCCGTTAGTGAGTTTTTCCGCGTGCATTCTGAAGCAGACATTGAACATACAGAGGCTGGTGACGAGTTGCTTCGCTGGGGAATCTCCCAGGGTGTAGTCTCCGAAATCGAAGCCGAGGAAGCGTTCGATTGTTCCACCCGCATTCTGCGTGCCCTCATGGACGACATCTGGCAGAACGCACGTGCAAAGTCGAGCTGAGAATATATCGTGTAATCTTGAGAAAGGAGTTTCTGCCGTGAAGTTTAATAAAGAAAGAACCGCAATCCGCAGTCCCCTAGAGGGACTGGATCAATATGAGGACGCGTTTCGATGCGGCGAGTTAAAGAAAGTCTTACTCCGTCCCTCTTTGGAGCGAGAAGTGCAAGGGGTCTGGGAAAAATTGTCGCTCGAGAGCTTTGCCTGGAAGGAGGAATCCTCGGCAGAACCCTTGGAGGTGATCGCAATGAGAATTCGGCCGCGTGGGTTATTGATCGATGAATTGACTCGACATCCTCATACCGATCAAGTGTTTATTCCGATCACAGCTGGCTTTCTAGCTGTTGCGGGTTCGAGTTTTGCTGATGATCCACATAATCCCGATCCAGCATCTCTGAATGTCGTTCCTGTAGCACAAGGGGAAGCAATTAACATCAAGGCCGGCACTTGGCACACCCTTCCATTTGCGGGGTTTCAGGATCTTGTGTGTCTGAGCGTCATGCGTCGTGAAGATCTCAATACATACCATGATCTAAGGGATCTTGCAGCGGCTGGTTGGGTCGCCTTTCCAACCTGGACAGACCCCGAACATATTCATTGACGTGAAAATGGACACAAGCGCGATCGGTGTTGATTTTGGAACCACTAACAGCTCAATTGCTCATGCCCTCCGCGCGGGCGAGGTCGAACTTGCCCAATTCCCCTTCATGGGCGTTTTAACGGATGCCTATCGATCACTTTTGTATCTTGAGCAAGTAAGAGAACATGGAGTCAAGACCATCAAGTCTTGGACCGGTCCAGAGGCTATTGAGCGATATCTAGCTGCCGAAACAAAGGGCAGGTTGATTCAGTCCCTCAAGTCCTTTCTTAGCAGCCGTACTCTCCAAAGCACAGATGTGTTTGGGCGCCGTCTCACGCTGGAGGATCTCATTGCCCGGATTCTGAGAGATCTTCGCGAAAAGGCTGAATTTCAGTTTGGACTCACGATTAAGTCAGCCGTATTCGGCCGACCGGTACGCTTTGTTGGAGCAGAAGCCGAGGCGGAGAACGTGTACGCGGAGAGCCGCCTTAAAAAAGCGTGTCACCTCGCAGGATATGAGGCAGTAGAGTTTGAGATGGAACCTATTGCAGCCGCTCACTATTACGAATCTACCCTGGATCATGATGAGCTCATTCTTATCGGTGATTTCGGTGGCGGCACAAGCGACTTTTCACTGGTGCGCGTGGGACCTGGCATTCGTGAAAGGGGCAGGAGCGCAGCGGACCTTTTGGGCAATGCAGGCGTCGGTATAGCGGGTGACAGTTTCGACGCAAAGATTATTAAGCATCTTGTGTCCCCAGCGCTGGGCGCGGGCACTAACATTCGCTCTATGCACAAGATTCTGCCTGTTCCGAATTGGGTTTACGCAAAGCTGGAACGCTGGCATCATCTGTCACTCTTGAGAACCAAGGATGTGATGGACATGCTCAAAAGTATTCAGGCACAGGCGATTGAACCCGAAAAGATCTCTGCATTGATACATCTTATTAAAGAAGATCTCGGGTATCACTTACACCGCGCCGTTCAAAAGGTCAAGTGCGAGTTGTCGGAAAACCTCCTGGCCACATTTCGTTTTTCAGACGGATTCATCGATCTTCAGGCAACAGTGGAACGTACTTCCTTTGAGGAATGGATTTCTGAGGAGCTTGTGCAAATTGAGAGCTGCGTCGATTCTCTCCTTAGTTCCTCAGGTGTTCAGCGCACAGACATAGATATGGTGTTTCTAACTGGCGGGTCATCATTCGTTCCTGCCGTTAGGAGAATCTTCGAGACGCGCTTCGGATCAACGCGTATTCGGGCCGGGAACGAGTTTACTTCGGTAGCTCGGGGGTTAGCGTTAAAGGCGTTGGAAGTGGGCGCCCATCACTTGTCTTAAGACAACCGGCCCCGAAGGAACTGTCATTAGCACAATGAAAAGGGCGCAGAGTGAATGCTAAAGCGATCAGTAGCGATCATTGGAGGGGGATTTTCAGGTGTTTCGACCGCTATCAGACTACACGCGTGCGCTCGCTTTCCTGTAGCCATTCGTCTCGTCGATAGTGGCGTCGATTGCGGGCCCGGCTTAGCCTACTCAAACAAAGACTCACATCTCATCATGAATGGGATGGCTGGGCGCCTGAGTGCATTTGATGAAACACCTGACCACTTTGTTGACTGGCTGCGCCATAACGTTGAGGAACTGTCGAGAAAGCCGCTGTGCGAATTGCGGTCTCACTACGCTTTACGACAACGCTATGGAGACTATCTGAGGGGACTTTTAGGTTCGGCCGGTCTTCCATCGCCGTTTGGAGCCACCATTGAAGTGACCCGCGATAAAGTTACTGAGATACGACTCCGAGAGGGCGGAGACTATATTGTTAGGCTTGAACACTGCTCTGACCTGGTCGTAGATGGAGTTGTGCTGGCTCACGGCCATTTGACGCCGCGCAAAGTCTGTGCAGACTCCTGGGCAGAATGCATGGAAGATCCATGGAACGTCGAGGCTCTTCAAGACCTTTCTCGTGATGCGCGACTGTTAATTCTCGGAACAGGGCAGACAATGATGGAAGTGGGTGTCCTACTCGGACGCCTTCAGCATAGAGGACAGATTTACGCAATCTCCCGCCGAGGCCTTATCGCCCAACCTCATGCTGAAAAGGAGACGCAGTATGCTCTGAATCTCGAGGAACTGCCGCATGATTTAAATGGACTAGTGCGGTACATCCGGAGGACGGCAAGAGAATGGGTAAATGGAGGCGGTGATTGGAGAGCTGTCGTAAACGCACTGAGACCATATACTCAGAAATTGTGGATGCGGTTATCTCTGAAGGAAAAACAGAGATTCTTGGAGCACGTAGCACCGTATTGGCGGATCCATAGGACTCGCGTCCCACCGGAGACCTCGAATGCGGTCCAAGCCCTTGTATCATCGGGGCGACTGCAATATTTTGCAGGCAGAATTCTTTCCATAGAGCGACGCCGAGGCGCTCTCGACGTTGTGCTATGCCCGCGCGGAGCAAGAAGAACACGTATTCTTGAAGTAGATCGGCTAATCAACTGTTCTGGCCCCAGCTACGACTACCGGAACGCGGAGAGTCCTCTCATGACTCAACTACTTGGGAGTGGGATCATTGCCTGTCATCCCGTAGGTGTTGGACTAAACGTGGCCCCCAATGGAGCCATCATCAACAGCTCTGGGGAGACGTCCGAAACAATGTTCGCGGTGGGGCCTCCTTGCAAAGGAACGCTGTTTGAAATCACGGTCATCCGCGAAATACGGAGACAAGCGCGTGAGGTGGCTGGCGACCTAGCTGCCGCGTTGTTGCTTGCACAATGCAAACGTTATCATTGACAATTGACCGAAATCCGTTAGTTAACCTTCTGATGGCATCCGTTTCTCCACTTCGAGGCTTTCGAGCAAAAGTATCCGGCTTGGGACCCGGGGAACATGGCTGGGTGGTGTCTCTCTTTGGTCGGTTCGAGCGGACTATTCGTTACGATCGCCAGAATCGACCCAAGTACGTAACGGCGCGGCAATGTCTCTATCTATGTGGCGGGGATTTCCACTGATTCCACAATCTGCTTACTAAGAGCTTCACGGCGTGCAAGACGATCCGTATTGTGGATACGCCATGAGCGTGACCTAGCTTTCCAATCTCAACGCTTGCCCGCCAATTGTGGCGCTGCAATGCACTCGCCAAAAAGAAAGAATTTAAGTGCACAGCAAAAGCAATGCGCTCGGCGTCACTCTCATACAGATGGCTATAGAGGTAGAGGAGGCGGTTACGAATGCGGTACTTGGTTTCAAACTGCTGCGAAAGACTGTTGGCATGCTTGCGACGTTGGGTCAACGGAACATTTACGCAGTGGAAGCGGTGAGTGATTGCTACGCGTAGGAAACAATCATAATCTTCGCTAAGCGGTAGGGCAGGATTCATTAATCCTGCTTGCAGCAGTACACTCCTGCGAATCATAACACTAGACGGTTTCGCAGGACTGGGGTAAGTAGTCAAAAAGTCTCGAAGCGTTAGTGCCGACTTCCAATAGATAACGTCGGTACCAAACAGACGAACGGCATTGTGCAAGACATTACATTCAGGGTGTGCAACAATAAAGTCATATAGGAGGCGCAGACGTTCCGGCTCCCAAGCATCATCGTCATCTAAGAACGCAATCCATTCACTTTTAGCAGCTGCGATTCCAGCATTCCGTGCGGCTCCAGGCCCCTGGTTCGATTGATGAATTATGGATATTGACTTTGCATAGCAACGAAGCTGCTCAGAATCCTCGAACGGTGCACCATCATCGATAACGATGATCTCATCTGGAGGATGCGTCTGCGCGAGGACACTTGCAATCGCGGTACCGAAGAACTCTGCTCTAAAAAAAGGAATTATTACCGATATCGTTGTCATTTTGCTAAACTCGCAACTCGCGATAATCCAGTAGGCGCATCACGGTTGATTGTATTTGAATTTCATGTGAGATCCAGGTGCTCACGAAATCACAGCTCTAACGATATAGGAAGCGGCACACACGACCGACCTATTGCCTTGCCAAGCGACAACCACGGTTTGCCGCGCAGCTGCGGATCATCCCGCTGCTCGGCCGAAGCGTAAAAGGCTTCATGTCT
>Ga0164306_10001647_pt1 | contig 10000 bp, 9 predicted proteins | sample Whisoiple_242_MG_FD_110213 | JGI IMG/M metagenome (GOLD analysis project Ga0164306, IMG submission 110213) | Soil microbial communities amended with fresh organic matter from upstate New York, USA - Whitman soil sample_242_MG | ecosystem: Environmental > Terrestrial > Soil > Unclassified >... | reverse complement strand
CCACGAATCTGGGAACGCCTTCTTACCTGATCGATACGGCCGACGACATCAGGCCCGATTGGCTTACCGGTATTAAAACAGTGGCCCTGACGGCCGGCGCTTCCGCGCCGGAGATCCTGGTGGAGCAGGCCATCGACTTTTTGAAGGGTAAAGGGTTTACCACGATTCGCGAAGTGGAGGTCATGCCGGAGAACGTCCGTTTTGGCCTGCCGCCGGAAATTGTGGAAGCGATTGCTGCAGCCCCCGCTGCCGCGGAGTAATCCATGGGCAAGAATTTGAGCGCGCAAGCAGCGCACATGCTTTTTGGAAAAATCGACGACATGCTGGAACGCGTGTCTGTGGGCATTGAAAAAGCGCGCGGCTATCTCTTCGCGCAACAGCACAAAGACGGCTACTGGTGCGGCGAACTGGAAGCCGACACCACGCTGGAGTCCGACTACATCGCCATTCACACATTGCTGGGCACAGGCAAACGCAGCCGCATGGAGCGCGCCGTTCCGGAAATCATCCGCCATCAGAATGCCGATGGAGGCTGGCCCATCTTTGCCGGCGGTCCTTCCAACATCAGCGCATCGGTAAAGGCTTACTTTGCGCTGAAGCTCATGGGCTACAGGCAGGACCATCCTGTGCTGGAGCGCGCGCGCACAAAGATCCTGGAGTTAGGCGGCGCCACCGAGTGCAACACCTTCACCAAGATTTATCTCTGCTTCCTGGGCCAGTATGACTGGGAAGCCGTGCCGGCCGTTCCGCCGGAGATCGTGCTCTTTCCCAACTGGTTCTGGTTCAATCTGTACGAAATTTCGTCATGGTCGCGCGCCATCCTGGTGCCGCTTTCCATCGCCTATGCCAAGAAGCCGTTCAAGAAAATCCCGGCGGAGATGGGGATTGACGAGTTGTTTGTCGGCGGACGCCATGGCAATCATCTGCACCTGAAGTGGGCGCAGAAGAAAATTTCCTGGCGAAACTTCTTCCTGGTGCTGAACCGGGTGGTGCATTTCTGCGAACGCTTTCATATTCGGCCGCTGCGCTACCTTGCGCTCAAGAAAGCCGAGCGCTGGATGCTGGAGCGCTTTGAAAAGTCAGACGGGCTGGGAGCGATCTACCCCGGCATCCTGAACTCCATCGTGGCGCTGCGCTGCCTGGGCTACTCGACAGACGATCCGCAGGTAATCCGCGCGCTGAGCGAGTTTGAAAAACTCGGCATTGACGAGCCGGGCATTGCCGATCACTCAGGGCCAACCTTCCGCATGCAGCCATGCATGTCTCCCGTGTGGGACACGGCGCTCGCGATGTTTGCGCTGGGCGAGAGCGGCGTGCCCAAAGACGATCCTCGCATGCTGAACGCTGCCGACTGGATTTTGAGCAAAGAAGTCAGGGCCAAGGGCGACTGGGCGGTGAAGGCGCCGAATGTCGAGCCGGGCGGCTGGTATTTTGAATTCAATAACGAGTTTTATCCCGACGTGGACGATTCAGCCATGGTCCTGTTGGGGCTGGACAAAGTGGAAAACCCGCGCGAACGCTATCAGCATGAAGTCAGCCAGCGCGCGATTGAATGGATCTTTGCCATGCAGTGCAAAAATGGCGGCTGGGCGTCATTCGACAAAGACAACACGCGCATGGTCTTCCAGAACATTCCCTTCGCCGACCACAATGCCATGCTCGACCCGCCCACAGTCGACATCACCGGCCGCGTGCTGGAAATGCTGGCGGCTTACGGTGTATCCGGAGACAACAAGCGCGTTAAGAAGGCGATCAAGTTTGTTTTGAATGAGCAGGAGCCCGACGGATCCTGGTTCGGGCGCTGGGGCGTGAACTACATTTATGGGACCATGCTGGTATTGCGCGGCCTGCAGGCCATGGACGTTGACCACCACGAGCCGTACGTGCAACAAGGCGCGGAGTGGCTGCGCATGGTGCAGAACTCCGACGGCGGCTGGGGTGAAAGCTGCGGCTCGTATGACGATCCCACGACGCGCGGCATTGGTCCGAGCACGCCTTCGCAGACAGCCTGGGCCGTGATGGGATTGCTGGCGGCGGGCGATACCCGCAGCGAATCGGTGCAGCGCGGCATTCTTTACCTGCTGGAAGCGCAGCGGCCTGATGGTCACTGGGACGAAGACCAGTACACGGGCACGGGTTTTCCGCGAGTGTTTTATCTGGCATACCACCTCTATCGCGACTACTTCCCGCTGATCGCTCTATCTACGTATTCGCGTGAGTTTTCAGCATTGTATGAAGAAGGCAGTGTGGGGTACGCGAGAGGGTAGAAGGATCGGGTGATCGCGCGTGATCGCCGTGATCGCGCGTGATCGGAAAAGCAAGATTTACCGCGGGTGAACGCGGATTGGCGCGGATCAAGAACGATGATCTGTGTGAAAAGGCAAACAGGCACAGGCAAGAGTGCCTGTGCCACATTGAAATTACGAGCGCAGGCGAGGGCGCCTGCGGTCCAGAAAGCCTTAACAGGTAAACGGAACTGGTTGAGTAACGATACAAAGCTAAGAGCTAAAGGCTAAGAGCTAAAAGCTGAATTTTTAAGGGAGATAAGATTTGCCGGTACCAATTTCACAGATGTGGACGGTGGCGAGTTACGTGGTCAAACAAAAACTCGCCGGACGCAAGCGCTATCCGCTGGTGTTGATGCTGGAGCCGCTGTTTCGCTGTAACCTGGCGTGCGCGGGCTGCGGCAAGATCCAGTATCCTGCGCACATCCTGAAGAAAGAGCTCACGCCGGAGCAGTGCTTCCGCGCGGTCGATGAATGCGGCGCACCCATGGTGAGCATCCCGGGCGGCGAGCCGCTGATGCACTCGCAGATCGGCAAGATCGTGGAAGGATTGGTGGCGCGCCAGAAATATATCTATCTGTGCACCAATGCGCTGCTGCTGAAAGAGAAGCTTGACCTGTTCAAGCCGAGCAAATACCTGACGTTCTCCGTCCACGTAGACGGCGAGCGTGAGCACCATGATTTCTCTGTCTGCCGCGAAGGCGGATACGATCAGGCCATTGAAGGGATGAAGGAAGCGCTGCGGCGCGGGTTCCGCGTGACCACCAATACGACTCTGTTTGATGGCGCCGATCCCAACAGCGTGCGCGAGCACTTTGACCAGATGATGGAACTGGGAGTCGAAGGGATGATGCTTTCGCCCGGATACTCCTACGACAAGGCGCCAGACCAGAAACATTTTCTGGGCCGCGCGCGCACGCGCAAGCTGTTTCGCGCCATCTTGTCGAACCGCAAGAAGAGCTGGCAATTCAACCAGTCTCCGCTTTTCCTGGAATTTCTGATGGGAGAAAGGCACTATGCCTGCACGCCCTGGGGAATGCCGACCTATAACATCTTCGGCTGGCAGAAGCCTTGCTACCTGCTTCAGGATGGCTATGCCGAGACATTCAAGGAATTGATGGACAGCACGGCATGGGAAGAGTACGGCACCGAATCCGGCAATCCCAAGTGCGCCAACTGCATGGTACACAGCGGGTATGAAGCTTCTGCGGTAAACGAAACTTTCAGCTCTCTGCGCGGCCTGCTGGCAACGGCCAAGGCGACGCTTTTTGTGCGTCATAAAGACGAACATGCGTTAAAGCTGCTGCATGAACATGTCCGGCCGGTGCACAGTTACAACCCGCTGGTGCAAATCGAAGAATCTTCCAGCCAGCTTGAGGAGACCAGCGCATGACCGGCCCGGCGGATGGCAAGACCATAAGAGACGCCGATGCGCTGGAAGTGGCGCCGGGTTTCAAACATGAAAAGCTGGAAGGCTGGGTGCCGGAACTGGCGAGCGAAGAAGAGGTGCGGCAGGCGCTGGAGAAGGCGTTCGACTATCGCGGCGACGTGACTATCACGCGTAAAGACGGCAGCAAGATCGAAGGGTACATCTTTGACCGGCGCACGGGCAAGACCCTGGCGGATTCGGCGGTACGGCTTTTCCCCAAAGACGCCGACCAGAAGATCTCGATAGCTTATTCAGACATCGCCGCGCTGGCCTTCAGCGGACGCGATACCGCCGCGGGGAAGAGCTTTGAAGCCTGGGTACGCAAATACTGGGAGAAAAAAGCGGCAGGCGAGAAGAACATCGGGATTCAGGCGGAAGCGCTGGAGTAAGCGGTACATCCCGAGCGGAGCGAGGGACCCCTATCGCCCCGAAATTGTCTGAGTTGAGCGAAAAATCGGGTGATCGCACGTGATCGGATGATCTGGTGATCGGAAACTTTGGGAAGCAGTTTGAGAGTTGAACATGGCGGAAATCCTTGTATCGAAGGAAATAATGGAATATTTAGAAAAAAATAACGATAACCATTTTTCCGCCATTGAAACGCCAGACGGTTATCTGGTTAAGGTGAACGACCCTGAAGTTCAGCGTCAGTTAGAGATGGCGTTGAAGATCATGGATGAGTACGAAGAGACGCTACGCATCCTGGCCAAGTGAACGAGCCTGTCTGGATCGATAAAACGGCGCTGCTGCTGGCATGTTCATATGCTTTACGCAGAACTGGAGGACTTGCAGGATTGCGCGATAAGGGTCTCCTGGAATCTGCCGCGAAATCGGCACTTATACGAAGCAGTTACCGATATTCGGCAACTGGCTGTGAGTTATGCCGTAGGGATATTACGCAATCATCCATTTGTCGACGGCAACAAGCGGGCAGCTTTTATTGCATTAAGCATGTTTCTGAATGCGAATGGTCTCCGTCTCACGGCCGAACCGCTTGATGCGGGAAACACATTTTTTGACGCTGCCGCAGGACGGCTTGATGAAAAAGCCCTGGTAGCGTGGATATTGAATCATTCAGTTGCTTTTTGAAGATTGGTAAGCAGACATGAAAGCCTTCATCACAGGAGCGACGGGATTTGTCGGCAGCCACGTGGCGCGAGCCTTGACGGCGCAAGGCGCTGACCTGCGCTTGCTCGTCCGTTCCACCAGCCGGCTGGACAACATCGCCGACCTTCGGGCTGAAACCGCCACGGGCGACCTGCGCGATCCCGAGTCGCTGAAGAAGGCCATGGCCGGCTGCGAGTTTGTATTTCACGTTGCTGCCGATTACCGCTTGTGGGTGCGCGATCCGGAGCAGATGTATCGCTCCAACGTGGAAGGCACGCGGGCGATCATCCGCGCGGCGCGGGAAAGCGGCGTACGTCGCGTGATCTACACCAGTTCGGTGGCGACGATGGGTTTTACCCGCGACGGGCATATTGCCGGGGAAGATTCGCCCGTTTCCATCAAGGAGATGGTAGGGCATTACAAGCGGTCAAAGTTCATGGCGGAGCAGATTGCCCTGGAAGCCGGGAACCAAGGCGCAAACGTGGTGGTAGTGAATCCCACGACCCCGATTGGCGAATATGACATTAAGCCAACGCCGACGGGAAGGATCGTCGTCGATTTTCTGAAGCGGAAATTTCCTGCTTATGTCGATACAGGGCTGAACCTGGCGGACGTGAAAGAAGTGGCGCGCGGGCACTTGCTGGCCATGGAAAAAGCGCGGCCGGGCGAACGCTACATCCTGGGCGGCGAGAACCTGACGTTGAAGCGGATACTCGACAAACTAGCGGCCCTTACCGGGCTGCCTGCGCCGACGATGAAGGTCCCCCACGCGGTGGCCATGGGCTTTGCCGTGTTCGACCAGTTTTTTACCGGCATGATTATGGGCAAAGAACCACGGGCCACCGTCGACGCGGTGAAGATGGGCCGCAAAAAAATGTTTGCGTCATCCGGCAAGGCCGAACGCGAACTGGGTTACAAAGTCCTGCCGGTAGAAGACGCGCTGCGGCGCGCGGTCGACTGGTTCCAGGCGCACGGATATGTGGAGGAGCCAGGGCAGGTTGTGGCGGTGAATGCATGAGCAAAGCCGTGATCATCGCCGCCATGGAACGGGAACTGGCTCCGCTGGTGCGCGGCTGGAAGAGGGCGGCCCTCTTGTCGGCAGACAGGACATTCACGCTCTTTGAGCGCGATGGCGTGCTCGCGGTGATTGCGGGGATTGGTTGCAGGAATGCGGAACAGGCGGCACGAGCGGCAGCGCGGCAATACAGGCCAGAGCTTCTTATTTCCGCGGGACTGGCGGGCGCGCTGATACGCAGCCTTAAAGCCGGCAGCGTCTTTACACCAAGCGTGGTGGTGGATGCGGCTGACGGGACTGAATATCGCTGCGTGGCGGACGGCAACCACGTGAGCGGCGGAATATTGGTAAGTTCAGATGAGATTGCGGGAGCGGACGCCAAGGGGGAATTGGTAACTCGCTTTCATGGGCTGGTTGTCGACATGGAAGCCGCAGGCGTGGCCAAAGTGGCGCAGCAGGAACAAATCGCTTTTCGCTCGGTGAAGGCGATCTCGGACGAAGCCGATTTTGCCATGCCGCCGATGTCCAGATTCGTTGCTTCCGACGGGACGTTCCAGAGCGGCAGATTTGCAACCTGGGCGGCTGTGCGACCCTGGCAATGGATGAAGGTGGCGGCGCTGGCCCGGAACAGCCGGCGAGCGACTGCGGCCCTCTGTGAGAGGCTACGGAAGGACCTGGCGGGCGGGGCGCTGTCGGCAGAAATTGCTACACTAAATAGAGCTGAGTTTCTGGAAGCAAAACGTTAGATCATGCACACGGCCACAAAACCCGAATCGGCGGAAGCCAATCTTGCTCCCACGCGGACGATGCAAGCTGCTGTTTACCGCGGCAAGAATGACGTGCGTCTGGAAACGGTCCCGGTGCCGGAAATCGGCAAAGGCGAGTTGCTGGTACAAATCCACACCTGCGGCATCTGCGGGACTGACCTGAAAAAGATTTTGACCGGCTCGCATTCCGCGCCCAGGATCTTTGGCCATGAGATGGCCGGCCGGGTGGTGAAAGTGGGCGATGGCGTGACGAACTTCGCCATCGGCGACAGAGTGATGGTTTTCCACCACATTCCCTGCGGTGAATGCTATTACTGCCGGAAAAAGGTGTTTGCCCAGTGTCCGGTCTATAAGAAGGTCGGCGCCACGGCTGGTTTCGAGCCCAGCGGCGGCGGATTTGCCGAATACATCCGGGTAATGGACTGGGTGGTGCGTAAGGGCGTGGTGAGGATTCCTGACCGGGTTTCTTATGAGCAGGCGTCATTTATTGAGCCGGTCAATACGTGCCTGAAGGCCATTCAGGCCCTGCAGTTGCAAAGTGATGAAACCGTGCTGGTTATCGGCCAGGGGCCCATCGGGATCATTTTGGCGGCATTGGCCAAACGGACGGGTGCGACCGTAGTAACTTCCGATTTGTATCCCCAACGCCTTAAAATAAGTGAGAGTCTCGGGTTGCACCATAACGTGAATGCAGGGTCAGAAGGTCCTGCCCAGCGAGTCAGGGAACTTACGGGCGGGCGCGGAGCCGATGCCGTAATCCTGGCTACGGCGGGAAATGGCCTGATTAAGCCGGCGATGGATGCTACGCGTCCGGGGGGCCGGATCATGCTCTTTGCCCAGACGCAGCGGAGCGAGGTTGCGATTGATCCGGCTGCGGTGTGCGTGGACGAGAAGACGCTTATGGGTTCTTACAGCGCATCGGTAGATTTGCAGGATGAAAACGTGCGTCTGGTTTTCAGCGGAGAAATAGACTTTGCCCGGTTGATCTCTCACCGGTTCCCGCTGGAGAAGTCAGTGGAGGCGATCCAACTGGCATCGCATCCGGCGCCGGATTCAATGAAGATCGTCATCCAACCAGGGTTGGAATGGGGGAAACGTATTTGAAAGGACAAATGACAGCCGCAGTCCTCTATGGCAAAGAGGACATCAAGATCGAGAAGGTGCCCATTCCCACGCTCGAAACCGGCGAGGTGCTGGTGAAGGTGAACGTGGCGCTTACCTGCGGGACCGACCTTAAGGTCTACCAGCGCGGCTACCACGCGCGCATGATTGTGCCTCCGGCGTTGTTCGGACACGAACTTTCCGGCGTGATTGAAGAAGTTGGGCCGGGCGTGCGCGATTTCCGCCGCGGTATGAAGGTTGTTGCCCTGAACTCCGCTCCCTGCGGCGCTTGTTTCTATTGCCTGAAACACCAGGAAAATCTCTGCGAAGACCTTTTGTTCAACAACGGCGCTTATGCCGAGTACATCAAGATTCCCCGCCGCATTGTTGAAACCAACATGCTGGCGCTGCCGGATGACGTGAGCTTTGAATCGGCCGCCATGACGGAGCCTCTGGCCTGCGCGCTGCGCGGGTTGCAGGAAACAGGAGCGGACATCGGCGATACGGTCACGGTGATCGGCGCCGGCCCGCTGGGATTGATGCTGGTGCAGGTGGCCAAGCTTACCGGATGCAAAGTCATCGCCGTGGTCAAGCGCGGCGAGCAGGTTACCGCGGCAAAGAGATTTGGCGCGGATGAAATCGTCCAGATCGGGAAGACCCACGATCCCATTGACCGCGTGATCAGCGTTACCGAGGGCCGCGGGTCAGATATTGTGATTGAAGCCGTGGGCCGCCCGCAAACCTGGCAGTGGGCGGTGGACATGGTCCGCCGCGGCGGCGTGGTGAATTTTTTTGGCGGTTGCGCCAGCGGGACCAAAGTTGAACTCGATACCAACCGTCTGCATTATTCCGAAATCACCCTGAAAGCCACGTTTCACCACACACCGCAGACCGTGCGCAAGGCCTTTTCATTGATTGTGGAAAAGAACGTCAAAAGCACCGACTATGTTACCGGTGAAGCGCCCCTCTCCAAGCTGAAGCAGGTCCTGCAGCAGATGCTGGACCGCGGGAGCCAGATTAAGACCGCCATCATTCCCGGCCACTAGAGCTTTGGCACGCTGTTATATTCGAGAGCAGATGAATCAGGAAGAAGCAGCAAAGATAGCGTGGAACTATATTCAATCCGCGATTCCTCAGCGAACCGTCGGTATCACTCGTTCCGGCGTTGCAGAAACGCCAGGACAAATAGAAGTCGCAATTACCCAAACCATCGAGAAGGACTATGGGTGGATATTCCTCTGGCAGTCAAGGAAAAGCATTGAGAGCGGCAAGCTGCGCGACATGCTGATCGGTAACTGCCCCGTGCTCATCACAAAGGACGGGAAAATGGTTTTGCTGCCGACGTCTTGCCCTGTAGAAGAGTCGCTTTGCAGGTATGAGTTGGGATTGCCTCTGCTTCCGAGGCGCAACGGTACGAGTGCCGAGGATCAATGATGTCAACGCTTCCCAATAACCATCCTCGTCCGGCACTTGATGCCGTGGGATGGAACGCGTTGCCGGAATCCTATCGTATTCCGGCTACAGCGCCGTCTCTTGGAGAGGCGCGAGCATACTGCGAGCGGCTGGCAAAATCCCATTACGAGAATTTTTCCGTTGCCACCTGGTTTTTGCCCAGGCGCCTGCGCCAGCATTTTTACAATGTGTACGCCTACTGCCGCATCTCCGACGATCTGGGCGACGAAGTGGGCAATCCCCAACAATCGCTGGAGCTGCTGGACCAGTGGGAAGGCCAGTTGAACTCGTGCTATGCAGGATCGCCGAGGCATCCTGTGTTTGTGGCGCTCAAGGAGACGGTGGAACAGTTCGGCATTCCCAAGTATGAATTTTCCGATCTACTGATTGCATTCCGCCAGGACCAGACAGTCAGCCGGTTTGAAACTTTTGACGACGTGCTGGGCTACTGCCGCTACTCGGCAAATCCGGTGGGCCATCTTGTGCTTTATCTGTGCGGCTATAGCGACCCCGGACGGCAGCAGCTTTCCGACTACACCTGCACCGCGCTGCAACTGGCCAATTTCTGGCAAGACGTTTTTGTGGATTATGGCAAGGGCCGCATTTATCTGCCGCTGGAAGACCTGCGCCGCTTTGGCGTGACCGGCGATGACATTGCGCAGCGCCGGGCAACTCCGCAATTTGTGGCCATGATGAAGTTTGAAGTCGAACGAGCGCGCGAGTGGTTTGAACGCGGCCTTCCTTTGGTAAAGATGGTGGACCGCGCTCTGGCCGTCGATCTTGAGCTGTTCAGCCGCGGCGGCCAGGAAATTCTTAACGCGATTGAACGCCAGGGTTTTGACGT
>Ga0164306_10001645_pt1 | contig 10006 bp, 7 predicted proteins | sample Whisoiple_242_MG_FD_110213 | JGI IMG/M metagenome (GOLD analysis project Ga0164306, IMG submission 110213) | Soil microbial communities amended with fresh organic matter from upstate New York, USA - Whitman soil sample_242_MG | ecosystem: Environmental > Terrestrial > Soil > Unclassified >... | reverse complement strand
GTCGGACTATTCTCGCGTTCGTACAGCGTCAGTGTCAGACAGCCGCTCACGATGTAGAACGTGTCGCGCGTCCGCGTGTGGGAGTGCATCAGAGAGCTCTCGCCGCGTCTTAGCGTCACGTGAGCGACTTGGACACCTTCGCCAAGCCGCTCGCGGCGAAAAGATTGGACGCTCGCCTCGTTTTCGCTGGCTGTTCGCGACATGATCGTGGCTCGCGCTGAGGGCTCAACCTGCTCGACGAGTGGGACGGTTGCTCTGGCGCGCTCGGCGAGTCGTGCCGGTGCCGGTGGCGGTAGGCGCAAGCCCGAGCCACTCGTCGAAGGTGAAGCCCATCAATCGATAGATATCTTCCACCACCCGCTGGCAATCGGACATGGTCGCCTCGTCGAACGCAGGCACGAAATCCCAGCCCATTTCGGGGTGATGCTCGTCCATTTCGGTGTGCTGGACCAGGGCGTCGGCCGAAAGCTTGTGAGCGTCCATCGCGCGCAGGGTACTGCTGAAGAAAATGAAGCCAATGCTCTCCATCACCTGCATGATGGCGACGTTCGTGACGTACTCGTTTTCATGCTGAATGGTCGCGACCAAGTATCCGAACATCGCCTTCGTGAACATCTTCGGTTCAATCTCGAGGATTGTATCCGCCGAGATGCCATTGTTCTCCAAGCAGGCGCGGAACAGCTCTGCGTGACCAATCTCTTCTCGTAGGTGCTCGCGGGCCATTTGTAGCAGGTGCCGATCGCCACGACTCGAGTACTCGGTAATACGCCGGGTCAACAAGCGCTCGAAGAAGACCGAGAAGCAATACAGCTGCTTGACGACCTCGAGCATCTGCTCGCGCCCCAGCTGCCCCGTCTCGCAAAGACGAAAGTAACGATGCTCGAGTAAAGCTTCGTTTTTCCCTTGGATTAGACTGCGCAAAGTCCGGACCTTGACGTCAGTATGGTCGAGTACCTTTAAACGACTCTCAGAATGCATGCTGGCTCGCTCGCTTTTATGGGCTCGTTGAACAACGCAACGAGTAGGCTAATGGTAGCCCCATGTGTAGCGTGCGGCGACAATGGTCGCAAGCAGTAGTTCACACTTCTTTCACGAACCTAGCAACGGAGTTGTCATGACGAAAGACGCCAGTCACATCGAGCGCGCGTCACGACGAGCTCAGCATCGAGCTTCGATTACTTCGTAGCGGAGTCGCGCTGCGTGATTCGCGTGGCGTGCGCGCCGTCATTCACGCCCGAGCGTGACGAATCATGTCGAGTGGATGAAATCTTCGTATCGTACGCGAGCGGAAAAAGTACCAAACATGCGTTACCAGCAGCACGGACGGCCTCACGATGCGCACCGCGCGCGATCGCTTCTGAGTCGCTTCGATTGCAGGACCGGCGGCCTCAACGCGGGACGAAAAGCGCACGAATACCGATGCGGGACAGCGGAGCGATTGATTGCGAACTTCACAGTCGCATGCGTTGAGCGATCACTACTCGAACAAGCAATCAGCACGACGTGCGACAACGCTCGGAGTCGATCGACGGTTTTCGCCACCCACTTGTATCGTGCCTTTACTTCGCTGCTCCTCGCCTCTGAATCTCAACTTTGCGATTCGCTGTTCGAACTTGCAATCTCGAGCAGCGGTCGCCGGCGATAGAAGGGTCACGCTCGATTGGGATTGCTATGGTCGAGCTGGAGACGCGCTCCCAACCCAGCCTGTTCGCCAATCGCCGAACCGACCAATTACGATAGGAGGGCTGTTCGAAGCGCTGCCTGTGAGCGACCTCGTGGAACTCATCCCAGCCACCCTCGGAGGATGGGCGGCCCGCGCTCGCAGAGTTGCCTGGCCGGCGTGGCCCGGCACGGCAACGGTTTGCCGTGACCGCGGGGTCGACCGAAGCCGCGGGCCGGGCAGTGGCCCCCTCAACTCGCAGCGCAGCCAAGATCCGCTCTCCACCCCCAAAATGCTTGCGGCCCTCGGGCCTGGGGAATAAATTTGATAGCTATTTGCGACCCCGCGCCACCCGTGTCACCGCCAACCGAGTGCAGCAACAACCCACCCGATCATTCTGGGTCAACCGGCCGGAGCGCGCCGAGCTGGGGGGGGCCTTGCTGGCACGGGTCTATCAAGCACACGCCGTCCCGGTCCGACGACATCTCCAGAGCTTCGGCGCCAGGGGCCATGATGTCGATGACCTGATGCAGGAGGTTTTTCTGGTGCTGCACGCCAAGCGCGAAATCTTGGCGCAGATTCAACCGCTCGATCCCTGGCTGCGCGAGGTTTGCCGGCGTGTCGCAGCCAGCGATAGGCGACGAGCACACCGACGCCGTGAGGTTGCCTTCGGGCACCCCACCGAGGCCCCGGACGAGACGGGCGCGACCGATTCCGCACTCGAACGCGAAGAGCAGCAGGGCCTACTCCACCACGCGCTCACACAGCTCGATGAATACTCCCGTGACCTAGTGGCCCTGCACGAGGTCGGCGCTCTACCGCTCGTCGACATGGCCGAGCTGATCGAGGCAGATCGCAAGACCGTGCGTAAGCGACTCGGAGCGGCGCTTCGGCGCCTGTCTACGCTGATCGGCTCCGAGCGCAGCTTGGCTCCAACCTTTCGCGCCCTCGGCTTGCGCCCGCCCTCGCCAGACCCCCTACCGCGCAGTGCCGGGGAATTTCGCGTACTCGCCCGTCACCCTGCCGTGAACTTGGGCCTGGTCGGGAGCGTGTTGATTGCGGTTTGGCCTGGCGCAGCGACCCTGGAGGCGCTCGAGGTGGTCGACCAGCAGCTGGCGCACGCTGCAGAGATCTGCGCAGGAAGCGTAGCGTTTTTAGCGGTGGTCGAGGCCAGCACGCAGCCACCAGACCTCCAAGCTCGGCAAAAGCTGATCGCGATCTTGGAGGATCGGCGACATCATATCGCGGTGTACGCAGCCGCGCTCGAGGGTGGCGCTGCTTGGCTGGCGCGGCCCATCATGTCGGGTTTGGCGTTTTTGGCCCGACCGCGCTTCGCGATGCAATATTTCGAAGGGGCGCCGCGGGCGGTACGTTGGTTGGTGGAAAGCTACCCGCAGCTGACGTTGACCAGCGAAGAGGCGCTGCTGCACGCGATCAGCACGCTTCGTTCGTGACCCGAGCGCGCGAACGACTGGCATGATCGTCAGCGGCGCCAGGGCCCGTTTTGAATCGGGTTCGCGAGGCCGCCCCTACTCTTTGCCCAGCGCTTTGTCCGGCCCTGGCCGGGGTTCAGCGTCGAAGCGACCGTGCAGCACGACCGGGCGCGTTCGTTTGCGCAGTCGCATGTTCAACAGCTCGACGGCGAGCGAAAATGTCATCGCAAAGTAGATGTACCCCTTGCCGACGTGTTGCCCCATGCCGTCGGCCACCAACATGATGCCAATCAAGAGCAAAAAGCTCAACGCCAGGATCTTCATGCTCGGGTGTCGATTCACGAAATCGCCGATCGCGCCAGCGAACACGAGCATCAGGGCGACGGCCACGACCATGGCGATGACCATGACCGAGACGTGCTGTGCCATGCCCACCGCGGTGATCACGGAGTCGAGTGAAAATACGATGTCGAGGGCCAGGATTTGAGCCAAAATCATGCCGAAGGCGTGCGTGCCTCCGGCTGCCGCTTCTGGTCCATGGGCGACCTCGAGCTTGTCGTAGATTTCGTGGGTCGACTTGGCGATCAGGAACAAGCCCCCGCCGAGCAAAATCAGGTCACGCCCGGAGAAGCCCCGACCGAAGAGCGTGAACCACGGTGAAGTCAGCCCCATCACCCAAGACAGGGTGAAGAGCAGTCCGAGTCGCATGACCAACGCCAAAGACAAGCCGAGCCGGCGCGCCTTCGGCTGTTGGGCGAGCGGCAACTTGCCGGTGAGAATGGAGATGAAGACGATATTGTCGATGCCAAGCACGATCTCCATCAGCGTGAGGGTGACTAGGCTGACGTACGTGTCCGGATCGGCGAACATTTGGAGGTTCACCGTTGCAGCTTACGCCAGGCGCTAGCGCGATCGGTCTGCTTTTCCAGGCATGCTCGGTTTCGACGGCGGAGGGGCCAATTTCCGGACGGCGGGCGCGCTGCCCCGCTCGTCAATACCGGTGCCCTCGGGCCTGCCGCTTGCTATAAAGCGACAATGTTCGGTCGTTGGCTCAAGTCACTGAGTGGTCAAGGGGAAGTGTCTGCTGGTGGAGCGCTGCGTGCCAGCATCGAGCGTGAGCTTCCAGAGGCCGATGGCGAAACCATCACGGTGGTGACGAGCATCGCCGGGCTACTCGGCACGGTGGCTTATGCCGATCGCGACTACTCCTCGGCCGAAGAGGCTCGCGTGCGCGCCGAGCTCCTACGGGTCCAGGGCATGACCGCGAGCGGCGTAGACGCCATCTGCAAGACACTTCGCGAGCATATCGTCGAGATCAGCAGCGTGGAGACACCGCTCTTCACCCGTGCCCTAGTCGAACTCGCGGACGTCGAGCTGCGTCGTGAAGTGCTCGGGGCCTTGGTCGAACTGGCGGCGGCCGACGAGTCGATAACGCTGGCGGAAACGAATATGCTGCGGCAGCTCACCCAATCGCTTGGGCTCAGCCAGCAAGACTACCTCGAGCTCCAACAGCGCCACCGCGAGCTGCTGCGGCACTGAGCCAGGCGCCACGCCCGTATCGCGCGATATACCGGCCAGACCAGCCGGTGCTTGCTCCATTCATAAAGCCGGCTCACACTGCGCCGCGTGCCGCGCTTCTCATATGCCTTGTTGGGCGCCCTGGCCCTGCACGGCCTGGCGCTGCTCGTGCGCGCGCGGCCGGCTTTCGACGCAACTTCGGCATTGACCAAAGCCCGGGCACTGCAGCCCATCGAGCTCGAGGAGTTTCCGATCGAAGAAACCTCGATCGACCCGGCTTTGCCTGCCGCGCCACTCGCGACGCGGTCCGAACCCTCGCTGCCCTCCTTGCACGCGAGTCGCGTGGCCCTGCCTTCGGCGAAGCGCGCCAGTGCAGAGGTCGAGACGACTCCGGAAGCAGCCGGCAACGCCCAGGCGCCTGCGATGCCCCTGGTCAGCGGCGCGGCCGAAGCGGGTGATGCGCAGCCGCGCAAGATTGACTTCGGGCTCGACGGTCGCTTCTTCCTGCACGATCCCGGCGCGGTCGCACAGCCCGGCCCACCTCCTGCCAGCGAGCTCGGTCCGCGCGCGCGCAAGTCGACCACTCAGCGCCAGCTCGAGGCCGCGCTCTCGGCCGATGACGTGGCCCGGGGGCTGGCGCGCGGAAATGCGCTACTCGGTTCGCTGAGCTCTGCAGTGCGCGCCGAGGGTCCAGTGCGCGGGGAAGCGATCGTGCGCGCCACCGTCAGTGCCGACGGCAGCTTTGGCAGTGTAGAGCTAATCCGCGGCACGGCCGGAGAATGGTCAGCCGTATTGGCTGCCTTTCGCGAACTCGCGGCGCGCAAGCACGTCCGCTTGCCACCCGGCGCAAAAGGCCTGCGCGTCACCTTCAGTGTCAAAGCCAAGGTCCAGCGCCCGAGCGGCAAAGAGACTCGTGACACCGCGATCGGAACCGACAATCCGTCACTTGCACCGGGGGGCCTGCTGCCCAGCGGCGATTTCGACCTCGCGGATCTCAGCGGCGCCTCACAACGCCTCGTCTATGCCCGCGTGGTATCCGAAGAAGTGCTTTGAAAGCCGGACCCGCGCTTTCGAAATAGCGAGAGTGAGGCCGAGCGGCTCAGCCGAGCTGTCGATTGCGAGAGGCTGCCGCCCCGCCGACGCGCGTCGCGCGTCGCGCGCGCCGTGTCTAGGGCTCGCCTCCGAGGTAGGTTGCGCCGCGCAAGGCGATGGAATGAGCCATTTGTAAGGAGGTTCTGCCCAAAGGCTTGGTTCCAGGGGGCATTGCCGCGGGAGATCTTAAGCCGGAGCGGACCTTGACCGTTTTCCATCTAGGCGTACCCGCGCTTCCACGGCAGAGCGGCCTCCTTTTAGCGGTCCCATGTTCTTTTCTACGCGACGACGACGAGCTGGCTGGTTCGCGGCTCTCCTGTCGGTAGCAGTCGTGGGTGCGCTCGTGCTGGTGCGGGAGCAGCAGTTCGCCGTGGCCGATCAGGCGGTCGTCTCTCGGCTCGCCGTACAGCGCGCGATCGGCGATACGCTCTCCGTGCTGAAGGACGCCGAAACCGGGCAGCGCGGCTTCTTGCTCACCGGAGACGAAGCGTTTCTAGCGCCATACTACCGAGCGGCTGACCTCGTTCCGCATCAGTTATGGCTTCTGCGACAAGCAGTCTCCGAGGATCGAGAGCAAGCTCGGCGAGCCAGCGAGCTCGGACGCCTGACAAACGCCAAGCTCGAGGAACTGGCACAGACGATCGCCATGTTCCGAGCCGGTGACTCACGGCAGTCACTGGATCGAGTGCGTGAAGGCAGTGGCAGACGCCTGATGGTCGCCCTGCGTCGTGAAGCGGAGCAAATGCTGACTCGGGAGGCGGTCGCGCTCGCCGAGAGAAAAGCCAGCGCTGCCGCACAGCGAAGAAATCTGCAATACGTGCTGTATGCTTCGGCATTCGCCTTGATCGGCATTGCAGTGGCGGGTCTGTGGAGTGCCAGCCGCGGGGTCGCGGAAGCACAGGCCGCGACGCTGCGCCTTCGCCGAAATGAGGAAGCACTTCGCTCGCTTGCCGAGAACGCAAGCGACCTGGTGCGGGTGATCGACGACTCGGGTCGGCTGGTGTACGTCAGCCCGTCTTGCTCTGCCATCTTGGGTTTTTCGCCGCTAGAGATGTTGGCCATGCCAGCCCGCGCGCTGCTGCCCGAGGCCGAACGCGACGAGGCGCGTCGCTTGATCGAGGCTGTTCGCGCGGGAGAGAGCGAAGATGAGCCCTTCGTTCATCAACTGCTGTGCAAAGACGGCTCATACCGTTGGTTCGAGACCAAGTATCGCCTGACGCTCAGCTCGGCAGAAAGCAGCGGTCGGATTCAATTGACGTCGCGCGACATCACGGCCCGACGCATGGCCGAAGAGGCGTTGCAGCGGCAAACTCGGCGGCTCGAGTGCGTCTTGTCGAGCATGGGCGACGGCGTGGTGGTGGTGGACGAACGGAACGCAGTGCTGTACGTCAACCCGGTCGCGTCCGAGTACATGCAGCAAACACCCGGCGAGCTCATCAGCAATGATTGGGTCGAACGCCACCGAGCGTGCGAGTTGGACGGCCGCACGCCTTTCTTGGCCAATCGCGGGCCGATCACCCAGGCCCTCGCCGGAAAGCTGGTGGATGGGCTGGGCTTGATTCTACACGACAAACGCGGAGTCGCGCGCGCTTTCAGCGTAACCGCACGACCAATCCAGGATGGCGACCGGGCCGGCGGGTGCGTTGCGGTGTATCACGACATCACGGACAAGATGCGGCAAGAGGCCGAGCTCATCCAGCAAGCAGAGCTGTTGCGCGCGTTGACGTTGAAGGACGAGCTCACTGGTCTGTACAATCGCAGGGGGTTCGTCGAACACGCGGGGCAGCGGCTACGCAGCGCGGCGCGCGCGAATCGCTCGGCATGTCTGTTCTTCGTCGACCTGAACGGGATGAAGCTAATCAACGACAGCCTGGGGCACGAGTTCGGCGACCGCGCGCTGACCAGCGCCGCCCGCGTGCTGAGCAGTGTGTTTCGCGACTCCGATATCGTGAGTCGGCTCGGCGGTGACGAGTTCGCGGTGCTCGCTGGCGAGTGTGGCATCGCCGAGATCGAGGTGTTGCGCGAGCGTTTGCGTGCTCGGACGGTCGAGCTCAACGAAACCACGAGCGAACCGTTCCAGCTGTCGATGAGCGTCGGCGCAGCCGTCTTCGAACCCGGCTCCGAGGCGGATCTGGAGACGCTGATGGAGCGCGCGGATCGAAAGATGTACGAAGAAAAGCGCGCGGCGCGCGCGCCCGGTTCGGATCGTCCGCTCTCGGCGCAGTCCGATTCGACTGCCGCTACTACGGACCTCGAACCGACGAGCAGGATCAATGTCCGGTCTACGGGTACCTAGCTCGACTCAGCACCGTCCCGGCTCAAGGCGTCAACCGGAGGAGCTTGGCATTCGAGCCGTCGGTCAGCAGGTACAGCGCCCCTTCTGGCCCCTGGACGACCGAACGAAAGCGCTCTTTACGGCTGGTGAGCAAGCGCTCTTCGCCAACGACTCGGTCCGCCTTCAACACGAGCCGCACCAAGGCCTGGCTCGACAAGCCTGCGATGAAGAAGTTGCCCTTCCACTCGGGAAAAAGATCGGCCGAGTAGATGGTGAGCGCTCCGGGCGAGATCACTGGGTCCCAGTAGTAGACCGGCTGCTCCAAACCGGGGGCTTGCGTGCTTTGGTGGATGCGCTCGCCCGAGTATTCCTCACCGTATCCGATGGTTGGCCAGCCATAGTCCTTGCCGGGTTGAATGAGGTTGAGCTCGTCGCCCCCGCGCGGCCCCATCTCCGCCACCCATAAGCGGTTCTGCGCGTCGAGCGCGGCGCCGAGCACGTTGCGGTGACCCAAGCTATAGATCTCGGGACGAGCGCCCGCCCGCGCGCTGAACGGGTTGTCCTTGGGGATCGTTCCGTCTGGCAGGATTCGCACGATTTTTCCAAGATCGCTGGCCAGATCGCGAGCTTGGACTCGCCCCTGTAAAATCGAGCGTTCACCGAGGGTAATGAAGAGCGCGCCATCCGGCGCAAACACCAGCCGACCGCCGGCGTGCTTGGTCGAATCGAGCGTGGGTTGCATGCGAAACACCACGCGCGCTCGTTCGAGCTTGGGAGGTGTACCAGCAACGAAACGGGCACGCACCACGGCGAGCCCATTGCCGCCCTCGCGCGGCTCGTAATAGCTGAGATAGACGAGCTGACTCGTAGCGTAGTCGGGGCTCAGCGCAACATCGAGCAAGCCCCCTTGATCTGCGCCAGCGACACGCGGCACCCCCTGCACCTCCACTGGCTTCGCGCCGTCGAGCGAAGCCAGCAACAACCTGCCAGCGATCTTTTCGGTGATGAACACCCCTGCCCCAGGTAAAAACGCGATGCCCCACGGATTGTCGAGATCGTGTGCGAGCTCGGTCACCTTGAAAGGCGTTTGCGTGTGAACGGCAGGCGCCCGCGTCTGCTCCGCGAACGCCGGCTTGAATTCTGGCACGTTCGGCGGCGCCGTTTCGACGGGCTGCCCGTTACTGGGCCCTACCCGCGGCTCCGTAGCCTGGCCTTCGCCGTCGGCGGGTCGCACCTGCACCTGCTGTTCGGGCTCGTGCGTGACGACTGGATCAGCAGCGCAGGCGGCGATCAGTGAGAGCGCGCAAAGAGCCGTGCCACACGTCCGAAGCATCTGTACGTCCTTGGGAAGCACACGCACGATGTCCAGTTGGCCAGCGTGATTTTCAGTTGCTCTTTTCTGCCTCCCCAACAACGCCTGCTGAAGGGTTGCTACGCGGTGACAAAATGCAGCGTCACAAGCGGGTGGACCGAGTGCGCACTTGGGCCGCGGTCGCGACTGACGTGCAACCGCGACCCGAAGCACGGCCTCAGCTCCGGCCGTTAGCGCTCAGCGCACTACTCGTGCCGGTCCCCGCGGCTGGGCTGTTCTTGGTGCCGCTATGAGCGTAGTGCTGCTCGCCCTCGTTGCCGGTCACCCGATCGGCAATGTCCTTGAGAAAGGGTTTGCGTACGCTGATGCGATTGTCGACGTCGTCGACTCCCGAAACCGACTCGGCGATGTCTTCCGCAATGTGCTTCATCCGGCGATTCTCCACGCTGCCGGTCAGAGTGACCTTGCGGTCGGCGACTTGAACCTCGATCTCGCTCGCGTCGACGTCATCGTTTTCACTCAAACGCTCGCAAACGTCTTCACGAATGCGATCGTCCGAGCGAGTATAGCCTTTGGGACCGCGGCCGGCGTAGCTGCTGCGACTTTGCGCCCCAGAGTATTCCGAATTCGAGCCGTAAGGGCCGGTGCCGTACGAGCCGAAGGAAGAGCCGACACCGTAGGAACTGGAACGGGAACCGGAGCCATACGAACCGGAG
>Ga0164306_10001643_pt1 | contig 10007 bp, 9 predicted proteins | sample Whisoiple_242_MG_FD_110213 | JGI IMG/M metagenome (GOLD analysis project Ga0164306, IMG submission 110213) | Soil microbial communities amended with fresh organic matter from upstate New York, USA - Whitman soil sample_242_MG | ecosystem: Environmental > Terrestrial > Soil > Unclassified >... | reverse complement strand
GGTTCCAATCACAATTTCTGCCGAAGATAGCCACGTGAAAAATTAAAATATAATTTTACGCGATATTATACCGTCAAAGCATGGAGTAATCACGTGAAAATTATAAGTAGGTAAACTTGTCAATAAAGATATTGCCGATTCCTGACCTGCGTAACATTATCGAAGACTGGCGCATTAGCGTAGCGAATATAGTTTCGGCCTCTGACAATACTGATGACTTGTCATTATATGCGCTTCATTTATCAAGAATACTCGCCTATCCGAATCTACAAGTGCTTCATGCATTGGAGACTATTGATGCTATGGGAAAGGAACTTCAAGTATCTATAAAGAAACGTATGCCTCTTCGACCAACGCAAATAATTGAAGAAATCAATAATTATCTTTTTAAGATTCTGGGGTTCAGGGGAAACGAGCATGACTACTTCAATCCCTTAAATAATTTTCTTAATGTTGTAGTCGAGCGTCGACTAGGCATCCCAATTACATTATCGATCTTATATATGCGCACTGCACACGTGCTAAATTTCAAGTTATATCCGGTTAGTTTTCCTGCACATTTTCTCGTAAAACATACCTTGGAAGATGATGACGAAATAATTATAGATCCATATAATGAGGGAAGAATTATGGATGATTACACATTAAAGCACCTTTTGGATCAATTTTATCCTAATCAGAATATCCCTCTTACAAAAGATTTTGTTCGAAAAGCGACTGCGACTCAAGTTCTGGTACGGCTTCTAAATAATCTCAAAGCTAGTTATTATGAGTCGCAAGATCTGGATAGCACAGAAATTGCAAATGAAATGATTCTGACCCTTGATAAATATAATCCGAATGCAGTACGAGATAAGGGAATTTTACTCATAAAGAAACAAAGACTAGAACAAGCCTTAGAGATGTTGAACTTGTACCTAGAATTAGATCCTGAGGCAGAAGATGTGGATGTGATATTGGACACAATCCACAAGACTAGATCGAGTATGAACAAAAAGTGATGCGGTTTCCCATTTTGATGCGAATTAAAATCCTATCGGAACATTTCTAATTTTAGAATCAAAGACGCCGAAAATCCTTATTAAGGGGATTATTAAACGCATTTATGGTTGAATCTAATTTAGATAGCCTCTACTAATTTTATCTCTATCTCTCTCGATAATTTTTTTTAGATTTAAACGCCAAGATGCTTTTGTAGTTTCAGAAATAGTTCTTTTGCACTTTTTCTAGCCTCCTCTGTCAACTCTTCATTAAATATTGTGTTACTCAAAGAGTTTAGTATGACTTGCCACTCAGATTCCGTTAGTGAAACATTAAACTTACTGCTATTCATTACTCCAATTAGAACCTGCCGAGGTCTAATAAAATTCTATTCTCGAATAGCTTCAATAGTTAGAGACCTTCTTCTTTCAGACTCCAACTGTCCTATACTTGATTAGATGGAGATTTGGAAAGCTCAGGATCTTGATTGATTTGTGTAATCCATTTTTTCAGATTACTATGATCTAATTGTGTCATTTGAATATTTGTTTCTTTTAGTAATCCTGTTACGTCTTCTGGATATCTACCAAGTACAACTATTCTTGTGATGCCCACGCCGATTGCCATTTTGCTGCATTCTATGCACGGAGTAAATGTAGTGTATAAGGTGGCACCCCTAGTACTTCCCGCATTTCCAAATAATGCACACTGCATTATCGCATTGGCTTCTGCGTGAGTACATAGGCATCTATCTAGTTGGTCACCGGACTTAATCTTCCCTTGAATTCTTTCTTTACATCTTAGGCATCCACCTTCAAAACAATTTTTAATGCCGGACGGAGTTCCGTTGTAGCCAGTCGCAATCTGTCTGTTCTCTTTTACGATCACTGCACCTACATGTCTAGCCATGCAGTTTGAACGAAGTTTAGCTATCTCTGCGTACAGTATGAAATATTCATCCCAATCCGGCCTGCTCATGGAAATCATCGTGTTTTATAACTATAAAAGTTGATATGCAAGCCTTATTTCCACGCTAGCCGAGAACTTAGTCAATCACTGACAAATGCTAATCTTGCTAGTAAAATGTGGTTAAACGTTATCTTCTATGGATTCATTTGATATGAGAATGCACGTGCTTACTCATTTTTTAACGCATTGGTCAAAGATGCGAACGAGTGTATCGTTACCAATTAATAATGTCTTTCATGTTGTATATTGAATTTTTAAAACGCTTAGGTTGCCAAGTTCAGTCTAATAAATATCATCGATTGGCATAGAAATTGATACTATTGGAAACTGACACGAAAATGATATCTTTATCGTATGAGACTTGATGATATGGCCATCATGACGAATTGTGTCAAAATGCATTAGGAATTCGTGAGGTCAAGTGCTGCCAGACGTGCGATAGTTCCTGCAGAAATAAGATTCAAGTAAACTTATCAAATACGATACTAAATTTGGGAAAACTCAAGTCAGAATTACCTGGTATCTAACAATTATACCGTTGACTTATGATAAACAGAGTAATGATCTTCGGCCATCTTTGCATATAATTATCTAACACAATCTTTTTTGTGACAGTGCCAACAAAAATTTAAATTATCTATGCCATTTTTAAAATTTCCATGCAAGCTACGGGTAGCGTTCTTGTTTGTGATGCAATTGATCAGGCGGGGATATCCAGTTTGGAAAGGGCTGGATTAACGGTAACCTATCAACCTGAAATTACAACTGAGAAATTGGTATCTTCCATTGCTAATTATGATATCATAATTGTGCGGAGCAGAACCAAATTAACCAAAGATATTATTGATCTCGCGACATCTGCAAAAATAATAGCTCGAGTTGGAGTCGGATTGGATAACATAGACGTAGTAGCAGCGGAGAGGAAGAATATACGCGTAATTAACGCTCCAGAAGCTGCTATCAGCGCTGTATCTGAATTAGTGATAGGCCTTATGATGTGTCTTTGCCGGAAAATTATGCTCGCAGACTCAGAAATGAGAAAGGGAAATTGGATTAAGAAAAGCTTGATGGGAACAGAACTCAATGGCAAATATTTGGGAATCGTGGGTGTAGGGAGTATAGGTAGAAATACGGCGCGTATTGCAAAAGCGTTAAGGATGAATCTAATTGGCTATGATACAATTCCCATAAATCAAGATTTTGCTAAAGAAGTAGGATTAATTAAGACGGATCTCGACACATTAATAGAAAGTTCTGATTATATAACGTGTCATGTTCCTATTACTGCAGAAACTCGACACATGTTCGATGCAAACCGGCTTTCCAAGATGAAGCCATCTGCATATATTATAAATACTTCAAGGGGAGGAGTTATTGAAGAAAACGCATTATACGAAGCCCTAAAGGCAGGTAAGATTGCCGGGGCGGCTCTTGATGTATTTGAAATTGAACCTCCTGTTAACAGGCTGCTCCTTGAGTTGCCGAATGTGGTGAGTACACCGCATATTGGTGCTCAGACGTTGGAAGCGCAGAGACTAGCGTCCACAGTTATAGCTGAAAAAATTATTCAAACAATGAATACCTAGCATAAGCGTTAGGACCATCAGTCTTTGGTGTACTGGTGTATTGTCCTAATGTCTATCCACTCTTACTAATGTATCCCTGGCTAAGAAATAAAAGTGACTATTTTTGAATGTGCTGGATAGAGTTTGCAATAATGCGTTATAATATCCTGATCAATGAACGCTAATGCACCAGGTTAAAGGAAATATACAGATATAAAGGGCTCATCCAACCAAACCACTAGACATGTACTCCCATATAGGCAACACTTGGAAAATGATGTGGAAACAGAATTCTGAAGTGAAATCGAAAGCTATAGGGTGGAGACTCGAACCAGCCGTGAGTAGAATTGAAAAACCAAGTAGGATAGATAGGGCAAGGAAGTTAGGATATAAAGCTAAACAAGGAATGGTGATGGTGAGAGCGAGAGTAGGAAGGGGAGGCATGAGAAAAAAAAGACCTGTGTCAGGTAGAAGACCTAAACACATGGGCGTCGTCCGCATCAAACAGGGAATAAGCATGCGAAAAGTCGCAGAAAGAAGAGTTAATGAGAAATTTCCCAATATGGAAGTATTGGGTTCTTATTATTTGTATAAAGATGGGATGTATTTGTGGTATGAGATAATTCTCGCAGATCCAAATCATCCATCAATTTATGGAGATAAGGAGTTAATTAGAAAGTTGAAATCCTTGTCCTAATCATTCATCTATGTTGACTTTCACACACAGCCTCTTATACACTCATTTTGATCAGGTTGAAGGATGGTCGATATTGTTTGAAAGAATAAATTTCCTGGTGGAATCGACAATAGGCTCAACTTCGGTTATTTTTGTATCCTTATCCAAGGTCAGATAGCAAAAATTAGTCTCTCCCGGAATGACCAATATCTTTACCTTTTCATTTTCGGTGAATGTGAAAGTAGTCTTACCAATGGATTTATCGAAATTTTTTCTTAAACAATTTCTTGTAGCTTCAATATAATTTTCATTCCTCGCCTCATCTGGCGTAAATAATGGAACTACATCTTTACGTAACTGACCTGCTATAGTCCTTCCAAATCGATTCATAACTGCAGCGTATCGAATTTTGGGAGATATACTGAGGATTTTGCTGCAATACTCCCTTTTTTTTACTGTAGCCTCATGGAGTTGATCTCGGTTGGGCATACTAAATGATATGTCATGTGGCATAAGAATATATGTTGTTATAGGCTTATTACTATTACAAATTATTCAAATCACAATTTATATATTCAAAATGGGGGTGAAAGCTGTAAAATATGAAATATCTGAAGGCAATTTGCCGCATACGTGGCTATTTCCTATGTTACAAGTCAAATCCGAGTTTTACACTTCAGCCACAATTGTAGTGTCCATAGACTGTCCAGACGATGGCTATGACGTCGACAGGTAAATTAAACTGCCGATAAATTCAAAAATACTATGATATATTTCATCTATTAGTATGAGCCTAGAAAAACTACGTTCAAAGGCTTTCTTCCAAAATACCATTGATGTATGGATAAGTTTCTGTGAAGAGAGGGATTGGGAATGGTATGACCTTGATGCCTATCGACATTTTATTTCGTACCTTCGTTCCAAGGATATTAGTCTGCAAAAGTTTCCCCTGTGTATTAAGGAATCCGGTGGCCTCTATGAACGAGGAAGAGATAAAACAAAATTCTTGGAAGAACTTTCTCACCTTTCCTCAGATGATACGGCAGCCTACACGATAAAGCTCACAGAGCCTCATCTATCAATTATTCGTTCATTTGAGCACAGTTCAAATATCTAGTTAGCATAGACAGTAATATCTAGCGGAAATTTCATTTCAAGATGACATACATGCAATATGGTAATAGCAGCAAAATTCATATACCATACATTTCAATTTTTAGAACATTAAATATCCTATGCTTTGAAATATTGAAAAGTGATTGTAAAGTCTGTCTTAAATGTGGGTAAATCATACTTTAAAACCGATAAGCTCTTCCGTTAACTGCTAAGGAAATCACATTAGTTCGTGATAAGAAAGTCTGGAACTTTCGAAAATGGTTTTGCAAACTGATTTGTTCTCGTTTCAGCCCGAGATTACAGCTTAAAATTATCCAGTATTAAATCAATCAATAAATCAGAATTAATTTATTGGTTTTACATATATTTAGAAATTTGGGTCGAAATCTTTACGATTTGACGTTCGCTGAAAATAGAATAAAAATAAAAATATTTATCAGGTTATCTAAACAGTAATAGTTGATGAATGTTAAGCAAAACAGGAATAGCGGTACTAGTTTTGGCATATTCTTTGCCTTGACTGCGATGTTAGTCGCACCAATATTATTACTGTCAGAGTCCACTATTGGTATTCAAAAAGCCTATGCGGACAATAATTGGTATCTCGGTAAAGGTGCGAAAGCGAATACATATTATACTTATAAGATACAGGATCATGATACGAAAGAAAGCCAGCCATTCATAATGACTATCTATCTTAAGCAATTCGATAACAGTAAGGGTTACTGGATTGCGCCGGTGTACGTGACAGAACCAAACGGCAACGTAATTAATGGTACCTTTCATCTGAGTGACCTCGATCTTACTGCTCTAGGCAGTTCCCAGATATCTACTGCATTAAGGCCGTATAAGAGCGCATACGTTAATACGTTAGCCTGGTTAGCATCATTTGTACCAAAACCCGGACAATCATTGAGTGCTCCTTCCTGGGGCAAGCTAGCGGCCATAGGCGGGTCAGCTATTGCACCTAGCGGAGCAGCTAAGGTTACGGTCCCCGCAGGAACGTTTGATACTACAGCGATATCTTGGCATTATGGAGCTGATAATCACATATACGTGAATCCAAATATACCATATCCAATCAAGGCGCAGGCTTTTGCAGCTGTAACGACCGGAGCTCCACCAATTCAATATGCCTTTGAACTTCAATCCACAGGCCAAGGTCAACCTAAGCAACCTAAGACTCTTATTTTAGAGCCGAAATCGCCATTAACTTTGCAAACAGGCCGTGGCACCTACAATATCCAACTGTTTTGGCAACCTGCAATCATTGTACATGGTAAAGTTACACAATTCGGTATACTTTTTATGGATAGCTCAAATAATATCCAAAATCAGGTAAGCTATACCTTTTCAGTAACTACACCAGACGGTAAAATAATCAAACAGGCTGCAGATCAGAAAGCTCCTGACGGTACTGGAAAACAGTCGATAATTATTCCGCAAGCAGGTCCTTTCATGGTGAAGGTTAGTATAGACGCTGTTACTGGAAACCCTAGCGGAGAATTTATTGAAAGTGCTACATTCAATTTAGCTGCCAAATAATCTTTTCCTTTTTTGTTGTTACATGTTGAGATATTAGGACGCCTTTGTCCAGAATTTTTGATCCGACAAATACAAGAGGGAAGATAAGATACTAGAAGAGAGAAACTGCTCCAAAATGTAATTATTAATGAGTTTTGTCGATGGTGTAGATGGAAATCAATGCATTATTTAAGTTGATTATAATCATAATTGGGAGCTCTGATTCTAAAATGAACCAAAGATAATACTAAATTTTGCCATGCATTCATATGGACCGACGGAAGGTATATTCCTGTGGAGAAAGAAGAAATCCTCTCAAAGATTGATAATATTATTAGAGAATTATCACATTTGAGTTCAGCGCGGGGAAAAAGCTCCGAAGAATCCCAAATACTCAAAAAAGAAATAGATAAAGAAGATGAGATGAAACTGGCAAATCTATTTGAAGATCTGGTTGTCTTGTTAAAGGATGATCCGGAAAATAAAAACAAGATAAGAGAAATATGGAATAGAATAATGAATGGTTATGGGCACGTACCGGTCATTTCTGAAATCTTGAAGTCAGTCGAAAAATCTTTTTTATAATTTGTTTTTCGGTCTTGGTATCTATCTTTGCTTTGAGAGTACGCTCCTCAGGTTAAGTCAGTATTTTACTAGCGAGCAAGGAAATCCATACATCGACAACTCTTGCGCTATAGCACTATACCAACCAATTGCTTGAATAAAATAACCGTTTGTATGAGATGTTATACTACTGATGATTTTAGGTCAGCATTTAGTATAATCATTACGTTTGACTGCTCTCTATTGTAGTGTCATAAAATTGAGCATAATCTTATCATTCCAGTAAGGAACCAGGAGCGACCACATTTGCATATCTCATCAATTATGGAATCTTTATTTTTTAAATACGATTATACCGAACGCTTCAGTCAAGTGCGGGATACACTGATGTGCTCATAAAAGATAGGTTTCTCCTCAGACGAAGTAATTTTGTCAGATGATTACAGATAGGTTGGGGAGTCTGTTAATCCGCGGACTAGTGTTAAACTGTGTTCAATAGCTGATACTTTTAGACGGCAGGTTAGGAAGGTATAATGAAGCGATTGAATTCTACAAGTGCTAAAGATCCAAATTATGCAGACCTTCGAATCTCAAGGCACAGACATTAGTCAATACAGGTATAGATACTGAAACATTGACCACTCTACAAACCATTAGAAATAGACCACCAGCAATGCAACAGACTTATATATTAAGGGTTTTGAGCTATACTACCTAGTATACACCCAAGCATCACGTCTTACAGTAAGCCTTTTGGGAATCAATCGAGTGACACGAGATAAAGTACAATACGGTGTTAGTTCTTAAACAACGCGAAGGTCTAGAGGCAGAAGAGCCTTCCAAAAAGGCAAGCGAGTTAAGTGAACTCGACCAAGAGCAAAGATCTAGAGGCTTCTATATAGAAACTTAGGCGTACTGCATGGATATACCAGTCAAAATTATTCTCTATTTTTTGTTCCAAATATTTGGTATTATCCGAATAGATAGCGAGTAAGAGAAGTACATAGTATGAATACTTCAGAACACCTCAGTCATGTTATATTTCGCCATCAAGTTAAAGTATGCTGATTTCTTTCAATACAGTTATTAATCGATGCTAAATTTTGCTATTCCGACTTCTGTAGCCTTGCTATTTACAAAATATGGCTTGCTGGGTCTCTTTGTAAATGGAATATTATCTTCGGTCATTCCAATTCCAACTGAACTAACAATTTCTGCATTATTAGCTTCTGGACAGAATCAACTAAATGTCTTCATAGTCCTAACTATAGGATCAGTAATTGGAGGACTTCTTGCGTACTATTTGGGCTACACTGGAAAAAAATTGTCTCTTCAAATACGCAAAAGTCGAACTAGTAAAAGTAATTTTCATAATGATAACAAGAATATTACTTATCAGGATAGAGAGAAGGAAAAACGAAGTACTGTCCTGTTAGATAGATATGGATGGATAATTATCTTCTTGTCTCCATGGATCCCTATATTCGGAGATGTTATACCAATCGTTGCTGGAGTTAAAAAATATGACTTCAAAAAGTTTGTTATCATTATGAGCATAGGTAAAACGGTAAAGGCAGTTGCTATAGTATATTTTCTTGCAATTATTGTGTCCACAGTTTTTCATTGAGGTCCATATTTTAGAGACAACACGTAGCTTTCTGGCATATGTATATTAGTTCATGTAAACGACTTGAAGCATGCCACCAATGTCTTACTAGGACATATAGAGGTCATAGAAATGATGGCAAAAATTCAATAAAGCATGCTGCATACAACCTTACTAGTTCAATAGATCACACTATCTTTATCAGCCATTTTAGGATGGAGAATAAAAATTCTTAAATGATCCTTGAGCTATCCTACACTTCTGCCTATCTAATCATTGAAATACTACACTTTATCTCCAAATTGAATCGCAAAGTTCGGGCCATCCCAATCAGCACTGGGCTGAGTATACAATAAACCTAATAGGACTGATACAGAATAATATGGTTCCCAATTCATGGCAAAAAGGTTCATGGTTAATATGTAATGGTATCGTAATGAAGAAACTAAAGTACAGGCTAACTTCTGCAAAACACTAGAGATTTTCTTAACCTTTGTTTGGACTTGATTCCTACTGTGGCTTCAAATTCACAATATCTTAACATTGTTGTGCCCAATTAGAGGGAAACTACACAAAGATCAGATTGTAGAATCATTATGTCACCTCCTCACAATAGGGCGGCTAGCTTCCGATTTTCTAAAATTTCACTGTGACGACGGCAATTAATTGCTCCTGATCTATAGTCTTATTCATCAGTCTTCACTTTACATTTGCCTCCACCCTTACTGTGATCACGCCAGTGCGTAAAGCATCCGAATAACTTGTGTTCAGTACAGCCACATATCAAACATCGTTTTATATTGTTATTCGACATCACACAAAAGCTTCTATAAATGCGACCGGTGATTAAAATAGCAGATATAGCTAATTTTTGAGCAAAGAAAACAACGTAATTTAATCAAAAGGTTCTCATTATCTGTAAATTGATTCCGTATTATACGGGCCATATATCATCTGATATTACTAAATTAATCTCATAGATAAGTATATAATAGTTTCATTCTAT
>Ga0164306_10001642_pt1 | contig 10010 bp, 8 predicted proteins | sample Whisoiple_242_MG_FD_110213 | JGI IMG/M metagenome (GOLD analysis project Ga0164306, IMG submission 110213) | Soil microbial communities amended with fresh organic matter from upstate New York, USA - Whitman soil sample_242_MG | ecosystem: Environmental > Terrestrial > Soil > Unclassified >... | reverse complement strand
CCCACAAACGGAAGGTTCCAGTTGTTGCTCTTGGTCACATAGAACGCCACCTGCGGCGACAATGCCGCCGCCAGCGCCGAGCCGATATTCATGAGCCCGCTCGCTGAACCCGAGAACCGCGGCGCGATGTCCATAGGGATGGCCCAGAAGGGGCCGATCGTGGATTCGGCAAAGAAAAAAGCCGCGCTCAGGCAAAGGGCAACAACCGTCAAATTATGCGACAACAACACGGGAAACATGAACGCCAGGGACAACAGGAAGCCGCCAATGATCATGTCCCGCCGTGCCTTATTGCGGTTCCCTGTTCGTTTCAGTATGAAGTCGCTCACCCATCCGCCCAATGCATCACCGGCCACGCCGGCAAGGAACACGCCAGTTGAAAATAGCGCGGATTTCTTGAGGTCCAGTTTGTACCCGTGCAGGAAGAAAGAAGGCAGAAAAGTAAGATAGAGCCACAGCGTCCAGCCGTAACAGAAATAGACCAGCGTGACCGGCGCCATCCGCTTGATCAACTTCCCCCACGGGGCGGGATCTTTTCTTCTCTCCATTTTCGAAGTAAAGCGTGGCAGGACCGACAACTCCTGCTTCGTGATCCCACGATGGGTTGCCGGATCATCACGGAAATAGAGCCACCACACCGCGGCCCATAGCAGGCTGACGCCGCCCAGCACGAAAAATGACATTCGCCACGACGCCATGAGAATGATCCACGCCACAAGGGTGGGCGTAATGGAATTTCCCAGCCGTGAGAACGCATGGGTTATTCCCTGGGCGAACCCGCGTTTTTCCTCGGGCATCCAGTCCGCCAGTGCGCGCGTTGCCGTAGGAAAAGTTGCGCCTTCGCCCAGCCCCAGCAGGACGCGGCACAGGATGAGCGCCGTCAAACTGTGCGCCAGCCCCATCAGCAAGGTTGAACCAGCCCAGACCACGGCGCACACCGTCAGCGTCAGGCGCGCTCCAAAGCGGTCGCTTAGCCAGCCTCCCCACACCTGTAACACCAGATAGGCCCAGCCAAATGCGGCAAGCACTGAGCCCAGTTGATTCCCGCTGAGATGCAGCTCTTTCTGAAATACCGGGCCGGCTGTGCCCACGTTGATACGGTCAATGTAGGTGAGCGCATACATCAGACAGACCATGAAAAGCACAAGGTTGGTCGAAGAAAAAATTCTCCGGGAAAAGCTGCGCGTGTCGGCGACGGAAGCGGTCTTGATATAGGGGCTGGCCATGGCCGCAAGTTTTATCAGGAAATACCGGGTTGAGCAACGATCTTCTTTGTCGATTGTGTTGCCGATGCGGGTAAAACAGTCGAAGAGCGCCTGCCGAATGACGCGTAGGCCTTCACAACTGCGGTCGAAGCAACATCCACCAACTCAGGTGCATCATACCCAATTGCGCACGAACGCTATCCTCCAGGAAAAGAGACCTCTTGCCTCAATCGTTGGTGTTCAGGAAATCCAGTAAAGTGGCGGCGCAAGCTGCGCCCATTGCCGTCCGGCACGATGCGGCAAAACCTGATGCGGCAAAGAATGATGTCAGGCTCAAGAAGACGGCAATTGTGTTTGACGGCATGACAGAAGCCGAAGTGATCCGCAAGGCCCAGATGGGCGACGCCGGCTGCTACGAAGCTCTTTATATGCGGCACAAACGGCGTGTTTTTTCCCTGTGCCTGCGCATGACCGGCAATTACTCCCAGGCTGAAGATTTCACGCAGGAAGCTTTTCTGCAGCTCTATCGCAAGATCGCGTCATTTCGCGGGGAATCTGCATTCACCACCTGGCTGCACCGCCTTTCCGTCAACATTATCCTGATGCACTGGCGCAAAAAAGGCCTGGCCGAAGTATCACTGGAAGAAACCCTGGAGCCGCAGTCCGAGGATGGTCCCCGAAAAGATATCGGCAAGAGAGACGACATTCTTCATGGTTCGGTTGACCGCCTGAATTTAGACCGTGCCATCGCCAGCCTGCCGCCCGGATACCGCATCATCTTCGTGCTGCACGATGTGGAAGGCTACGAGCACAACGAAATCGCCGAAATGCTGGGCTGCTCCATCGGCAACAGCAAATCGCAGCTGCATAAGGCCCGCATGAAATTGCGCTCCATGCTCCCACGCCCCTGCGACGCAAAACCGCAGAGCGTGCAAGAGCCGGAGATGGCAGTCGCAGCCTGACGCCTGCCAGGAAACAATCGCAAGAGCCGCACGGACTCTCATCTTCGCGGCGCCCAACGGTGCCGGACCCGTGTTTGTCCTTTCGTATAAAAAATTTCTAATTGTTCAAAAGAGGATACCTTCGCGCCGATCGTTCCCTGTAATCTTTACTCCATTGCAGGCCGGCCGGCTTCGGGTGGCCAGCAGAAAGCGGCAGCATGAGTGCTGGCGCAGGGTGCGGGAATGATTTCATTTGCGAAGATATTGTCGGTCGGATTAGGCGACTTGGTCAGCGCCAGAAACGGCGCGCTCCGTATGGCCGGCTTTGACGTGGTCGCCGCAATCTCCCTTGAGGAAGTATTTCATCAATGCGGTCACGGCCATTTTGATGTGGCCATCGTGGGCCATGGATTCTCCATCCAGGAAAGGGCCGGGTTTGTCCGCTGCATCCAGGGAGTTTTTCATTTGCCCGTCATCCTGATCGCCGAGGGCCAATTACTGGCCAGCCTGCACCCCGATTCGCGCGTTGACGTGGAAGCGTCCGCAGAAGAGCTGGTCTGCGCCATACAACGAGTCATCGAAGACAAAGGGTCCCGGCCCAGGGCCGTCGCGGTCTGAGCAACTTCTGCGCGTAACTACTTTCGCATTTCGATGGAAGCCATTTCTCAGGCGCGGCCGCGCATCTTGGCCCACCACCAGCGCACGCCGACAAAGAGAAAACGCCAGTCGTGAAAAAACTCCGGCTCTTTGTGTTCAAAGGCGTGGCCGATGAACTGCAGAATCCAGCCGAAGATGAACAGGCCGGCGGCAAGCATCCAGAGCGGATGGAAGAAAATGGCCGCGACGCCAAGCGCCAGCGAAGCCACGATCAACGGAATGCCAACGCTATGGCACAGCCGGTTGACCGGATGGGTATGGCTGCTTGCATATTGCGCGATCCATTGTTCGCTGCTGCGTCCGCCAGGCATGCGCGGATTATAACGCATCACTTCTTACTGCGGCGTAAGCAGAAAGACGCGCGTCGGCCCTGCGTGGACGTGGCTATCGGCCGTGACCTCCTGGTGCCTGCTTACCTTGGGGCTTTTCAGGCCAAACGCGACGATCTGGCCTTTTTCATTAATGGAAAAAGCCCCAATAAGCACCACGTCACCGGGCAAATTGGAGACAGATTCATTAAGGTCAACCAGCCCGTTCTGGCTGGTCCAAAGGAAAGCACGGGTCCCCATGGAGCTTGCCATCTCTCCCACCACCTGGCCGGCGTTATTGATGTCGAAGGCTTCACTGTAGGTTGCGCCGGACTCTCCGCTCAAGGGCTGCATTCCGGCAGCGCTTGTCCAGACAAAAGCGCGGACTCCTCCGCTGCCCGCGGAAGCGCCCACGACCATTCCGCTGTCATTGATATGGTCAGCGTGACTGCTGCTGTCTCCGGATAGAACGCCCAGGTCCTGCATAGCGCCGTTTTGCCATAGAAAAGCATGCGGGCCGGAACTGGTGTCAGAGACGCCGACAATCGCACCCAGATTGTTGATGCCGTGCGCTTCGCTGGCGGCGCCTCCCAGCGTTCCCAGGTCCTGAACTGTGCCGGCGGACCACAAAGCCGCATGTTCGCCGGAGCTGCCAACGATCTGGCCCTGATTGTTGATGGCAAGCGCCGAACTGGCATTTGCGCCGGGTAAAGTTCCAAGATCGCTAAGACCATGAGCAAGAGTCCAGGAAAACGCGTGCGTGCTGGTTGACGTATTTGAAGTGCCCACAACAACGCCAGAGTCATTGATGGCAAAAGCGGAGCTGTAGTCGCCGCCGGAGAGCGTACCCAGATCGCGAATGCCGCCCTGCTTCTGCCAGAAAAACGCATGCGTGTCCGCGCCATGCGGATGTCCTGAAGCGCCTACGGCTTGACCAGATTCATTCACCCCGTGTATGCGGGCGCTGCCATCGTGAAGCGTGCCCAGATCAATGGCCGTGTAGGTCTGCGCTGCCGCGTTCGCTCCCAGAAAGAAAGCCAGGAAAGAAATGATGGCAGCGATCATCAGCAAGTTGGTATTTAAACCGCTCTTCATTGCATCTCTCCTAGAAGCCGGTAAACGTAAGCGACGTGGTTGCACCGCTGGAAACCGATGTAGTCTTGCTCTGCGTGGCAAAGCCGCTCTTCGCGACTGTAACCGTGTACGTGCCCACCGGAATCCAGTTAGTCGTAAATATGCCTGTGGAGCCGCTGGATCCCGATACAGTGGTTGCGATTACGCCTCCTTTGATCGTGACAGTAGCGCCGCTGACTGCTGCCCCGCTGGAAGTGACCACTTTCACCGAAATCTTTCCGGCGGTTGCGATGGGAATATTGAGAGTGCTGGTTGCGCCTCCAGTTACGCCGGTGGCGAGCGTGTGCGCCAGGTAGCCGGTCTTGACCGCTGTAATGTTCTGCGTTCCGGCAGTGACGTTCGTCAGCGTATAAATCCCGCTGGTGTCGCTTGTGGTTGATCCGCCGCTCCAGCTTACGGTGGCCCCTGCAACGATCGCGCCGCTGGAAGCGCTGGTTATTTTGCCGGTGACGGTCCCGCCGGCAGCGCCGGCAGCGAGAGCGAAATTGGCCGTGCTAGTGGCTCCGCCATTGACCGTCACGTTCTGCGTGGCGCTCTGGAAACCACTGGCCGAGGCGACAAGCTGGACCGTGCCAACCGGAACTCCGGTTAGAGTGTAATTACCGTTGGCATCGGTTGTTGCCGTGCCGCCGCCATACCCTACGGAGGCGCCCGCAATCGCCGCGCCTGCTGTCGTCTTTACGCTCCCTGTAATCGATCCACTGCCGGAAACCAGAGTGATCGCCGGAGCAGCCGTCGTGGTTGCCGCAACAACGGTCACGGTTGTTGAACCTGATTGGAATCCAGTGAGAGAAGCATGGATGGTCGTTTGCCCCGCCGGCAGGTTATTCAGTGCATAGCTGCCATCGGCCGCGCTGGTTGTGCTCAGTCCGCCCGCGGAAACTGAAGCGCCGGAAAGCGCTGCGCCATTGTTATCCACCACCGAGCCGGTCACATTGCCAGGATTTTCAGGCTGAATTTGTAATGTTGCTGCTTGTGTGCTTTGGCCGGCGGTGACCGTAACAGATTCCGACGCATTCTCATATCCGGCAAGCGCTGCCGTAAGAGTTGCTGTTCCGCCCGGAAGCTGCAAGGTATAACCACCGTCAGCGCCGGTAATCGCGCCATTCCCGCCGGAGGAAACGGAAGCGCCGGAAATTGGAGCGCCAGCCGTGTTCGTAACTGTTCCCGTGACAGTTCCTACCGCTGAGGCTGTTGCAGAAATCTGAATGATGCTGCCCACCGATGGCACCCCGGAGTCGTTCAGGATAAACAGCATGTAATATCCGGGCGTTGCCAGGTTCGCGTTTGCCGGCATGGTGACGTTGAGTCCCGTGCTGGTCTTGGTAAAGCTCAGGGACTGGAATCCCTGGCTCATGCTGTTGGTATGAGTTACAGACGCTTCGCGCAGCAAGGTGACTTTACTGATGGAATCGGCATCCGGCGTTCCGATAAATACCGTCTGACCGTAACCCGCGCTGACCGGAGCAGAAGCGATGCCGGGCCGCGTCCCGGCAAATAGATATGGAGGCGAAAATATTTGCGCATTTGGCCCGCCTACGTTGCCGCCCGCGGAAAGCACCCGGCCGTCAGCCAGCAGCAGCGCCGTGGAATGATAGCCACGATAGACGGCAATGCTGGCCATCACGGTAAATTGGCCGGTGGCAGGGTCCCACATTTCGGTGGGCAGCACCGGAGAAGATGACGTATCGAATCCCCCTGCGCTGCTTCCTCCAACAATAAAAACTTTTCCGTCCGGCAGGATCACCGCATTGTGCTGTCTTCGCGGAAAATGCATGCTACTGGTGAACTTCCATGCCGGCGTCGTCGCATTTAAGTCAATTATTTCCGATGTAGCCGTTGGAGGGTTGGATCCTCCGATCACTGCAACCTTGCCTGGGGCATACATTACTGCTGGACCATAATCGCGAGAACCGCCGAAGTTCGTTACCGCCACGTTGCTCCACGCGCCTGTGCCCTCTGTGTTTAAGTAGCGGCTTTGCCGGCTGGGTCCGGCATTAAAGACCTTGCCGTTCGGCGCCACCAGCATACTGGGATAAAGGGGCTGAGAGAGTTGGGCCGTCGTAAGGTTGCGCCAGGTTTTGGTGGAAAATTGGAAGACCTGAGGCAGCGCATCGACATTCGTATTCGCGTTGATGTCGCCGGAAACCACCAGCACGTCGCCATTGGGCAAGGTGGTAGTCGTGGGATACCAGCGTCCCGTGTTCATGTCCGGTACAGAGGTAAATCCGTTTGTCGCCGGATCAAAAATCACAGCATGCGCATATCCCGTGTAGTCGGCAATGTGGCCACCGGCAATAAAAACGCGTCCATCCGCCAGGGTGGTATGGCCGGCGCAGAAAAGCGCATACGACGAAGATGCCGTGGCCGTGAATGTATTGCTCACCGGGTCCCAGATATTCGGGTGCAATGACTCCGAATAATAGGAAACAAAAAATACGCGGCCATCAGGCAGCAGAGTGGCGTGAACAGCGCGGGTGGGCCAATTGGAAACCGCCGTCCATTGGCCTTGGGTGGAAGCTTGGGCGTGACTGCGTACAGCTACTGCTACAACGAACAGAAGTAGTATGACGAAGGCGGACGCCCCTCTACGAGCAAGGGAGCATTCAGGGCGCACAATAGTCGATGAGATTCAGCAACCTTGTCCGGGGTTGTGCGATTACCCGCATGAATGCTGGCTTAAACACAATTTTATTTTTTCAAAGACTCGTAAAATTTACAGTTGCCATCCTTTCCTCGTCTGATGGGGCGAAATGCACCCTTGATTATGAACCGAATTGCACACTTTTCATTTCGCCGGTGGCTCCAGCCGATCATGGAACTTTGACGCCAAACGCTCCGCCGCTTCCACCAGGTTGTTCTCCTTGGCCTTCTCTTTCATGGCGAACTTTACGCTCTCCGTGGCCGTCCAGAGTCCCCGCTTGTTGCGGGCGTCGATCACCGTCATCTTCACGTCGGTCGGCGAGATGTCTCTCCGGGCAGAGCTGGATTTCTCCTCATGCCCGGTCTCCGGCGAAACCTTGGACGAACTGGAAACCTGCACGCCAGAATCTCCGCTGGACGCAATCTCAATAATCAGGTCGGCCTTTTCCGGCGTCTCCACAAAGGTGAATCGTCCCCAGCCCTCCATTGTGGACCTGATTACATCAAACGGAATGTGGCTGCCGTGCGTGCGGACCATGAAAACATTTCTGCCTGCCACCAGGCGCATGGAGGGTGTTTCTATCAGCGGCTTCTTCTCCGGCGGCTGCTGCGCGCGCGATTGCACCCCGCCGGCCCTCGCCAACATAAAAACCACACTGAAGATTGCCAGCCGCCGCATCATCCGCATTCTCTGCCTCCAAGTTGCTCTGACTCTAACCGGGTCTGCCCCTTAACGCAACATCCCAGCCCGCGCCGGGCAGACGTTCATCGCGTAAGCGATGAATTGAAAACTTCAAGCTGTGCCACTACCCCGCGCCATGGGCACTCCCGCGATCTGGCATCTCAGATTACAATAACTTTTTATGGCTGACCGCCTCTATCTCAGCATATGGTTCCCCAGCTTTCAGGAGCAGGAAATGCTCCCTCGGCTGCTCTCCGTGCTCAAGCAGTTCCCTTTTTCTGCCGAGCGTCCCGGCATAGGCTATCTCGCCATCCGCAGCATCTCCTGGGACGAGCCCATCATCTTCCAGCAGACTTTTGACCATCGCGCCGCTCCCGAACAAAGTTTGGCGCTGGCCGCCGAATTTCTTCATGAAGATAACGCTTACGAGTTGGACGTTCTCTGGGACCTCTGGGTCCCCACACAGGAAGGCGATCTGGACGAAACCTGGGTCCTGCGCCCGCAGACGGTAAAGTTCATCGCCTTTGGCACCCAGTTCGAAGATGGCACGTTTCAGGAAAATGGCCACATTCAAGCCGACTTCGGCCTGGACGCGCCATTTCTCTTTGAGGAAGCCGAATTTACCAGCGTCCTGGAGCAGCGCATCAAGGCCAACGTCCATAAGCTGGTCAGCTTTACCAGCGCCGTGGAGAAGAATTGCGGCATCAGTGGCCGCGTGCTGTGGTCAGAATCAGAAGACAACCTCGCCCAAAAACTGATTGAGCGATTGCAAAGGGTCCAGTGATCGCCCCTTGAAGAAGTTATGAGCAAAATCTTTGAAACAATTCTCTGCTTCCTCCGTTCCTCTGTGTTTCAAAGATTTTGGTCTTACCGTCGGGCGTATGATGTCTGGGACCTGGTATGTCATTTTCTTCTTATTCCATCAGACGTCGCGGTCTCACCTGGGCACTGATTCTCGCCGGCTGGACACTTATCGTCGTCACCTTCTCCGTGCAGGCTTACGTCTTTGCCGTTGTTCGTGGCCGGCCTGACAACTTTTGGCACGAGTTTCTTGTCGCTTCCACCGAGTGGTATGTCTGGGCGGCGCTCACTCCGCTGGTCCTGTTTCTCTGTCGCCGCTTTCGCATTGCGTCGCAGAACTGGCCTCGTCCGGTATTGTTGCATCTGGTTGCCGGGATTGTTATTTCATTCCTCCAGTTGGCAATCCAGGTCCGGCTGAACTTCATCGTAAACCCCGGCTACAAGATGACCTATTGGCGGGTCCTCTACTTTTTTGCCACCTTCAAGCTGCACATGAATCTGCTCACCTATTGGGTGATTGTGGCCCTGAACCATGGCGTCTATTACTACGAGCAATCGCGGGCGCGTGAACTGGCATGGTCGCGGATGGAAGCCGACCTGGCCAACGCTCAATTGCAAGTCCTGAACATGCAACTCCATCCGCATTTTCTGTTCAACACCTTGCACTCCATATCCACGCTTATCTCTGACGACCCGCAAGCGGCCCGCCAAATGGTCCTCAAGCTGAGCGACCTTCTGCGCGCATCGCTCAACAAGATCGACCAGCCGGAAGTGCCGTTGCACCAGGAACTTGAACTTCTTGAGTGTTACATCAGCATTGAACAAACGCGCTTCAAAGACCGCTTGATAATCGAGAAAGAGGTCCATCCAAGCGCCCTGGCCTGCGCAGTTCCCACCATGATCCTGCAACCGCTGGTGGAGAATGCTGTACGCCACGGAATCGGCAAACATAGGCAGGCTGATCGCATCGCCATAGTCGCCCAACGGACGAATGGCCGTTTGCTGCTGGAAGTGCGGAACTGTGTTGGCAGTGTGGAAAATGGCGGCCCAGCGCCTGTGCGTGGAATCGGACTCGCCAACACAAGGGCGCGGTTGGAACAGCTTTACGGCAGCCAGTATTCCTTTGAGATCGCAAACCGTGAAAGCGGTGGCGTAGCCGTGAAATTAAGTCTGCCTGCTGGTGGTGACGTAACCAATGTCCTGGCGTCAAAGGCTGGTAGGCCATGAAATACGAAGCGCTCATTGTCGATGACGAACCCCTGGCGCGACGCAGCATTCGCAAACACCTCAAGGCATTTCCTGAATTTGAGATTTGTGGCGAATGCGGCGACGGTGAATCCGCCGTGGCTGCCATTCGGGACAACAAACCGGACCTGGTCTTCCTCGATATTCAGCTCCCCGAGTTCGATGGTTTTGACGTGATTCGCGCCGTGGGAAAAGACGAGATGCCGGTGACCATCTTTGTAACGGCCTACGATCGCTACGCGCTGCAAGCGTTTGAAGCCCATGCTCTCGACTATCTGCTGAAGCCGTTTTCTGAAGACCGATTTCGCGATTCCCTGCTTCGCGCCCGGCGCACCATGGAAATGGGGAAGCAGCATGCGCCCAATCATCAACTCTCCCGGCTGCTTGGCGAGAT
>Ga0164306_10001640_pt1 | contig 10012 bp, 9 predicted proteins | sample Whisoiple_242_MG_FD_110213 | JGI IMG/M metagenome (GOLD analysis project Ga0164306, IMG submission 110213) | Soil microbial communities amended with fresh organic matter from upstate New York, USA - Whitman soil sample_242_MG | ecosystem: Environmental > Terrestrial > Soil > Unclassified >... | reverse complement strand
TCGCTGCGGATGACCAGTAGGCGGTGTGCCAGCCTTGCAGACTGTTGAGTTTCTGGCAGAGCGCGGTGCGGCCGGAGCAGGCGACGCTGATCACGTTGTAGTTGTCGTGGGTCGAGGCTTGCCAGTCGCCGGTGAGGGTGAGGAAGCGTGCGAGCTGTTCGAACGTGTTGTAGGGGAAGATTTCGGTGCGGGAGTCGAAGGCGACTCGTCCGGCGAGGTCGGGGTATGCCCAGGTGAGCGCGGATCCCGTCAGGTCGTCGGTGAGGACGCTCGCGTGGTCGCCTCCGAGCACGTCGTAGGAAGCCGTCCAGCGCAACGCGTCGGGCGGGGTGAGTCGTTCGAATGTGGACGTGGGGGTGGTGGCGACCACCGCGATCGCGCAGATCGCAACGACGATCATGATGATCGCGGCCATTTGCGGCAGTGCCGAGTTGAGACGGGACGACCGCGGCTGGAGGGCGTCGAATCGTCCGCGAATATCGCTGAGCAGGAATGCCGCCCCGAACGCGAACCAGACTTCGTAGCGGACGGCTTGGGTCGCCATCAAGGCGAGGCCGACGGCCAGAGCAAGGGCGAAGGTTGATGGCCGGATGCCGCGGCCCCACGCGTAGCAGATCGACCCGATCGCTACCGCCAGCAACAAGTCAAACGGGATGGACAGGCCAGCGTAGTTCGCTGGTTGCCATTCGGCGATCGACCGTAGGTTCGGATTGCCGAGCAGGTGAGGGTAGTAGGAGATGATGGTGGTGCCATAGGGCGTGATCGCCGAACTGAGGACGGCGCCGATCGCGAGCACGGAGTACCACACGATCTGTGTCAGCCGCCGCTCTCTGCCTGCTGTGAGGCTGCGCAGCGCGCAATAGAGCAGGCAGACGCCGACGCCCAGCAGGACCGACCCGTGCAGGTTGCCCCAAAGCAGCAGTATCGGCCACGCCAGCAGCAGCCTCTGGCGGAAGCTCGGCGTCCGTTCTTCGCGTGCCAGCAGAAGGATTAGCACCATGAACAGTGGGTAGGCGAAGCTCTGCGGCCGCGTCTCGAAGTTCAGGTCGGCTACCACGAAGCAGGCGCCGCTGATCCCGAAGGCGAAGACGGGGTTCGTCCCGCCGGAAAGCATCAACACGAACAAGAGCGCGAAGGCTGTTGCGATCAGCCCAGCCGAGAGCATGCCCACCAAGGGGTAGCCGCCGATGCGCCAGGACTCGTACACGACCAGGTGTGCGAGCCATTGCTGGTCGATCCACGTCGCTCCCCTCCCAGCGACCGTCAGCGTGTCCTTGTGGGGAAGGCCCGATTGGGTGATCAGGCGGCCGACTGTCAGTGACGTGTAGGTGTCCGAGAGCAGCACGCGGCCCCAAAACAGCAGCACCGCCGAGAACGCCCCAGCGAACACGGACACGACCCACAGGCAGTCGAGCGCCCTGGCGGTGGCAAACGCGCCGTCGAATCGAGCGCGCAGCGCACGCGCCGCGGCCCCAGTCCCGTTCGGAGTCGGCGACTCGCTGGCTGCGTGGCTCATCCGAACCACTTCCCACGACGCGTCGCCGCGCCTGGAAGCCTCTGATCAAGGCCTAGCGTTGTCGAGGTTGAATGGCCGCGTTCGAAGGCCGTGAACCGGTGCATCAACTCCTCATCGGTGTGAACCTACGGAGGGTTGAGCGCAACGGGGAGTGTCGGCAAGCAGCATCGCGATCTGTTTCCGGCGCTCGATGGTGCTGTGCTGCGACGGCGCGTATCCGGAGTTGGGTCCGACCGCCGAAATGGTGGTGTCGTCTCTTAGTGCGCTAGGAGGAGGCCGTCGAGCGTCGCGGTGTTGCCGCCCTGGACGTTTGTGATCCGGATGCTGTGGACTCCGGTGATGGGCCAGGTTTGCGCGAACACGACGTGCTGGTGCCGGGTCAGGGGTCGGTTGAGGTCGATGGTCGTTGCCGGTGCTCCGTCGATCGACACGTCGACCTTGCCGCCTGTTGGCGAGAGGGTGGAGGCCCAGGCGATGCTGCTGCCTGTGAAGGTCAGCTCGGCCCAGGCTCCAGCTTGCGTGGTCGTTAGAGCGGCGCCGCCGAGGTCGCCACTGCTGGTGGTTCGCGACCAGCGTCCGTGGTGGGTGAGTGAGGCGTTCGCTTCGCTGAGGAACGCAATCTTCTGCGTCGGCCCTTGCCCGGTCCCAAAGACCGTTCCTTCACCTGTGCAGTCGGTCACCGTCGCGGAGTAGGTGGCGCTGCCGCGTGTGAGCGTGGTTGGGTAGGCAGGGACGGTTGGGTTGGGGAGCTGGTCGTGGTGGGCGGTGCCGCCGTTGATCCACTGTTCGAGGTGGTAGGAGCAGATGGGATCGTCGCCGCCAGTGCCGTCCCATCTGACCTTTGCGGGCGCCGCACCGTTGGCGATCCCGCCTCGGGTGAACCCGGCGCTGGGCGCGGCGGTGATGCTGGGCGGGACGGGCGTTCGGAACGTCCCGTCGGAGCTGACGGTCGCGCCGCCGCGGTTCCATGCGACGAGCCGGTAGTGGTAGGTGGTGCCGGGCGCGAGGCTGTACGCGGTGATCGAAACGGGCGTCGGCCCCGAAAGCGTTCCCAGGGCGATCTGGGAGGACGTGGTGTCGTAGTCAGTGGTCGTGCCCCACTGGAACTCGTATGTGGTGCCCGATCCGTTCCCGTCGATCGTCCCGTGGAGTGTCGCGGCGAGGCCGTCCGACCTGGCGGTGGCGGGATCGACAGCTGCGGTTGGCGTGACCATGTCCTCGGAGAAGATGCCACCGGTGGTCGCGATAAGGAGTCGCCCGCTCGCGGCCTTGTCGATGAGCAGCGCGTTTGGAATGGCTGATGGGATGCTGGCGAGCGTGTACCACTGTCCTTGGCCGTAGGCGTGATTTACCCGGACGGAGACCCCGTTATTCAGTATGTACACGGTGGCCGGGTCGCTCGGATCGACAGCGGCGGGTTCGGCGCCGGTCATCAGCCAGGTCGTGCCGCCGTCGCGTGATACCCAAGGGCCCGCGTAGATGGTCGCGGCATCGCTCGGTGAAACGATGATGTGCTGGATGATCGTGCCCGATGCGTCAAGCGGCAGCGGCTGCCATGACGTACCGTCATCGATACTTCGGTAGAGCACCTCATCCTGCGCGGCGGCGTACGCCGTGTCGGGGTTCGAAGGGTCTGTGGCGATCGCCGTGACGTGCAACGACCCCAGGCCGGTGTCGGCCGGATGCCAGGTCGCGCCCGCGTCGTTTGACGCGTAGACGCCGGAGGCGTCGGTTGCGGCATAGACGTGCGTCCCAGACGAATCGATCGCCAAGCTGTTGGCGTCGGTCGCAGCGAGCGCCGTGGCAGCCCAGCTGGCTCCGCCTGTTGTCGTTTCATAGACACTCCCGTCAACGATCGCGAAGGCGGTGGAGGCGTCTGTAGGATCGACGATCACGTCGGTCGCCTCCCAGGTCGGAAGGCCGGTGTTGACCTGTGTCCAGCTGGTCGCGTCGTTGTGTGAGACAAACAGGCCACCCTCGCCCGACGCTGCATAGAGTGTCTGTGCGTCGCTGGGTGCCTGCGCTATGGAGTCGAACCAGCCGTACACCATCCCACTATTGCGTGGCGCGAAGGATGCGCCGGCATCCGTGCTTCGGTAAACGCCGACTGGCGTAGTTGCATACGCCGTGTCCGCTGAGTTTGGGTCTTCCGTGATCTGGCTTGCACCTATCGGCGGCAGTCCGGTGACTGTCGACCAGCTGGATCCGCCATCGGTAGTACGCTCCACCAGGCCGTCGGCAGAGACTATGACCGTTTGCGAGTCGGCGGCGTTGATCGACACGTCCGACACCTTGGTCGCACTGAGAGCGGCCACGTGCGTCCAGGTCTGACCTGTGTCCGTTGAAACGTACAGCCCGTCGTTCCAGGTGCCAGCGTAGACGACTCCGGCGTTGTTCGGGTCGAAGGCTAGGTACCGAATGTTGCCAAGTTGGGCGGAGACACTCGTCCACGTGACACCACCGTCGGTGGTCCGCATGAGTCCGTCGGTGGTACCGACGTAGGCATCACCGGTTGCCGGGTCGAAGGCGACCGGCGACAGGGGCTCACCACTCGGCAGCGGACGCGCATGCCACGTCGCACCCATGTCCCCGGAGTACGCTATGCCGGTACCGTTGATGTCGTCGATGAAGACGCTATTCGCGTCATTCGGATCGATACTGATGTCCGTTCCCACCGGACCCAGGTAGCTGGCCCAGGTAGCACCACCATCGGTGCTGCGCCAACTCGCCTGGGTCCCCCAAGCCACCATCACCACACTGGGATCAGCAGGATCGATCACGATCGACGACGCTCCGGGTCCGACGCCGACCTGCCCCCAAGACGCGCCCGCGTCTGTCGAGCGAAACACGAAGCTCCCCGCAGCCATAAGACCCTGCCCGTCGGGCGAGACCGCGACCGCCGACACAGCGGTGCTGTTCGGTCCCGTTGGCGTCCATGTATCAACTCCCGCCACCGCGCTGCTTGAGCCTGCGAGGAAGGGCAACGCCAAGAGGCTGGCGGCAACGAACCGTCGGGATCGACGAGGGCGGCGAATGCTAGTCAGGTTCATCGAAGCGCCACCTCAGGCGCGGGCGAACTGAAAAGAGAAACAGGCGTCAGCGGCCAACGGGCCATTCCTCAGTATCTGCATGCCTGGCACGTCCCTTGCTCCCCCGGGCGGGTGATCCGAACGCTAAAGCGGCAACCGTGTGCTGTCGATGGATCAGGCGGGTCTCCCTATGAAACTTCCTGTCTGGGTAACCGTGTTTGTGAGCGGCATCGTCGGTGGTTGGATCGGCGGCGCGGTCTCGCAAGCGTTGTTGCTGCCGCTGATGTTCCACACCTCGCCCAAGTCGCTTGCAGCGCACTGGATGCTGGTGATCCTGATGGGCGGCCTCTGCCAGGCAGCGATCACCGGCGGCGTGCTGCTACTGCTGCTGCCGCCCGTCTCGGACGTCCACGTCGGCTTTGGAACAACGTTCACCGCCGTGCTCGTCGGGAACGTGGTCACGATCGGCGGGACGCTGCTGCTGTTGCACGCGACGGTGCAGTCGCATCTCGCAGCCGGTGGCGGTATCGGTCTGCTGCCGGCCTTTGGCCTGTTCTCGCTGTTGCTGGAGATCGTTGGCATCGTGGTCACGGCGACGCTCATCTCCAACGCCGATGAAGGCTCGGGCGGCGGCAGTCGCCTTGATCTCTACGGCGGGCAGAGCTACCTCGACGAGTACCGAAAGGGCGAGGAGGGGTAGTCGCGATGGTCACCGGTCGAGACAAGCTTGGCTTGCTGGTCGCGCTGATCGGCGTGGGAGTACTGCTGTGGTTCGGTCTCAGTCATTTCGGCGCGTCAGGCGCGGGAGCGCCCGCGTCGCCACCGCCGGGCCAAGCGGCCGGGCAGCGTGCCGCCGCAACCACCTACTTGAAACGCTTGCAGCGGATCGACGCGCCGATCGAGCAGAAAGAGCGGCGGGCTGGGCCGGTCGTCCAGCGCGCCGTCTCGAACCCTGAGCCGATGACGGCAACCGTCACGAACGTCGTTCGGGCCGTGGCCGTCGGCTACGCCAGCGCCGCCAACCGCGTCAAGCACGTAGCCCCGGCTCCCGGCTTCGAGAACGCGCAAGTCCTGCTCGCGCAGGTCTACAACGACCAGAGCCGCTACTACCTCTCCGTCCTCAAACTCGCCAACAACACGACCGGGCAGAGCGACCCAACCGCTCTGCTCGACGAACTCACCACCATCGACAACGCGCTGGGCGCGTTTAACAATGACCTCACCGCCTGCCGTGACGCGTTCCGCACGGCGACTGTCACCGCCGGAGTGCCCTACCCGTCGTGGGTCGCCGCGCTCATCAACCACGCCACCGGGAGGGCCAGCAGTTGAGCCTTTATAACCCCAACCAGGTTGACCAGATGGCCGAGTCGCTCGACCAGGAGGTACAGACAGCGCGTCGCCGCCCGCTGCTCTACGGCCTGCTCGCGCCCGGCGCAGTCCTATTCGCGGTCTGGTACATGACCGGTGGCAGCGCGACCGGCAGCCCACACCAAGCCGAGCAAGTGATCCTCGCCAACTCAAACCCCTACGGCACAGCCACCGCCGCACAGACCGTCCACTGCACGCAGAACAGCCAAAGCCTCTTCGCTCGCCTGCGCGGCCTCATCGGCGGCGGCAACACGAACAATCACCCAGCCTCGACAGACCCATCAACCGTCTACACCTGCTCCGGAACTAGCACCACGGGCCAGGCCGCGTACTGGTGCGTCACATACCCGCCCCGCGACAACAACTACGGCCTTAAGCCCCAGGTCAGCGACCGCCAACCCGGCGTGCCCTGCCCGAACTGACGACACCCCCGCTCAATCTTGACGAGCGGCAGCGAGGCTGGTGGAACCATTCCGGGCCTGTGGGCGTCCTAGGGTGCGGGTGGCCAAGTGGGCAGTTCCATACCGTCCAGTACCGATTGAGCCGCCGCGACCTGCTGGGTTGTGGGGTGAGGTCGTCCCGCGAAGACCCAGATGTCGATCTGGCGCTGGCCGACCGCGCCCAACCTGCGTTGGAACCAGCGCGAACCGTCGCCGCCGGGATGGTCCTGGCCAGCGGCGGCGCCGTCAAGAGTAAACGGGAGCGCGGGCGTTTGGGAGACGTTGCCTTCCTGCACGTCTTTCGGAGAGGGGCGCCACAGGAAGACTTCAACCAGCACATCGTCCGGCGACATCCCGTTGAGGGTCGTCTGCGGGGGCGCGGAGAACGGGGCATCGCGGTACGACAATGTTGCAGACCAGGTAAACGTCTCCTCGGCTGGGGTACCGGGGTCGGAGGACGCTCCGGTCTTCCAGCCACTAGGAGTTGGAAGCACAACGGGTGGCAGGTCGTCCGTAGACGCGGATGACGTCGCTGCCGAGGCGGGCGCGGACGGGATCGACGTCATCGCCCCCGTATGGGTGGCTGATCCGCAACCCGACAACAGCATCAGGGCGCCTATTGCGATCCAACGGGTCACGCTCACCTACGAGCGAGACAGGTGTCTGCGTCCCGAAGTTGCGCCGCAGTGCTTTTGCAACGGTCGGCGTTGGTTGCCTACCCACCGAGTCATCGGCACTTGGCCAAGCATTGAGGAACGGTACGAGGCTGTGGAACGTTCCCGAGGCGCGTAGCGTCCGCCGGGCCAGCAGCAGCTTGAGGTCTGCCCCGATGCCGGGCAGTCCGAGCGCGAGGCTCATGGCTAGACGTGGGTGCGCCGACGCTAGCCGTGCTTGGCGGCGGCGTGCCTGCCCCCGTCGGTGGGAGGACTGACGGTCGTCGGGGGTATCCGGCTGCGGCGATGGTGGTCACGTTCAAGGATGACCAGGTGTTCTCGCTCGCGACCGGGGACGCTCGGTACCGGACGAAGGAGGGCGTGGGCGTCGGCGCTACTGCGGCAGCGGTGAAGAAGCTTGGAAACGCATCCTGCATCGATCTCGGGAGCGGTGCGTTTGACTGCAAGGTCGATGATTCGGGCGGTTCGGGAGATCCACCCCTGATCGATTTCCAGGGCACGAGCGGGAAGGTGAGGCGGCTCGAAGTGCAGTCGGTGAACGAGTGAGCGGCCACTGAATGCAGAGCCTGATGGAACCCTCGGCGTGCATGGGTCTTGTGGGGGTCTTGTGGGGCAACAATAAACGGCACCCCGGCTTCAGTAAGCCGGATTCTTCCTTAGATCGTTCTCGCTTCCTAGTTCTGTGTTCACGCTCGGAAAGTCTCGTCCCAGGGGTTAGGTCAGCTTGCACCGATCGCCTCGGAAGATTTTTTCCGATACCCATTGCCCTCCCGAGGTGCAGCCAGCGGCGCTCACAGACCGACGACTTGGTGGCCGCTGACGGGACGTGGGCTTCCACCGCGCCCGTCCCGGACGTGGTCAAACTGGCGTCGCCTGACCGTTCCACGGTGTTGAGGAGTGCGTTCGGCTTGGCGGAGAGCGAAGCGATCAGTCGACGGATACGAAGCTGGGCGCTAGGAGAGCACGCCGAACGGATCTGAGTCACCCCCGACGCCTGTGGCCAATGTGGATTTACGGCGTACGTGCAGTCGCTGCTCGCGTTCCCTCCGGTTCGCAGTACCGGCGACCTTCAGTTGGGCAAGCAAAGAAGCCAACTCGGCACCGGCGCCAGTGTTGGGGGCGAGAGCGCGACGTAGATCTCGTTGGTACCAACGAGAGCCGGGCTTGGCCGTCAGGTCGCTGGCGACAGCCTCGATCAACTCGAGTACCTCATTCAGGCCACTCCTGCTGTACCGGTTGGACGTGCGTCTGCCACTTTCGTCGAAACGTTCTGCTGCCTCGATCAGGCCGAGGTTCTCGAGCCGCTCCATGTGGCCGCGCAAGGTGCGTGTTTTGACTCCAGCCTGTCCGGCCAGAGTGCTTAGGGCGGGGAACGGTTCTGCGCCCCCCCAGGAATACCGCTCCAGCAGCAGCAACGTGTGGACGGTGGTCGGCCCCAGGCCGATGATTGACGCAGCGTCGAGGAGCAGGTCGGGCAGAGCGGTGAAGCGTTCCCCAATGCTGCCCGGCCACCGCTCGCTCACCTTGCTCATGCTTCTGCGCCTCGCCGCCCCGGAGCGATCAGGGCTTTCAAGGCGATGCCGGACAGATCATTGAGGCAATGGCCGACCCTGATGGTGTCGCGGGCGGATCAGAGCACGTCATCTGACCGTTTGGGTCGAACGATTCGGCCGCCACGGGGGAGATCTAACGTCTCCAGTTCACAGCCGGATTCCCAGGCCTCAAGATCGCGGATCAGGAAGAGGCAGCGGCGGCTTCCGGGCAGTCTCCGATGCGGCACCTCTCGCGCGGCGGTCATGGCGTGAACCTTTCGGGTGCTGCAACGCAGCCGGTCTGCCACGTCGGTTTCCCGTCTATGGCGGACGACACAGCCCTGTTGCGCGTCTCACGCATCGCGTACGCGACTGGGTTGCGCCTGGGCGAACTCTCCGCGCTCACTTGGGCTGACGTTGACTTGACCGACAACGTTCTGCGCGTACGGAGAACGTGGACGGACGGGCGCCTGGGCACCCCGAAGTCCGGCCAGCGTCGGGATGTGGACTTGACCACCGACGCCGTGTACCTGCTTGCCGACCACTGGGCGGACATGGGACGTCCGGGCGACGACCGCTTGGTCTTCGGCGCGCCGACGGCGTCCGGCTATCTCAGCCAGCGGTCAGTCGCAGCTGGGCTTTATGCCGCGATGAAGCGGGCAGGTGTCCCGCGGATGGCTGGCAACGGCGAACGGCGTAGCTTCCACTCGTTCCGCCACAGCCACGCCGCCGCCTGCCTGGCCAGTGGCATGTCGCTATACGTCGTGTCGCGTCGACTCGGCCACAGTGCGATCCAGACGACGACCAGCCTTTACGGCCACCTGGCGGTCGATGAGCGCAAGCGCCAGGCGCAGTTGCTGGAAGGGGCCTTCGTCGTTTAGCCCCTCAGCAGGTCGCGTTGCGGGTTAGGGCTGTCCAGCGATAGTTCCGACACCGCCAGCTGCGTGTACGGCGTGGACGTCCCCGTACGCGCACGGTACGCCCAAGCCCGTTACTGCCTCGATTCGGCCATTCCGCAAAGCGCATGGTTGAGCCATGCCCGGGACAGGATTCGAACCTGTGCTCTCCGAGGAGAAGGGGATTTTAAGTCCCCCGCGTCTACCAACTCCGCCACCCGGGCTGGGCCTGACGATACCGCCGCGTGAGCGGATCAGGCGGGCTGGTCGGCCGCCTCGAGCGCGGCGCCGTGCAGGATGTCGCGTTCAGAGACGGTCAGGCGCTCGGCGCCCAGGTGACGCATCAGCTCGGCGAGGATCGCGGTTCCGGCCACGATCGTGGGTGCCCGCTCCGGCATCAGCCCGCGCACCTGGCGGCGTTCCTCCAGCGGCAGTGCCGCCAGCCGCGCCAGCTGCACCGCAACAGCGTCTGCCGACAGCTCGTGCCCGTCGATCCGCTCCGGGATCTCCTCGTCGAGTCCGAGGTCGATCGTCGCCAGCGTGGTGATGGTGCCCGC
>Ga0164306_10001637_pt1 | contig 10016 bp, 4 predicted proteins | sample Whisoiple_242_MG_FD_110213 | JGI IMG/M metagenome (GOLD analysis project Ga0164306, IMG submission 110213) | Soil microbial communities amended with fresh organic matter from upstate New York, USA - Whitman soil sample_242_MG | ecosystem: Environmental > Terrestrial > Soil > Unclassified >... | reverse complement strand
CGCCGGTTTCCTTCTGCGTCCGGGAGAAGCGGAAATCAAATCACTCAAGGTTGCAACGGGAAATTCGCGGCTGGAAGCCAGCGGCACGGTGCGCAACTACAACAACCCTGAGGTCATGCTGCAATACCAGGCGTCATTGGACCTGGCTGAGGCGGGGAAGGAAGCCAGGCAGACGCAGCTTCGCTCCGGCCATGCAGACTTAAAGGGTACCGGCACTTACCAGAACAAGCGCTACTCTACGCAGGGAAATCTGAACATTCGCGGCCTGGAGTGGCGTGATTCCGTTGTGCGGCTCTCGGGGGTAGATGGCTCGTCGCCTTATTCCGTGACGCCGGAAAAAATTGTTCTCTCGCGGCTGGTTGCCCATGCATTTGGGGGCACGGTGCAGGGCGATGTGCAGATTGCGAATTGGAATGGCATCGCCGCCGGCAATAAAGCTTTGCCACAGCGCGGGACCACGGGGCTGCACCTGAATGGCGTGCAGATCAGCAAGATCGCGGCGTCCGTTGCCACGGCGAAGATGCCGCTCGATAAGGTCGAACTGGCCGGGAATGTTTCCGGAGACATCAATTCGACGTGGACCGGACCGGTGCAACGAGCGATCTCCAACATGAAGCTGGAAGTCTCTCCGCCGGCGGCGCCCACGGCGAAGGAAGTGCCCGTGACGGCACAACTGCAAGCCACCTACCACGGCGATATACGCACGCTTGACGTAGACGGCCTGACCCTGGCCACGCGCGCTATCCGGGTAAGCGCCACCGGTACTATTGGATCGGACAAAGCGCAGGCGCGCGTCTCACTCAACGCCACTGACCTGCGCGAATTGCAGCCGGCGCTCGACGCGTTGGCTTCCGGTACGCGGATTCCAGTCACGCTGGAGGGCCGATCGTCATTCAATGGAGTGGTCTTTGGCAGACTGGAGGCGCTTTCAGCGCGCGGCCACCTGGAACTGGAGAAGTTTGATACCGAGTTTCATCTGGCGCGCCAGCCAAAAGTCCAGCAGGGCGCGCCTCCGCGGATCCACTGGGACGCGCTCTCCGGCGATCTCACTTACACGCCCTCTGTGTTATCTCTGCAACGCGGCACTCTGCGTCGTGGGGCTGCCCAGCTAGGTTTTTCCGCCGGCGCCACGCTGCGCCAGGGCGATTTTGACCCGAACAGCAGCCAGCTCAACGCCACTCTTCAAATCCAGAATGAAAACGTTCAAGACATGCAGGGACTTGCGGGAACCAGTTTCCCAATCACCGGCGTTGCGAATGCCGATTTACAGGTGGCGGGAACGCTGCACACCCTGCAGGGCGGAGGCAAGCTGCAGATCGCAAAGCTCACGATATTTGGCGAACCGTTTAAGGCTTTTTCCAGTGACCTCCGCGTGCATGGCACAGAAGCGCAGCTGGCTAATCTGCAACTTGCCCACAATGGCGCGCGCATGACCGGTTCGCTGGCTTATGACCTGGAGAGCAGAAACTACCGTTTTGACCTGACCGGCGCCAACATCGAACTGGGAAACTTTCAGCAGCTGGAGCTGCCGCGGCTTGCAATCCAGGGGCAGGCCGGCTTTCACCTGACGGGTTCCGGCACTGAGGCTGCCCCGGCAATCAACGGCCGGATTGATCTGCGGAACCTTGTGCTGAATCACGAAACCGTGGGCAGCATGACGATCCTGGCGGAGACCCACGGCGAAGATGTAAGCCTGAGCGGACGCTCCAATTTTGAGAATGCCGACCTGAATATTGACGGCAACGTTCATCTGCGCGGCATGTGGCCGGGCCAGATAACGTTGAAATTTTCACACCTCGATTTTGATCCGCTGATTCGCGCCTACTTCCAGGGCCAGATCACCGGACATTCTTCCATCGCGGGCGCGGTTGATATTCGCGGCCCCATGAAGCGGCCGGGCGGCCTGCTGGTCACGGGCAACGTTACACAGCTCTCGGCCGACGTTGAAAACTTCAAGCTCCAGAATGACGGCCCGATCCACTTTGGCCTGGAAAACGGCGCGCTGAAAGCGGACGAGTTCCACCTGGTGGGCACCGAGACCGATCTTGCGGCGAAAGGCACGGTGCAGCTTACCGGCGACCACGCGCTTGATCTTCGGTCACGCGGACGCGTGAACCTGAAGGTGTTGCAGGCCATCAATCCCAACCTTGTGGCCTACGGGCCGGCTACGTTCACGGTGAACGTCGCGGGCGTCTTCGCGCATCCGCAGCTCAGCGGAAAACTGGAGCTGGCGGATGCCGCGGTCTCATTCCTTGATCTGCCGAACGGGCTGAGCCACATCAACGGGTCGCTGGTGTTTGCCCAGGACCGCATGCAGATTGAAAAACTCACGGCCCATACCGGCGGCGGCGCGCTCGACGTCGGCGGTTTTCTTGCCTATCGCAACGGCCTGTTTTTTGATCTTACTGCAACAGGCCACGATATTCGATTGCGCTATCCGCCGGGAGTGAGCTCTTCCGCCGACGCCACGCTGCGCTACACGGGGTCCGCCAGGAGCTCGCTGCTTTCCGGCGACATTCTGGTCACGCGGTTTGGCATGAATCCTCACTTTGATTTTGCCAATTACCTGGCGCAGAGCAAAAAGGCGCCGATCATTTCAACGTTGAATCCCTTTCTGGACAACATGCGGCTCGACCTGCACATTACCTCCACGCCGGAGCTGCGCGTGGAAACTTCGCTGGCCAAGCTCTCCGGAGATCTGGACCTGCATGTGCGCGGAACGGCTGCGCGTCCCGCAATCGTGGGCCGGGTGAACATTGCGGAAGGCGATATCTTTTTCAACGGCACAAAATATCGCCTGGAGCGGGGCGATATTACCTTCAGCAACCCGCTTACGATCGAGCCGGTGATCAACCTTGACATGTCGGCCCGCGTGCAGGGTTATGACGTTACCATTGGTTTGCACGGCCAGGCAGTTGGCGGCAAAGGGCTGAGCATGACTTACCGCTCTGATCCTCCGCTATCGAATTCCGACATCATCGCGCTGCTAGCTTTTGGCCGCACGCGCGGGCAGGGAGTTTACACCGCAAGCCAGCCCGGAGGGAGCACCAACGATACCGCTTCGGCTTCCAATGCCATACTGGGCGAAGCGCTCAATGCGACTTTTAGTGACCGTGTGCAGCGCCTGTTCGGCGCCAGCCGGGTCAAGATCGATCCTCAATTCATCGGGTCGGAAAATAACGCCAGCGCGCGCGTTACCATTGAGCAACAGATCAGCAATAACGTGACGTTTACCTACATCACGAGCCTGACGCAGTCGGCGGAAACCGTGATCCAGATGGAATACAATATCGATAAGAACGTATCCATCGTAGCGGTGCGAGACCAGAATGGGGTCCTGGGTTTCGATATTCACATACGCAGACGGAAAAAGTGAAACATGAACGGAAATGGAACACAGCCGTTCGCGGCGGAGCGCGTTTCCATGGTGGCACAACAGTTGCGCCAGCGGGGCATAAGCGATGAGCGTCTGCTCGCGGCCATGGCCAAAGTGCCGCGGCATGAGTTCGTAAGTCCGCAAAACTGGCCAGAAGCGTATGCCGACCATCCCATACCCATTGCCGAGCAACAGACCACTTCGCAGCCTTACATGATAGCCGCGATGGTCCAGGCGGCAGGTGTCAAGCCGGAAGACCGCGTGCTGGAAATCGGCGCCGGCTCCGGATACCAAACTGCCGTGCTCGCGGAGCTTGCCGGCCAGGTGTTCGCCGTGGAGCGCTACGCCTCTCTCACGGAAGCGGCGCGAACCACGCTGGAGCGGTTGGGCTATAGAAATGCCAAGGTGGTTACCGGCGATGGGTCGCTGGGGTTCCCAGAAGCCGCGCCCTATGATGCCATCATTGTCTCGGCGGCCGCGCCGCGCATACCTCCGGCATTGGTTGAGCAACTGGCCATGGGCGGCCGTCTTATTGTTCCCGTGGGCGAATCCGACCAGCAAGTCGTGCAGTTGGTCCAGCGGAACGCAGACGGAACCACCAGCATACGCACGCTTGAAGGTTGCCGCTTTGTGCCATTGATCGGGGAGCAGGGGTTTGTGGCTTAAAAACAGCTCTTGGCTGTTGGCTCTTGGCTTTTGGCTTTGTGTGGAAGGTTCACACGGTCTGGCTATCCTGACAGATCATTTCATTTTTAATTACCGCCTATCATCAAGGACCAAGTTAAAACTAAAAACTAAGAGCCAAAAGCCAAAAGCCAAGAGCCAAGAGCCAATAGCTCTACGCACTTACAAATGTGCATGCTTCCGTTAAAATAATCTGTGCCTCTTCTCACCAACATCAAAACCACGCTGGAGATGATCAAGTGGGAGCATTCTATTTTTGCGCTCCCATTTGCGCTCTGTGCTGCGATGCTCGCCGCCGGAGGAATGCCCGCGGCAGCCAAGCTGGGATGGATCGTCTTGTGCATGGTTTCCGCGCGCTCGGCGGCCATGGCGTTCAACCGGGTTGCTGACGCGCGAATTGACGCCGCCAACCCGCGCACAGCCATGCGCGCCATTCCCGCCGGTATCCTCTCACAGAGATTTGCCATGATCTTTGTGATTGTGGCCTGCGCGCTTTTTGTTTTGGGAGCGGCTGAACTGAATCGCGCCACGCTCTATCTTTCGCCACTGGCGCTGGCCGTGGTCTTGCTCTATTCCTATACCAAGAGGTTTACACGCTGGTCGCATCTGGTGCTGGGATTTGCGCTTGGCATCGCGCCGGCCGCGGCCTGGATCGCCGTGCGGGGCTCGCTCGATCCGCGCATTCTGCTGCTTACCGCCGCAGTTACTTTCTGGGTTGGCGGCTTTGACGTGCTCTATGCCTGCCAGGACATTGAGTTTGATCGCGCCAATTCCCTGAACTCAATTCCTCAGGCCATGGGCGTTCCCCGCGCGCTCATGGTGGCGCGCGCTTTGCACTTGCTGATGCTGGGATTGCTGGTGGCGCTGGTAATTGTCTTTGGCCTTGGCAAACTGGCATTTGCCGGTGTGGCCGTCGTCGCCGTGTTGCTGGCGTATGAGCATTCGCTGGTTTCCGCCGGCGATCTCTCCAGGCTTAATGCCGCGTTCTTCACCATGAACGGCGTGATCGCCGTGGTGTTCTTCGTCTTTGTGGCCGCCGACCTGCTGCTGCGTGCGGCGCACCCGTGATAGGCTGACTGACCATGCGCGATCCCGTTGAACTGGAGATCTTCAAAAGTCTTTTCCACTCGATTGCGGAAGAGATGGGCGCGGCGCTGCGCCGCACCGCGTTTTCCCCCAACATCAAAGAGCGTCGCGACTATTCCTGCGCGGTGTTTGATGGCGCGGGCGAAGTCGTGGCCATGGGCGACCACATGCCCGTGCATCTTGGATCAATGCCAATGTCAGTACTGGCGGCGGTGGAAAAGCTGACGCTCAGCGCCGGCGATGTGGCGATCCTCAACGATCCTTTTTGCGGCGGCACGCACCTTCCGGACATCACGCTGGTTGCCCCGGTGTTTCTCAACAAGGTCAAGAGCAAGCGCCCGGACAGGCCGGCGTTCTATGTCGCTTCGCGCGCACACCATGCCGATGTCGGCGGGACGTATGCCGGATCGATGGGCATCTGCCGCGAGATTTACCAGGAAGGCATCCGCATTCCGCCCATCAAGCTGATCGCCGGCGGCAAGCTGCAGGATGACGTATTCCGCCTGCTGCTCAACAACGTTCGTACGCCGGAAGAGCGCGAGGGCGACCTGAATGCGCAGATCGCCGCATGCCATACCGGCGCGACGCGCCTGCTGGAGATTACCGCGCGTTATGGGCTGCCGCGAGTGCAGCGCGTGATGGAAGAATTGCAGGAGTACTCAGAAAAGCTGATGCGGGCTTTTCTCAGCAAGGTCCCGCACGGCCGCTATGAGGCTGAGGATTTTCTCGATGATGACGGTACAGGCTCCGGGCCCGTGCGTATTGCCGTGTCGCTCACGTTTCAGGCGGCCACGGCAAACAAGCCTCTGGTTACAGTGGACTTTACCGGCAGTTCGCCGCAGGTCGCCGGCAGCATCAACGCCGTGGATGCAATCACTTACTCCGCGTGCTTCTATGTTTTCCGCTGCCTGCTGCAGGAAGATGTCCCCGCAGCGGCAGGTCTGATGCGGCCCGTGCGGATGATTGCGCCTTCAGGAACGGTGGTGAATGCGCGTCCTCCAGCGGCGGTGGCCGGCGGAAACGTTGAGACATCGCAGCGCATTGTCGACGTGCTGCTGCGTGCACTGGCCCAGGCCATGCCGGACCGCGTGCCCGCGGGATCTTCAGGAACTATGAATAACCTCACTATCGGCGGCATCGACGAACGCACCGGCGAGCCTTTTGCCTACTACGAGACGATTGCCGGCGGCATGGGCGCGCGTCCCGATCGTGCGGGTGTGAGCGGCGTCCATACGCACATGACGAACTCGCTCAACACTCCGGCGGAGGCGCTGGAGTATGCCTACCCTCTGCGAATTACACAATACTCGCTGCGCCAAGGAAGCGGCGGCGCAGGTAAGTTTCGCGGCGGCGATGGCATTGTGCGCGAAGTTGAGCTACTTGCGGACTCTGAAGTTACGCTGCTGTCGGATCGCCGCAGCCGCGGGCCTTATGGGTTGCGAGGCGGCGCTGATGGCGCGGCTGGACGAACCGAGGTCGTGCATCACGAAGGCAGCCGTGAAGTCCTTCCCGGCAAGACCAGCGTGCGGCTCAAGAAGGGCGAGCGCGTCAGGATCGAGTCGCCCGGTGGTGGTGGATGGGGCAAGTAGCTGCGCTCACTTTAGGGTCCAACAATGGTTTGCCAATAGTTGCAAGATCAAAATTTCATCCAGAACTGCTGGCCACCTCTCGATCAGCTCTACCATCTATGTTTACCAGCTAGTAACGCTTCGCTGACTGGCTGACTGACGAGCAGAGATTATGATCAAAAAATTCTCCCTGACTTCTGTTTGGCTATTGGTATCGTTGAGCTCAGTTTTTCTGACCGGTTGCGGAGGTGGTATGCAGATGGCGGGTCCGTCGGCACCGGCGCAGCCACCGACCGTGCCGCAAGGAACATTTGTTTACGTGGGGGGAATTGCGGCAAGCCCTTCTGCGGTTTTTCCCACGACAAATACTGATGTATTGACGAGTTACCAGGTCCAGGTAGACGGCAGCCTTAAAAGATTGGGAGCGTTTGATCGTTCAACCCTACCGGAAAATATTTTTGAATCTTCCGCGGCTGGTCCCTGGCTCTTCACCTGTGACGGCAGCCCGAACTGCCTCGAATTTCGTGTGGATGCCACAGGAAACCTCGTGCGAGGCACAGATATTTCGAACACAAAACTCATTCAAATTGCGGCCATTGATCCGACGGGCAACTGGCTGATTGCAACTACTGCGCGTGGCGAACAGGCATTCCGCATTCAACCCGATGGAAGCCTTGTCCCTGGACCACAAACCCCGGCTCCTCCGGAGCCTCCCGGGACATTCCCCGGACTGCTGAGTTTCTTCATCATGACGTTCGATCCAACGGGCAATTTTGTTTTTGCCAGGGATCTGACCGTAATCGGTGAAGACCCCGCGGTCTATCGGTTTGATTCCAAGAACGGGACCTTTACACGCGTTTCCGCTCTTCCGTCTGAGGGAGTGACTGCAATCGATTCTTTTTTTATGGGCTTTACATCAGACGGACGGCATGCAATCGGTGTGCAGAAGACTCCGGCCGGGGCGGGCGATGTGTACGTCTTCGACTGGGATCCGACAGTAGGCAGTTTGACAGTCCACAGCCACGCAATCCTCACTGTGCCGGATATGGTAGAGTTCTTTCCCGCCTTCATGGCCATGGCAGACAACCTGATCTTTGTAGCGGGAGGCCCGACGGACAATGTGGTGTTTCGCTTTGATCCCGCCACCGCAACAATTTCAGATACAGGCCAGCGCTTTCCCAATAATGCTGTGGAGAACGGTCCATTACGCGCCGATTCCAGGACCCATACTGTGGTGGGAACCTCGCCCGGCGGTAATCTGGTGGGTATATGGAAATACGATCCCCTGAGCGGAACAACCCTAACCGTCCCGGGATCTCCTTACGCTGCCGCACAGAATCCTTATATTGTAGGAGTGCTCTCCCATTAGGGCTGCTGCGGCGTTGGCGTTGGTGTTGCCTGGTTTTTCTTCTTCCTGTTCAGCACCTGATTCAGCACATCGCCCAGGTTGGGAGCAGCAGGAGTCGGCGTAGCGGTGGGTTGCTGGGCCTGATTGTCGCCCGCTGCAGGACTGGTCTGCTGTTGCGGCTGGCTCTGCTGCGGCTGATTCTGCTGCGGCTGATTCTGCGGCTGGCCTGCATTGTTCCCGACCGCAGGGTTCTGCTGCTGTTGTGGCTGATTTTGCTGGTTCTGCTGTTGCTGTTTCCCGCTAATCGCATCCAGAATGCCGCCGATTCCACCCTTGGGTTGTCCATTCGCCGGCTGGCCGGCGGCGCCGCCCTGATTTTTCTGGCCCAGAACGGCGCCCAGGATTCCCGTGGTCAGCTCGGCGGGATTCCTGGTGTTGGGCAGCATGTTTTTGAGTTTCATCTGCGCGATCTGCTGGACATCGGGAGCAACATGCGGATGTTGGAACGTTCCGGTAATGATCACAGGCATCACAAGCTCGCCCTGATTGTTGGCCAGGGCCGTGTTCATGTAGCCGCCGACTTGTGTGCCGCCCACCTGCTGGCTAAGGGCCTTGTTCAGCACAGTTGTTACACGCAAGTTGAGAGACTGGTCGGCGAGATTGACTAACCCAGCGGCCGCCAACGTGCCGCCATCGATCACGGCATTCAGATTGTTGGTCTGCGCCACGCCATTCTTCACGTCAAAATTGCCGGTCAGCTGGACGAGATTGGTGAAGTTTTGCGCGGCATCAAAGTTACCGCCTAAGAATTTTCCTACGGAGGCCAGCTCATGGAGCAGATTAATGTTCATGAGCTTGCCATTGGTGAGGTTGATAGCCATGCTGCCATTGAGGCTGCGCGCGATGTTGGCGGATGAAGAAGAACTGAAGCTGGCATTCACATTCGAGGCCAGCATGCCATAGATGGTCTGCTTCACATCGGACACAGACGAAATCAGTTTGTTGGCATCCACCTTATCCGTCTTCAGATTAACGGTATACACGGGTTGCGCCGGGCGCATGTCAATGATGATGGAGCCATTCTCTTTTCCGTTGTAAAGATCAGCTGTTACCGGATTCATCTTGATCAAACCATGATCCAGCGTTACGTTCGAGTGGGCATTGTTCAAAATCAGATCGTCGTACTGAATCACCCCGACCGCGACGGTTCCTCCGCCGGTCATCTTGGTGAGCAGGCTGGGTTGCGCACTGTTATTGGCTTGCGCATTAGCCTTTGGAATGATGCTCCAGAAGTCACGCTCCAGGGCCGCGCGTTTCGGCTGGGCCGGCGCGGCGTTGAAGATCTGCTGTAGTTCAGCGACATTCACCTTGTCGACGTTCAGCGTGAACTGGACTTGTGGCGCATCAAAATTCCTGAGCGCCATTGTGCCGGTGGCATTCGTCTGTCCGATGCCGGCATTGACGTTCTGCAGTCCAATGGAATTCTTGCTGAATTGAATGTCGGAGTTTCGCACCTGGAGCGGCTTGGTAAGCGAGGGCAGTTTCAGGTTGGCATTGCTGATCTTTCCTGTGCCGGAGAGGTCGAGCGCCGACATGTTTTTGATCGGGCCCTGCCCTTTCACGGCCAGGGTCAGGGTTCCATCGCCAGAAATGCCTTCAACGGCGCTTACACCCGCGGTCCTGGCAAGTTCAAGGATCTCGCCCAGAGGTCCGCCGGCATTCAGCGTGAATTGCACCACCGGCGCTTCAAAGTTCCTGAGCGTAAGGGCCCCATTGGCGGTCGCCTGTCCCAGGGCAGCGGAAACATTCTGCAACACGATGGAATTTTTGTTGAACTGAATGTCAGAGTTTCGCACCTGGAGCGGCTTGGTGAGCGAGGGCAGCTTCAGGTTGGCATTGCTGATCTTTCCCGTGCCGGAGAAGTTGAGCGCCGACATGTTTTTAGTAGGACCTT
>Ga0164306_10001636_pt1 | contig 10017 bp, 7 predicted proteins | sample Whisoiple_242_MG_FD_110213 | JGI IMG/M metagenome (GOLD analysis project Ga0164306, IMG submission 110213) | Soil microbial communities amended with fresh organic matter from upstate New York, USA - Whitman soil sample_242_MG | ecosystem: Environmental > Terrestrial > Soil > Unclassified >... | reverse complement strand
GTCACGTCGTGCAGCCGGTACCGCTCGATGGCCTGCGCCGGGGCGTCCGCCGCGACCTTGCCCTCGCGGGCGAGCTGCTGCAGGACGCGGACCACGGTCGACGGGCCGTCGATCTTGAAGTGCCGGCGGGCGGCGGCGCGGGTGTCGGAGAACCCGAACCCGTCGGCTCCGAGCGTGGCGTACCGGCCCGGGATCCACTCGCGCACCTGGTCGGCCACGAGGTGGTCGTAGTCGGTCGTCGCGACGAACGGCCCCTCGGCGCCCTGGAGCTTGGCGGTCAGGTACGGGACCCGCTCCTCCTCGCCCGGGTTGAGGAACGCGTGCTGGTCGGCGGCCAGCGCCTCGCGGCGCAGCTCGTTCCAGGACGTCACGGACCACACCGCGGCGTGCACGCCCCAGTCGTCGGCGAGCAGCTGCTTCGCCTCGAGCGCCCACGGCACGGCCACGCCGGACGCGAGGATCTGGGCCTTCGGCCCGTCGCCCTCGGCCGGGGACAGCAGGTGGATGCCCTTGAGGATGCCCTCGACGTCGACGTCCTCCGGCTCGGCCGGCTGGACGATCGGCTCGTTGTAGACCGTGAGGTAGTAGATGACGTCGGGGTCGCGGCCGTCCTCGCCGAACATCCGCTGGATGCCGTCGCGGACGATGTGCCGGATCTCGTAGCCGTACGCCGGGTCGTAGTGCACGACGTGCGGCATGGTGCCGGCCAGCAGCGGCGAGTGGCCGTCCGCGTGCTGCAGGCCCTCGCCGGTCAGCGTGGTGCGGCCGGCGGTGGCGCCGATGAGGAACCCGCGGGTCATCTGGTCGCCGGCCGCCCAGAACTGGTCGGCCGTCCGCTGGAACCCGAACATCGAGTAGTAGAAGTAGAACGGGATCAGCGCCTCGCCGTGGGTGGCGTACGACGTGCCCACCGACTGGAACGCGGCCGCGGAACCGGCCTCGTTGATGCCGGTGTGCATGATCTGGCCGGACTCGGACTCCTTGTAGGAGAGCATGAGGTCGCGGTCGACGGCGAGGTAGTTCTGGCCGTTCGTGTTGAAGATCTTCGCGCTCGGGAAGATCGAGTCCAGGCCGAACGTCCGGGCCTCGTCGGGGATGATCGGGACCAGGCGCCTGCCCAGCTCCTTGTCCTTGACGAGGTCCTTGAACAGCCGCACGAGCGCCATCGTCGTGGCGACCTCCTGCGTGCCGGAGCCCTTCTTCAGCAGCTCGTAGGCCTTGTCGCCCGGCAGCGTCAGCGGCTTGTGCGTCGAGCGGCGCTCGGGCACGTAGCCACCCAGCTGGCGGCGGCGCTCCTGCAGGTACTGGATCGCCGGGTCGTCCTGGCCGGGGTGGTAGTACGGCGGCAGGTACGGGTTTTCGTCGATCTGCTCGTCCGAGATCGGGATGGAGAGCGAGTCGCGCAGGGCCTTGAGCTCGGCGCCCTTGAGCTTCTTCATCTGGTGCGTGGCGTTGCGCCCGGCGAAGCCGGAGCCCAGGCCGTAGCCCTTAACGGTGTGCGCCAGGATGACGGTCGGCTGCCCGGTGTGCTCCCGCGCGGCCTTGTAGGCGGCGTAGATCTTCCGGTAGTCGTGGCCGCCGCGCTTGAGCGCCCAGATCTCGTCGTCGGTCATCTTCTCGACGAGCTGCTTGGTGCGCGGGTCGCGCCCGAAGAAGTGCTCGCGGATGAACGCGCCGTTCTCCGCGCGGTACGTCTGGTAGTCGCCGTCCGGCGTCTCGTTCATGAGGTGGACGAGCGCGCGGTCCTTGTCGGCGTTGAGCAGGGCGTCCCACTCGCGGCCCCACACGACCTTGATGACGTTCCAGCCGGCGCCGCGGAACTGCGCCTCGAGCTCCTGGATGATCTTGCCGTTGCCGCGGACCGGGCCGTCGAGGCGCTGCAGGTTGCAGTTCACCACGAAGGTCAGGTTGTCGAGGCCCTGCTGGGCGGCGTGCTGCAGCATGCCGCGCGACTCGGGCTCGTCCATCTCGCCGTCGCCGAGGAACGCCCAGACGTCCTGCTGGCTGGTGTCCTTGATGCCGCGCAGGTGCAGGTACTTGTTGGTCCAGGCCTGGTAGATCGCCGAGGCCGGGCCGAGGCCCATCGAGACCGTCGGGAACTCCCAGAAGTCCTGCATCAGCCGCGGGTGCGGGTAGGACGGCAGGCCGCCGCCCGGGTGCGACACCTCCTGGCGGAACCCGTCGAGCTGGTGCTCGTCCAGGCGGCCCTCGAGGAACGCGCGGGCGTAGACGCCGGGGGAGGCGTGGCCCTGGAAGTAGATCTGGTCGCCGCCGCCCGGGTGGTCCTTGCCGCGGAAGAAGTGGTTGAGGCCCACCTCGTACAGCGTCGCGACGGACGCGTACGACGAGATGTGGCCGCCGACGCCCACGCCGGGGCGCTGCGCGCGGGTCACCATGACCGCGGCGTTCCACCGGTTCCACGAGCGGTACCGGCGCTCCAGGACCTCGTCGCCCGGGAAGTACGGCTCCTCGTGCACGCCGATGGTGTTGACGTACGGCGTGTTCAGCTCGGCCGGTACCGCCACGTTCCGCTCACGCGCGCGCTTGAGCATGCTCAGCAGCACGTAGCGGGCCCGGGGGCCGCCCTTGTCGTCGATGAGCCCGTCGATGGACTCGACCCACTCGGAGGTCTCCTCGGGGTCCACGTCCGGGACCTGGCTCAGCAGGCCGTTGATGAGCGGTCCGCGCTCGTCCTTCGAAGCCACCAGTGCTCCTCGCCTCTCCACGCGGGGGGGCCGGTCGGCCCCGGTGCGCATCTCGGCCCGCCGGCGTGCGCGCCGGTTTCGGTGCGCGCCGCCGCCGGGCGGGTAGTAGGACCATTGTCCGCCGTCCGGACACCGAAAGTCTCCCAGTCCGCCACTCGGGATGCGTGACGTCCGTGACAATCGGCCCCTGAGGGGGTGGCCCGGGTCACGTCCGGGCACGTCACGGGCCCTTTCCGGGGCGCGCGCGGGCCCGGGCGAGCCGGCCGGGGCGGCGGCGCGGGGCGCGACCTGGTCGGGGCGTCCGGTCCCGGCGCGTCCCGAGGGCCGGACGCGCAGGTCCACGGCGTGCGACATGCCCGGCGCCACGACACGGCTTGCCACGCGCACGTGGGGTGCGGTGGGCTACCGTTCGGTGATCATCGAACAGGTGGTGCCCGGGACCCACCGGGCGCTCCCGACGGAAGGAACAGGTCAGGACGTGGCATCCAGCACCGGCGACGCCCCCGCAGGGGCGGGCCGTCTCGGGTTCACCTCGGGCCAGGTGGTCCAGGAGTTCGGTTACGACGACGACGTCGACAGCGACCTGCGCGCCGGGCTGGAGGGCATCACCGGCACCGAGCTCGTCGACGAGGACTACGACGACGTCGTGGACGGCGTGGTCATCTGGTTCCGCGACGAGGACGGCGACCTGGCCGACACCCTCATGGACGCGATGACCGTGCTGGACGACGGCGGCCAGATGTGGGTGCTGACCCCCAAGCCGGGCCGCGACGGCCACGTCGGGCACGACGACATCGAGGAGGCCGCGACGACGGCCGGCCTGCACGCGACGAGCACGTTCTCGATCGCGGGCGACTGGTCCGCGACGCGCCTCGGCAGCCGCGGCCGCGGGCGCTGAGCCCCCGGTCGTGAGCGCCGCCGCCGGGCCGCCGGTCGTCGGCGCCGCCGCGCCGGTGCTCGCGCTGCCGGACGCGCACGGCGCGTCGGTCACCGTCGGCGGCCCCGCGGACGCCCCGGTGCTGCTCGTGTTCGTGCCGTTCGCGTTCTCGCGGGTGTGCACGGCCGAGCTCACCGAGCTGCAGGCGCACCTGCCGGAGCTCGCGGACGCGGGCGTGGCGGTCCGGGCCGTGTCCTGCGACCCGGGGCCCGCGCTGCGCGCCTGGGCGGAGCAGGACGGGTACGCGTTCCCGCTGCTGTCGGACTTCTGGCCGCACGGGGCCGCGGCGCGCGCCTACGGCGTGTTCGACGAGGTCGACGGGTACGCCCGGCGCGGGTCGTTCCTGCTGGACGCCGGCGGCGCGCTGCGGTGGTCGACGGTGTCCGCCGCGGGGGTCGCGCGGCCGTTCGCGGCGTACCGGGACGCGGTCGCGGCGCTGTGAAGGGGTCGCCGGTGGCGGTCCGGGCGCCGGCCCGGCGGCGGCACCCGCACCGGTAGGCTGCGCACCGCAGCAGGGGCCTGTAGCTCAGTTGGTCAGAGCGCCGCGCTTACACCGCGGAGGTCGTCGGTTCGAGACCGGCCGGGCCCACCCGAGAGACGGTGCTGAGATCATTCACCTTCGGTTGATCGAACTCGGCAGCTCGCTGACCAGCGTTCTCACCTCACACGCGGTGTGCCGGCGGCGTGGGTCCCACCCTCGGCGCAGCGCGCGCGAAGGAAGTGAGGACTCGACTCCCGTCCGGCGTGGTCGCGTGGTCCCCACAGGATCGGACCCGGCAGTGCTGCACCCCACGTCCCTCGGGCGCGGCCGGCCAGCGCGGTTGGCCGGGACGCCGCCCCAACCGGGTACGGACGTGTCCGGGTTGGGTCGACGCGCGATCCTGACCGGCGTGCTCCGGGATGGCTGGTCCCTTCCGGTACCAGACCTCTCGGAAAGCCCGGATCGCATTCATCTCGCTCGCGCTTCGCTCTCTCGAGCCCCGTCGTCGCGGGAGTTCCTTAGGCGATGAGTGCGCCGCACGTTGACGTCGAGGAACGGAGCGCCGAGCTGTCTGCGAGTTCCGTCGCCGGTGCCATCGCACTTCCTTGAGCGCGTGCGGCGGAGCGGGTGAAAGCCTTGCGCCGGACCCCGGTGCCGGGGACAGTGGACGCCTCGGATCCAGGAGGTGACGGGCCATGGTCTCCACGAGCGACCAGTCAGGCTCACGCATCCTCGTGCGCGGATCCTCGTTGTTCGCGGCAGAGCTGCGGCGGCTGCCGGGAGCGGCTCGCCGGGCGCTCGGTGTCAGTCCGGAGGCCATGGTGGTCCTCGATGCGGTCGTGGCGGTGGCTCGCCTCCTTACCGACGATGACGACTCCCGGTCCTGGTTCGAGAAGCTCGACAGCCTCGGCGACGAGATCGAAGAGGCGTTCGACCATCTGGATACGGTCACGGTGGACCTCCAACGCATCGCTGACGACGCGCAGAAACTCGCCACACGGTTCTCCGGAGACTCACACCAGCTCCTGCGCTTCGTCGAACGGCTCGTCGGGACAGGCCCGTACCGAGAGTTGAAGACCGCCCTGGGAGAGGACGGGGCCGTGCTCGCGATCGCCGTGCGCCGCGGGGTGCGGGCGGTCATGCCGTTCGCGCTCGCACTGGACGACGCTGTCGCGTTCCTGTCCCCGGGGCAGGTCGCCGCGACCGTCGGGGACTCCGGTCTGGGGCAGTCGATGCTTCGGCTCGCGGTGACGCTGGACAGCTCGATCGACCGGCTGACGCACGTCGGCGTGCCGCTGGCGTCGGCGACGAGCCGTGCGGACGAGACCGAGGCGCTCGTCGCAGACATCGCGGTAGAGCTCGACGATGTGGTCGCTGAGCTCCACCGGGTGCTCGACGGGCGGTCCGCGGAAGTCTTGGAGGAGTTCAGCCGGCACCTGCAGCGGAAGATCCGCGGTGCCCGCGACGCTGTCGCGCTGTCCGCGGACGGTGCATCTCAAGCGGCGAACTCGCTCATCGAGTTCATCGACCGGCTCCTGCGCGATGCCTTCCCTGCCGAGGAGGTGCTCGACTGGTTGCAGCGCAACGACCTGCTGGACGACACCACGACGCACGAGAGGAACGGCGTCGTGTGTGCGTCCAAGCGCGGGCAGGCGCTGTGTTTCGCTCGTGGTGGGCGCGACTCCACGGACAAGGAGGTGCTGTCCCAGCTCGTTGCGAACGGCCTCGTCGCCGTCCGTGCGCAGATGCAGCGGATCAAGCACAGCGACGACGGCACACCTGAGGAGCTCGAGGCGGTGCAGGATGCGCTCCGGGCGGTCGAAGGGTTCATGGTGTTCTCGGTCCGGGTGTGCTGGATCCCGCTCGACGACGACCAGCTCGAGACGCTGCGGGTCCGCCTCGGTGACGTCACCCGCGACGCGGTGGAGCGGCAGCGCACCGCCTGACGGCCTGCCGTCGGACCGAGCGTTCGCAAGCAGCCTCCGCCCGGCTGCGCGGTCCAGGCCCGTGGTGGCGCCCAGCGCGCACTGGGCGGGTTACGCAGGGTCAGGTCGCCGGAGCCGGCTCCGCACGCAGCGACACGAAGCGGGCGAAGTGCCCTTGGAACGCCAGGGTCACGATGTCCGATGGCTCGTACTTCGCCTTGAGGATGAGCACGTCGGCCTCGCCGGCGCGCGGCGACTCCCGATCGCCGAGGTCATCGCGATGCACGGCCAGGGCGACGTCGGAGTCCGTGACGTACGCGGGGGAGTACGCAACGTCGGCAAGGCGAGGCACGACCCCGGTGCGCAGCGCCTCTCGCACGACCGGCGAGGTCACGACGATCGCCAGGCCGAGCTCGTGCGCCATCCGCTTGAGCGTCGCGGACAGCCGCGAGTGCTCCTCCCACGCGCCCTCACTTCTCGCTTCGCGTCGCGCGAGGACCGCGGGACCGTCCAGGACGACCAGCGACGGCCCGGGATTGTCCTGGGCCCAGGCCGCGAGGGCGACCCGCAACGCCTCCGTGGAGTCCGGCGCGGGCGCCAGCGACAGCGGCATGTGTGTGACCGTGTCGAGCGAACCGGCCATGGACTTCCAGTGATCGTCGGACAACACACGCCCGCGGATCACCCGCAGCGGAACCCGAGCCACGGCGGACAGCACCCGCTGCACCGTCTCGGGAACGGGCGTCTCCCAGGACAGCACCAGTGCCGGGACGTCGGCCCGGGCGGCGTTGGTGGCGATGTTCAGCGCGAGCGTGGACGTCCCGACGCCCGGCTGCCCGAACACGACCGTGACCGAGGACAGGGGCAGGCCACCGCCCAGCGTGAAGTCGAGGAGCTCGAATCCGGTCGAGATCGCGGCCGGCGTGGGTTCGTTGAGGCCCTCGAGCAGGTCCGGCACGACCTCCACGAGCCGAGTCGTCGGGGCGTCGCGGGTCATGTGAGCACGCTAGCTGTAGTTCCCCGTGAGGTTGTGAACGCGGTCTGCGGGGACGGCGCCGCCGATGCCGGTGTGGGGTCGGTGGTGGTTGTAGTGGTGCAGCCAGGTGGCGTAGGTCGCGGTGCGGGCCTCGTCCGAGGCGTAGGTAGTCGCGTAGGCCCACTCGGTTGCCAGGGTGCGGTTGAACCGCTCGACCTTGCCGTTGGTCTGCGGCCGGTAGGGCCGGGTCCGGCGGTGCTTGGCGTGGCCGAGGGCGGTCGCGAAGTCCCGCGACCGGTAGCAGGCGCCGTTGTCGGTCATCACCGCGGTGACGTGGATCCCGATGGTCGCGAAATGATCGCGGGCGTGGGTCCAGAAGGCCGCGGCGGTCTCCTTGCGCTCGTCGGGCAGGATCTCGGAGTAGGCGAGCCGGGAGTGGTCGTCGACCGCGTGGTGCAGGAACCGGTAGCCGCGTGAGCCCTTCGCCCCGGCGCGAGCGGCCCGGTCACGGATCGCGCCGGCAGCGCGGTCCTGCGCCGAACCGCGTCCATGAGCGCGCCAACCACCTCCGTCGGGGATGCGCCCGAGCTTCTTGATATCGACGTGCACCAGGTCCCCGGGCGCGGCCGCCTCGTAGCGGACCGCTGTCGGGCGACGGACGGGCAGACCGGTGGCCTGGTCCAGGTGCGCCAGGGCCGGCATGCGGTAGCGGGCCAGGACCCGGCCGACCGTCGCCCGGGGGATGCCCAGGTGGTGGCCGATCCGGTGCGGTCCCCAACGGCGCGTGAACCGCAACGCGATGATCCGTCGTTCGGTGCGCCTGGGGCAGCGCCGGGGCGAACGGACCGGGCGTGAGGACCGGTCGGTCAACGGCTCACCAGCGCGGAACCGGCGGGCCCACTTCGCGGCCGTGGCCGGCGAGCACTGGAACCGCTGCGCGGCCCGGCGCACCGACCAGCCGTCCTCGACCACCACACGAGCGAGCCGGAGCCTGCCGGTCGGGGTCAACGGGGCGTTAGCGTGGGTCACGAGGACCTCCGGGTGTTCGAGGACGGTGTGGTAACCCCTTGAATACCGGAGGTCCTCGTCACCTGTCCCGAACCACGCTGATCACAACCTCCCGAGGAACTACAGCTAGCGGGCGCTCGGGCCCACGGACGGCGAAGCTGCGCGCTCGCGACGAGCACGCGCCTCGCCGGTGGGTCGCGCGGCCGGAGCGCGCCGGCGCGGCCAGGGCGCACGAGCTCATGCCCAGCTCCGCCGAGGCGGGCCGGCGCTGTCCGACGGACCTGGGTGGGCGCGCGGACGTGCTGCCCGCACGATCGTGCCCTGCACAGCCCGGCGAGGCCGCACCTCCGGGTGGTTCGCCGGGGCATCCACGAACCTGCCCGTGAACTGGTCGCGCTGCACAAGGAACGCGTCGGGCGCCGTGAGCTTCGACTTCAGGACCAGCAGGTAGTCGCCCGGCCCGTGGTCGGGCAGCGCGATGACGACGTCGGCGTCGCTCACGTACGCGGGGGAGTAGGCCACGTCGGGCAGCGCGTCGCGAGCCCATCCCCTGGCCGCGGCCCGCGTGATCGGTGCGGTGAGCACCACCGTGGCGCCCGTCTCGTGTGCCAGGCTCTTGATCTGCGCAGACAGTCGCGCGTGCTCGTCCCACGAGCCGTCCGGCCCGTGGTCTGCACGGCGAATGAGCCGCGGCAGCCCGTGCAGGACCAGCAGTCCCAAGCCGGTGTGCGTCCCCCGCCACGCGACGACCGTCTCGCGCAGGTCCCTCACCGAGCTCGCCCCGGCATTGACCGTCAGCGGGGCCCGCACGCTCGCAGCATGCAGACGCCGGGCGACTTCCGGCACCGGGCACTCCCAGGACATGACCAAGGTGGGCACCCCGGCGTGCGCGGCATTGCCCGCCAGCGTCGTAGCGAGCGCGGACGCGCGCTCACCGGCGCGCCCGAACAGTACCGTGACCGACGAGGGCGGCAGCCCGCCGTCGACGGCGCTGTCCAGGTCGATCAGCCCCGTGGGAACACACGGGTTCGGGTCGTCCGCGGCGGCCCGCAGCTCCTGAACGGCGAGGGTGCCGACCCGGAAGCCGTCTGCGGCGCGCATGTGCGCACGCTACCGGGCCCGAACCCGGCCCTGCTCGACCGTGCCATCATCGGGCCACCCGAGCGGTGGCACCGATGGCGGACGACGGCGAGCGGGATTGGGCGACCAGCGGTCGTGGCGCTCTCCGCGCCTACGCCTCCGCGGCCTCCAAAGCATCGTCGCGGTGCTCGTCGTCGACCGAGGACGACCGATCAGGTGAGGTGGCACGCTTCCGAGACGGGACGAGGCGACGCGCCGGACAGCTATCACCGGTACCGGGAGGACATGCAGCTGCTCGCCGACGCCGGGCTGAACAGCTACCGGTTCGGTGTCGAGTGGGCGCGCATCGAGCCGCGGCCCGAGCAGTTCTTCCGGGCCGCGCTCGCGCACTACCGCCGGATGATCGACACCGCGGCCGAGCTCGGACTCACTACGGTGGTCACGCTGCACCACTTCACGTCGCCCGCGTGGTTCATCGCCGAGGGCGGGTTCCTCGGCGACAGTGCGTCCGCCAGGCTGCGTGCGTACCTCAAGCAGGTGTGGGTCACTGGGAATCCACCTACAGGCTTGTGGCTGTCGACCGGGAGACGTTCGTCCGCACGCCGAAGCCGAGCCTGGCGTGGTTAGGGCAGGTAGCCCGATCGGGTGGTTCGTCCGTGCGCTGAGCCGTCGCCGAGCGGTCTAGGACCGGAACGGCGGAAAACGCAGGCGGAGCGGCTCCCTAGCGTCGATCCGCTCTTGTAGCCTCCACCCGACGTCGCGTCCCGCCGCTCGGCTTCCGGCCGCGCGCCGAGCCGGGCGGACCTCCGCGGGCGTCAAGCAGCAGGTCCGCGGGCAGTCGCACGCGCGAAGTGAACCGGAGAAGGACGACGATGCCACAGGACGCGGGGCGGGGCCCGGCAGCT
>Ga0164306_10001635_pt1 | contig 10024 bp, 12 predicted proteins | sample Whisoiple_242_MG_FD_110213 | JGI IMG/M metagenome (GOLD analysis project Ga0164306, IMG submission 110213) | Soil microbial communities amended with fresh organic matter from upstate New York, USA - Whitman soil sample_242_MG | ecosystem: Environmental > Terrestrial > Soil > Unclassified >... | reverse complement strand
TTGACCAGGGCGTCGTAGAACCCGTTGGCCGAGTGCACCGGGTCGAGGATCTGCTCGCGGGTGCCCCAGACCTTCATGCTCGGTCGCTGCTGGAACAGGCCGACGGAGTCGCGGTCGCCGTAGTTGAGGTTGCGGAGCTTCGACTCCTGGATCGACGTCGTGATGGCGATCGACGCGGCCCGCGGCGGCAGCCCGCGCTTGTCGGAGATGGCCGCGATGAGGGCGGCGTTGGCGACCTGCTCCGGGCTGAACGTCACCGACCCGGCGGACGTGGTCGCGGTACAGCTCGGCGAGAACAGCTCGCTCTGCAGCTTGGTCCAGACGGCGTAGGCCGAGCCTCCGACGATTCCGAGGACGACGAGGATGGTGACCGGCGCGAGCCAGCGACGGCGCCGGCCGTCGCGGTGGCGGGTGCGCTCGTCGACGTCTCGGGACCGTCGGTCAGACGTTGGCGTGGAGGACATCGTTCAGCCGGATGCCCGACCCGGAACGGTCGCGCGCCTCGACGGTGCCGGTGACCGAGTTGCGGAGGAACAGCAGGTTGTCGCGTCCCGAGAGCTCGCGCGCCTTGACCACGGCGCCGTCCGGGAGGGTGACCTTCGTGCCGGCCGTGACGTAGAGGCCGGCCTCGACCACGCAGTCGTCACCCAGGGCGATCCCCAGACCGGACTGGGCGCCGAGCAGGCAGCGCTTGCCGACCCGGACCCGCTCCGTGCCGCCGCCGGAGAGGGTGCCCATGATCGACGCTCCACCGCCGACGTCGGACCCGTCGTCGACGACGACGCCCTGCACGATGCGGCCCTCGACCATCGAGACGCCGAGGGTGCCGGCGTTGTAGTTGCAGAAGCCCTCGTGCATGACCGTCGTGCCCTCAGCGAGGTGGGCGCCGAGGCGTACGCGGTCGGCGTCGGCGATACGAACGCCGGTCGGCAACACATAGTCGGTCATCCTCGGGAACTTGTCGACGGAGCGGACCTCGACCGGCCCGTCGGCGAGCAACGACAGGCGCACGGCCTCGAAGCCCTCGGGGAGGCAGGGTCCGCGGTTCGTCCACACAACGTTCGCCAGCTGCCCGAAGATCCCGTCCAGGTTGATGGTGTTCGGCTGCACCAGCCGGTGCGACAACAGGTGCAGGCGCAGGTAGGCGTCGGCGGCACCGTCCGGCGGCGCGTCCAGGTCCACGACGGTCCGGACCACCTCACGGCGGGTATGCCGCGTGGCGTCCTCATCGACGAGCGCGCGAAGGGCACGGGGTGGTTCGCCGTCCGCCTCGGTCGGGTCGCCGACGGCCGGGGCGGGGTACCAGGTGTCGAGGACGACGCCGGGACGCAGGGAGGAGTCGGTCGTCACGGTGGCGACGCCGTCACCCCAGGCCCGGCGGGCTGCGTCGCTGGTCATGGCGGAAGCCTAGCCAGCCACGCCTCGACCCGCCGAGAGGCCAGCTTCTGTCCTCAACAGCGTCCGATGACGACAGAAGTTGGCCTCTCGGCGGGTTGGAACGCGTGGGCGCTAGCCTGCGGAGCATGCCGACCCTCGACCTGGACGCGGATGTCGTCACGCTCACTGCGGCCCTCTGCGACATCGCCTCGGTGAGCCAGGACGAGGACGCCGTCGCCACCGCGATCGACGTGGCCCTGCGTCGGCTGGACCACCTGACGGTCACCCGCCACGGCAACACCGTCGTGGCCCGCACCGAGCTGGGCCGCGACGAGCGGGTCGTCCTCGCCGGCCACATCGACACCGTCCCCCTCACCGACCCCCCGAACCTGCCGACCCAACGGATCGGGGACGAGCTCGTCGGGCGCGGCACCGTCGACATGAAGGGCGGCGTGGCCGTCCAGCTCAAGCTCGCGCAGCAGGTCCGCGAACCGTCCCGCGACGTCACCTACGTGTTCTACGAGGGCGAGGAGATCGACGGCGAGTACAACGGGCTGGCCCACCTGGTCCGCGACCGGCCGGAGATCCTCCACGCCGACTTCGCCGTCCTGCTCGAACCCACCAACGGCGCCGTCGAGGGCGGCTGCAAGGGCACCCTGCGCGCCGAGATCCTCACCAAGGGCGTCGCGGCCCACTCCGCCCGCCCCTGGAACGGCCACAACGCGATCCACGACGCGGAGGCCGTGCTGCACCGGCTGACCGCGTACGAGGCGCGAACCGTCACGGTCGACGGCCTCGACTACCACGAGGCCCTCCAGGCGGTCGGCATCCAGGGCGGCATCGCCGGCAACGTCATCCCCGACCGGTGTGTCGTCACGGTCAACTACCGGTATGCGCCGGACAAGTCGGGCCCCGAGGCCGACGCCCACGTGCGCGAGGTGTTCGACGGCTTCGAGGTGATCGTCGCCGACAACGCACCGGGCGCCCGGCCGGGCCTGAACCTGCCCGCCGCCACGGCGTTCGTCGACGCGCTCGGGGTTCCGGTCGGCCCCAAGGAGGGGTGGACCGATGTCGCGCGCTTCTCCGCGCTCGGCGTCCCGGCCGTGAACTTCGGCCCCGGCGACCCGAACCTCGCGCACACCGACGACGAGCGGGCACCCGTCCACCAGTTCGTCGACGCGGAGCAGGCGATGCTCCGGTGGCTCGGGTGATCGAGAAGCGCCACGGCGTGGCCGACGACGACGGTGCCGGGTTCGAGCCGAGCCGGCAGGTCGGACCGGTCACCGTCCGCGGCGACCAGGTACCGCGGACGACCACCGACCAGCGGCTCCTGGACGCCCCGCCGCCCGGCCAACGCGCCGACTGGCTGCACAACGACCCGTGGCGGGTGCTGCGCATCCAGAGCGAGTTCGTGGAGGGGTTCGGGACGCTCGCGGAGCTCGGGCCGGCGGTGAGCGTCTTCGGCTCGGCACGCACCAAGCCCGACCACCCGACCTACGAGCTCGGCGTGCGCGTCGGCCGCGCCCTGGTGGAGGCCGGCTACGCCGTGATCACCGGCGGCGGTCCCGGGGCCATGGAGGCGGCCAACAAGGGCGCCTGGGAGGCCGGTGGGACGTCGGTCGGGCTCGGTATCGAGCTGCCCTTCGAGTCCGGCCTGAACCCCTACGTCGACCTCGGCGTGAACTTCCGCTACTTCTTCGCTCGCAAGACGATGTTCGTCAAGTACGCGCAGGGGTTCATCGTCCTGCCCGGCGGCTTCGGCACGCTGGACGAGCTGTTCGAGGCGCTCACGCTGGTCCAGACCCGGAAGGTCACCTCGTTCCCCATCGTGCTCATGGGGACCGACTACTGGGGCGGGCTGTTCGACTGGCTCCGCACCACGGCCCTGTCGAACGGAACGGTCAACGCCGCCGACCTCGACCTCGTGCTGCTCACCGACGACGTCGACGAGGCCGTCCGACACGTCACCCAGGGGGCCACCGACGTCGAGCCGCACGCAGCCGAGTAGGCCGAACCGGCCGCGCCGGTCGCTCGGTGAGGTTCCTGACGACTCGACGTGGCACCATCGTCCGGTGATCTGGTTGGCCCTCTTCGTCGCGGTGGTCGTGGCGGTCGTCACCGCGGCCGCCGTCCTCGGACGGGTCGACGGCTCGCTGGCCGACACGACGACGACGATGAGCCACGTCCCGCTGCCCGACGACCAGCTGACCCCCGACGACATCGACGAGCTGCGGTTCGACACGGCGATGCGCGGCTACCGGATGAGCCAGGTCGACGCGGTCATCGAGCGGATGCGTCGCGAGATCGGCGACCTCGACGACGAGCTGTCCCGGGCCCGCCAGGCGGCCAGCGCGCTGGCGACCACGCCGACATCCCCCGAGTCCTCCGAGTCCTCCGAGTCCTCCGAGTCCTCCCAGTACTCCGAATTCTCCGAGCCCCCCGAGTCCCGCGACGACCTCGGCGGGACCGAGGCGGAAAGGGCCTGAGTGGCCCCCGTCGAGGTTCGTCGTACCGTCCCCACACCGCTCGACGCGGTGTGGGACACGCTGACCGACTTCGCCGCATACGGGCGCTGGATCCCGCTGACCTCGATGCGCACCGACCCGGGACCGGCCCGGCCGGGGTGGGCGTTCGGCGGCTTCACGGGTCTGGGTCCGGTCGGCTTCCTCGACTCGATGCTCGTCGTGAAGTGGGAGCCACCGCTGGACGGCGAGGCCCGGTTCGCGGTCCGGAAGACCGGCCGAGTGCTCCGGGGCTGGGCCGACGTCCGCCTGGCCGCCACCGATGCCGGCGGCACCGACGTGGTCTGGCGGGAGGAGATCGTGCCCCGTCCGGAGACGCTCGGCCGGCTGGCCGCACCGGCCGCCGACCGCGTCACCGCGCGGCTCTTCGCCGACGCCCTGGACGGCATGCTCGAGGCCGCGGCGACCCGGGCGACGTCGTCATGACCGACGTCACCACTGCTGGGCTGCTGGTCGGACCCGACGGTGTGCCACGGTGCTCCTGGGCCGGTTCCGCCCCCGAGTACCTCGCCTACCACGACGACGAGTGGGGCGTCCCGGTCCACGGCGAGACGGCCCTCTTCGAGCGGTTCACCCTCGAGGCCTTCCAGTCCGGCCTCTCGTGGATCACCATCCTGCGCAAGCGACCCGCCTTCCGTGCCGCCTTCGCCGGGTTCGACGCCGAGCAGGTCGCCTCCTTCGACGACACCGACCGCGCCCGGCTGATGGCCGACGCGGGGATCGTCCGGAACGTGCGCAAGGTGGACGCGGCGATCGCCAACGCCCGCGCGGTTCTGGACCTGCGCGACGACGGCGGGCTCGACGAGTACGTCTGGTCGTTCGCCCCTGAGCACCACCAGCCGCCCCGGAGCACGGCGGACTTCCGGGCCACCAGCCCCGAGTCGGTCGCCCTGGCCAAGGGGCTGAAGCAACGCGGGTTCGTCTTCGTGGGGCCGACGACGGCGTATGCCGCGATGCAGGCCTGCGGGCTCGTCGACGACCATGTCGCGGGCTGCTTCCGCGCCGCCGCGACGTGACCCTGCCGCAGCTGGGGACCCGCGGGGACACCCGCGCCGGGACGGCGCGCTTCCTGACCTACGTGCTCCTCGCGTATGCGGCGTGCCGCCTGGTCAGCGGCGTCCTCCTCGCGATCGTGGCCCTGCGGCAGGTCCCGACGGGATGGACCGGCCCGGACGTCAGCTACCTGACGTTCACGGCCCAGTGGGACGGCCAGTGGTACCTGCACATCGCGGAGCAGGGGTACCCGAAGCGGCTCCCCACCGACGCCAACGGGCTCGTCCAGCAGAACGCCTGGGCGTTCTACCCGCTGTTCCCGTTCCTCAGCCGCATCCTCATGGACCTCATGCACCTCGACTTCTACTGGGTGGGCTCGACCCTGTCGCTGCTGCTCGGGTTCGTCGCCGCGGGCGCCATGGCCCTGCTGCTCCGCGACCGGATCGGCTCGCGGTTCACCATGGCGACGGTCGTGCTCTGGGCGAGCCTGCCGGCCGCGGTGGTCCTCCAGGTCGGCTACACGGAGGCCATGGCGATGGCCCTCCTCACGCTGTTCCTCCTCGCCCTGAGCAAGGAGCGATGGCTCTGGGCCATGTCGCTGGCGCTGCTGCTCGGCCTGACCCGACCCATCGCCGTGCCGATCGCGGCCGTCACCGTCGTGGCGCTCTGGTGCCGGTGGCGGGTCCGGTCCGAGCGGCCGCTGGTGACCACCGAGATCGTTTCCGGCGTCGCCGCCCTCGCGGGATGCGTCGTGTCCGGCCTGCTGTGGCCGGCGATCGCCGGCGCGGTGACCGGCCAGGCCAACGCGTACACGGTGACCATGTCGACCTGGCGGGCGAGCCGGGAGATCGTCCCGTTCAAGCCGTGGCTGGACATGTCGCGGTACTACTTCGGCCAGACCTGGGGCCCGGTCTGGCTGACCGTCCTCTTCGTCGTCATCGCCGTCATGGTGCTCGGTCCGTGGGCGACGCGCCTCGGACCGCAGCTGCGAATGTGGTCCCTGGCCTACCCCGCATACCTGCTGGTGGTCCTCGACCCGTTCACCTCGATCTTCCGCTACCTCATCCCGCTGTTCCCGTTGGCGGCCGTGCTGATCGGCGCTGCGGGCTACCCCCGATGGCGCACCTGGCGGCGCTGGGTCTGGGTCCGGTTCGGCGTGCTGCTCGTCGCGTTCGTGGTCGGGCAGTGGTACTGGATCGACGTCCTCTGGCGGTTCGTCCCGCCGACCGACTTCCCGCCCTAGGGGCGAGGCTCAGCGGCCCTCGAAGACCGGCTTCTCCTTGGCGAGGAACGCGTCGACGGCGGCCCGGTGGTCCGCGCTCGCCCCGGTGAGCGTCATCAGCTCCGCCTCGTGGGCCAGTGCGGTCTCGAGGTCCTGACCGGCGCTCGCTGCGACGGCCCGGCGGATCGACCCGTAGGCCAGGGTCGGGCCGGCCGCGAGGGTCCGGGCCAGCTCGGTGACGGTCTGCTCGAACTGGTCCGCCGGGACGACCTGGGTCACCAGCCCGAGGCTGAGGCACTCGTCGCTGGCGATGGTGCGGGGGAGCATGAGGAGCTCCTTGGCCTTGGCCGTGCCGACCAGGCGGGGCAGCCACCACGACGACCCGGTGTCGCACGACAGGGCGATCGCGGCGAACGCGAGGTTGATCCCGGCGCCCTCGACGAGGATCCGGACGTCGCAGGCGAAGGCCATCGACGCCCCCGCGCCCGCGGTCACGCCGTTGAGTGCCGCGACCACCGGCTTGTTCATCGTCGCGAGCAGCATGGCGACCTTGTTGTAGTGGTCGACGACGGTGCTGCCCAGCGCCTCGTCGCCGCGCATCAGCGAACCGATGTGCTCCTTGAGGTCCTGGCCCACGCAGAACGCCCGGCCGCGGCCGGTGAGGACGACGCAGCGCACGGCGGGGTCGTCGGCCACCTGCTGGAGGACCTCGAGCAGCCGAACCTTGAGGGCGAGGTCGACCGCGTTCATCGCGTCCGGCCGGTTGAGCACCACCGTCGCCACGCCTCCGTCGACCCGAAGCTCGACCACGTCGGCCGTGGGCTCGGGGTTCGGTGCCTGCTCCTGCGACGTCGTCGTCATCGGTCCTCAACTCCTTCGTCCGGGCGCTGGTCCGGCCGCTCGGTGCCGGTTTCTGCCGGAGTGACCATCGTGCCCGACGACCGATTTCGTCTCGCTACAACGGGCAGGTGATAATGGTCTCCAGCAGTTTCCAGGTGCATCTGCTCGACCTCTCGGACCATTCTGAAGGAAGGCCAAACATGGCGGCGATGAAGCCCAGGACGGGCGACGGACCTCTCGAGGTGACGAAGGAGGGTCGCGGGATCGTCCTGCGCATGCCGCTCGAGGGCGGTGGCCGGCTGGTGGTCGAGATGACGCCCGACGAGGCCGCCAACCTTCGCGACGCGATCCAGGGGTGCGACGGCGTGGCGTGAGGCCACCGTCAGCATGACGACGCCCCCGGCCGACTCCGGTCCGGGGGCGTTCCTCTGCCCGGACCCGCCGGAGCGGCCGGGCTCACCGGGCGTCCCGGCCCAGGATCAGCGCTTGACCGCGACGAGCAGCCCGTCGCCGGCGGGGATCAACGTCGTGAAGAACCGATCGTCCGCGCGGATCGACTTGCCGAGGTCGCGCAGCACCTTCGTGGTGTCGTCACGCGCCGCCGGGTCGGCCACCTTGTCGTGCCAGAGCATGTTGTCGATGACCATGACGCCGCCGGAGCGCAGCAGCCGGGCCGCCTCCTCGACGTAGCCGGGGTAGCCCTCCTTGTCGGCGTCGATGAGCACGATGTCGTAGGCGCCGTCGGTCATCCGCCGCAGCACGTCGATGGCCCGTCCGGTGATCACCCGGGTGCGCTGGTGGGCGACGCCCGCTGACGCGTACGCCTCCTTGGCCGACCGCTGGTTCTCCGCCTCGATGTCGATGGTGGTGAGGCTGCCGTCCGAGGGCATGCCCTCGAGCAGCCAGAGCCCGGAGACGCCGGCCCCGGTCCCGACCTCGACGACCGCCCTGGCGCCCACGGCCGCGGCGATCATCCGCAGGGCGGCCCCGCCGCCCGGGCCGATCGGCGTGCAGCCCAGCTCCTCGCCACGGTGCCGCGCCTTCTCGGCAATCTCGCTCTCGGCGACGAAGTCCTCGGCGTACCCCCAGCTGGCCGCCTTCTGTGCGCTCATGGCTCGACCCTACTCGGCGCATCCACACGATCCTGAGCACGACTCAGCCCCGAGACGGGCCTGCGAGATCAGGGGCGGGTCAGGGTCGGCCCGGATGGTTGGCTGGCTCCTAGGGGAGGCACAGTAAACTCATCAACTCCTCGGGAACTCTGAGGCATACCGGTTCGTCAGACGACCGGATACCTCTCGAAAGGCGTATCACGTGACCGACACCCTGACCGCACACGCGGGCCTCAAGGATGCGGCCTCCTCCTCCCACGACTCGACCGACGACTCGACCCTCGACACCGCCGCCTGGACCCCTCCCACCTGGGAGGAGATCGTCCAGCAGCACTCGGCGCGCGTCTACCGGTTGGCCTACCGACTCACCGGCAACCCGCACGACGCCGAGGACCTCACCCACGACGTCTTCATCCGGGTGTTCCGGTCGCTGAACTCCTACACGCCCGGCACGTTCGAGGGCTGGCTGCACCGGATCACGACCAACGTCTTCCTCGACAAGATGCGCCGCAAGCAGCGGATCCGCTTCGACGCCCTCCCCGAGGACGCCGCCAGCCGGATGGCCAGCCGCGAGCCCGGGCCGGCCCAGACCTTCGACGACACGCACTTCGACGACGACGTCCAGAAGGCGCTCGACGCCCTGCCGCCGGACTTCCGCGCGGCTGTCGTCCTCTGCGACATCGAGGGGCTCTCCTACGAGGAGATCGCCGCGACGCTGGGCGTCAAGCTCGGCACCGTCCGCTCCCGCATCCACCGAGGCCGCGCGCAGCTGCGCGAGGCGCTCGCGCACCGCGCTCCGCAGCGTGAGGTGGTCCCGGCGACCACCGCTTCTCGTCCTTCGATCCGGCCCGCCGGGGTGCTGTCGGGGGCCCGGTGACAAGTCCGTGACGCGTCACCTCGGTCTGCAGGTCAGCGCGTACGTCGACCGTCGGCTCGACGCGCGGCAGCTCCATGCGTTCGACCAGCACCTGGCGGTGTGTCTCGTATGCCGGCACGCCGCCGACGAGGAGCGGCGTCTGCTGACGTCGCTGCGCTCCGGCCCCACCCCCGGTTTCTCGGCCGACCTCCAGACGATGCTGCTGGCGATGGCCCAGCCCGCTCCGGCGGCGCCGACCGCCGTGGTCTCCACGGTTCCGGACGAGTCGTTCGCTGCGGCCGCCGTCCCCACCGGCTGGCTGCGCTCCCGCTCCCGGCCGAGCGGCCCACCCCCGATCCCGCGGGCTCCCGAGTCGGTCCGCCAGCTGCGCGTCCGGACCATCGCGCCGGCCTCGCCGGCGCTGCACCGGTCTCCTCGACGGGCCGCGGCGATCGCGGGCCTCGCCGCTGGCGCCTCGGCGGCCGCCGCGATCGGCCTGGCCGTTGTCGGCCCGGGTCCCGGCGCATCGGCCTCGCTCCGGTCGGCGGTACCCCGGACGTCGGGGGCGACCGTGACCGCCGTCCCCGCGACGTTCATCGGGTCCGGACTCACCCCGTCACCGCTGCGACAGGCGCTCCAGCGCCCTGGGCGGTGAGATAGACCTCATGACCGACTCGCGGCCGGACCAGGGCGACGACCGGCGGGCGGAGCAGGACGCGCCGGCGTGGCACAGCTTCGGCGTCCCCTACGGCGGCGCACCGGAGCCGCCGCCCTACACGCCGGCGATGCGCGAGCGGCCGCGGGGGGACCTGACCCAGCCGATCGACACGTCGTCGACCCAGGAGGTCCACCCCGAGACGCGGCCCGAGGAGTCGCGACCGGAGGAGTCACGACCGTGGTGGACGACGCCCGGCGACGCCGGTGCGGAGTCCTCCGGGACACCCGCCCCCGCTCCGGCCCAGCCCCTGCTCCCGGCCCCGACCGGCGACCCGTATGCGTCGCCCTGGGCCCCGCACTCCGCCGCCCCGTCTGAACTCGGAGCCCCACCCGGGGGTGCGCCGCCCCTGGGACCGGGCGGTCCGCATACCGCTGCTCTGCCCGC
>Ga0164306_10001634_pt1 | contig 10025 bp, 11 predicted proteins | sample Whisoiple_242_MG_FD_110213 | JGI IMG/M metagenome (GOLD analysis project Ga0164306, IMG submission 110213) | Soil microbial communities amended with fresh organic matter from upstate New York, USA - Whitman soil sample_242_MG | ecosystem: Environmental > Terrestrial > Soil > Unclassified >... | reverse complement strand
TGCCGCTGGAGAGCATTCTGCTGGCGTCGCCGGTGCGCGCGCTGCCGTGTCTCCTGGATCACGACCTCGCTCGCGCAAACACCCTGATCGACGAGGGCATGAGCCGACTGATGCGGCACGGCGCAGCGGCACCCGTCACCTACTGGGGGCTGTGGGCTCTCTTGCGAACGATCGAGTCCGACCGCGATGAGGAGGCGCGTGAATTCCTTCGGGGCTCTGCGGTGGGCCGAGCCAATGTGAACCGCGCCGGGCTGGCATACGCGGACGCGGTCCATGCGGGCAGCACCGGCGATCCCGATCGGGCGTGGGAGCTGGTCGTCGCCGGCGACCGGCTGATCGCCGACCGGCCGTGGTGGGGGCGACTGCTGCGGCTGCTCGTCGCGGAGCGTGCCGTCCTCGACGGCTGGGGCGATCCGGTACCGCTCCTGCGGGCGGACCTGCTCGCACACCAGGCGGCCGGGGAGGCCCGCCTCGCCCGGATCTGTCGCGACGTACTGCGGCGGGCCGGCGCCGAGACCCGACGGGGTCGCGGTGACACACCGGTCCCGCCACCGCTCGTGGCTCGGGGGGTCACCAGTCGAGAGATGGACGTCCTTCGACTGGTGGCGCAGGGACTGACCAATGCCGAGGTGGCCAGCCGCCTGGTCGTCTCCCCACGGACCGTCGACACGCACGTCGCCAGCCTCCTGGCCAAGACCGGAACTTCGCGCCGAGCCCAGCTGCGCGACCTTTCGACCGGCGGGTCCGACGCCACCATCCCGGGCCGGTGAGGGGCCACCGGCCTGAGCTCAGGCCGCTTGGCGCCGCTGGCGTGACGGGCGCGCCCGAGATGCCCCGTCGGGACGGCTGAGGGCGACGTCGACGGCATCCCGCAGCGAGGCGCCAGACTCTCCGGTGAGCGATGGGCGGTGCCAGACCACGTAACCGTCCGGTCGGATGAGCACCGCACCGCTGGCGCCCAGCCCGTAGCGACGGGCAAGGGCTCCCGGGTGGGCGAGCTCGTCGGACAGGTCCCGGCCCAGGGTCAACGTCGTGATCGGCAGACCCTCGGACGCGAGTTCGTCGGCGGCACGTCGCCACGGGGCACCGTGCGGCCCGGTTAGCACCGTGAGGTGGTCGCCGAACAGATCAAGAGTGGACGCCCCACCGCTGGGACGCCGAACCCACAGATGTGGGGCGCGCCCGCCCACGCCGACGCCGCTGCCGAACACCGGTGACGAGTACTGCACTCCGATGTCCCAGGCAAGACCGTCGGCCTCCCCGTTCGGCCCACGCTGCAGGGACCGACGAACGTTCGCCTCGCCGATGGGCCGGCGCTCGAGCTCATAGCTGTCCAGGAGACTCTCGTCCGCCCAGCCGCGAAGAACCCAGGCCAGTTTCCAGCCGAGGTTGTGGGCCCCCTGCATCGCGGTATTCATCCCGGTGCCCCCGACCGGTGTCGTGCGATGCGCGGCGTCCCCGACGAGGAAGACCGGACCCGCACTGAACGTCGTCGCCAGGTGGCCGCCCATGACGAAGGGCATGACCGTAAGGATCTGGGGATCAAGGTCCGGCAATCCGCTGCCCACCCGCAGGACGTCGCCGATCCGCTCGGGAGTCCAGTCGCCGAGGCGCTCTCCGGGTTCCGCCCGCAGCTCTCGGGCGTAGATCCAGCGGTCGTCCGCGCTCGTCGGGACGAACAGGCCCTCCGCGCCTGTCACCTGGACGGCATTGATCGCCGAGGGTCGTCGCGACATCTGCCGAGTCAGGTCCGCCCGGAACGTGACGGCGAGAAACTCCCCCAGGGTGCCGAGGTCAGCCACCTGGATTCCCATGGCGGAGCGGACACCGCTCCAGGGACCGTCGGCGCCGACGACGTAGCGAGGGTGGACGTGGTATCGGCGGCCGCTCTTCCGGTCGGTCAGCTCGGCGTCGACGCCGGTGGGTCCGACGGCGAGGTTCGTCAGCTCGGTCGCGAACCGGATCGTCCCGCCCTGCTCGACGAGGTGGTCGCGGAGGACCGGTTCGAGATGGTCCTGCGGGATGCACGCGGGGACGACCGGGCTGACCGCTCGCGCCTGCTCCTCGGTCGGATACCCGAACGGCACCGTGGTCTGCGCCGGCGAGAGGAGGGTATGCGAGATCGCGAACGTCGGCTGCACCGTCATCCCGCCGGCGGCGGCCCGCTGCTCGAGACCCCAGCCGCGCAGCAGCTCCATGGTTCGGGTGCTGACGCCGGTGGCCTTGGGAAACGGTGAGGTGCCGGGGTGCCGCTCGACCAGCAAGACGTCAACGCCGTTCCGGGCAACGGTGATCGCGGCGGTGAGACCCGCCGGGCCGGCTCCGACCACGAGGACGGCGGGTCGGTGAGGGTGGTGCTCGGTGTTGGTGATGGTGGACATGGTCGGCTCCCTGGCTCGAGTGATGACGTCCTCAGCGTGGGTCGTCAGCCGGGAGTGCCGGATCCGTCGTCGCTACCGAGTTAGCGCCCTCGGCGGTGCACCTACTCCGCAGCCGAGCGGTCCTTTCTCCGTGTGGTGCCGGCTGGTGCGCTGAGGCACAGCACAGTTCCGGGTGACTGCGGTCGAACCTTCGACTGCGGTCACCCGGAACCCGGTATTCGTCGCGCCCTTGCCTCAGTTGTCGAGCGTCACCGTGAGGTCTTCGGTGCCGCCGGGATGGTCGACGATCTCGACGACACCTCTCGCGGTCGCGTAGACCCCGGTACCGCCAGTGACTCCGACCGTCACGGTCAACGGCACCGTCGGCGGACCGGTGGGTCCGTCGCCGATCCCCTGGAGAACCAGCTGACCTTCGGGCAGCTCCACGATGGTCAGCCACTGGGTGGTGAGCACGTTCGGCTTGACGCCCACCACGGTGAGCACGGTGCCGGACCGGCCCACGGTTCTGCCGTTTCGCAGGACCCGGTCCGAGCTGACGATCTGGTCACCGAGCCCCAGAGCGGGTCCCTTCTCACCCACGTCGATCACCGAGAACTGCTCCGTCTGCGACGTCAGGTGCAGGACCTGCTGGTGTCCCCCACGTGTGGACGGGACGGCGGACGCCGGCATGGCACCTGGCAGGACCAGGACACCTCCGGCTGTCGCAATGAGACCCGCGGTGGCGAGCCAGATGATGTGCTTCTTTCGCATGATGCTCCTCTGTTCGACTGTGTCGACCAGAGTCATCGCTCAGGGGCTGGCGCCACATCGGTGACCGACACTGAGTTAGGGCGTCCGCTTCACGCCGCCCCGAAGTCAGGTTGAACTCGCTCCGCGTTGACCCCCGAGTTCGGCGACCGGCGGCCCTGGATGGCGCAGAGAGCCATGAACGGCAGCGCCTGAACTGCTGACCTCGGATCGTGGTCAACGCTCCTCGTCGGGCGGGCGGCTGGAGCCGCCGGTAGCGTGGCCGACATGGGCCACCCCGCAGTACGGGCCATGCTCACCGACGATCAGGCCCCGACCTGTCCCCTTGTCGAGTTCCTCGACGCGTGGAACGAGGACCCGAACCTTGTCTGGCGGGTCCGCACCGGCCACCTCATCCACTTGCTGGAAGCCGCCGTCACGCGCATCGAGGCGTTGGAGGCGCTGCTCAGCGAGATAGAGGGGCCCGACGTACGCACAGCGGCGGCGAACCCGCTCGAATCCGCGGGTAGCCGCGGAGGTTGTTACGGCGCGGTGAGATGTTGAGTAAGGAAGTGGGCAGCGCGATCAAGGGCTTGGTCGGCCCATGGGAAGCTGATCCGGGCCATGTAGTCCGAGAGCATCTGCTGTTGTTGAGAATCGGTCGCCCGCAGCTCCAGCGCGTCACCGAGGACCTGAACGGTCCGCTCGTCGGCCGTCGTGATCACCGAGTACACGTCCGGCGTGCAGCACCCCCAGGCGACTATGCCAACCGAGAGACGAAAGCCACGGAACAAAGACTCCCCAACCAGACTACGCCGAGCGAAGCACGCTGACTCCCGGCCGGACTGCGCCGCACTCACATCGACGGAAACCGGGTCGGAAACCCAAGTGGCCGTTGGCGCGGGCGCAATCCTGATGGCGGGCCAGTCAGACAGTGTGGCGGTTCCGGTAGTCCCGAGGTGATTCACCCTGGACCCGCTTGAAGGCCGTGCTGAGCGCAAACGCGTTCGCGTACCCGACCTTGGAGGCGATCGCAGCGAGAGAGCTGTCGGTGCTGACCAGCAGGTCTGCCGTAAGGGCCAGCCGCCATCGGGTCAGGTAGGTGAGCGGTGGTTCGCGCATCTGCAGGACGAAGCGTCGCGCGAGGGCAGCCCGCGACAATCCGACGTGGGTCGCCAACGACTCGACGGTCCACGGGTGTGCGGGGTGCTCCTCGATTGCGCGAAGCGCGCGTCCGACCAGGGCGTCTCCCGAGGCTCCCGTGGATCTAGCGAGCACCGTTCGCACGCAGCGCACGACCAGCAGGTCAATCAGCCGATCGATGACGGCGGCCTGCCCGGGTTCGTCGCTGACGATCTCCTCCGCGAACAGGCCGATCAGTGCCGGATCGAGGTCCCGGATCACCAGCTCCGCCGGCAGCTTCGACAACAGCAGGGAGCCGACCGAGGTTTCTTGCTGGTAGGTGCCGATCAACATCACCGTCGCGTCGTCGGAGTGTGTGTTGCCCCAGGTCCGGATGCCGAGGTCCATGTCGCCCGCGAGGATCCGACCCTGCGGGTCGACGCAGACCTGGCCGGGCAGGATGCGGATGTCCTCGGGTGTTAGTGCAGTGTCGGCGAATGTGTACGGCGCAGGGCCGCGGATCAGCACCACGTCGCCCACGCCAACTTCGGTCGCCTGCTGATGTGAGGTGAATGTCGCGCGGCCACGTGCCATCAGCACGACCGACAGGGGGGCACGGTCCTCGACCGTGATCGACCAGGCGCCGTCGAAGACGGCCTTGAGCGCGAACGCGCGCTGCGCACGCGGCCCGTCAACAAGAGCGCTCACCACGTCCATGGCGTAGACGCTCGCATATGTTGTTGCGCCTGACAAGCATTCCTATCCTCCACCTCGTGACCCAGTCTTGAACCATGACAACTCTCATCACCGGCGGCACCGGCAAGACCGGTCGCCGCGTAGCCCACCGACTCAGGGCACTCGGCCGGCCCGTCCGCGCCGTCAGCCGCCACAGCGAGCCCCGGTTCGACTGGCTCGACGATTCCACCTGGCAGGGCGCCCTCACGGGCTGCACCTCGGCCTACCTCACGTTTCAGCCGGACATCGGGCTACCGGGCGCCGACACCATCCTCGGTGCCTTCTCCCGGCGCGCCGTCGCCCTCGGATGCACGCGTCTTGTGCTCTTGTCCGGCCGCGGCGAGGACGCTGCACGACAGGCGGAGACTGCGTTCATCGCGGCCGGCGCCGAGTGGACCATCCTGCGTTCGGCGTTCTTCTTCCAGAACTTCACCGAGGCCTTCTGGGCGGAGGAGATCGCCGCCGGCTCCCTGACGATGGTCGAGAGCACCGTCGGCGAGCCATTCGTCGACGCCGACGATCTCGCCGAAGTCGCCGTCGCCACGCTGCTCGACCCGGTGCACATCGGCCGCATTCACGAGCTCACTGGGCCGCGCCTGATCACGTTCCGGGAGATCGCCCACGAGATCGGCTCGGCATCTGGACGCCACGTCGCGTACCGGCAGATGCCTGTGCATGACTACGTCGCCACGCTGGTCTCGGCGGGACTGCCGGAGGAGGACGCCACGGGACTGGCCTACCTCTTCGCCGAGGTGCTCGATGGCCGCAATGCCCGTCTCGAGTCCGGGGTCAGCGATGTCCTCGGCCGCGAAGCTCGGGACTTGAGGGACTTCGCCCGGAACGCGCTCGCGCAGCCGGCGCACCATGGATGACCCCCTCCTGACCGGCGGGCAGGCCCTCAACGGCCTGCTCGCCGGCATTTACGTGGCATTTGTCGTCGCCGTGATGCCGGCACTCCACGGCCTCCCCGACGACACCTTCCTGCGAGTGATGAACCGCATCAACGACGTGATCGTCAACCCGGCGTTCCTGACCCTGTTCCTGGGCGCGCCCGTCCTTGCCGTGATCCTGGCCGCTGTGCGACGCGACCCGCTCACGATCGCCGCGGCAGTGGCCGCCTTGGCCGCGCTGGTCATCACGATCGCGGTCCACGTGCCGCTCAACGACGCCCTCGCCGACGGCGGTACCCGCGACAGGTACGAGACGCCGTGGGTCCTGTGGCACTACTTCCGTACGGGCGCCGCCATCGTCGCGTTCGCCCTCCTGTGCATCCCGACGACGAACTGAACCGCGACCGAGCGCGTCAAGCACATCGACCCAGAAGACGACGCATGATCTGCGCTCGTCCAGGCACCAGGCGAACCACGGAACGTGGCTCGGCGATGCCACCCGGCTACTCGTAGCAGTCCGCGCGACGGGCGGATCGTGGCCGCACTCGCCGGACACGTTTCTAGAAGTAGGAGTCCCGATGCTCGAGCCCAGGCCTGAGCCGGCGGTTCCGACCGCGGTGGACTTCGCAACAGCCTTGGAGCAGCTGACGACTGGTCGCGTCCCCACAAAGGTCGAGGTACTCGCGCTCGCCAAAACGTCGATCGACATGCCCCTGGGCGAGGTCCGACTGCTACTGGCGTCGGACGAGCACTTGCATCGTGTGGGCGGTGAGCGTGATGGGCTTCAGTGCCCGTCGCCGCCGGGTCACGGACGAGGAACGAAGGTGGTCAGCACTCAGGGTGCGGCAGCATAGATCCGCACAGTGGCAAGAGGCTGGGGAGCACCGGCACCGGCGGATGGGTCTCAGGGATCCTTACAGCCCGTTCGTCCTCCGTCCGGACATGGGCTTCCCAAAGCCCGACGCCTCGCTTGTCACGGCCCACGCCACTTCCGCCCGCGGTAGTGTGCACGAGGCCAAAGCGGCACCGTGGGTGTCTCACTGGTGGTCCCGGGTGGGTTTCGGACGGGGGCTGAATGCGGATCGTGGTCGGGATCACGGGTGCCACGGGTGTGCTGTACGGCGTCAGGCTCCTGCGCGCGCTGGGTGACCTCGGTGTGGAGAGCCATCTGGTGATGAGCCGCTGGGCCGAGGCAACCATTCTGAAGGAGACGAGCTTCAGCCTGCGGCAGGTGCGAGACCTGGCCTTCGCCGTGCACGGGCGCGACGACATGGGCGCGGCCATCAGTAGCGGCTCGTTCCGACACGACGGGATGGTCATCGTTCCGTGCAGCATGAAGACGCTGTCGGCGGTGCGTCACGGACACTCCGACACCCTGATCGCCCGAGCCGCCGATGTGTCGTTGAAGGAGCGGCGGCGTTTGGTGCTCGCGGTGCGCGAGACGCCGCTGAGCGAGATCCACCTGGAGAACATGCTGGCGTTGAGCCGGATGGGTGCCATCGTCGCTCCCGCGGTCCCGGCCTTCTACAACGAACCTCAGACCATCGACGATCTGGTCGATCACTCGGTCGGGCGGATCCTTGACCTCTTCGGTCTGGAGCTGCCGGAGCTGCGCCGTTGGGCGGGTATGGGGGTCGCGACGACGGAGGGGACGGCGGCGCGCCTTCCCAGGATCGGCAGACAGGAGCCGTCATGAGCCACGAGGCCGGACCGAGCCAGCACGTCTACACGCCACCACGGCCAGCGCCGGCCGAGATCCCCACCGCGGTGGCCGCCTACCTCGACGGCAACGACCTGTCTTCCAAGAGCCAGGCGCTGCGCCTGTCGACGGTGACCGCTGACGGCTGGCCGCACGCGTCCCTGCTGAGCGCCGGCGACATGCTGGCCGTCTCGGCGGACCGGATCCGCTTCGTCGTCTTCCCCGAGTCAGTCATGACGCAGAACCTGGCCCGCGACGGGCGGATGACGATGACGCTGGCTCTGGACGGCGGGATGACCGAGCTGTTCATGCACGCGCGACGGCTGGACGCCGACGCACCGGAGGTGCCGCTGGCGTTCTTCGAGGCGGTGGTCGAACGCGCCCGGCACCATCAGGCCCCGTATGCCGACGTCAGCAGCGGCATCACCTTCCAGGTCCACGAGATGTTCGCCGTGCTGCCCCGCTGGGAACGTCAGATCGCCGCCATGAGGGCGGCCTGAGCCGAACTCGACCAGGACAGGAGCATTTCGTTGCCCGCCTTTACCGACCTACGCGAGTTCCTCACCCTTCTGGAGGAGCAGCACCAGCTGCTCCGCGTCACGGAGCAGGTCGCGTTGGAACCCGACCTCGGCGCGGCCGGATCTGCGCTGACTCGGGTTGGCGAGAACAGCCCCGCCGTCCGCTTCGACGACATCGCCGGGTACGAGCACTCTTCGGTCGTCATGAACGTCCACGGGTCGTGGGCCAACCACGCGTTGGCCCTGGGACTGCCCAAGGAAGCCACTCCGAAGGAGCAGTTCGAAGCCTTCGTCAAGGGGTACCTGAAGTACCCCGGCGAGCTCCAGCGCGTGGACACGGCCCCCTGGCAGGAGGTCGTGGTCGACAAGGACATCAACCTGTTCGATCTGATGCCGCTATGCCGGCTGAACCGGGGCGACGGCGGCTTCTTCCTCGACAAGCCGTGCGTCATCAGTCGAGACCCCGACGATTGGGACAACGACGACCTCGAGAACGTCGGCGTCTATCGGCTACAGGTCAAGGACCGCAACCGGCTCGGTCTGCAGAGCGTTCCCCAGCACGACATCGCGATCCAGCTCGCCCACGCCGAGGCCCGCGGGCAGGACCTGCCGATCGCCATCGCCCTGGGCAACGAGCCGCTCATCACGCTGATGGGCGCTACCCCGATGTTGTACGACCAGCTCGAGTACAAGATGGCCGGCGCCATGCAGGGCGAGCCCTACCGCGTCACCCAGACGGATAGGGGGCTGGACGTGCCATGGGGTTCCGAGTACGTGCTCGAAGGGCGGATTCTCGCGCGGCAGCGCGAAGTCGAGGGGCCCTTCGGTGAGTTCCCCGGGTACTACTCGGGTTGCCACCTCTACCCGGTGATCGAGATCGACCGCGTACTGCACCGGAAGGACCCGATCTACGACACGGTCTACGTCGGCCGGCCGTGGACCGAGCTGGACTACCTGCAGGCGATGACCACCAGCGCGCCGATCTACGCGCAGCTCAAGAACGACTTCCCCGAGGTGCAAGCGGTCAACGCCCTCTACACCCACGGCCTGGTCGTCGTGGTGTCGACCAAGACCCGCTACGGCGGTTTCGCCAAGGCCATAGGTATGCGGCTCCTCACCACGACGCACGGTCTCGGGTACGCCAGCATCGTCATCGTCGTCGACGAGGACGTCGACCCCTTCGACCTCAACCAGGTCATGTGGGCCATGTCGGTCAAGGTCAACCCGGACGGCGACATCACGATCGTGCCGAACCTGTCGGTCAACCTGCTCAGTCCCGCCGGGCAACCGCCGGGCATCAGCCACAAGATGATCATCGACGCCACGACGCCCAAGCCTCCGGACGTCCGCGGAGACTACGGCGAGGAACTCGACACCCCTCTCACGACCGACGTCTGGCACACCAAACTGACGGCCATGATCAAGGAGATGCGCGGATGACCGACGCGTCGACCACAACGCCCGACCTCTGCCCGCGATGCCGGTCCACCACAGTCCAGTTGCGCAGCACCTCACCCGTAGCAGGGGTCTGGACGGTCTACGCCTGCTCAACGTGTCTGTACCACTGGCGCTCCACCGAACCCGACGAGAACACCAACCCCGACGCATACCCCGCCGCCTTCAGGCTCGACCCGACACGCATCCCTGACCTGGCCGTAGTGCCCATCGTGCCGCCGCTCGACACCACACCGCCAGCAGGAGCCTCGGACAGTCCCACAACCTCGACCTAAGCGTCACAAACCCACCGCGCACCATCGTGGCCGACGCGGTCACCCTGCGTGAGGGCAATCAGGGGGTTGTGACAGTGAAACCAGGGAAGTTGCGGCCGGGTTGTCGGCGAAGTCCGGCCGCAATCGTTGGAGCGTCCGCACCGCGACCCCGTCTCGGCCCTCGGCGGCTTCTTCTATGGCTGAGGATGGCTCCGATGCACCTCGACCAGTACGAGGCCGAGGCT
>Ga0164306_10001632_pt1 | contig 10033 bp, 5 predicted proteins | sample Whisoiple_242_MG_FD_110213 | JGI IMG/M metagenome (GOLD analysis project Ga0164306, IMG submission 110213) | Soil microbial communities amended with fresh organic matter from upstate New York, USA - Whitman soil sample_242_MG | ecosystem: Environmental > Terrestrial > Soil > Unclassified >... | reverse complement strand
GCATCGCGGCTGTCAGGGCGCGTGGCTACATCACCGCCGGCCCCTGCCGCTCCGCGCGGGCGACCGTGGCATCCGGCGCAGCTATCTGAAAGACCAGCGCCGATACCGCCCGTGACGTTGATGTTTCCAGTGCCGTCACTGTTGTTGGGCCCCTGGCCCTGCGCGCGCGTGAACTTGCGCTGGAAGATTTGCCGTCCGCGCCGGATAGAACGGAACGGGTCACGGTTGATGACGAACAGCGAGGAATTCGGCGTCATCACGTCGCCGCGGCCGGGACCGATTTCATTCGCCAGCGACTTATTGATTCCCGCCTTGGCCGTGTTCGGGGCAAGTGTGTTATCCACCAACTGGGCTTGGACCACTGAAGCCTGGATCATGCACACAGCCAGGCCGAAGACAACTGCCAGATTCTTGATTTTCATTTGAGCCTGCCTTTGAGGTCGTAATGCCGTGCATTTTCTTTCACTGCATACGGTGTAGTGCTGGGCCTTATTTTTCGTTACAGGATTTTCAGTACAAGGGCACGTACCGACGGTTGGGTGGGAATCTTGGGCGCTGACGGAGGAAATGTCAACGCCAATATTTGGCACTCTACCTGAACGCGAAAGGCTCCGCGCTTGATGCTCCTGTAATCGCGCGCGCTTAGCGGATATCGGGGGTAACGAGGTGGGAGAAACCCCGCAAAACCTTAACCCGGTCTAAGAGCCATGGCACACGGATCGCGCCACCTCAATCGCTCGTTCCACCTGCGCAGCCAGCACCACTCCGTCAGAACGAGAACATCACCTGCAGATCGATGCGGCGGTTTGCCGATTGCGTATTGAACACGCCTCCGGCCAGCGCGGTTGACTGGCCAAAAAGTCCGGAGCTCAGGTTCCCGACCGGCGGACCAGGATTGACTCTGTTGAAGACGTTGCGCGCGTTGGCGCTGAAGGTAAGGCTATAGCGCTGGTTCGATCTTTCCGGGCCGCCCATGCCGGGACCGCCACGCGGGCCGCCCATCACCGGGCCACCAGGCCCTCTAACTTCGCCGCCCGGACGCGGGCCACCGGAACCACGTTGGCCACCCTGCTGTCCCTGTTGCGACGGCGAATTGGCGGCTTCCAGCTTAGGGCCAATGCCGATCGTTTTGCCCAGGCGCAGGTTTAGCGTGAACTGTGAAGGACTGCCGCCGAAGTTGGCCGGAATGATCGTCTGTCCTGGAATCGGCGATGTATCAAATGCGCCAAAGCTGGTCTGCACAACGCTGGGACGCGATAGGTCCGTGGCAAAGGCAGGACGGTCATTGAAGATGGAGTCGCCATTCAGGTCAGTTCCGGTGGTGATATTGAACGGAGCGCCCGAGTTGAACACCATGAATGGGCTTACGCGGAAGCCGTGCGGCAATGCCCAGGTCCCACCGAGAAAGAGACGATGGTGGACATCAAACGCCGCGCGGCCGTAGTCGGCGGCAATGCCTTTGGTGGGATCGGAGGCGAAACTATTGGCGCCGCCCGTATCACTGTTGGCGTGGCTGAACATATAAAAGCTGAAGATGGTCAGCTTGGTCCCGGCGCGCACGTTGAAGTTAACGATGAATTGGTTCTGGTTGAAGACCCCGCCAGACTCAAACTGGTACTGCGGCGCCGGAGGCAGGCTCACCACGCTGGAGAACAACTGATGCACGCCATGAGAGTGGAGATACGTGCCGGTGAGCGTGGCCGATTTGGTGAGCTGGCGCTCCACCGAGCCGGCGAACTGAACGGTATAAGGCGTCTGCAATCCGGGATCGATTGTGTATGTGGTGGTCCGTGCTGCCGGCAGCGACGACAACGCCGGTATGTTGGGGTATGACGCAAACAGCGAGGTCAGCAGCGCCTGCCGGGCAACGTTCGCAGGGCTGGCGTCATTCTGGTTCACCGTAATCGTGATCTGCTGCTGATTGACGCCGTTCAGCCGCTCCGCCTGCATGATCAGGTTCTGGGCAAAGCGATCATAGAACATGCCGAAGCCGGTACGGATGACGGTCTTGGGCTGGGTGTTTTTCTTGCCTAGTCCCCAGGCAAATCCCACGCGCGGCGCCCAGTTGCCCTGATATCGAATGCCATTCTGGGTTTCATAGCGCAGGCCGTAGCTGGCTGTCATGTTGGGGCGCAGCTTCCAGTCATCTTCGGCGTACAGCCCGCCATCGACAAGAGTGTCTTCGATCAGCGGGTTGCCGGTCAGCACCGTTAGCTGCGTGGGCGTGCCGTTGTTGAAGTTGGTCAACGGCGTGACTGTCTGGTTTGTCACGGGGTCTTTGGTAGCGCCAAATGTAAAGGTGCCGTTGAAACCCTGCGTGGAGGTGCTGGAGTTGGCGGTAGCGCGCAGCCTGCCTCCCAGGCGGAAGAAGTGGTTGCCCTTGTTGATGGACGTATAGTTTTGCAGCTCATAGTGGTTCGTGATGACGGAGCTGATGCCGAGCGCGTTGCCGCCATCGATGAATTGCCCCAGCACGTTGATTTCGGGCGTGAGAAAAAGCGAATTCTGGTCGGTATTGCCGCGCTCCCACTCAAAACGCGTTTCATTGATTGCATGCGGACTCAGTATCTGCGTGTCGCTGATCTGGATTTCGTTTTCGTTGCCAGTCTGGTTATAGCCCTGCGCGGGCAGTGACAGTTGGGCGATTCCGTTATTCTCTTCATGGTTATGCGTGAACTGGTAACGGACCATCAGCGTGTTGGAAGCTGAAACCTGGTAGTCAAACCGCGTGCTCAGGTTGGTGCGCGTGCGCGGATTGAGCACGCCGACCACCGGCACGTTGGCCGCGGAAAAGGCGGCGGGATTCACCACCGCAGCCTCATTGATGTTGCGGCGCTCCGCGTTGATCTGGTACGACGCCTTCTTGCCCAGCGGTCCGCCCACGTTGCCGCTGAGCATTTGCGTGCTGAAGTCAGGTTCAGTGGCGGCAAAGGGATTCAGCGCGTCCATGAACGAATGATTGTCGTTGAAAAAGAACTGGCCGTGCAGCTTGTCCGTGCCGGGCTTGGTGAGGATCTCAATCCGGCCAAAGCCCATGCGGTCATATTGCGCGGAAAATGGATTCTGGTTGATGCGAATTTCGCGGATGGAAGACTTGGGCGGAAGCTGGCCGCCGGTGAATCCGTCGATATAAATCTGGCCGCCGTTAGGACCGGCGGAAGGACCGGCCAGCGCCTGGAGTTCAGACTGCAACTCATCCGGATCGTCAGAGAGAGCATCCAGGTCTTTGCCGCTGATCACCACGCTGCTGGCGTTATTGTCAGAGCTGGTGCTCACCTTGGCGGCGTCACTCTGCACGTCGATGCTTTCTTCCTTGACCAGGATTACCATCGGGATATCGACTTGTTTCATCTGGCCGGCGGCGATTTCGACTTCCTTGGCGGCGGGCGCAAAACCCTTGGCGGTAACGCTGACCGTGTACTTGCCCGGCGCCAGATTCTTTACGTCGTAGGCGCCGGCGCCATCTGAAGTGGCGGAAACAACCAGACCGCTGGAATTCTTGACCGTAACGGCGGCGCCGGGAATCACCGCTCCCGTCTGGTCAACAATTTGTCCGCGAAGGTGGCCGGTTGGGGCCTGGGCAAACAGCGCACCGGAACACGCAATCAGAATGAAAACTACAAGAGCGGAGATCCGCGCGCGGTCCCCCAACGGCCAGAATTTCATCAATCACTCCTCAAAAAACGTTTACTGCCGGCGACGATGCGGCCGGGTTACTGCGGACCGGCATCGCCACCGGGCGCGCCGAGGTTCCATCCGGAAAATAACGCAGCCGCGCTCATGCCGTTGGGCGATGCGGTGAGAATCGGCTCCACCCCACCCAGCAAAGTAATGGCGGTGACTTCATTGCCGGTAGTTCCCTGCGTGGCCACAACCATGACTGCGTCTTCTTTCTGCAAGTCAGCCAGAGTAACGGCGGGAATCCGGCTCAGCATCTGCTGGAAGTCAGGCGCGCCGCCGGGCCGTGGACCTGGCGCGTTTCCGGCGGGCGCTCCGCTTGCCGGGGTCTGGCCTCCGGCGGGAGCTCCACCCTGGGCAGCTTGCGCGCCGCCCTTCAGGAAAAATGCCAGCCGCTGCGCCATCTGCGGAGAAAGCTTGCGCAACTGCGAATCAGAATTGAATTTTATGACGACAGACTTCTTCGCCAGCACGTCCTTGACCGTGATGGTGTTGTTGGCGGCATCGATGGAGCTGACAGTGCCGGCGATGTTGCGGAACGTTCCGGAGATCACTTCTTCCGCCGTCAGTTCCTTGCCGTCAGCGCTGCGGGCGCCGCGGGCGCGCAACTGGTCGCCGGTCTTGATCTGGTCGATGGTCCCTTTTTGCGCATCAGAAAACTTCACGGAATTGGCCGCATAGCGCAGGAAGCTGGTGTCTTTGGTTGTCTTCACCACAACGCTGAGCGTGGGCGTCACGGACACGGTAAAGCTGCCCGCCGCGGGGTCGATCGCGCTCACGATTCCACCCGCTCCGCGCTTCTGCCAGTCTTCGCGGTCGTGCTGCTGTTTCTGGGCGACATCGGCCTGCTTCATCACCACGATGGTCGAGGCCGCGATGGCCCCGTTGTCTCCGGCGCGGCCGCGCACCAGCATGCGGTCGCCCACTTGAAGATCAGCCAGGGTGATGGTGGCGGCGCTCTTCAGATCGGTTTGTCCGGGGGCCAGCCGCAGGAGCCGCGCGCCGTCTGCGACCGTGATGGTGATTTCCGGGCCGGCATCGGACTTGAGCACCAGAGTGCTGCCGCTGATCGATTTCACCACGCCAACGTTTTTGGCCGCCGTGCCGGCGTTGCTCTGCGGCGCTCCAGTACTCTCCTGTGCCGGCAAAGGAGTGGCCAACGCGAGAGCGGCGCCCAGCGCGCAGATCGCGAGTGATAGTGTGCAACGCATCGCAAAGGTCCTGTTACTCGTTACCAATCAGAACTCTCCCAGTTACTGAGTTTCGCAAAATTATTTAGCTTCGATGGAGATTGTCGTGACCAGACCCGCGTCTGCCCCAAAGTGCCCGTTATCTGCCGTCCCGTGGCAGACCATCTATTATGAGAGATAAGTGTGAATAATCATCTCAAAAAGACATGCTTTTTGTGTAAAAAGTAAGCAAAAAGTTTTGTTAAGTTGAGCCGTTTTTGCGGGCGTGAGCGAAGCGTGAGCCCGCAGGCGAAATCCCGAGCGCAGCCGAGGGATCTGTTGTTGAGCCGCTATGCGGGAATCGTTTCTTAAGAGAACTCCCTGAAGCTGCATGTCAGGGGGACAGATCCACGGGATCCTTCGACTTGCGCTCATCCCTTGCCGGGACTCGCGCGGCGCTCAGGATGACAGGGGTAAGGATATTTTGGCGAACTGAGACACTACCAACCTTATGCAGCATTGAGCCCCGCATCGTTATCCATCGCTCGTTACTGATTGCTCCACGACTCCCACGCAACAACTGTCCTTGCGTACATGTACTCCGAAGTTGTTCTGCATGCAACGGCAGCGTGTCTTACCAGAGTTAAGGATATTGCGGCAGGTACCATCCGATAGCTGCTGGACATCCTGGAACAAGCTTTTGCAATAAAAATCAAGGTACGTGCGGCTGAATCATTCCATCCGGGCCAAATGATCCCTCCGTCCCCCTTAAAAACTAACCGGGAGATATTCATGAAGACTCGTGTTGTTACATTTCTGTTTGCCTTAACGCTGATTCTTGCCGCAGTTTGTCCCGCATTTGCCGCCGTCGCAGTGCCAAACCCTCTATCGCCCGCATCCGGGTCCAATTTGACTACGCCCCTCACCATCTCCTGGTCGTCCGTAACCGACCCCAGCGGAATTCTCGGCTACAACTGGCAGGTGAGCACATCGTCCACTTTCCCCACAGTGGCGCTGCAGAATTCCACCAACGTCGGCATCACGCAGGACACCGTCAGCGGGCTGCCCAACGGCACATATTTCTGGCGGGTGCAGGCCGTGAGCGGCGCGTTTGTAAAAGGCCCGTGGTCCGCGCCCCGCAGCTTCAACATCACCGGCGCAGGCGCGGGACAACCGGGCGCTCCGGCGCTCTCGCCTACCAAGGCGTATTCCACGTTTCATCCGCTTGAGGTCATCACGTTTAACTGGTCTCCGGTTGCGGGCGCAGCGACCTACGTTTTGCAGTCCTCCAAAGACCCCAGCTTCCCCGTGACGACCACCGCCAGCTTCAACAACATTCCCGACGCCACATATTCCTTCTCCACGCCCGATGAAGGCACGTATTCAGCCCGGGTCTATGCGGTGAGCGCAAACGGCGTGTTCAGCGTGCCCTCGAACGTCATCAGCTACTCGGTGTTCTATAACAACCCGATTGGAGCGCCGCCGGCGCCGCTCTCGCCCGCCAATGGCGCGTCGCTCACGTTGCCTGTGCAGCTGGCCTGGAAAGACGTGGCCAATCCCCAGCCCAGCGGATACGAGTTGCAGATCGCAAAAGATTCGGGCTTCCAGCAGATTGAAGAAGATGCTCCGCAGCTGACCAATCCCAACCGCACCGAACTTTCATTGACGGCGGGCCAGAAATTCTGGCGCGTACGCTCCGCGCAGGGCGACTCTTCTCCCACCACCGCCGCGGTCACAGCGTGGTCGGCAGCGGGATCGTTCACGATAAATCCAGCTCCGGCCGCGCCAGCGTCCTTGACGCTTACCAACGCCACGCTTTATAGCGGCAATACCACCTGGGTGCAGATACAGCTTACCAACGCAGCCCCGGCGGGCGGCGCAGTCATCAACCTAACCAGTTCCAATCCTATTGCGGCGCCAGTGCCGGCATCGGTCAACATGCCGGGCAACACTGCATGGATGCAGTTCCAGATGCAGGCCGGCCAGGTCGCTTCGGCAACGCCCGTCACGTTGACGGCGGCGCTCAACTCAGGACAGGCCAGCATCCAGTTCAACGTGCTGCCGCCATCTCTTAACTCCATTGTGCTCACCCCGTCGACGATCAGCGGCGGCGCGCAGGCCGGCGCAATCGTAATGCTCAACGGCCAGGCGCCGGCAGGCGGAGCGGTTGTGGACTTGACCAGCGATTCGGCTTCGGCCATGCCGCCTGCTCTGGCCACCATTCCGGCCGGCAGCTCGTCCGTCTCAGTCGCAATTCCGACCAACGCTGTGGCGGCGAACACGCTGGCCAATATCAGCGCAGGCTGGAATGGCGCGAGCGTTCAGTCGCAACTGATGCTGACGCCGCAAGGCCAGCCGGCATCGATTGCTTTGAACCCGGCTTCAGTCACGGGATCGGCCGGCACGTTCGCCACCGTCACCATGGCCGCGGCTTCCGCCACTGACCAGACGCTGCAGATCAGCAGCAGCAATGCGGCTGTGTCGTTGACCTCAACCTCAGTCCTGATTCCGGCGGGCAGCACCACCGGCGGATTCTTCATCAACACCGCGACGGTGAGCACGCAAACCCTGGCAACGATCTCCGTCTCAGGCGGCGGAATAACCCGCTCAGCCACCCTGACGCTCAACCCGGTAGTTGCTCCAACCAGCATGTCACTGGCAGTGACCGCGGGCGGCCGCAGCGGTGAGCGTGTGATCTCCAACCCCGCAGGTCTGAGCGTGGCGACCGGCAGCACCGGATCAGCGCAATTCGCGCCCGGAACCGCGGTTACGCTCAGCATCAGCAACGGACGCGATGCCATCTGGAGCGGCGCATGCTCCAGCGGCGGCGCTAAAGCTACCACCTGCAAGCTGACGTTGAATGCAAATTCGTCAGTGACAGCGAACGTACAGTAACCCGCACGAACAAATAAAATGTGACTCTGCCCCCGGCTTTCGGCCGGGGGCTTTTTTATTTGTCGCGTTGGCGGAATCCGGTCGCAAACGCCAGGGACGGGGAGTTGCCCGCAGTGGCAGGCGTCCAGCCTGCGCTCATCGCTCATCTGTTTCGGCAGGCCAGCGCACAGGAAGCATTTTGCCTGCTTCTTCGGGAGTCAGCTTGATGCCGACAAGTTCTGCGGCCCGGACCAGGGCCGGATCGCGCCCGGCGGCGAGATCGGCCGCGGATGGAACAATGCGCTCATCCGGAATCACACCGGTATGTTCCAGGCTCTTGCCATCGCTCATGACAATATTTGCGTCGGTGATGGATACCGCATAGTGAAGCGCTCCGCTGCTGTTCAAGACCTGATGCGGATAGACCTTGCTCTCCATAACCATGCCGGAAGATCGATCTCCCACCACAGTCCCGCGCTTTTCAATCTGCATGATCCGGGCAAATAGTTCGGCCGCCGAGGCCGAGCGGCTATCAATGAGCACAACAATCTTCCCCTGGAATGTCTTGTCTCCCCTGGATTTAGTGACCGAGCCATTCATGGGTTTGCGGCCAATGCGATCACCGATCTTCACCTCATGGTCAAACATGCCGCCGAGAAAGCGCGTGAGAAAAACTACGTAGCCGCCAGGATTACCGCGCAAGTCAAGCACAAGCGCTTCATGTCCGCGAATTTTATCCAGCATCCCGTTCGCAAGGTCAGGGTCAAAGGCAAAATCAGGCAACTGGTAGAAGACAGCTTGTTTCCCGTATTCAACTGTGCGCGGCTGATGGCGATGGATCGCTTTGAGGACTTGCTCCTCCCAATTCCACGGTTCCCATTTCTGGCTACGCAGTTCAGCCATGGTGTCAAGCTGGCGAATAGAGCCATCCGGAGTGCGGACGACGAGTCTAAGGCCGAATTGAGGACGCAGGACGCTATACACATACTCCATCTTCCACACGTCTTCGCGCAGGGCGGAGAAACCGGCAACGGTCACCAACTGGTCGCCGGGCCGCAGGCCTTTCTTCTCGGCATCGGATCCGGGCCGAACGGCGGTAACAAAGCAGTCCGTGTCGCCTTCGGCTTGCATGCGCCACCCATAGTCATGGGTCCACGGCCGTGATGGAGGCAGAAAGTATGTATGGGAGTCATTCAACGCAGTCACTGCTCCGGCAATAGCAGCCATTGCATAGTTCAGATTGGCTGCGTTGCCCAGTTTGGTCTCAGCCACCAGAAAGCGCTGATCAAGGTCCAGTCCGTGATAGGCGGGATCGTAGTAGTTCTTCCGGACATCGTCATGGACAGTGTGCAGTATCCGCAGGAGCCATTCGCGGTCCTGCCTTGTGAGCGGACTTTCCGGGGCCTGGGCAACGGATGCGATGGCATAAATAAAGACAAGAATTCCAGCAATGACTCGATAGTTTGTCATAGGTGAGAGTAGCTGGCCAACATTTTGGAATTGATTGAGCCGGGTTGCAAGAAGAAATTTTGCTGCCTATGAAGCGGCCGGCCGCCGCAGGAGGTAAGCGCGACGGAAAAGACCGTGCTGGACGTTGAAGATCCCTGCGCTTGTTCACCACGAATCAAGGGGTGGTGGGCCGGCGCTATTATTCTAAAAATTTATTTATCTTCATATAATTGTCTAGACAATTATTGCTTAAGCAACTAAACTTACCCAGCCATGGAGAAAGACCAACCACGGTATGACGCACCTTTTATTGCCAGGTTGCTGCTGCCGAAAGCCGTAGCCCGTATCTATGAAGTCCAGGACCGCGCACTTGAGCAAATTGGCTTGACCGCACGGCAGGCGCTGATTCTGCTTAGCTGCGATCTGGAGGAAGCCAACACCGCCGCGGAGCTGGCCGCGCTGTACGGACTGGAGGCCTCTTCCATCACCCGCCTGGTGGACCGGCTGGAAAAGAAACGCCTGATCGAGCGTACGCGCAGCCGCTCTGACCGGCGCAAAGCGATTCTGGTTCTGACGCCGAAAGGCAAATCTGCCCTCCAGCGCGCGGTAAGGATTGCCGGTCCTATCGCAATAGCCACGTGGAAGGGCGTCACCGGCCAGCAGAGAAAGACCCTGGCGGCGATCGTCGGCAAAGTCCTGAACAACCTGAAACAAATGGGCCCTCTGCCCATTCACGCGCAAAGAACGCGCGCGAATGGGGGCCCTCTGCCCATTCACGCGCAAAGAACGCGCGCGAATGGGGGCCCTCTGCCCATTCACGCGCAAAGAACGCGCGCGAATGGGGGCCCTGAAGAAAAATAATT
>Ga0164306_10001630_pt1 | contig 10036 bp, 14 predicted proteins | sample Whisoiple_242_MG_FD_110213 | JGI IMG/M metagenome (GOLD analysis project Ga0164306, IMG submission 110213) | Soil microbial communities amended with fresh organic matter from upstate New York, USA - Whitman soil sample_242_MG | ecosystem: Environmental > Terrestrial > Soil > Unclassified >... | reverse complement strand
CGGCTGGCTCGGGCGCCGCGTGGGCGGTCGTGCGGCCGGTGCGCCCGGTGGCGGGCGGGTCGCCCCGGCGCTGACGTCGACGCCGCGCCCGGATCACCCGCACCGCACGGCGCGCTCGCAGGCTGGGACGCTCCGGGGCGGCACGCCGCGCAGGTGCGACAGTGCGGTCACCCGGACGAGAGAGGCGGCACCATGCCCAAGACGGTGGTCCACGTGTTCCACGACGACGACGACTCCGTGGTCACCGGCACCCGGGTGGCGCAACGGATGCTCGAGGTCGCGGCCGACCGGGGTGTCGAGGTCGAGGTGTTCTGCTTCGGTCCCGCGCAGCGCCGGATCGGCCGGGGTGCCGACGAGGCCGGCGCGACGTTCGACCGCCAGCTGGACGAGCTGATCGCCGCGGGGGTCGTCGTCGGGGCGTGCGTGAACTCGGCGCGGGCGGACGGCACCGAGGCCGACCTGGCCGCCCGCGGGTTCCGGCTGCGGGTGGCCCGCGACGAGCTGCTGCGCTTCGCGTTGGAGGGCGCGACCGTGGTGACGTTCTGAGGCGCCGTCCCTTCCCGGGCCGTCCTGGCGGAGCGCCGATAATGCACGTTATGTCATCTGAGGGCCGATCGGCTCCGACCGCACACCCCCAGTGGGAACCCGGGTCTACTCCAGCGTGACCGCGTACGGACCACCGACCGCGATCCTCGGGGCGGGCGATGTCCCTGGCCCGTCACCGGCCAGGATGACGCTGTAGACGTACATGCTGTACGAGCCGGCTGGAACGGTCTCGTACCTGCCATTGTCCGGGCATGACGCGAACCACTGGTAGACCTCGGCCGAGAACGACTCTCCCGGGCCGACGTCGAAGGTCGCGCCGGAGTCGTAGTCCTGCCGCGTCGGGTCGTACACCTGGCTGACGACGGTCCCGTCGTCGTCGACGAGCACCGCGTGCAGCGACTGCGGCACGGTGCCGACGAGCCTGCCTTCCGGGGTCGCCGCGGTCACCGTCGCGCGAACGCTCACGCCCCCACGGAGATCGTCGAGACCGGCGCTCGACTCGAGGGCGACGTCGAAGTCCGCGGCGGCGCGCCCGGCGATCAGGTCGTCGGGCGCGGCACGTCCGCACGTCGGTACCAGGCTGGGCCACTGGCCGGCCTGCTGACCGGCTCCGAGCTCGAAGCTGACGGGAGCGAGCTGGATGACGTCGCTGCGGCCCGTGCTCCGATCTGTGGCGACGGCGTAGGCGCGGTACGTGCCGTCGAGAGGTGCGCCCGTGCGGCAGTCCGCCGCGTCGTAGAGCCCCTCGAGCGCGGTCACCCCGCTGCCGTCGGTCGCCTCGAGCTCCAGCTGCTGCGCGGGATCGCTCCGGAACGCGACGGTCCCGCGGGGATCCACCAGGACAGTCGTCACCGCGGAGCGGTCGGGTGAGTCGAGCGGACCGGACGGGCCGTCGGGCTCGACGAACACGTCGACGTACAGCGAGTCCCCGGCCGACGTCCCCTGGAACGACCCGTCGCGCTCGTCGACAACCCCCACCGCGACCGCGCCGTGCACGGTGACGTCCGCGTCGTGCGCCTCGCGCAGCACGAACTCCGCTCCGCACGTCGGGACGCGTGGAGCGGGTGTGCTGGGCGTGGCCGGTCGGCGATCCTCGAGGAGACCGCTCGTGAGCAGTCCGACCCCCGTGCCCACCGCCCCGATCACGGCCACTCCCCCGACGCACTGGAGGGCGACACGGCGTGCGCGGCGCCGGTGTATGCGGGTCTGGATGCGCCCCACGTCCACGGGGTGCGTGAGTCGCTCTGCCTCGGTGGTGACGTCGCGCAGCGCCCTGCCGAAGTCCATGTTCATCGCCCGTCTCCCTCGTTCACCAGGACGGTCCGCGCCGCCGCCGGGGTGGCGAGCGGCCCCAGCAGCGTCTCGAGACGCCCGACCGCGATGCTCAGGTAGCGCTTGACGGTGCCGTCGGCGAGGCCCATCCGATCGGCGATCTCGCCCACGGTGAGGTCGTCGTAGTACCGCAGCACCACGCACGCCCGCTGCTGCGGAGGCAGACGGCCGAGCGCGGTCCGCACGTCCGCACGAGCCTCCACCTCGTCGGCGCGGCTCTCCTGGCGCTCGTCGCGGACCAGCAGGTGACGGACCCGCTCCCACTGCCGGCGCCGACGGTACGAGTAGATCCAGGTGGTGAGGATCGCGGTGCGCACGTAACCCTCGGCCGAGGCGAGTTCGACGTGCCGACCGCGGACGAACGTCTTGACCAGCGCATCCTGGACCAGGTCCTCGGCGTCGCGGAGGTTTCCGGTGAGCAGGGAGGCGTAGGCGTGCAGCGCCGGTCCACGGTCACGTGCCAGGGCCATCAGCACGTCGTCGCTGCGTCGACGGCGGTCGTCCATCGCGGCCCCCTTGCCTGTGGTGCGCATCTTCTACCACCGAGGACGGGGAGCATGCGCGAAACGTTGCACGGGGCGAGCGACCGTCGGTCGTGCACGGTCGACGAGGATCCCGCGCCCGGCCTGCGGCTTCGCCGAACCGCGGGTGTGCGACGCTGGCCGCATGAGTGACATCGCCCTGCGCCCGGTCGGCTACGTCACCAGCACGCGCAGCGAGGTCGAGGACGACGACTGGGACAGCGAGCGGGCCGCGATCGAGCTGGACCCCGCGGCGTTCGACGAGAGCGCCCTGCTGGAGCTCACGACCTTCAGCCACGTCGAGGTGATCTTCGCGTTCGACCGGGTCGCGCCCGATGCCGTCGAGTACGGGGCGAGACGTCCCCGTGGCAACCCCGACTGGCCCGCCGTCGGGATCTTCGCCCAGCGCGGCAAGAACAGGCCCAACCGGCTCGGGCTCACGACGTGCCGGCTCCTGGGCGTGCACGGGTTGCGGATCGACCTCGAGGGGCTGGACGCCGTCGACGGGACGCCCGTCCTGGACATCAAGCCGTACCTGGCGGAGTTCGCCCCGCGCGGGGTCGTGCGGCAGCCGGCCTGGGCGTCCGAGCTGATGCGCGGGTACTGGGAGGCCTGACGCGTCAGCCGCTCTCCCGTCCCGTCGGCCGACCGACCGGCGTCGCGGTCGCGGCGTCGGCAGCGACCTCGTAGACGATCTCCAGGCCGTCCTCGTCGTCCCACTGCTCCCCCACGGCGGTGAACCCGTACTGCAGGGCCAGGTCACGGGACGCGGTGTTCCCGGGAGCGATGGTGACCCGTACCGTCCGCACCGTCGGCTCGTCCCAGGCTCGCCGGAGCAGCGACTCGAGTGCCGCACGCGCGTAGCCACGGCGACGGTGCGCGGGATCGACCGCGTACCCGATCTCCACCATGCCGTCGGCATCCGGTGGTCCGTGGAAGCCGGCGCGGCCGGCGGGCAGGGACTGGTCCTCGTCCCAGATGACGCCGGTGATCCAGCCCGTGCTACCGGGGTCCCGACGAGCCTGCTCGCTGCGCCTCGCCCACGTGCTGCGCCAGTCCGGTCCGGCGAAGTACGCGGTCAACCGGACCGGGCTGCGGGAGTCGGCACGGGCGAGGTCGCCGGCGGCCAGCGCGTCGAACACCGCGCCGGTCAGGTGGACGATGCGGACCCGGGGCCCGGGTCGGCCGCGCGTGGTCCCGGGAGCGGTGTCCTCGGTCGGCACAGGAACGATCCCCAGACGTCGGCGGCAGGACCTGCGGGTACGGGATGCACGATACCGCTCGGCGCCCTGACCTGCGCTTCTGCGCGTCAGACAACGCCAGTGTCGTCGCAACTCCGGCGCGGTCCGAACCAGCACCTGAGAGAGGTGCTCCCGCGCGCGGGACGTCGAGCAGGGCCGGTGCTCCCCCACCACGAAGGACCACGCCGTCCAGCCGTCGACGACCGACTCGCCGGCCGTGATCGCACCGGAGCGGTCCAGCGGACGTCGCCGGGTCGCCGAGAGCCCGCTCTGCCCACTCGACCGCGTCGCGGTCACCGTCGCGCGGCTTGAGCACGAGGTCCCCGCAGCGCCACGCCGTCCCGCGCTCGCCCTCCCGCAGGACCGGCTCGCCGGTGCAGCCGAACGCGGCGCGGGCGCGACCGCCGGGTGACCGCACGCTCATCCCGGCAGGTGACGGACTCCTCGCGTCGGACGGACGCGACACGCGGTGCCGGCCCCGGCGCGGCCGCGCCAGGCACGATGGGGGCATGATGACCGGCGACGTCCACCTGACGATGACCGAGCGCCGAGCGGTCGTCCGGTTCGCCGTCGACTGCGCGCAGGGCGTGCTCCCCGAATTCGAGGCCGTGGCGCCCGAGGACGCGCGGCCGCGCGAGGCGATCGCCGCGGCCCTGGCGTTCGCCGACGGCGCGGACCGGTCGAACCTCCAGCGGACGGCTGCCTTCGCCGCGCACCGTGCGGCCCGCGACGTGGCCACGGAGCCCGCGCAGCTCGCCGCCCTGGCCTGCGGCGACGCATCGGCGGCGGCCTACCTGCACCCGATCGCGCGGGCGACACAGGTCGGGCACATCCTGCGGGCGGCCGCCTGCGCCGCGCGGGTGGCCGAGGTGCGGACGAGCGCCGCGGGCGACGAGGTCGTCCGTGCGCTCGCCGAGCGCGCCGCTCCCCCGGTGCCAGAGGTCCTCGCGCGGTACCCGGCGGCGCCCCGAGGGCGCACCCGGCTCTCCGAGCTCGTGTGCGCGCTCGACGCGGCGATCCGCGACGGGCGGTAGCAACGCCGGGGCGGTCCTCCCCGACGTCCCGCCGGTCGTGTCCCGGCGCCGTGCGCGGCGCGGGGCGCTTCACCACACGACGCCGAGCACGTCCTCGCCGCGCTCCGCGACCTCGTGACCGGCCTCGACGACCTCCCGGGAGAACGCCGGGTCGGTCACCGCACGCGCGGCCGCCCGGTCGAGCGAGGCGACCCGGTGCGCCAGCTCGGCGTCGCCGGACAGTGCCGGGTGCGCGGCCAGCCGACGGGCCGCCGCGGCGAGACCGTCCGCCAGGTCGCGGAGCAGGAGCCCGGAGCGGGGGGCGTCGTCGCCGACGGACGCGTCCCAGCTCACGAACACCGCGAGCCGCCGGCAGTACTCCTGGAGCAGGGCTCGCGGAGCGTCGCGGTCGACGGGGAGGTGCGGCACAGCGACATGGTGGCACCGGCCGCGCCCGTGCCGCGGGGCCGTTCGGCCCACCGGCACGGGTGGTCGGGGGCTCATACCCGGACCTCGACCCCGGCGAGCGCCTCGAGCCGCTCCCACACCCGGCGCGCGACGCCCGCGCCGGGCTCGGCGGTCCGCGCGGGGACGGGGAGGCGCACGGGCTCACCCCGCATCCCCTCCCGCGGCGCGAGGTAGTCGCCCCCGCGCACCCCGGGGTCGGTCACGGCGCGCACGCCCGGCCACGCCGCGGCGTCCTTCCCCTGTGCCCACGGCGTGTACGGGTTGCGCCGGTAGGGCGTCGTCGCGTCGCGGATCCCCGGTCGGTGCGGCGTCCGGGCATCCACCCCGACGCCCGGGTGCGTGACGACCGACGCCACCGGTCGCCCGGCCGCGCGCAGGCGCCGGTCGAGCTCGTACGCGAACACCTCCGTGACGGCCTTCGCCCGGGCGTACGCGACGATCCCGAGCCGCGGCACCCGGGTCACGTCGTCGACGACGGGCCGGAACCGCGTGACGAACCCCGTCGAGGTGTGCACCACGCGGCCCTCGCCCCCGTCTCCCCCGGCGGTGGCGGCGAGGGCGGGCAGGATCCCCGCGAGCAGGCGGACGTGCCCGAGGACGTGGGTGCCGAGCAGGAGCGGGTGCCCGTCGGCCGTGCGGTCCCGGCTGCTCATCGCCATCGCGCCCCCGTTGAGGAAGACCGCGTCGACGCGGGGCAGCGCCGCGAGCTGGGCCGCCGCGTCGTCCACCGCGCGCAGCGAGCCGAGCTCCAGGGCGACGGTCCGGACGTGCGCGTCCGGGGTCCGGGCGAGGATCGACTCCCGGGCGGCCGCGAGCCGGGCCGCGGAGCGCGAGGCGAGCACGACGTCGGCGCCCGCCGCCGCGAGCTGCTCGGCGGCGAAGTACCCGATCCCGGCGGTGGCGCCGGTCACCACGACGGTGCGGCCCTCCTGGCGGGGTGGGTGCGCGGGATCCCAGGTGGTGTGGTCAGGTCGGGCGTCCGTGGTGGTCGTGTGCGGGGACATGGCGGCCTCGTCTCGAGATGGATAGATGATCCGTTAGCCGCACCGTACCGGATGGTCCATCCGATTCGGGTAGCATCGTCGCCATGCCGCCGCTCCGCTCCGACGCCGTGCGCAGTCGGGAGCGCATCCTCGCCGCCGCCGCCGGCCGGGACCGCGGCTCGCTCCGGCTCAACGAGGTGGCGCGTGCGGCGGGGGTCGGGGTCGGGACGGTGTACCGGCACTTCCCGACCGTCGAGGCGCTGGTCGAGGAGCTCACGGCAGGCTCCGTCCGCCGCGCGCTCGGCGCCGCCCGGGCGGCCGCGGACGACGAGGACCCCGGCCGCGCTTTCCAGGGGTTCCTGTCGGCCGTGCTCGACCTGCTGCTCGCCGACGACGGCCTCCAGCAGGTGCTGCTCGCCGCGGACGGCGCGTCGCCCGAGGTGCAGGAGGCCAAGGCCGAGCTGACCCGGACCGCCGCCACGCTGCTCGACCGCGCGCAGCGCGCCGGGGCCGTGCGGCCGGACCTGACGCTCGAGCAGCTGATGCACCTGGTGTGCGGGTTCGAGCACGCCGTCCGGCTCGGCGGCCCGGGCGACCACGGGACCGTCGCCGCCGTGCTCCGGGCCGGCCTGCGGCCGGACTAGGCCGCCCCCGCCCGCGCGCAGGGTGGCGCGGCCGTCACCGGCGGCGTCCCGCGTCGCGCCCCCCGCGCGACGCCGCGTCCCGGTCCGGCTCGTCCTCCGCCGAGCCGCGGCGCACGGTCGACCAGGTCGACACGACGAACGTCACGGTGCCCGCGAACGCCAGCACCGCGCCCACCCAGGTACCGAGCGTCTCGTCGACCGTGGTGCTGAGCAGCGCCTTGGCGGCGAGGCCCGACAGCACCAGGACGGCCGGCCAGTCCCACGCACGCCGGCGCCCTCCGGCCCCGCGGTGTGCCGGACCGGGCCCGCCGCCCCGCGCGCTCACCGGTCCAGCACCGCGGCCACGAGCATGCCGACTCCGATGGCGATCACGGCGGTCCCGACCCACCACGCCGGGACGTCGAACCGGACGCCCCGGGCGTCGGGGAACGCCGCCACCGCGACGACGCCGAACAGCACCAGGAACGACCCGGTGCCGGCGAGCAGCACCCGCCCACCCGTGCGCTCACGCATCGTCTCCCGCGTCCTCCGTCGGTGTCGGCACGTCATCGCGGCTGCCCTGCGCCGCGGACGCGACCCGCCGATCGTGGCAGCGCGCCGGGACGCCCGCGCGGCGGGGATGCACCCGGGCCGCCCTCGGCCAGCGCTGGAGGCGGCGGGGACGGTCAGCCGTCCACGCGCGCGGTGAACGCCAGCACCGCCGCGGCGAGGGCGTCCGGCGCCTCCAGCGCGACGTGGTGCCCGACGCCGCCCAGCACGACCGACTCGACCTCGCCGCGGGCGACCTGGGCCAGGGTCGCGGCGGTGAACTCGCCCCCGGACCCGCCGACCGCGAGCACCGGGACCGTGATCGGCCGGGTCGCCCCGATCCGCCGGTTCTCCTCCCCCTCCGTGAGGATCGAGCGGTAGATCGCCGCGGCGCCCCGCCACCCGCCGGGGCGGGCGTACGTGCGGGCGAGCTCGTCGACGTCCGCCGCGGTGACCGCGCCGGGGACCGCGGTCATCGTCGGGAACGCCCAGTCGGCGAGCAGCGCGCGCTCGCGCCCCGTGAACAGCAGCTCGGCGATGCCCGGCGCGGCCAGCGTGCCGAGGTGCCAGGACCCGCCGTGCGTCACGTCGGCGAACGCCTCGAGCCCGAAGCCGGCCAGTCCGAGCTCGACCGCCGTCACGCTCGCGAGGTCCTCCGGGTGCGCCGCCGCGAGCCGCAGGAGCGTGCCGCCGGCGACGTCCTGGGCCAGCAGGTGCACGGGCCCGAGCCCGAGGGCGTCGATCAGCCGGTGCAGGTCCTCGGCCGCGACGGCGCTGGTGAACGTGTCGTCGGCGACGGCCGAGTCGCCGAACCCGCGCAGGTCGACGGCGACGACCCGGTGGCGGTCGGCCAGCAGCGGGATGAGGCGGTGGAAGGCCCACCACGACTCGGGGAAGCCGTGGACGAGGAGGACGGGCGTGCCCCCGGTCCCGGCGGTGACGTAGTGCAGGGTCGTGCCGTCGATCTCGGCGACGTGGTGGCGGACGGCGGCGATGGTGGCGCCGGCGGGCTGGACGGGCATGAGGACCTCCGTGGTTGACAACGTGGTTGTCAGACTCGCCAATGCGCAACCAGGTTGTCAAGAGCCCCCCGGTCCCCTAGGTTCGGTGCATGGCCAGGACGAGCGAGGGGGTGCGCCTCGCCCTGCTGCTGCTCGGGGCGTTCGACGCGATGGTGGACGAGGTGGTCGCGGAGCTGGACCGGGGCGGCCACCCGGGCGTGACCGCGAACCTCGAGTTCGCGCTCGGCGCGATCGGCGGAGGCGCGGACAGCGCCGCGGCGCTCGGGCGCAGCCTGGGGATCAGCCGCCAGGCGGCCGCGAAGACCGTCGCCGCGCTCGAGGACCTCGGCTACGTGGCGCGCGTGGACGACCCGGCGGACGCCCGGCGCAAGCGGCTGCGGGTCACCCCGCGCGGCGAGGAGATGACCGCGCTCGGGGCCGCGGTGTTCGACCGCCTCCGGGCGCGGTGGGTCGGCGAGCTGGGGCCGGGCCGGGCCGACGCGGTCGAGGACGCCCTCGTCCTCCTGGCGGGGGTGGACCCAGCGCGGCGCGAGCCGTGACCCCGGGGGTCCGGCGGCGTGGGTGCGCACCCGGCCGGGCTCATCGCAGGACGGCCGCGGCCCCGGCCACCCGCTCCCCCGGTCACCCGAGGCTGCGCACCGGCCACCGCGCCTGGTCCGCCGCGAGCAGCGCCGGGTCGCGCGGCGGCGCGACCTCCGGGAGCACGTCCAGCCGGGTGATCCGCTCGATCCGGAAGCCGCGGATCGCGTCGCGCAGCCGGCACCACCCCACGAGCAGCCAGGCGTCGCCGCCGCGCAGCAGCCCCATGGTCTCCACGTCGCGGGTCGTGCTCGTCGCGGGGTCCGGGTCGCCGTCCGGGCCCTCGCCGAGGTAGGTGAGCCGGACGACCCGCCGGGCGGCGATCACGTCGGCGAGCATCCCGAGCGGCACGCCGCCGTCCGCCGGCGGCGCGGGGTCGATGACCTGCATCCGCCCGAGGAGGTCCTCGACCGGGGCCCGGTGCTCCTCGCCCACCACCGCGGCGATCTTGGCGCGGGCGCGGCGCGCCGCCGCCTGGTACGGCGAGGAGTCGAGCAGGGCGAGCCCGGCCAGCACCGCGAGCGACTCCGGGCCGGAGAGGTTCAGCGGCGGCAGCGAGTACTCCCGCAGGATCGCGTAGCCGCCCGCCGCCCCCTGCTCGGCGTAGATCGGGACGCCGGCGAGCTGGAGCGACCGGAGGTCCCGCTCGATGGTCCGCGACGACACGCCGAGCTCGGCGGCGAGCCGAGCGGCCGACCACGGGCGTCGTGCGCCGCGCAGCAGGTCGACGAGGGCGTACTGCCGCTCGGCTCGCTTCATGCGCCCAGCCTGCCAGGCCGCGCCGGCGCCGTCTCAGCCCCGCAGGCTCCGCTGCCCGCCGACGGACCAGACGCGCCGGACCCGGCCGTCCGCGTCGAAGTCGAACACGTCGACACCGCCCACGAGCAGGTCGCCCGCCGCCATGTCCCAGAGCAGGCGGCCGTGCGCGCCGTCGACCGCGTCGGCGACCCGGGTGAAGACGACGCCCGGGTGGGCGCCGTGCCACCAGCCGAGGTAGCGCGCGAACTCGTCGGCGGTGCGGATCTCGTCCGCAGGAGTCGACCCGTCGGCCTCGGTCACGGCGAACCGGATGCGGAAGTCGTCGGCGCAGATCCGCCGCGCGAGGGCGGCGTCGCCGTTCCACATCGTCAGCCACAGGTCCAGCGAGCGGCGGGCGGCG
>Ga0164306_10001629_pt1 | contig 10040 bp, 7 predicted proteins | sample Whisoiple_242_MG_FD_110213 | JGI IMG/M metagenome (GOLD analysis project Ga0164306, IMG submission 110213) | Soil microbial communities amended with fresh organic matter from upstate New York, USA - Whitman soil sample_242_MG | ecosystem: Environmental > Terrestrial > Soil > Unclassified >... | reverse complement strand
GCTGGTTTCCGCGTTTCCGACATCGGGCGGAATCTACTGGTGGGCAAGCAAACTGGGCGGCCCGAAGGCGGGGTTCTACACCGGATGGCTGAACCTGATCGGCCTCATCGCCATCCTGGCATCGGTGGCATACGGCTGCGCGACGTTCCTCGACTTGACACTCGGCACGTTCAGCGAGACCTGGCTCAACGGCTACAGCCTGACCCGAACGTTCATCCTGTTCGTCGTCATCCTGGCGGCCTCGGCGATCATCAACATCTTCTCCAGCCATCTGCTGGCCGTCATCAACAACATCTCGGTGTGGTGGCACGTGGCGGGCGCGGCGATCGTGATCCTGATCCTGTTCCTCGTCCCCGAGCAGCACGCCAGTTTCAGCGACGTCTTCGCCAAGACCATCAACAACAGCGGCATGTTCGGCGGCTCGACGTCGAGCTTCGGTTTCCTGTTCTTCTGCCTGCCGATCGCCGCGATCCTGACCCAGTACACGATCACCGGCTACGACGCGTCCGCCCACCTGTCCGAGGAGACCAAGAGCGCGGCCGACGGCGCGGCCAAGGGCATCTGGCGATCGATCTTCTACTCCGCGATCGGCGGCTGGATCCTGCTGCTGGCGTTCCTTTTCGCCGTGCAGGACTCCGATGAGGTGTCGGCGGGCGGCGGCGCTGTGGTGACCATCTTCAACCAGGCGATGGACTCCAAGTGGGTCGCGATCGTCCTGTTCATCTCCACCGCAGGTCAGTTCTTCTGCACCACGGCCTGCCAGACCAGCGCTTCGCGCATGCTGTTCGCGTTCAGCCGCGACCGTGCCGTGCCGGGTCACCAGCTGTGGTCGTCGTTGAGCTCGAAGAAGATTCCCGCCAACGGCGTCATGATCACCGCAACGCTCGCGGCGATCATCACCCTGCCCGCCCTTGTCGAGGTCGACATCAACGGCGCACCGGTACCGATCGCGTTCTTCGCGGTGGTCTCCATCGGCGTCGTCGGGCTGTACCTGTGCTTCGCCGTGCCGATCTACTACCGATGGAAGGCCGGCGACGAGTTCCCGGTCGGCCGGTGGAATCTGCGCGGGCACCACAAGTGGATGGCGCCCGTCGCGATCATCGAGATCGTCATCACCTCGATCATCGCGATGTTCCCCACCTCGCTGGGCGGCATGCCGTGGGACCCCAGCTTCGAATGGAAGTTCGTCAACTACACGCCGCTGCTGGTGGGCGGCGTGTTGGCGCTGCTCTACATCTACTGGCACGTGTCGGTGAAGAACTGGTTTACCGGCCCGATCAAGCAGGTAGATGAGACCGGTGGACAACTGGAGGGCGTTTCCTGACAGTCTCGCCCCGACACGCCGAATGGCGCACCACGCGGTAGGGTCGAACTGATGTGTGGAGCCACCGGAGAGGTGCGACTCGACGGCCGAACGCCCGATCTCGCGGCGGTATCGGCCATGGCCGAGGCGATGGCGCCGCGCGGTCCCGACGGGGCGGGCGCGTGGTCGCAGGGTCGGGTCGCGCTCGGCCATCGACGCCTGAAGATCATCGACCTGTCCGAGGCGGGCGCGCAGCCGATGGTCGACAGCGACCTCGGCCTGGCCATCGCGTGGAACGGTTGCATCTACAACTACAAGGACCTGCGCCGCGAACTGACCGGGCACGGCTACCGGTTCTTCTCGACCAGCGACACCGAGGTGCTGCTGAAGGCTTACCACCACTGGGGCGACCGCTTCGTCGAGCGCATGTACGGCATGTTCGCGTTCGCGATCGTCGAGCGCGACAGCGGTCGGGTCCTGCTCGGCCGTGACCGCCTCGGCATCAAGCCGCTCTACATCACCGAGGATGCCGACCGGGTGCGGTTCGCCTCGTCGCTGCCTGCGCTTCTGGCGGGCGGCGGCGTCGATACCCGAATCGATCCGGTTGCGCTGCACCACTACCTGACGTTCCACTCCGTCGTGCCGCCGCCGCGGACGATCCTGCGCGGCGTCTCCAAGATCCCACCCGCAACGCTCGTCGCGATCGAGCCGGACGGCCGTCGCACCACCACCACGTACTGGGCACCCGACTTCAGCCGTCACGATGACCGCAAGGACTGGTCCGAAAAGGACTGGGAAGAAGCGGTTCTCGCCTCGTTGCGCGTCGCGGTCGACCGCCGCATGGTGGCTGATGTCCCGGTGGGCTGCCTGCTGTCGGGCGGTGTCGACTCCAGCCTGATCGTCGGGCTGCTCGCCGAGGCGGGCCAGACCGGGCTGCAGACGTTCTCCATCGGCTTCGAGTCCGTCGGCGACGTCGAAGGCGACGAGTTCAGATGGTCGGACATCGTCGCCGACCGGTTCGGCACCGACCACCACCAGATCCGCATCGGCACCGACCGGATGCTGCCGGCCCTCGACGGCGCCATCGGCGCCATGAGCGAGCCGATGGTCAGCCATGACTGCGTCGCGTTCTATCTGCTCAGCCAGGAGGTCGCCAAACACGTCAAGGTGGTGCAGTCGGGCCAGGGCGCCGACGAGGTGTTCGCCGGGTACCACTGGTATCCCCCGATGGGCGAACCCGATGCCGCCTCACTCGACGGTTCGGTGGCCGCCTACCGCGCCGCGTTCTTCGACCGTGACACCGCGGGCGTGCAGGCACTTGCCGCGGCCGGCTACGTCGCCGACGACGACCCGAGCGGTCGGTTCGTCGCCGAGCACTTCGCCCGCAACGGCGCACAGGGCGGTGTGGACCGCGCACTGCGCCTCGACACCACCGTGATGCTGGTGGACGACCCCGTCAAGCGGGTCGACAACATGACCATGGCCTGGGGTTTGGAGGGTCGGGTGCCGTTCCTCGACCATGAGCTCGTCGAGCTGGCCGCGACCTGCCCGCCCGATCTCAAGACCGCACGCGGCGGCAAGGGAGTGCTCAAGGAGGCCGCACGCCGGGTCATCCCGTCGGAGGTGATCGACCGCCCGAAGGGCTACTTCCCGGTTCCTGCCCTCACCCACCTCGAAGGCCCCTATCTCGACATGGTGCGCGACGCGCTCTACGCGCCGGTCGCCAAGGAGCGCGGACTGTTCCGGCCCGACGCGGTCGACGCGCTCCTCGCTGACCCCAACGGCAGGCTGACTCCGCTGCGCGGCAACGAGCTCTGGCAGATCGCGCTGCTGGAACTGTGGCTGCAGAAACACGGCATCTCAGGGCCAGCGGCGTGAGCACGCCCAGCGCCGCGGAACGTCCGGAAGAGGCGATCACCCTCGGGCTGCACGACGCGTCTCCCCCACACATGGTCGACGCGATGGCCGACGATGTGGTGCTCGAACTCGGCTGGGGCCGACTGCTTTTCGGCCAGACGTTCGCCGACGCCGGCCACCTCGCGGAGGTTTTGCGCGGCGAGACGCACGGGCGCCGCGACATCTGTATCTACGCCCGCGAGTCACACGTGCTCGTGTCGCTGGCCCCCGCCGAACTCTTCATCGATCCGAGCCACACCTACCGGCTGCGGTTCAGCGAGCACGACGAACCCGCGCCTGCACCGTCCGGCTTCAGCGTTCGTCCCCTGAGCAGCCCGGGGGAAGCCGACACGATCAACCGTGTTTATGTGCAATGCGGAATGGTGCCCGCCCCGGTCGACGTCATCTGGGACAACCAGCAGCACAACGATGCGGTCACCTACCTGATCGCCGTGCGCGACGACGACGGCAGCATCGTGGGTGCGGTGACCGGAGTCGACCACGAGAAACTGTTCGCCGACCCGGAAAACGGCTCGAGCCTGTGGACACTGGCCGTCGACCCGACGTCGAGCCTGCCCGGTGTCGGCGCCGCGCTCACCCGCGCGCTCGCCGACGATTTCCGCGCACGCGGTCGCGCATACATGGATCTCTCGGTGGCGCACGACAACGCGGCGGCCATCAGCCTCTACGAGAAGCTGGGCTTCCAGCGGGTTCCGGTGCTGGCGGTCAAGCGGAAGAACGCGATCAACGAACCGCTGTTCACCCACGCACCCGAAACGGTCGACGATCTCAATCCGTATGCGCGGATCATCGCCGATGAAGCGATACGGCGCGGTATCTGGGTCGAGGTGCTCGACGCCGAGGCCGGTGAAATGCGGCTGTCGCACGGCGGCAGGAGCGTCGTCACCCGGGAGTCGTTGTCGGAGTACACCTCTGCGGTCGCGATGAGCCGGTGCGACGACAAACGGTTGACCAGGCGGCTGGTGGCCGAGGCCGGAATCGTCGTGCCCAAAGGCCGGCTGGCGACCTTCGACGACGACGATCACGCGTTCGTCGCGGAGGTCGGTGACGTGGTGGTGAAGCCGACGAGGGGCGAGCAGGGCAAGGGCATCACGGTCGGGGTGGACGGCCCGGCCGAACTGGAGGCGGCGCTGATCCGCGCGCGCGAGCAACACCCGGAGGTGTTGATCGAACAGCGTGCGCCAGGCGACGATCTGCGGCTGGTGGTGATCGACGGCAAGGTCGTCGCCGCCGCGCTGCGCATTCCCGCCGAAGTCGTCGGCACCGGGCATCACACCGTGCGGGAGCTGATCGAGGTGCAGAGCCGACGGCGCAGCGCGGCGACCGGCGGCGAATCTCAGATTCCGCTGGACGAGGTCACCGAGGGCACCGTCAAGGAGGCGGGCTGGTCTTTCGACGACGTGCTGCCCGAAGGTGAGCGACTGCGGGTGCGCCGAACGGCGAACCTGCACCAGGGTGGCACCATCCACGACGTCACCGCAGAGGTGAACCAGACGCTGTGCGACGTCGCGATTGCAGCCGCCGAAGCCATCGGTATCCCGGTCACCGGCATCGATCTGCTGGTGCCCGACGTCACCGCGGCCGAGTACGCCTTCATCGAAGCCAACGAGCGCCCCGGGCTTGCCAACCACGAGCCGCAGCCGACGGCGAAGGCGTTCGTCGACTACCTGTTTCCCGGCACCCCGGCGGTGCCCCAGGCGTGGACCCCTACCGAGGCGCCTGACTGAGAACCGTCACCACGTGCTGGTGCGCATCACGATTTCGGCGGCCAGCTGCGCGGTCGACTCCTGCGCGTTGCGCCGGCCGAGCAGCTCGACCAGCCGAAAGTCGCCGTAGACGTAGCGTTGGCTTGCGCGCGCGACCGCGCGGGCCGCGGGCGTGCTGACCAGCGCGGTGGTGTTCATCTCGACGGGCGGGCAGTGCTCGTCGCGCACCACGCCGGACTGGTCGGCGACACGCGGGTGACCCCGGTCGATCACCACAAGGCCGATGAAGCGGTCGAGTCGGGTGGCGGCGAGCTCCCACGCCAGCTCACCGCCGATCCGATCGCCGACCAGCAAGCCCCACTGCACCTCGAGCATGTCCATGATGCCGACGACGGACTTGGCGGTCAGCCGCGGATCCGGGCCGACGACGATCGTCCGCAGCGACGCGGTGTGCAGACGGCCGCAGACGGCGTCGTACGCCGATGCCGCCTGCTGAGCGGCGCCGAGCAGCACTACGACGGACCCCTTGTCCGGGCCTGCGACATCGACGGGAACAGGGAAACCGTCGACGGTGACCATCGTCGAAGGCATTTGGTCACGCTACAGCCAGTCAGCACTCGGCGGGCGGTTTTTGCGCTGGTCTCAACCTGTCAGTCAGCCGTCACGCAGCCGCTCGGCTTGTTTGCCACTGATCTCCAGAAACGTTTGCGGCAGCGCGGCTTTGACGGTGATGGTCGGGTTGGGCGTGGCAAAAGCAATTCCGAAAACCGCCATCTGGTCGACGTTTTCGAACGAGAAGAACACGCTGCTTTTCGCTCCACTTAGATCCATGGTCTGCTGATAAACCAGCGCGTCGGGGCGGTCGGTCGTCAGCCTGGTGGTGGTCATCGGAATGCCTTCCGACGACGGGTCGAAGAAGGTCTGGTAGCGGGCGCAGCGGTCCGCCGTGGCGGCGAGCTTGTCCAGATCCAGATTCCACGTCAGCACGGTCATCACGATGCGTGCACCGTCGTAGGCGACGACGTATTTCGCAGCGCTGCCAGGACCCCGTTCGGCGGCGGCGGCGATGACCCGCGTCAACCCGTCGGCGCAACCTTCCGGTTGCGACAGCATCGCGGGCGGGCCGCCTTCGCCGTCGGGTTGTCCGGGTTTCTCGATGAGTGGGTCGTATTGCACGCCCGGCGGGAAATCCGCGGCAGTCAGGATCGTCGCGCCCAGCTTGGCGCCCGGCCACGTCGCGGTCCCTGCGATCGTGTTCGCGCAACCGGTGAGCGCGGCAAGCACGAGAGCCGCCAACGCAAACACTGTGGCCCGGCGTCGGGTCATGGGGCCAAGGCTACCCACGCCGCATGCTGACGATCGTCGGCCTGCGCGGCGGCCCGGCCTCCAGCAGCCCGAGGATCGCATCGGCATCGGTGTGGGCGGCCAACAGGTCGGCCATCAGGTCCAATTGGGAGTCGCGCCGCGCCGATACATTCACGTCATCGGCGCCGGTGAATCCGAGCCGCCCCGCGGCCACGGCGGCCTCGGCGAGCCAGCGACGCCGGACCGCGTCGTTGTCGAACAGGCCGTGCCAGTGCGTGCCGTAGACCGCGCCCCGGCGCAGACCGACGCCGAGCCAGTCGTCATCGACGGACCGAGACACCTGGCCGTGGTGGATCTCGTAGCCATGCAGCGGGGCCTCGTGCCTGCGCAGTGTCTTGTCCGGCGCGAAGACGATGTCGGCGTCGAGCAGACCGAGGCCGTCCACCCCGCCCGCACCCGACTCGACACGGTCATCGATGCGGCGGCACAACATCTGGAAGCCACCGCAAATGCCCAGCACGGGCCGACCGGACCGGGTGTGCTCGGCGATGCCGTCGGCAAGGCCGCGGTCGCGCAGCCAGGCCAGGTCGGCGACGGTCGACTTGCTGCCGGGAATGACGACGACGTCGGCTTCGGGCAGGTCGGCTGGGTCGGTCACCCAGCGCACCAGCACCCCGGGCTCGCAGGCCAGCGCCTCCACGTCGGTGGAGTTCGAGATGCGGGGCAGCCGGATCGCGGCCACCCGCAGCCACTGCTCGCCGATCGGCTGCTGCGGCTGGCCCACGACCCGATGTGCCACCACCGACACCGAATCCTCCGCGTCGAGCCACAAGCCGTCGTCGAAGGGCACGACGCCGTAGGTGGGCCGTCCGGTGAGTTCTTCCAGCTGGGTCAGGCCGGGTGCGAGCAGGGACGGATCGCCGCGAAACTTGTTGACCAGAAATCCCGTGATGAAAGCCTGATCCTCGGGCGCGAGGATCGCCACGGTGCCGAACAAGTGGGCAAGCAGCCCACCCCGGTCGATGTCGCCGACGACGATGACGGGCAGGTCCGCCGCACGCGCCAACCCCATGTTGGCCAAATCGGTTGTCCGCAGGTTGATCTCGGCAGGTGACCCAGCACCCTCGCAGATGACCGCGTCGAAATCGGCTCGCAGTGCGGTCAATTCGTCGGAAACCACCTCGGCGAGTGCGTCGCGATGTGTGAAGTAGTCTCCGGCCGCGACAGATCCCGCGACCTGACCGCGTACCACCAACTGCGATGTGCGATCGCTTCCCGGCTTCAAGAGAATCGGGTTGAACCGGACGCTCGGCGAAAGACCCGCCGCGCGCGCCTGCATCGCCTGCGCCCGGCCGATCTCGCCGCCCTCGACGGTGACCACCGAGTTGTTGGACATGTTCTGCGCCTTGAACGGCGCAACCGCGATGCCTTTGCGCGCCAACAGCCGGCACAGCCCGGCGACCACCATGGATTTACCGGCGTCCGAAGATGTTCCTGCGATCAGCAGCGCCCCGGCCACGGCGCTAGAGCTGGGTCAAAATTTCGGCGCCGTCGTCGGTGACCACCAGCGTGTGCTCGAACTGTGCGGTCCACTTGCCGTCGGTGTTGACGACGGTCCAGTCGTCGTCCCAGATCTCGTAGTCCAGCGCGCCGAGGTTGATCATCGGCTCGATCGTGAACGTCATGCCGGGCTCGATGATGGTCTCGACAGCGGGCTGGTCGTAGTGCAGCACCACAAGACCGTTGTGGAACGTGGTGCCGATGCCGTGCCCCGTGAAGTCGCGAACCACGTTGTAGCCGAATCGATTTGCATACGATTCGATGACCCGTCCGACAACCGACAGCGCGCGACCGGGCCGAACGGCCTTGATCGCACGCATCGTCGCCTCGTGCGTGCGCTCGACGAGCAGCCGGTGTTCCTCGGACACGTCGCCCGCCAGAAACGTCGCGTTGGTGTCGCCGTGCACGCCGTCGATGTAGGCGGTGACGTCGATGTTGACGATGTCGCCGTCCTCGACGACGGTGGAATCCGGGATTCCGTGGCAGATGACCTCGTTGAGCGACGTGCAGCAGGATTTCGGATAGCCCTTGTAGCCCAGCGTCGACGGGTAGGCGCCGTGGTCGATCATGAACTCGTGTGCGATCCGGTCGAGTTCGTCGGTCGTGATTCCCGGTGTGACGGCCTTACCGGCCTCGGCGAGTGCGCCCGCCGCGATCCGGCCTGCCACCCGCATCTTCTCGATCACCTCGGGCGTCTGCACCCAGGGCTCGGTGCCCTCCTTCGCAGTCGGCTTCCATGCGTACTCAGGCCGGTCGATCGAATTGGGCACCGGAAGGGTCGGCGACACGACGCCGGGGCGAAGTGCGGTGCGAACAGGCATGAAGCCAGGATACGTGTCAGTGCCGGTCGCGGCCGAACCACGATTTGCGTGGTCCGCGGATGTCGACCGAACCGCAGACCACCTTGCCGGTCAGGATGACGTGCGGCGTTCCGTCTGCCGGTGCGTCCTTGCGGTGGTCGTCAGCGCTGCCGACGACGACCTCGACATCATCGATGGACGCGCTCGCCCCCTCAGGCAGCCGCAGGTCTAGCCCGCCGAACTTCATATCGAGCTCGATGATGACCATCGGCCCCGCAAAGCGGGCCCCGGTGAGGTCGAGTTCGACCGATCCCATTCGGCGGTACAACGCCAGCCGGGTCGGCACGGTCCACTCCCCCTGACGCTTCAGCGAGCCCATCACGCCTCGCAGCTCCACCCGGTCGGTGGCCGAGGTGACGATGGCGCCGGGCCCCGGCAGGTCTCCGACCAGGGTGTCGAGATCCGTGCGCAGCCGGGCCTGCGACACCAGCACCGAGCGCTCCTCGAACTCGTCGATGTCGATCAGCCCGAGGGCGACGGCATTGTGAAGGCGACGCAGCGTGCCGTTGCGGTCTGCGTCCGATATGCGCATCGCTGCTGATTGCTCGTTGATCCCGGTCATGGCCATTCCAAAATACCGCCGCGGCCCGTCCGATGATTCAGCATGCCCTTGGCAGATCTTTGCGCCTTTGCGCTGATGTTTCCCGGATGCGAGCCCTTGATGCTGGCTAGCATGAGCGAAACCGAGTGGACCGACCTGGTATTAGGCGAGGTCATGAGCGAGCTACCGACCGGCACCGTGACGTTGCTGCTGGCCGACGTCGAGGGCTCCACCCGGTTGTGGCAGACCCAGCCGGACGATATGACGGCCGCCGTTGCGCGCCTTGATACCGCTCTGGCCGATCTGCTCGCCGCCCACGGAGGCGTGCGGCCCGTGGAACAGGGCGAGGGCGACAGCTTCGTCGCGGCATTCGCGCGTGCCAGCGACGCCGTGGCGTGTGCGCTCGATCTTCAGCGGGCTCCGCTGGCGCCGATCCGGCTTCGTGTCGGTGTGCACACCGGACAGGTGCAGTTGCGCGACGAGGGCAACTACATCGGTCCGACGATCAACCGCACCGCCCGGCTGCGCGATCTGGCGCATGGTGGCCAGACGGTGTTGTCGGGTGCGACCGAGCAATTGGTCGCTGACTGGTTGCCCGACGACGCTTGGGTGGCCGACCTCGGATCCCATGAGCTGCGCGATCTGCCACGGCCCGAACGGGTTTCCCAGCTGTGTCATCCAGACCTGCGCAACGAGTTCCCGCCGCTGCGGGTAACGAAAAGCGTTGAAAACCATAGCCTTCCGGCGCAATTGACGAGCTTCGTCGGCCGGGTGACGCAGATGACGGAGATCCGCGCGCTACTGGCCGACAACAGGCTGGTCACGTTGACGGGTGCAGGCGGCGCAGG
>Ga0164306_10001628_pt1 | contig 10044 bp, 8 predicted proteins | sample Whisoiple_242_MG_FD_110213 | JGI IMG/M metagenome (GOLD analysis project Ga0164306, IMG submission 110213) | Soil microbial communities amended with fresh organic matter from upstate New York, USA - Whitman soil sample_242_MG | ecosystem: Environmental > Terrestrial > Soil > Unclassified >... | reverse complement strand
GCCGACGGCTCCCCCACGCTGCGCGACCGCGCCTCGGGCGTGGCCGCCGCCACCGCGGCCGCGCGCGCCGGCCGCCCGGGCGCGACCCGGAACGGCCCGCGCCCGTCCGCGGGAACAGCCGACCCCGCCGAGGCGTTGGGGCTGCTGCGCGAGGCGGCCGCCGGGCACACCGAGGTGTGGCTCGACGTGGTCGGCTCGCGCGGCGCCCTGGAGCGGCGGCGAGTCGTGCCGGTCCGGGTCGACGGCGGACGGGTGCGCGTGGTGGACACCGCCCGGGACGCCGAGATCGTGGTCGCGGCCCACCGCGTCGCCGCGGTCACCCCGGTCGACGCGGCGGGCACCGAGCCGCCCGCCGACGACGACCCAGCAACCGACGACCCCCGGGAGGCGGGCACCGCATGACCGACGGACCCCTGATCGTCCAGAGCGACAAGACCCTCCTGCTCGAGGTCGACCACGACCAGGCCGAGGCCTGCCGCCGCGCGATCGCCCCGTTCGCGGAGCTGGAGCGCGCGCCCGAGCACGTGCACACCTACCGGCTGACCCCGCTGGGCCTGTGGAACGCCCGGGCTGCGGGCCACGACGCCGAGCAGGTCGTCGACACCCTGCTGGAGTACTCGCGCTACCCCGTGCCGCACGCGCTGCTGGTCGACGTCGCCGAGACGATGTCGCGGTACGGCCGGCTGCAGCTGGTGGCGCACCCGGTGCACGGCCTGGTGCTGCACGCGCTGGACGCCGCCGTGCTGGCCGAGGTGCTGCGGTCCAAGCGCACCGCCGGCCTGGTCGGCGAGCGGATCGACGAGACCGACGTGGTGGTGCACGCCTCGGAGCGCGGCACGTTGAAGCAGGCGCTGCTCAAGCTCGGCTGGCCCGCGGAGGACCTGGCGGGCTACGTCGACGGCGAGGCGCACCCGATCGACCTGGACACGTCCGGCGAGTCGAACGTGGGCACCGACGGCGCCCCGCGCCCGTGGCAGCTGCGGCCGTACCAGGCCGAGGCGGCGGACGGGTTCTGGCACGGCGGCTCCGGCGTCGTCGTGCTCCCCTGCGGCGCCGGCAAGACGCTGGTCGGCGCGGCGGCGATGGCCCGGTCCAAGACCACGACGCTGATCCTCGTCACCAACACCGTGTCCGCGCGGCAGTGGCGCGACGAGCTGATCCGGCGCACCTCGCTGACCCCGGACGAGATCGGCGAGTACTCGGGCTCCCGCAAGGAGATCCGCCCGGTCACCATCGCGACGTACCAGGTGCTCACGCTCAAGCGGAAGGGCGTCTACCCGCACCTCGAGCTGCTGGACGCCCGCGACTGGGGCCTCATCGTGTACGACGAGGTGCACCTGCTGCCGGCGCCGATCTTCCGGATGACCGCCGACCTGCAGGCGCGCCGCCGCCTCGGGCTGACCGCCACGCTGGTGCGCGAGGACGGCCGCGAGGACGAGGTGTTCAGCCTCATCGGCCCCAAGCGGTACGACGCCCCGTGGAAGGACATCGAGGCGCAGGGCTACATCGCGCCCGCCGACTGCGTCGAGGTGCGGCTGACCCTGCCCGAGCGGGACCGGATGCTCTACGCGACCGCCGAGCCCGAGGACAAGTACCGCCTCGCGGCCAGCGCCCCGGGCAAGACCGAGGTCGTCAAGCGCCTGGTCGCGAAGCACCGCGGCGAGCCGCTGCTGGTGATCGGCCAGTACATCGACCAGCTCGAGGAGCTCGCGGCCGACATCGACGCGCCGGTCATCACCGGCGGGACCAGCGTGACCGAGCGGCAGCGGCTGTTCGACGCGTTCCGCGCCGGCGAGATCTCGACGCTCGTGGTGTCGAAGGTCGCGAACTTCTCGATCGACCTGCCCGAGGCGTCCGTGGCCATCCAGGTGTCGGGGTCGTTCGGCTCCCGCCAGGAGGAGGCCCAGCGCCTCGGCCGGCTGCTGCGCCCCAAGGGCGACGGCCGCACGGCGCACTTCTACGCCGTCGTCGCGCGGGACACGGTGGACCAGGACTTCGCGGCGCACCGGCAGCGGTTCCTCGCGGAGCAGGGCTACGCGTACCGCATCGTCGACGCCGAGGACCTGGAGCAGGCGACGGAGGAGCCGGCCTGATCCGGTGACCCCGCGCGGGTGATCCGCGCGACGACACGGCCCGCGCGGGTGATCCGCGCGACGACACGGCCCGCCCGGGAACCCCCGGGCGGGCCGTCTCGTTGCGAGGGGTGCACGCCCTGAGAAAGGATCGTCGGGTGCCGTCGTCGTCCCGTGGCTGGTCAGCCGCCGTCCCGCTCCTGTCCGCGCTGGTCGCCGCCCCGCTGCTGGTCGGGGCCGCCCCGGCGGTCGCCGCCGCGCCGGCCGCCCCGCCGCTGCCCGCCGCCGACCCGCTCGCGCTGACCGGCGAGATCACCGACCAGGTCGGGGCGCTGTCCGGCGACGAGGCGACCGTGCAGGCGGCGCTCGACCAGCTGGCCGAGGAGACGCAGTACCAGCTCTACGTCGTGTACGTGAGCGACTTCGGCGGCACCGACCGGATCGACTGGGTGGACGAGACCGCGAGCCTGACCGGGCTCGGCGCGAACGACCTCGTGCTCGCCGTCGCCACCGACCAGCGCTCGTACGTGCTCGCGCCGCTGGAGGTGCCCGGCCTGTCGTCGGGCGACCTGGACCGGGTGGACGCCGCCGTCGAGGACCAGCTGCGCGCCGACGACTGGTCGGGCGCCGCCGTCGCGGCGGCCGACGGGGTCCGCGAGGCCGCGACCGGCGGGGGCGGGGGCGGCTCCGCGCTCGGCTGGCTGTTCGTCGGCGGCCTGGTCGTGATCGCCGCGATCACCGCGGCGGCGTGGGCGTCGTCCCGCCGGCGCGCGTCCCGGCAGAAGGTCGCGGCCGGCGCCCCGGGGCGGTTCCCCGGCGGCCCGCAGGTCCCCGGCGGGCCGGCCGGCGAGCTCGCCGCGCTGCCCACGGCCGAGCTCGACCGCCGCTCGGCGTCCGCGCTGGTCGGCATCGACGACGCGCTGCGCGCCTCGGAGCAGGAGCTCGGCTTCGCCCAGGCGCAGTTCGGCCCGGACGCCACCCGCGAGTTCGAGCAGGTGCTCGCCCGCGCCAAGGCCGACGTGACCGAGGCGTTCCGGCTGCGGCAGACCCTCGACGACGACGTGCCGGACACCGAGCCGCAGGTCCGCGAGACCGCGACCCGCATCCTGCACATGGTCGGTGCCGCGTCGGCGGCGCTGGACGACCAGAAGGAGTCCTTCGACCGGCTGCGCGACGTCGAGTCCCGCGCCGACGAGGCCCTGGACGCGCACGAGCGCACCGCGACGGAGCTGCGCGCCCGGGTCGAGGCGGCCCGCACCACCCTCGGCACGCTCGCCGCGCGGTACCCCGCGGACGCGCTCGCCTCGGTGCAGGGCAACCCGGACCAGGCGCTCGCGCTGCTGACCGAGGTCGGCACCGCGATCGAGCAGGGCCGCGCGGCGGTCGCCGGCGGGGACCGCGGGGTCGCCGTCCGGTACGCCCGCGCCGCCGAGGAGGCCCTCGGCCAGGTCGGCCAGCTGCTGGACGCGGTGGACCGCGCGGGGACCGAGCTCGCCACCATCGGCTCGCGCCTGGACGCGGCCGTCGCCTCCATCTCCTCCGACGTCGAGGACGCCCAGCGGCTCGCCCCGCGGCACCCCGAGGTGTCCGCCCGGGCCGAGGACGCCCGCGCCGCGATCGCCACCGGGAAGGCCGCGCGGGCGGGTGACGGCGACCCGCTCGCCGCGCTGCGCACCCTCACCGACGCCGAGGCGGCCATCGACCGGGCGCTGGCCCCGATGCGCGAGGCGCAGGACCGCGCCGGCCGCGCCCGGCAGCTGCTCGACCAGACCCTCGGCCGGGTGGACTCCGCGCTGCGCGGCACCACCGACTACATCGAGACCCGGCGCGGCGCCGTCGGACCCGAGGCGCGCACCCGGCTCGCGGAGGCCGGCCGGATGTTCCGCGCGGCCGTCGACCAGCGGGACACCGACCCCGAGGCCGCGCTGGGCCAGGCGCAGCAGGCCGACCGCCTGGTGCGCGAGGCCCAGCAGCTCGCCCAGCGCGACGTCGACTGGTACGACCAGCAGCGGCGCGGCGGCCCCGGCGGCCGCAGCGGTGGCGGGCTGGGCGACATCGGCGGCATGGTGCTCGGCGGCATCCTCATCGACTCGATCCTCCGCGGCGGTGGCGGCGGCTGGGGCGGCGGCGGCGCGCACGGCGGCGGCTGGGGCGGCGGTGGCGGCGGCTTCGGCGGCGGCGGGCGCGGCGGCGGCTTCGGCGGGGGCGGCGGCTTCGGCGGCGGCGGCCGCGGGGGCGGGTTCTAGGACATGTTCGGCAGACGCAAGACACGAGAGAGGCACCAGGCGATGACCGAGAAGCAGAGCATCTTCGGCCGGATCACCCAGCTCGCGCGGGCGAACATCAACGCGCTGATCGACCAGGCCGAGGACCCGCAGAAGATGCTGGACCAGCTGGTGCGCGACTACACCAACTCGATCGCGGAGGCCGAGAAGGCCATCGCGCAGACGATCGGCAACCTCCGCCTCGCCGAGCAGGACTACAACGAGGACGTCGCCGCGGCCCGCGAGTGGGGCAGCAAGGCGCTGGCCGCGTCCGCGCGCGCGGACCAGTACCGCCAGGCCGGCGACACCGCCAACGCCGACAAGTTCGACAACCTCGCGAAGGTCGCGCTCGGCAAGCAGATCGCCTCCGAGGGCGAGGTCCGCGACGCGGAGCCGCTGATCGCCTCGCAGCGCGAGACGGTCGACAAGCTCAAGGCCGGCCTGGCGCAGATGAAGGACAAGCTCGGCCAGCTCAAGCAGCGCCGCGACACCCTGGTCGCCCGGCAGAAGTCGGCCCAGGCGCAGCAGACCGTGCAGACCGCGATCTCGTCGATCAACGTGCTCGACCCGACCAGCGAGCTCGCCCGGTTCGAGGAGAAGGTCCGCCGCGAGGAGGCCCTCGCGATGGGCCAGGCGGAGATCGCCGCGTCGTCGCTCGACTCGCAGTTCGCCGAGCTCGAGGCCGACGGCGCCCAGATCGAGATCGAGGCCCGGCTCGCCGCGCTCAAGGGCGGCGGCCAGCCGCAGCAGCTCGGCAGCACCCCGGTGACGCCGCAGATCGAGGCCTGAGCCGCCTCGGCCCGCACGCACGACGGCCCGGCACCCCGCGCGAGGGGTGCCGGGCCGTCCGTCGTCGGGGTCGCGGCCGGTCAGGCCGCGGTGCGCTCCACGGCGCGCACGGCCACCAGGCCGGCGAACGCCCGCGCGATCCGGGCGCCCTCGGCGCGCACCACGTCGTCGGCCGCCGCGACGGCCTCCGCGATCGCGGCCCGCTCCTCCGGGGCGTCGCCCGCGTCGGCCGACCAGGCGTCCATCAGCTCCGGCGAGGCCTCGGGGTGGAACTGCACGCCCCACGCGGAGTCGCCGACCCGGAACGCCTGGTACGGGTAGGTCCGCGAGGCCGCCAGCCAGGTCGCGTCGCGCGGCAGGTCGACGACCGCGTCCGCGTGCATCGTCGGCATCGGGGTGCTGCGGGTCCCGGCGCGCTCGGCGTCCGCGGCCAGCGCGCCGAGCAGCGGGTCGGCCGCCGCCTCGGGGCGCCAGCGCACGTCCACGACGCCGGCCTCGCGCCCGGGAGGGGCGGCGACGTCGACCCGGCCGCCGGTGGCGACCGCGAGCAGCTGGGCGCCGAGGCAGATGCCGAGCGTCGGCACGCCGGCGCGCGCGGCGTCGGCGAGCAGGGCGCGCGTGGCGGGGATGCCGGGCTCGTGCTCGTCGTGCGCGGACATGTTCCCGCCCAGGACGATCAGGCCGTCGAGGCGGTCGGCCTCGCCCGGCTGCTCGCCCGCGTACGCGCGGACCAGGCGGACGTCCACCCCGTCGAGGTGGTCGGCGAACCGGTCGAGCGGCACCGCGGCGTCGAGCTGGACGACGGTCACGACAGGCGTCAGGGAACCGGTGGGAGAATCGGCTGCACTCACGGGGCGGTACCGTACCGCGATCTCGGCACGACCAGTTCGCTCCCAGGAATCCTCCAGGGTCCGGGCGCACACTGGGACGGTGACCGCAGCAGACCGCACCCCCGAGGCGACGCTCCTCGTCGTGGACGACGAGCCGAACATCCGCGAGCTCCTCGCCACCTCGCTGCGCTTCGCCGGCTTCGAGGTGCACGCGGCCGCCGACGGCGGCGCCGCGCTCCGCCTCGCCAAGCAGGTGCAGCCCGACCTCCTCGTGCTCGACGTCATGCTCCCGGACATGGACGGGTTCACCGTCACCCGGCGGCTGCGCGACAAGGGCCAGCACGTGCCGGTGCTGTTCCTCACCGCGCGCGACGACACCGCGGACAAGATCACCGGCCTGACCGTCGGCGGCGACGACTACGTCACCAAGCCGTTCAGCCTGGAGGAGGTCGTCGCGCGGATCCGGGCCATCCTGCGCCGCACCCAGGCCGAGGTGGCGTCCGCCAGCGTGCTGTCGTACGAGGACCTCGAGCTCGACGAGGACAGCCACGAGGTGCGCCGGGCCGGGCAGGTCGTCGACCTGTCCCCCACCGAGTTCAAGCTGCTGCGCTACCTGCTGCTCAACCCCGGCCGCGTGCTGTCGAAGGCGCAGATCCTCGACCACGTGTGGCAGTACGACTGGGGCGGCGACGCGAACATCGTCGAGTCGTACATCTCGTACCTGCGGCGCAAGGTCGACCAGGTCGAGCGCCCCGACGGCACCCGGGTCGACCCCCTCATCCAGACGAAGCGCGGCGTCGGGTACATGCTGCGCCGGCCGAGCGGGTCGTGACCACGACGTCGGAGGCGTTCGCGGCGCCGGGGGGCCCGGCGACGGAGGACGGGCCCGGGCCCGGCCCGGATCGCGCGCCGCGGCCGCTCGACGGCGTGCTGCGGCCCGCCCGGGACCTCTGGGCGCGCACGCCGCTGCTCGCGCGGCTCGTGGGCATCACGACGGTGCTGCTCGGCATGGGCCTCGCCATCGCGGGGACGGCCACGACGACGCTGCTCTCGCGCTACCTGTTCCAGCAGGTCGACGAGCGCCTGAACAGCTCCGCGGCGACCGTGCGCACGTGGGTGAGCGAGAAGTACGTGCAGACCGGGGACATCAGCAACCTGTCCGGGTACTTCCTCGGGGCGCCCGACTTCGCGCTCGCCGCGCAGGTGTTCGACTCCGAGGGCACGGTCGACCCCTCCGAGGAGGTCCTCGAGAAGTACGGGACGCCGCACCTCCCGGCGGACGTCACGCTCGCGGACCTCCCGGCGCTCACCCAGCACGCGTTCTCCGTCAGCAGCACCGAGCGCGGCTCCGCCTGGCGGGTGATCGTGAAGCCCGTGACCTCGGGCCGCACGACGGTCGGCTACGTCATGTACGCGGAGCCGCTGGCCGAGGTGCAGGCGACCGTCCGCCAGGCCGCGTTCCTGCTGTGGACCAGCGCCCTGTCGATCCTCGTCATCGGCGCCGTCGTCGGCACCTGGGCGGTCCGCCGCTCGCTGCGCGGCCTGCGCGAGATCGAGGGCACCGCCGCGCAGATCGCCGCCGGCGACCTGTCCCAGCGCGTCCCGCCCGCGCCGGAGACCACCGAGGTCGGCCGGCTCGGCGCCGCGCTGAACTCGATGCTCGCCCAGATCGAGACGGCCTTCGACGCGCGCACCCGGTCCGAGGAGCGGATGCGCCGGTTCGTCGCCGACGCCTCGCACGAGCTGCGCACCCCGCTGGCCGCGATCCGCGGCTACGGCGAGCTGTACCGGATGGGCGCGCTGACCGAGAAGGACCAGGTCGACGACACCATGCGGCGCATCGAGCAGTCCGCGACCCGGATGGGCGGGCTGGTCGAGGACCTGCTGGCGCTCGCCCGGCTGGACGCCGACCGGCCGGGCCGGACCGAGCCTGTCGACCTCGCCGTCCTGGCGACCGACGCGGCGCACGACCTGCGCGCGATCGACCCGACCCGCGAGGTGCGGGTGGGCCCGCTGCCCGACGCGCGCGGCGCGGCCGGCCCCGGCGACGCCCCGCCGGCCACCGTCGTCCCCGGTGACGAGGCGCGGCTGCGCCAGGTGGTCGCGAACCTGGTCGGCAACGTCGCCCGGCACACGCCCGCGGGCACCCCCGCCGAGCTCGGCGTGGGCCGGGTCGGCGACCGGGTCGTCCTCGAGGTGCGGGACCACGGCCCCGGCATCGCCCCGGAGCACGCCGCGCGGGTGTTCGAGCGGTTCTACCGGGTCGACGCCAGCCGCACCCGGGACGGCACCGGCGGCGGGGCGGGCCTCGGCATGGCGATCGTCGCGGCGATCGTCGAGGCGCACCACGGCGACGTCACGATCACCCAGACCCCCGGCGGCGGGGCGACGATCCGCGTCGCGCTGCCCGCGGCGCCCGCGGCACCGGGCGACGGGACGCCCGCCGACGACGCCGAGGACCACCCGGTCGGCTGACGCCGCCCGCGTGGCGGAACCCCGTCCGGATGGGTCTACGATGGCGCGTCCGAGCAGGGTCGTCTGTCGCAGTGAGGCTGTTCCCATGGGCGTCTACGACGCGCCACAGTGGCTGTTGTCCGCGTTCGTCCGCAGCGCGAAGGGGGCGGGGGCGACCGCCCCCGAGGACGCGATCCGGGGGGTCGGCTCCGACCTCGTGGAGCGGTGGACCGGCCCCGGCCGGACGTACCACAACCTCCGGCACCTGACCGACGTGCTGGCCCGGGTGGACGAGCTCGCCGAGGAGACCCACGAGCCGGACCTGGTCCGGCTGGCCGCCTGGTACCACGGCGCCGTGTTCGACGGCCGCCAGGTCGCGGCGTACGCGAACCGCGGCGGCGAGGACGAGGTCGCCTCGGCCCGGCTCGCGCGCGAGCAGCTCACCGACCTCGGCGTGCCCGCCGAGCGGGTCGAGCGCGTGCACCAGATGGTGATCGCCCTGGTGCGGCACGCCGCCGACCCCTCCGACTTCGACTGCGCCGTGCTGTGCGACGCCGACCTGGCGATGCTGGCCGCCGAGCCGCAGCGCTACAAGGCGTACCTGCACGACGTGCGCGAGGAGTACGCCGACATCCCGGTGCAGGACTACCTGCGCGCCCGGGAGCGGATCGTGCGCAAGCTGCTCAAGCGGCCGAGCCTGTTCGTCAGCCCGCTCGGCGCGGCGTGGGAGGAGCCCGCGCGGCAGAACCTCGGCGCCGAGCTGCACAAGCTGGAGAAGGTGCTCGCGGAGCTGGACGCGGCGGACGGCCCCGCGGACGCCGCCGGCGACGCCCCGGCGGCCGGGCCGGGCGCCGCTGCCGACGCGCCCGGCACCCTGCGCCCCGCCGAGCGGCACCCGGTCCGGCCCGGGGCGTGACGGTCCTCGTCGACCCGCCGCTCTGGCCCCGGCACGGCCGGCACTGGTCGCACCTGGTGAGCGACACGTCGCTGGAGGAGCTGCACGCGTTCGCCGAGCGCGCCGGCCTCCCGGGGCGCGCCTTCGACCTGGACCACTACGACGTGCCCGACGAGAAGCACGCGGAGCTCGTGGCGCTGGGCGCCGAGCCGGTGTCCGCGGGCGACCTCATCCGCCGCCTCCGCGCCTCGGGCCTGCGCGTCCCGGCCCACGCCCGCCCGCGCCACCCCCACTGACCCGCCCGCACCCCCGCTGACCCGCCCGCGCCCGCCGCGCCGAGTCTCCCTTTCGCGCCTCCGAGCGACCCCACGCCCGCAGTCGCGGGCTGCAGACTCGGCGAGATGGCAACTCTCGGCTGTGCCGAGGGGCCCGCGCGCAGCCGAGAGTTGCCATCTCGGCGGACGTCGGCGAGCGCGGGCCGCGCACGCGGAACGGGCCGGCCACCCCGGGGGGTGACCGGCCCGTTCAGGCGCGGTGCGGGCGCTCAGCGCCCGCGTGCGGCGGGACTCAGAAGTCCATGCCGCCCATGCCGCCGGCGTCCGGGGCGGCCGGGGCGGCCTTCTCCGGCTTGTCGGCGACGACCGCCTCGGTGGTGAGGAACAGCGCCGCGATGGACGACGCGTTCTGCAGCGCGGAGCGCGTGACCTTGACCGGGTCGTTGACGCCCGCGGCCAGCAGGT
>Ga0164306_10001627_pt1 | contig 10053 bp, 7 predicted proteins | sample Whisoiple_242_MG_FD_110213 | JGI IMG/M metagenome (GOLD analysis project Ga0164306, IMG submission 110213) | Soil microbial communities amended with fresh organic matter from upstate New York, USA - Whitman soil sample_242_MG | ecosystem: Environmental > Terrestrial > Soil > Unclassified >... | reverse complement strand
TCACCGCCGCCGCCGTCACCACCGCCGCCGGAATCCCCGCCGTCGCCGCCGTCCGCGCCCCAGCCGTCGCCGCCGCCGGACTCGTTGTCCTCGCGGCCGTTGCCCAGGTTGCTGAACCAGGGGCGGTCCCAGGACACGTCGTCGGCCACCGGCTCGCCGCCCCCGCCGTCCGTGTACCGCTCCGGCCGGAAGCGTGCGGTACCTGTCGTGTCGCCTATGCCGAAGGTGACGGCGAAGGCCTGGGCCATGACGGCGTCCAGCGGGTCGTCGGTCTCGTGGCGCACCGGGGACAGCGGCCTCAGCACGGTGTCCGGCGTGCGCGCCGGCCGGTGCGGCGGGCGGGCCAGCAGGGCGACGCGCCGACCGTCACGCAGCAGCCACGAACACGTGGCGCTCTCGCGCCTCAGCACCCAGTGCGCTCCCGGCAGCCGTACCTCCACCGCGCTTGCGGCCTTGCGCAGCTTCTTCCTGAGCACGAGTTCCGCCGTGGCCTCACCGACCGTCAGGCGCAAACCCTTCGAGGGGTCGCGGGCGTCGCTCCGGAAGCCCCGCGGCGCGCGGACGCGTACGGCGGGCGCGTGCGGGCCCCACACGTCCACGCGCACCAGCCGCCGGTCCACGGCGACAGCGACAGGCCCGGCGGGTCCGTCCGCGAACCTCCGCGCGATCCACAGGGGTACGCCCTCGGCGCGTGCCCGGTCCGCCAGGGCGGCCACCCGCCCGGGCCCACCGCAGCGCCGGACGGCCAACTCGCCGAACGCCCGGGCGAAGGCGGCGGCCTCCCGTGCCTTCAGCGGGGTGGCGGTACCGGTGACGCGGGTGAGCGGGACGGACCCGGAGCCCTCGGCGAGCCGGTCCAGCGCGCGCTCCGCTCCACCGCCTCCCAGCCAGTGACCGCGCAGGTACGCCTCGGCCATGGCGCCGAGGTTCAGCTCGTCCAGCGGTATGGTCCTGCCGCCCCTGCGCAGCCGCTCCTCGGTCAGTTCCACGGTCTGCGCCAGCGGATTCCAGGACCGCTCGCCGTACAGCACCTGGCTCACGTCAACCCCCCGTGATTCGAGCGTGGCTCGGGCAGGAGGACACCTTCACACACGGTGCGCACCGCCCGGCCGCCGGGGTCGCGCCCTCAGTCCGCCCGCCGCCCGACGAGGCCGAGCTCCAGCAGTGGCAGCGCCCGGCCAGGCACCGAACCCGACGGCGTCGATCCGATCCGTACCGCTCCCATCGCCGTGTAGAAGGACTCGGCGTTCGGGTCGGCGTCGATGGTGAGCCGGACGAACCCGGAACGACGCGCCCGCGCGACGGTGTGCTCGAACAGCAGCCGTCCCACGCCCCGGCCGATGGCGTCCGGCTCGACGAACATCATGGCCAGGGCGCCTTCGGGCGGTTCCCCGGCCAGGGTCGTGAAGCCCAGGATCCGGCCGTCCTGCTCGGCGACCACCGTGCGTCCGTGCGCCATGTCGTCCGGAGTGACCGTCAGTTCGTCGCGGCAGGCGGCCATGAACGCCTCGTCGTACCCCCAGTGCGCCTTGGACCGCAGGGCCAGTCCGGTCAGCTCGGCGGTCTCCTCGGGCCGCCCCTCCCGTACGTACGTCAACGTCTCCCCCTCTGTCGTGCCGTCGCCGTGATTATCCGCGGACCGGAACCGAGGACTGATCACTTCCGCCGCTTCTCCCTGCTAGCCTGCAATTGCGAAAGACTTGCAATAACAACCAGGCAGCAGTTGGAGGGTTCGCCCCATGGCCACGTACACGCTTCCGGAACTCCCGTACGACTACGCGGCGCTCGAACCGGTCATCAACCCGCAGATCATCGAGCTCCACCACGACAAGCACCACGCGGCGTACGTCAAGGGTGCGAACGACACCCTGGAGCAGCTGGAGGAGGCCCGCGACAAGGAGGCCTGGGGCGCGATCAACGGCCTGCAGAAGAACCTCGCGTTCCACCTCTCCGGCCACATCCTGCACTCGATCTACTGGCACAACATGACCGGTGACGGCGGCGGCGAGCCCCTCGCGGCGGACGGTGTGGGCGACCTGGCGGACGCGATCGCCGAGTCCTTCGGCTCGTACGCGGGCTTCAAGTCGCAGCTGACGAAGGCCGCAGCGACCACGCAGGGCTCCGGCTGGGGCGTCCTCGCCTACGAGCCGGTCAGCGGCAGGCTGATCGTCGAGCAGGTCTACGACCACCAGGGCAACGTCGGACAGGGCTCCGTCCCGATCCTGGTCTTCGACGCCTGGGAGCACGCCTTCTACCTGCAGTACAAGAACCAGAAGGTGGACTTCATCGAGGCGATGTGGCGCGTCGTCAACTGGCAGGACGTGGCCAGGCGCTACGCCGCCGCCAAGGAGCGCGCGGACGTCCTGCTGCTGGCCCCCTGACGGCCCCGACACGTCCTGCCTCGTGATCGTCTTCTCAACCTTCACCCGGCAGGCGGATGGACGGAGGACCCCCGCGAGGACATGACTCGCGGGGGTTCTCCCATGCACGGGCGCGGTGGTGGCCCCTCAGATCCGGAAGACGGACCCGATGAACTCGGCGAGCAGCCGCTCCTTGAGCGGACCCGGCAGCGCGTCCAGCAGGACGAGTACGGGCGCCGCCCGGCGCGGGAGCCCGGCGCCCTCGCCGAGCCCGGCGAACGCGAGGACGCCCGCCACCTCGTCCGGCCCGAGCGTCTCGGGGTCCAGCCCGGCGGCGAACGAGGCCAGCTCCGGGTCCACCACCACCGGCTCCAGGGCACGGGCCTTGTCCAGCGCGACGGCGAGGTCGTCGAGCAGGGAGCCGACCTGGCCGACGGTGGCGGGGGTGAGCGTGAGGTGGAGGTTGGGCGGCAGCCCGTCGAAGGAGAGCTGCGGCTGGAGGTACCAGCCCAGCTCGCGCATCTCGTCGGCGAGGTGCAGGAGCAGGCTGAGGTCCGGGGTCACGCCGTCCTCCCCCGCGACGGTGAACGCGACGAGCCCGGCGGCGGGATCGCCCAGGACCCGTACGCCGTCCACGGACCGCAGCCCCGCGAGCAGCCGGTCCGAGGCCTCCCCCACCCGGCCCGCGAGAGCGGTGTAGCCCTCCTCGCCCACGTGCCGGAGGACCGCCCACGCCTGGGCCAGCAGACCACCGGACTTGGTGCCCTGCACGGTCGGGTTGACGACGGGGTAGCCGGGCCAGCCGGCGTGGGCGAAGTACTGGTGACGGCGGAGCGCGGCGTCGCGGTGGAGGACCACGGAGGCGCCCTTGTCCGCGTAGCCGTACTTGTGCAGGTCCACGGAGAGGGAGGTGACACCGGGGACGGACAGGTCAAAGGGCTCCACCGCGCGCCCGGCCCTCCGGAGGTACGGCAGGATCCAGCCCCCGATGCAGGCGTCGACGTGGCAGAGCACTCCGCGTGCGGCGGCGGCCGCGGCGATCTCGGCGACCGGGTCGATCACCCCGTGGGCGTACGAGGGGGCGGAGGCGACCACCAGCGCGGTGCGGTGGGTCAGCGCGGCGGCCATGGCCGCCGCGTCGGCGCGGAAGGTGACGGGGTCGACGGGCACCACGACCGGTTCCAGGCCCAGGTAGGCGGCGGCCTTGTGGAAGGCGGCGTGGGCGGTGGACGGCAGCAGCAGCTGGGGTGCGGTGATCCCGCGCTCCGACCGCGCGTGGTCGCGGGCGGTCTTGACTGCGAGCAGGATGCTCTCGGTGCCACCGCTGGTGAACGTCCCCTGGGCACCGGGGGCCCCGAGCAGCGCGGCGACCGACCCGACCACGTCGTTCTCCAGCCGGGCCACGCTCGGGAAGACCGTGGGGTCGAGCCCGTTGACCGTCGCGAACGTCGTGTACGCCTCGGCGGCCAGTTCGTCGAGGCCGTCCAGCCCCGCGTCGTAGACGTAGGCGAAGGTGCGGCCCCCGCGGGTGGGCGCGTCCGCCTCGCGCAGCGCGCGCAGTTCGGCGAGCACCTCGGTGGCGGGGCGGCCCTCGGGCAGGGCGGGTTCAGTCGGCACGGGCGGGCTCTTCCTGGAGGGGCCGGTTCACGGCCGGGGTCACGCGGTAGCGGCTCAGCAGGACGAGGCTCACCGCGGCCAGCAGGGCGGGCAGCACGCTCATCCCCGCGGTGATGCCGGTCAGGGCGGCGTCCGGCTGTTCCACCTGGTGGGCCGCGTCGGAGGAGCGGAAACCGGTCACGGCGAGGACCGTGGCGAACACCCCGGCGCCCAGGGCGAAGGCGAGGGTCTCGGCGGCGGTCCACAGCCCGGTGAAGGTGGCGGCCCTGCGCCTGCCGGTGGCGGCGGCGTCGGCTGCCAGAGTGTCCGCGAGCATCGTGAGGGGCAGCAGCTGCAGGCCGGCGTAGGCGATTCCGACGAGGACGACCGCCGCGTAGCCGACGGCCGGCCCCCCGGATCCGGTGAAGGCGAGGAGCACCGCGCCGGCGGTGTAGAGGAGCGACGCGCACCACTGGGCGTACGTCACGCCCTTGCGGCGGGCCAGCCGGTTCCACAGCGGCATGAAGAGGACCAGCGGGCCGATGAGGCAGGCGAACAGCGGGGTGACCGCGCCCGCCGAGCCGAGGGTGTACGTCGCGAAGTACTGGACGCCGGCGAGCATCACGCCGATGGCGAGTGCCTGCAGTGTCCACATGCCGGCCAGGTGGAGGAACGGCCTGCTGGACCGCGCGGCGGCGAGCTGGGCCCGGAGGGAGGGTTCGGCCTCGCCGCGGGCGACGGCCGGGGCCCGGCGGGTGGCGGACCAGGCGCCGAACATGCCGACGGCCAGGAGCACCGCGACGGCGACGCCCATCAGCCGGTAGCTCCCCGGGGTGTCGCCGTCGGCGTGCGCGATCGCCGGGGCGAGCGCGCCGGACAGCAGGATCGCCACACCGAGGAACCCCACGCGCCAGCCGAGCACGCGTCCGCGTTCACCCGGGTCCTCCGTCATCTCCGCGGGCATGGTCACGTACGGCACCTGGAAGACGGCGTACGCGGTGGCGGCGAGCAGGAACAGGGCGGCGACGTAACCGGCGGCCGGTGCGCCCCGGAGCGGCGGCGCGGCGAAGATCAGCGCGAAGAGCGGCGGCAGGGTGCAGGCGCCGATCAGCAGGAACGGCCGGCGCGGGCCGCCGCGCAGCCGGCTGCGGTCGGAGAGCGCGCCGACCAGCGGGTTGATCAGGACGTCCCAGGCCTTCGGCAGGAAGACGGCCGCACCCGCGACGGCGGCGGGGACGGCGAGCACATCGGTGAGGTAGTACAGCAGGATCAGACCCGGCACCGTCGCGAAGGTGCCGGTGCACAGCGAGCCGAGCCCGTACCCGATCCGCACGGTGCGCGGCAGGGGCGGGGCCGCGCGATGGTCCGTGCCCGCAGCCGGCATGGGCAGATCATGAACGACGGTCCGCGCGGTCGGCAATACCCGCGGACCCCGCGACACATGACCGGAACACCGTGGACCGGCTTCCCCGCGTCCTGCCGGAGCCGCTGCGAGACTGACGGGATGACGGACGACGGACGGCAGACGGACCGGGGCCTGGAACGGGCCATCCTGGACCTGCTGGAACGGCGCGGACCCGATGCGACGATCTGCCCCTCCGACGCCGCGCGAGCGGTGTACGAGGGGGACGGCGACGGCTGGCGCGCGCTCATGGAGCCGGTGCGCCGGGCGGCCGGGCGGCTCGTCGAGGCGGGCGAGGTGGAGATCACCCAGGGCGGCAGGCCCGTGGAGCCGGCGAAGGCCCGCGGTCCGGTACGTATCCGCCGGGTCCGCTGAGCCCGGACCGCCGGCTCCGGGGCGGCCGGCACCAGGGCGGCCGGGGCGGTGCGGGCCCCGGGATCCGGAGCCCGCACAGGCCGGACCGGGTCAGTCGAAGACGGGGCCCTGCGTACGGGTCCGCTTGATCTCGTAGAAGCCGGGGATCGACGCCACCAGCAGCGTGCCGTCCCAGAGCTTCGCGGCCTCCTCGCCCTTGGGGGCGGGGGTGACGACCGGGCCGAAGAAGGCGATCTGCTCGCCGTCGGCACCGGGCACGGCGATGACCGGGGTGCCGACGTCCTGGCCGACCTTGTCGATGCCCTCCTTGTGGGAGGCGCGCAGCTCCTTGTCGTACGCGTCGGAGTCGGCGTACTCCAGGAGATCGGCCGGGAGGCCGACGTCGGCCAGGGCGCCGGCGATCGCCTCGCGGGTGGGGCCCTCGCCGTTGTTGTGGATGCGGGTGCCCAGGGCCGTGTAGAGCGGGCCGACGATGTCGTCGCCGTGCTTCTGCTGGGCGGCGACGACGACCCGGACGGGCGCCCAGGCCTGCGTGCGCATCATCTCCTGGTACTCCTCGGGCAGCTCGTCGAGCCTGGGCTCGTTGAGGACGGCGAGGCTCATCACGTGCCAGCGCACCTCCACGTCACGGACCTTCTCCACCTCCAGCATCCAGCGGGAGGTCATCCAGGCCCAGGGACAGAGCGGATCGAACCAGAAGTCGGCCGGGACCTTGCCGCCTGCCGTGCTGTTCTCGGGCATGTCTCTCCTCATGAGATCGGTCTGGCACCTGCCTGCCCGAACACCACCGGGCCCTCCCACCATTCCCGTGCACCGGCTCCGACGGCCGCATGGGAGGATCAAAAGTCTTCGAATGAGACACATGAGACACGAAGGAGTGCTCCGTGCCCGGTGAGAACCTGTCCCGCGACGAGGCCCGCGAGAGGGCCGAGCTGCTGACCGTCGACGGTTACGAGGTCGCCCTCGACCTCCGCTCCGCCGTCGGCGAGCCCGACGGGGGCGACGAGGCCGGTCCGCGCACCTTCCGCTCGCAGACCACGATCCGCTTCCGCGCGGCCCGCGCCGGGGCCTCGACCTTCGCCGACCTGCTGGCCCCGTCGGTGGACGCGGTGACGCTGAACGGCAAGGACCTGGACCCCGGAACCGTCTTCGACGGCACCCGGATCGCCCTGGACGACCTCGTCGCCGGTGAGAACGTCCTGGTGGTCGACGCCCGGTGCGCCTACAGCCGGACCGGCGAGGGCATGCACCGCTTCGTCGACCCGGAGGACGGCGAGGTCTACCTCTACACGCAGTACGAGCCGGCCGACGCGCGTCGCGTCTTCGCCAACTTCGAGCAGCCCGACCTCAAGGCGCCCTACCGCTTCGAGGTGACGGCACCCGAGGGCTGGCAGGTGTGGAGCAACGGCGCGGAGGAGTCGCGGGACGGCGAGGTCCACCGGTTCGCGGAGACCCTTCCCATCTCGACGTACATCACCGCGGTCGTCGCGGGCCCGTACCACTACGTGAGCGACGTCTACACCCGGACGTCCGACGACGGCGAGAAGCTGGAGATCCCCCTCGGCGCGATGTGCCGCAAGGGCCTCGCGCGCCACTTCGACCCGGACGACGTCTTCCTCGTCACGAAGCAGGGCCTGGACTTCTTCCACGACCACTTCGACTACCCGTACCCCTTCGGGAAGTACGACCAGGCGTTCGTGCCGGAGTACAACCTCGGGGCGATGGAGAACCCGGGCCTCGTCACCTTCCGCGAGGAGTACATCTACCGCGGCAAGGTCACCTCGGCGTCCTACGAGCGCCGCGCCAACGTGATCCTGCACGAGATGGCGCACATGTGGTTCGGCGACCTGGTCACCATGCAGTGGTGGGACGACCTGTGGCTGAAGGAGTCCTTCGCCGACTTCATGGGGACGTTCTCGATGGTGGAGGCGACCCGCTTCACCAACGGCTGGATCACCTTCGCCAACAACCGCAAGGCGTGGGCCTACCGGGCCGACCAGCTGCCGTCCACGCACCCGGTCACGGCCGACATCCGTGACCTGGAGGACGCCAAGCTGAACTTCGACGGCATCACGTACGCGAAGGGCGCCTCGGTGCTCAAGCAGCTCGTGGCGTACGTGGGCCGGGACGCGTTCCTGGAGGGCGCGCGCCGCTACTTCAAGCGGCACGCGTACGGCAACACGCAGCTGGGCGACCTCCTCTCGGTACTGGCCGAGACGTCCGGCCGCGACATGACGGCCTGGTCGCGCGCCTGGCTGCAGACCGCGGGGGTCAACGTCCTGACGCCGGTCGTGACGTACGACGGCCAGGGCCGGATCGCCGAGCTCGCCGTGACCCAGGAGGCCGCGGCCTCCCACCCCGAACTGCGCCCGCACCGGGTCGCGGTGGGCCTGTACCGGCTCTCCCCGGAGGGCGAGCTGGTGCGGTTCGCACGCGCCGAGACCGATGTCGCCGGGGAGCGGACCGTGGTCGCGGAGCTCGCGGGGTCCGAGAGGCCGGACCTGGTCCTGGTCAACGACGACGACCTCACCTTCTGCAAGATCCGCTTCGACGAGGGGTCCCTGGCCACCCTCCGCGAGCACCTCGGTGACATCACCGACCCGCTTGCACGGGCGCTGTGCTGGTCCGCGCTGTGGAACCTGACGCGGGACGCGCTGCTCCCGGCCCGGGACTTCGTGTCCCTGGTGCTGTCCTTCGCGGGCCGCGAGTCGGACATCGGTGTCCTGCAGATGCTGCACGCGTGGGCGCAGTCGGCCCTGGTGCACTATGCCGCGCCGGCCTGGCGCGAGGAGGGCGGCCCGGCGCTGGCCGGGGGCGCGCTGGCGGAGCTGCGGCGGGCCGAGCCCGGCAGTCAGCACCAGCTGACGTGGGCGCGGTTCTTCGCCGCCGTCGCGGCGTCGGACGCGGACTTCCAGCTGCTGGGCGGACTGCTCGACGGCACCGCGGTGATCGAGGGTCTGGACGTCGACCAGGAGCTGCGGTGGGCGTTCCTGTCGCCGCTGGCCTCGCACGGCAGGGCCGACGAGACCGCCCTGGACGCCGAACTCGCCCGGGACGACACGGCGTCGGGCAAGCGGCACCACGTGCGATGCCTGGCGTCCCGCCCCTCGGAGGCGGTCAAGGCCCAGGCGTGGGCGGCGGTGGTGGAGTCCGACAAGCTGTCCAACGCCTTCGTCGGGGCGACGATCGCCGGCTTCGGACAGCCGTCGCAGCGCGAGCTGCTGGCGCCGTACACGGCCTCCTACTTCGAGGCCATCGAGCGCGTGTGGGCGGAGCGGTCCATCCAGATCGGGATGGACGTGGTCAAGGGCCTGTTCCCCGGGCTGCAGGACGACCCCGCGACCCTGTCCGCGACGGACGCGTGGCTGACCTCGCACCCGGACGCGGCACCGGCGCTGCGGCGGCTCGTCCTGGAGGCCCGGGACGATCTGGCGCGGGCGCTGCGGGGGCAGGAGCGCGACGCGAGGGCGTGAGCATCCGGCGCGCGCCCCGCACACGTGTGGGGGGCGTGCGCCGCCCAATTCCTGCCGCGACCACCCTTTTCGGCACTCGAACTACCGTGCTTCTGTGTGGCGTTGTCCTGGAATGTCGACGGGCTTGTAACACCGGCCATCGGGTGGCGTGGCTGGGGGAATCTCCCCCGCATGACCCAGAACGCCCCGCTGCCCCCGCACCCCGGCCACGAAGCGGCCCACCGCGTGCAGTCCGCCGCCCAGCTGCGCGCCCGCGGTGTGACCGCCGCGCACACCGCCGCGCAGTGCCTGCCCGGCGGCCCTTGGCAGCAGCTGCTCCCCGGCGTGTACCTCCTGCACCGGGAGTCCCCCACGAACGACGACCGGGTGCGCGGCGCCCTGCTGTACGCCGGACGACCCCCGGCCGGTGCCCGCCGGACCGTATCCGCCCAGCACGGCCCCGCCTACGGCGGGGCGATGGTGACGGGCCTGGCGGCCCTGGCGCTGTACGGCTTCACGTCCGCGCCCCCCATGATCGCCCTGCACCGGATCGACGTCCTGGTGCCGCGTACCAGGCGGCTCCGCTCCACGCGGTTCGTCCAGGTGATCCGGGCCGCCGCCCCACCCCGGCCACAGCGCCGGCACGGGGTGCCGCTGGCCCCGGTGGAGCGGGCCCTGGCCGACGCGGTGGCCTCACTCACGGACGCCCCGACGGTGCGCCGGATCCTGACGGAGGCGGTGCGTAACGGGCACTGCGAACCCGGTTCCGTCGTGCGGGAACTGAGCGACGCGAAGCTGCTGGGCCGCGCGCACGTGGCCGACACCGTCGAGGCGCTGCTCGTCGAGGGGCGGGCGGTGGCGGAGGGCC
>Ga0164306_10001626_pt1 | contig 10055 bp, 10 predicted proteins | sample Whisoiple_242_MG_FD_110213 | JGI IMG/M metagenome (GOLD analysis project Ga0164306, IMG submission 110213) | Soil microbial communities amended with fresh organic matter from upstate New York, USA - Whitman soil sample_242_MG | ecosystem: Environmental > Terrestrial > Soil > Unclassified >... | reverse complement strand
TGGCCGGAATGCTGGTCCAGGCGTTCGGCGCCGTCGCCGGACTGCTGGCCAACGCGCTCAGTTTCCTGGTGTCCTGGATCAGCCTGCGGGCGATCCGGGTCACCGAACCGCCCCCGTCGCCGCCCCCCGAGGTCCGTCGGCGCCGATTGCGCACCGAAGTCCGCGACGGCCTGAGATTCCTTTTCCGGGATCGCATTCTGCGCACACTCGCGGTATTCAGCGCGGTGTCCAACATCGCGTTGACCGGCATGAGCTCGATCGAAGTGGCCTTCCTGGTACGGACGGTCGGGGCCGGCGAGGCCGTGGTCGGCGCGGTGCTGACGCTGTGCGGCCTCGGCGGCGTCCTCGGTGTGCTGGTGTCCCACCAGGTGTCCCGGCGGTACGGCAGCGCGCGGGCCGTGGTGATCTGCCTGTGCGGTGCCGCCCCCTTCACCTTGCTCTTCCCGCTCACCGGTCCGGGGGCCGGCCTTGCGTTCTTCGTCGTCGGCGGCGTCGGCGTCGGCGCGGGAGTGGTCGCGGCGAACATCATCACCGACACCTTCCGCCAGCGGTACTGCCCACCCGACCTGATCGGACGCGTCAGCGCCAGCGCGGCCGTGATCAGCTTCGGCGCGATCGCGGTCGGAGGACTGCTCGGCGGCGTCCTGGGCGAGTTGTCCGGGGTCCGGGAAACGATGTGGATGATGACCGGAATGTACACACTGGCGACGGTCGCTCTTGTGTGCAGCCCGATACGGAAACTGCGTGATTTTCCCGAATCCGATGAATCCCTTCGTGCGGCCGAGGCGGAAAAGGCAGTGCCCTAAAGCGTCCTGGCCGCTCCTGACCCTCCGCAGACACTTTTTCTGAGGCGATGGAGAAGTACGATTTCCATGGCAAGGAAAGCGAAGCAAAGCTCATCCAAGCTCATCCAAGCGAGGAATTCATGCAAGAGATAAGCTCCTTGAAAAACCTTCCGGCCACGGTGATGCTACGGGACGACCTCGATATCGAACGGTTGGAGGCGGATCTCGCGGCGCTCAGTGGTTCCGAATTCTGGGCGTTGCAGAGGTCTTTCGAGGACGGCGCCGTCGGAGAGGAATCCGACGTGGACTGGAAGGTCCTCCCCCTGCGTGCGCCGGCCGGAGACCTCCAGCGGACCGACCCCGGTGGCCCGGGACGTGACGGATTCGCCGACACGCCCCTCATGGCGAAGGCGCCCTACCTCAGTCGGATCCTGTCCGAACTGGGCACCGAACTGCGCAGCGTCCGCCTGATGGCCCTGGCCCCCGGCGTCTCCGTCGAGGAGCACTCGGACACCCCGCTGGGGCTCCCCTACGGCTACGTACGGCTGCACATCCCGCTGGTCACCAACCCCGGGGCGGTCATGGTGCTGGACGGGGTCGAGCAGCGCTGGCAGCCGGGCACGCTCTGGTACGCCGACTTCGAACGACCGCACGCCCTGCGTAACTCGGGGGACCGCGCCCGGATCCACCTCGTCGCGGACGTCGCCACCAACGACAGGCTGCTGGCCCTGTTCCCGGACAGCTTCCGGGCGGACCTGCCCGCCAGCGACATCGCCTACTACCGCCCCGTGCTGCCGCTCACATCCCGTGAACTCGAGGAGTTCGGATGCAGCTTCGCGGTGCCGTTCTCCTTCATGGAGTGGGGAGAACCCGTGGTCGACGACCACGAGAGCGATCTTCCGGCCGAAGTGACCGCCGAAGGGGACGTCCTGGTCCTGCGCGCCGAAGGGCACGCGCCCGTGGAACTGCTGCACCTGGGCGCCGGCGAGTTCCGGCTGCTCGGCTGGAGCGAGGAACGCCTGCTCCGCCTCGACCTCTTCGACGACGACCCGCGTGTGGAGCTCTCCACCCGGCGCGGGCGCCGGCGCCAGGTGGTCCGCCGCCCGGCGCTCCGGCCCGCCACGGTCTGACGGTCCGAACCGTCGGACACCACCACCCTCCCATCACGACCACCGCTTGGGGACAGCCATGCAGACACTGACCGAGACGCCCGCCCTCGTCGAGAACGGATTCGCCCGCTGGGACCTTGCCGAGGAGTTCGGGATAGCCGAGACCGACGCGTCCTTCCAGAGCCTCCGCGCAGAGTTCGTCGACCTGCCACCGGACCCCTACGCGACGGAGGAAGGGCGCAACCGCCGCTACGCCCGTGGAATCTTCCTCCCCTGGTCGCGGGAGTTCAGCTGGATCCCCGACACGCACCTCGGCGAGAGCGGCTGGATGAACGGCTACTGGCAGGCCGACCACAACCCCGACTACGTCGGCGTGCTCCGCAAGCTGCCCGCCATGAGCGAGGCGGCCCGGAACAACCCGATCATCCACGAGATCCTGTCCTTCGACTTCGCCCAGACACGATGGTCGCAGAGCGACGCGGCCTTCCCGCTGCACGTCGGTGTGCATCTGATCAAGCTGGCCGTGGACGACTCCGGGAGCGAGGCCATCTCCTCGCCCAACGAGCTCCATCAGGACGGCGAACCGTTCGTCTTCGCGCACCTGGTCTACCGCACCAACGTCGTCGGCGGCTCGAACGTGATCGCGCCGCCGAAGTACCGGGGCAAGCTGCCCGAGGACGTCCCCGAGGGGGAGGCGCTGGCCGAGTTCGAACTGACCAAGCCTCTGGAGTCCTACGGCGTGACCGACGAGAAGGTCAGCCACTACGTCTCCCCCATCAGGCGGGGGGAAGGCCCGGAGACCGGCGAGCGCGCGGTGGTCCTGGTCGACTTCACCCCGATGCGGCAGCACATCTGAGTCCGTCGGGTGCCTGGAGCACGTCGGGCCCGACCGGACCGATCCGCGCCACGGAGCGTGCACGAGGCCGTGCGGCGGACCGACCGCCGCTCCCGCACCGGCCTGACGTCCTGTCAGGCCGGGCGGGGCCCGCATCGGCCGCCGCGGTGCCCGCCCGCCCTCACCGGCCGGCCGCTCCCGGCGGACACGAGTGACCCGGACGGCTCGGCCCGGATCGATGTCGCGGTCACCGACCGGCTCCTCCGCGCGCTGCGGTCCGGAAGCCGGGGCTTCCCTTCACGCAGGGGCTCCACCGGGGAGAGGAACAGACCTGAGTCCGGTGTGCCCGGGGCGACCTCTCCACCCCGCGGCCGCCAGGGTCCTGACCCACCCAACCCTTCTACAACGGGACAACTGATGATCCTTCAGGGAAAGCGAGTGCCCCTTCCGCCCTCGCCCGTCGTCCACCGCCGCTTCGAGGAGCACGTGCGGGCCACTCCCGACGCCGTCGCCGTCGTGTGGTCCGGGGAGCAGGTGACGTACGCCGAGCTCGACGCGCGGGCCAACCGGTTCGCGCACCTGCTCACCGCACGCGGCCACGGCCCGGGAGCGAAGGTCGGCGTCTGCCTCGACTACTCGATCGACATGGTCGTCGCCATCCTCGGCACACTGAAGGCCGGCGCGGCCTACGTGCCCCTGGATCCCGCCTACCCCGCCGCCCGCCTGCGGCTGTTGCTCGGGCAGGTGCCGGGCCTCGCCCTGATCGTGGCCTCCTCGACGACGGCCGCGATGGTCGAGTCCGGGGGAGTCGAGGTCATCGACCTCGAACAGCTGGCGGACCACCTCGCCACCCTCCCGGCGACCGTCCCCGACGTCCACGTCACCGGGGACGACCTCTGCTACGCGGTGTTCACCTCGGGCTCGACCGGCACCCCCAAGCTGACCGCGGTGCGCCACGAGGGCTGGTTCAACCTGATGAACTGGATGCAGCTGGAGTACGGCCTGCACCGCGGTTCCCATCACCTGGTCGTCTCCGCCTTCGGCTTCGACCTGTCCCAGCGTGCCCTGATGACACCGCTGTTCTGCGGTGCCACGCAGCACCTGATGGCCAGCCGCAACTTCGACGTCATGCTGGCCCACCGCATGCTCACCCGGTACGACATCCGCGTCGTGCACTGCGCCTCCAGCACCCTGTACCTCCTGGTCGACTGGGAGAGCGCACGCGGGGGAGACGCCCTCGCCCGGCTCGACTACATCCTGTTCGGCGGGGAGGCACTGAAGAGCGAACGCCTCGCCCGCTTCGCCCGCCGCCCGGGCACCACCTGCACCCTGCTGCACCAGTACGGTGTCGCCGAGTGCACGGACGTCGCCACCTCCTACGACCTGGCCCACTACCGGCCCGGCGAGCACGACATCGCCCCGGTCGGCCGGCCCGTGCACAACACCGCCATCCACGTCCTGGACGCCGACATGCACGAGGTCGAGGCGGGCCTGTACGGCGAGATCTGCATCTCCGGGGCGGGCGTCGGCGCGGGCTACCTCGGCGCGGGCGGCCCCGAGAACGCCAAGTTCACCACCCTCGACGTGGACGGGAAGCCGGTGCGCCTGTACCGCACGGGGGACCGCGGCCGGATCGACGACAGCGGTGAACTCGTCGTCGCCGGCCGGATGGACGACCAGGTCAAGGTGCGGGGCACGCGGATCGATCCCACGGACGTCGAACGTGCTCTGGGCAGGCTGGTCGGCATCCGCGAGGCGGCGGTGGTGGCCGTCCGCGACGACGGAGGCGAAGTCGAACTGAACGCGTTCGTCGTCCCCTCGGGCAACGACCTGGCCGAGGACGACCTGCGCGCCCGTCTGCTGTGGACGCTGCCCCGGAACATGCTGCCGTCCCGGTTCACCAACATCCCGCGCATTCCGCTGAGCCCGCACGGAAAAGTCGACCGCGCCGCCTTGGCGGAGATCTGCCGGCCCCGGGGCGCCGACAGCGGCTCCGCGGCATGAACAGGCCCTTGGCCGTGACGACGAACGAGAGGAATGCGATGACCGCCGACCGTGTCCGCGCCATCTGGCACCGGGAGCTCCAGCGCGACGACATCATGCCGGACGACGATTTCTTCGCCCTGGGCGGCGATTCCCTGGTCATGGTCCGGATTCAGGCTGCATTCATCGACGAGCTGGATGCCGAGGTCCCCATGGACCAGCTGTTCCTCAACCCGACCGTGAGGTCGATCTCCGCCTACGTGGATTCCCGGGCCGCCCTCGCCCCGTAACACCGCCGCAGGCTGAGGCCGAAAGGGTACCGTCCGGGCGGGGAACCCTTTTTCCGATCAGGTCTGCGTAGCCATTTGCATCGTCCCGAAGAATCAAGGAGAAAGGTAATCGCATAATGCTCACCGAAAGCCAGATAACGGAATACCGCTCCGAGGGATTCCTGCTCCTCGAAGACGTCTTCGACACCGGCGACATCGCCGCTCTGCGACGTGAGGTGACCGATCTCTACGGAACCGAACACCCCGGGCGGATCTTCGAGGAGGACGGGACCACGGTGCGGGGCATCCACGGCTGCCACACCACGGGCGCGCTGTTCTCCAGGCTCGTGCGGCTGCCCGAGCTGCTGACCGCGGCGGAGCAGCTGCTGGAGAGCAAGGTGCATGTGTTCCAGTGCAAGGTCAACGCCAAGAAGGCGCTTCGCGGAGAAGTGTGGCAATGGCACCAGGACTACAGCGTCTGGGGGCCCAAGGACGGCATGCCGGAGCCGCGGGCGGTCAACGTCGCCCTGCTGCTGGATGACGCGACCGAGCACAACGGCCCGCTGCTGGTCGTTCCCGGCTCACACCGCAACGGTGCGATCGCCCCGTGGCGCCCCGAGCCCGAAGGCACCTCCCGGTGGGAGGCCGACCTTTCGGCGAAGCTGAAGTTCGCGCTGGACGCCGAACAGATGGCCAAGGTGACCGCGGAGTCGGAGATCCGGTCCGTCGTCGGACGCGCCGGAAGCCTCCTGTTCTTCCACCCCTGCATCGCGCACGGCTCCGGTGCGAACATGGCGCCGACGGACCGGACCATGGCATTCGTCAGCTACAACCGCGTCGACAACGAGTTGCGCGAAGTGCCACGTCCACGTCCGGAGTTCGTCGCGTCGCGTGACTACCGGCCGCTGGAACTCGTCGACGGAGGTCTGATCGCATGAGCGACCTCGATGCCTCACTGATCCGGATGCTCGTCGACTCCCTCGCCCGGCACCGGGACGCTGTCGCGGTCATCGACGACGGCGTCGCCCATACCTACGCCGAACTCGACGAGGTGTCGGCCGAGATCGCCGGCGGCCTCGCCGCACACGGCATCGGCCCCGGGGACGTCGTCGACGTGCACGCCACTCGTTCGTGGTCCCGGTGCGCGGCGGTGCTGGGAGTGTGGCGCGTCGGAGCCGGCGTCCTGTCCATCGACCCGGCCATGCCGTCCGCCTGGACCGGCAAGCTGGTGAGCAGCGCCGGCTGCGCCATGGTCCTCCGGGCCGAGGAGTGCGCACCGGTCGGGGCGGGTGTCGCGGAGCACACCTTCCGATCGATTCGGGGGACGCGCCGGGACGAGGTCGCGACCGGACCGCTCTGCTATGTCATTCCCACCTCCGGGTCGACGGGCGACCCCAAAGCCGTCGCGGTGCCGCCGGTCGTTCTCGCGGACCTGGGCAACTGGCATGTCCGGCGGTGGAGCCACGACCGGCCGCCGAACACCCTGCACATGTCGTCCATCGGGTTCGACATGGTGTACGAGGACACGGTGGCGACCTGGCTGGCCGGGGCGAGCCTGGTCGTGGTGAACGATCAGGACAGGCTGGATCCCTTCACGCTGATCGACATCATTCGCGAGCACGAGGTCGCCCGGCTCTTCCAGCCGGTGGTCGGACTGCACGGACTGGCCGCCGCCGCGTGCGTCGCCGGCGTGGGAACTCCGAGCCTGCGGGAGATCTCGGTTGCCGGTGAACAGCTCGTGATCAACGAGGAGGTGCGGAAGTTCTGTGCCGACGGTGACCTGACGCTGGTGAACCAGTACGGGCCGAGCGAGACGCATGTGGTCACCCAGTACCGCCTGACGGGCGACGTCGCCGAGTGGCCCGACCGGCCGCCCATCGGCACCGCCGTCGTCGACGCGGAGCTGCTCTGCCTCGTGGACGGACGGCTGCGCCCGTTCACGGTCGGTGAGACCCGGGAGCTGGTCATCGCCGGGAACTGCGTCGGGGTCGGGTATGCCGGTGACGACGTGCTCACCGCGAAGAAGTTCAGGGACGTCCCACACCGGGACGGCCGTGTGCGGCGCTGCTACTTCAGCGGAGACCTGGTCACGTTCGACGGCGCCGACTTCCACTTCGTCTCCCGGCTCGACGACCAGCTCAAGGTGAACGGCTACCGGGTCGAGCCGGGGGAGGTGGAGTCCGTGATCGCCCAGGTCGCCGGTGTCCGCCGCGCCGCGGTCGTCGGGGTCAAGGTCGGCGCCTCCACACAGCTGGCGGCGTACTACACGCCCGCGTCCGGCGCGGAGGTCTGCCGGGACGACCTGATCCGTTCCTGCGACTTCGGTCTGCCCCGGTTCATGGTCCCCCGGCACTTCGTCGAACTGGAGGAGCTCCCGTCGACGCGTAACGGGAAGATCGACCGGGCGAAACTCCGGGAGATGTTCCAGGAGCGCTCGATGAGCCGGGGCTGACACGTGCCCGTCGGGGCTGTCGGTGCGTCTTCGGCCCCGCCGCCGGCCACCGCGGGGCGGGGCCCCCGACAGCCCTGACCGTCCGTATGGTGATCTTTGGGCCCCCGTGGCCGTTTCGTTCACCCCCCGCTTTCGTGCCGGGGAACTTGGTGAATGGTTCCGTCCGTGGATACCGGGCCGGGCGCTCGCCATCCTGGAGCAGCGGAAAGGAAACCCGGACCATGCCGGTCCGAACCTCTCCGGCATTCCTCACTCCGAGTCCTGGGAGAATTGATGAAGTCTGCGGGCGTGTTCGTGGCCACTGTCCTCTTCGCGCTGATGATCGGCGCGGTCGGCGGTACCGCCACCGCTGCCGGCGAGACCGGCCGCACCGGCGTCCTGGTTACCTCCTCCGCCACGAACGACGGTGACAGCGGTTGGGGTCGTTTCGCGGGATGAACGGCCGGGGAGTACAGGCCGGTCCGTGGTATGCCGCCGAATCCCTGGTCCCACCGTCCTCGGAATGCGGGGGTCATGCACGTAAAGCCTGTGCGACTCCGTGAACAATGAACCACGGGAAGCTGTCCGGAAAGCGATGGCCGGGAAAGAGGAGTACGGCAAAACCTGCCACTCGGACCTCTCCGACAACACCGAGACCCGCGGCGGGTGCGCCGGGGCCGGTGGTGAAAGGCCGGCCGGCCATCGCACCGAGTGCCGCGTCGTCGCTGCGGGACCGGCCTCCCGGCGGATGCCGGACGACGCGCGAGTGCCCGCCGCGGGCGTGCTCCGTTGCGGGCGGTGGGCCGTGGGCCGGGAGCGGCAGCGCGCTCGGCCACACCACACATGACGTTCCCTCACATCCGTTGCACCGAACCGAGCGGAGACTCCCGTTCGGTGGCGAAAGGAAGTACTGACCATGGAACCGGCGCCGCAGGTGATCCACCCGCCAGGTGGACAGGACGAGACCGAACGACACCATGACGCGTCATCGGGCGGCCCGGTGCCGCTGGAGGACGAGATCGCCGCGTTGTGGGGGGAACTCCTCGACCGCCCCGAGGCCGGGGCGGAGGATGAGTTCTTCGCCCTCGGCGGCAACTCCCTGACCGGCATCCAGATCATCGAACGCCTGGCGCGCGACTACGGCGTCCTGCTCTCCGTCCGCGACTTCTACCTGGCGCAGACCCCGGCGCGCGTCGCCGGGCTGATCGAGCGGGGGAGGTCCAGCACATGAGACTGACGCCGGGCCCGTCGCGCGACATCGACCTCGACACCGTCGACCTCTTCGACCTCGACCTCTACGGCACGGGCGACCCGCACGCCGTCTGGGACGTGATGCGTGCTCAGGCGCCCTTGCACCATCAGACCCTGGCCGACGGACGCGAGTTCTGGTCGGTCACCCGCTACGAGGACGTGTGCCGCGTCCTGGGCGACCACCGTGAGTTCACCTCCGAACGCGGCACCGTGCCCACCCACCTCGGCCAGGACGACGTCGCCGCCGGTGTGCTGCTCACCTCCACCGACCCGCCCCGGCACACCGAGGTCCGCAGGCCGCTGGGCTCCAGGCTCACCGCCCGCGCGGTCAGGTCCTGGGAGGACTCCATCCGCCGGTCGGTGACCCGCTTCCTGGAGCCGGCCCTCGACGGCGAGGTGTTCGACCTGGCCGAGAAGGCCCTGCTCCTCCCGGCGATCGTCACCGGCCCGCTGCTGGGCATCCCCGAGAAGGACTGGGAAGAGCTCGTCCAGCTCACCGCCATGGTGGCCGCCCCCTCCGACCCGCACTTCCAGCTCGGCAGCGAAGCCGCCACCCTGGCGATCTCCCACCATGAACTCGTCGGATACGTCACCGAGTGGGTCAAGGACCGGCGCCGCTCCGGAGCCGAGGACGACAGTCTGCTCCATCACCTGATGAGTGTGCGCCCCGGAGGGGCGCCGCTGAGCGACCAGGAGATCGCCCTCGACGGCTACAGCATCCTGCTGGGCGCCAACGTGACGACGCCGCACACCGTCTCCGGTACCGTGCAGGCCCTCATCGAGCGGCCCGAGCAGTACGACAAGGCCCAAGCCGACCCGGGCCTGATCCCCGACCTGGTCGAGGAGGGGCTGCGCTGGACCTCGGCCGCCTGCAACTTCATGCGCTACGCCACGACCGACGTCCCCGTCGCGGGCGGCGTCATCCCGGCCGGTGCGGCGGTCGTGGCGTGGATCGGCTCGGCGAACCGGGACGCCGCCCTGTTCACCGCCCCGCACACCTTCGACATCAACCGTCCCAACGCCAAGCGGCAGATCGCCTTCGGCTACGGCCCGCACTTCTGCATCGGCGCCCCACTGGCCCGCCTGACCCTGCGCGTCTTCTTCGAGGAACTCCTTCACCGGTTCGACTCCCTCGAGCTGGCCGGCGAACCGGACCACCTGCGCTCCTATTTCATCGCCGGCATGACCCACCTGCCCGTCACCGCCCAGAAACGGCACACCCCATGACGTCCGGATCCGCCCTCGCCTCGCCGTGGTTCGTCCGGCCACCGTCGGCCGATGCGTCCGCCCGCCTGTTCTGCTTCCCCTTCTCCGGCTCCGGCGCCTCCGCGTTCGGAGCCTGGCCCGCCACGGCAGGCGACGCCGAGATCTGCCCGGTGCAGTTCCCCGGCC
>Ga0164306_10001620_pt1 | contig 10072 bp, 9 predicted proteins | sample Whisoiple_242_MG_FD_110213 | JGI IMG/M metagenome (GOLD analysis project Ga0164306, IMG submission 110213) | Soil microbial communities amended with fresh organic matter from upstate New York, USA - Whitman soil sample_242_MG | ecosystem: Environmental > Terrestrial > Soil > Unclassified >... | reverse complement strand
TCGCCGCCGTCGACGAGCAGGACGTCGGCCTCACGGATCCATTCGACCCATCGCTCCGTGCCGATGGTGGGTAGGGCGGTGAGCTCGAGGACACCCACGGACTTCCACCCCAGCGAGGTCATGGCGTCTCCCGGGTCCCCGCCCGTGACGAATCTGTGCACCGACCGCGGCCCGCACATGGGGTGCCCCCATTGGGCGGTCGGGATGCAGAGCGCGGCAGACTCGGAGATCGGCTTGCCCAGCATGCCGACGAGCGCATCGCGGATGCTGGTGTTCGTGACGCCGCCCGAGGTGAGAAGCAGCTTCATCGCTGGGGCTCCTTGGCATGGCTCGACTCTGGGGCAACGAACGGGCCGGCGGAGGCGCCCCGGACGTTGACGGGTGTCGACACCGTACACACAGACCGGCGGTCGGCCGGAACCATGCAGGGTGACGCCCGCTTCGCTCACGTCTGCGTGCCGACCGGCTCGGACGCGCGGCCGAGGCTGGCACCCAGCGTGGCGGCATACGTGCCCACCCAGCGGCGGACGTGCTCCTCCTGGTCGGCGACCTCGCTCTCGAGCAGCGCCACGGCGGGCGCGGGCACGTCGGCGCCGAGCTCGACGAGGAGGTCGTGCAGCGCGGTCGCGACGGCGTCGCGGTGGGCGGGCGCGCCGGCGATCGCCACCGGCACCGCCGCGACCCCCACGAGGTCGCCTTGGCTCAGCTGGTCGAGAAAGAGCTTGAGCAGCCCGCTGTAGGTCGCCTTGTACGTCGGGGTCGCCACGACGAGCAGCCCGGCGCGCCTCACGACACCGAACGGGTCCTCGACGGGAGCCGATGCCCGCGCCACCTCGGCCCCGAAGGTGACGCCGACCGCCTCGCCCAGCTCGATGACGACGGGCACCCCCAGGCGTATGCCGTCCGGTGCGGCTCGTCCGTCCGCCTCCACCGTCTCGGCGAGCGAACGCACGACGAGGTCCGCAAGCGCTCGCGTGCGCGAGCCGACCCGCGGGTTGCCGACGAGCTCGACGACCTCGACCGCCGTGCCGACGGCTGCAGCCGCCGCCGTCACGCGCTGGCCCCGACGCCGGTCCTCAAGGGCTCGGTCGACGCGCCGTGAGCGGCCGAGACCCCTGTCCCCCAGTCGGATGCGGACCGTGCTGCACCCAGGCCGAGGTGATCCCGGAGGGTGGCACCCTCGGCGTAGTCGCGCCGCAGGACGCCGCGCTCCTGCAGCAGCGGCACCACCCGGTCGGCGAACTCGTCGAGTCCGCCCGGGGTGATGTGCGGGACGAGGATGAAGCCGTCACTGACCTCGGTCGCGACGGCGTCCTCGAGCGCGCGGGCCACGGTCTCCGGTGAGCCGACGAAGGTCTGGCGACCGGTCAGCTCGATGACGACCTCGCGGATGCTGAGCCCCTTGGCCTCGGCCACGGCTCGGTAGCGGGCCGCCTCGGCCGCGGGGTCACCGACCTGCCGGGCACGGCCGCGGACGATCGAGGACGCCTCGGAGACGATCGGGTCGACGGTCGGCAGCGGGCCGTCGGGGTCGTAGTCGGACAGGTCGCGGTTCCAGACCTGCTCGAGCAGGAGGATCGCCGTCTGCGGGCTCACCTGCTGGCGCCGCACCTCGGCCGCCCGGGCGACGGCCTCGGCATCGGTGTCACCGAGCACGAACGTGGCAGCCGGGAGGATCTTGAGGGCGTCGGGCCGCCGACCGTAGCGCTCGAGCCGGCCCTTGACGTCGCGGTAGAACTCGCGCGCGCCGTCCCCGGTGGAGTGGCGGCTGAAGATGGCGTCCGCACTGCGCGCTGCGAGCTCGCGGCCGTCGCTCGAGTCGCCGGCCTGCAGGACGACCGGATGGACCTGTGGGCTCCGGGGCACGCTGAAGCGGCCGGCGACGTCGAAGTGCTTGCCGCGGTGCTCGAAGGTCCCCGCGGAGGCATCGGCCAGGAAGTCGGCCCCGTCCGCCCGCACCGCGTCGACCGGCCAGGAGTCCCACAGCTCGCGGGCCGTCGCGATGAACTCCTCGGCGCGCTCGTAACGCTCGGCGTGCGGGAGGAACCCTCCACGCCGGAAGTTCTCACCCGTGAAGGCGTCGGAGCTCGTCACGACGTTCCACGCGGCGCGTCCTCCGGACAGGTGGTCGAGGGTCGCGAACTGGCGCGCGACCTCGTAGGGCTCGTTGAACGTCGTGTTGATCGTGGCGGCGAGACCGAGGTGCTGCGTCACCGCAGCCAGCGCGGCGAGGACGGTGAACGTGTCGGGCCGGCCGACGACGTCGAGGTCGTGGATCCGACCGCGTTGCTCGCGCAGCCGCAGCCCCTCCGCGAGGAAGAGGAAGTCGAACCGGCCGCGCTCGGCCGTCTGCGCGAAGTGGGTGAACGACGACAGGTCGATGTGGCTACCCGAGGCAGGGTCGCTCCACACGGTCGTGTTGTTGACCCCCGGGAAGTGGGCGCCGAGGATGACCTGCTTGCGGTGCTGCGTCATGGGAGCTCCCTTCTCACGCCGACGCGGCGGCGTAGCGGTTCACGGCGACGGGCAGGCCGAGGCGCTCGCGCAGCGTGCCGGGGTCGTATGCCGTCCGGAAGGCCCCAGCGCGCTGGAGCGCGGGCACGAGCTCGTCCACGACGGCGACGAGGTCGTCGACGACGACGGCCGGACGCAGCCGGAAGCCGTCGTAGCCGGCGTCGTGCCAACGGAGCAGGAGCGACGCGAGGTCGGCAGCGGTGCCGGTGAAGACGTGGGCGTCCGACGTGAAGGGCGACCCCGCGGCCTCGTCGAGCCGGCGTCGCCGGGTCCGGGCGGCCTCTGTCGTGCTCCCCAGGACCACGACGAGGTCGGCGAAGACCGTGAGGGGATGGGTGTCGCGCCCGACCCGCGCCTCTGCTCCTCGGACCTCGCCGAGGATGCTCGCGGCCTGCTCGTCGTCGTGCGGCGTCACGAAGACGACGTCCGCCGACCGGGCCGCCAGCTCGTACGGAGTCGTCTGGTGCGCCAGGGCGGTGACGACGGGCTGCCCCTGTGGCGGTCGCGGGGTGATCGACGGGCCGCGGACGCTGAAGTGCCGGCCCTCGAAGTCGACGTGGTGCAGCCGGTCCCGGTCGACGAACCGCCCGGTCGTGACGTCGCGGATCTCGGCGTCGTCCTCCCAGCTGTCCCAGAGCCGCCGGACGACCTCGACGTGGTCGGCAGCCTCGTCGAAGCGATCGCGCACGGCAGCGCGGCCCTCGGGGGTGGACGCGAAGTCCCGTCCGATCGCGGGGAGGGTGCGACGACCGACGTTGCCGGTCTCGCCGGGTGTGCCACCCACCTGCACCCGCCAGCCGGCACGACCGTGGCTCACGTGGTCGAGGGTGGCGACGGCCTTGGAGACGTGGAACGGCTCGGTGTGGGTCGTCGTGACGGTCGGGACGAGGCCGACGTGCCGCGTCAGGGGGGCGACCGTGGCTGCGACGAGGAGCGCGTCGAGCCGCCCGCGCACCTGGTCGGTGCGCGTGTCGACGTCGTCGGAGAAGGGGTCCACCGACTGGAGATCGAGACTGTCCTCGATCGTCACGAAGTCGAGCAGGCCCCGCTCCGCCGTGGAGGTGAGGTCGGCCCAGTAGCGGGCGGTGAGGAGGTCGTCCGGCCGCGCGCCCTTCTCGCGCCACGCTGCCGGGTGCCATCCCGCACCGTCGAGGGCGACGGCGAGGTGGATCTGCGCGGCGTTCGGAGTGAGGCCAGTCACCAGTCGACTCCCTTCTGCTGCAGCTCGATGGGACTGAGGCTCCTGCCGGTGAGCGCGTACGTCGTCATCTCGGTGAGGCGCGGGGAGTACACGTGCAGGCTCACCGCCGGGTCCGGGCCCTCGTTGCTCACGTGGTGCACGTAGCGACGTCCGAACGTGCGCTGCTGGCCGGCCCGTAGACGGCCGACGTCCTCACCGACCTGCGGGGTCCGGTCGGGACCGTCCAGATCGGCGACGCGCTCGCTCAGCTGTCCTTGCAGGGCGACGAACGAGCCGGCGCTCTGCCCGGGGTCGTGCCACTCCGTCCCCTGGCCGGGGAGCCAGGTGAGCAGCCAGGCCTCGTGGTCGGGCTCGGCGGCGATCCGGGCGTAGTAGCGGCTGATCGGGTCGAAGTCGACGAGGCCGGCCCAGAGGGCACGGTCGCCCGCGAGGCGCCGAGCCGTCTCCGCGAGGTTGACGGCGATCCGTGGTGCGAACGTCGATGGCGTCCCGGTGCCGGGCGCAGAGAGCGTGGTGAGGGTGGTGGTCCGGTCGGGGCGGGTGCGCAGAGGCATGGCAAGGCTCCTGAAGGTGTGAGGGTGGGTCGAGACGGACTACGGGGACGCCGCACGCCACAGCCGGGCCCAGTCGGGCCGCCGACGCTGCGCATGCGGTCGTCTGGTCGTCAGTCCCGACAGAGGGCGCTGCTCACCCGGGAGAGGTCGACGTGCCGGCGGCGGTGAGCCCACAGGGCGTGGCCGCGGGATCGGCGTTCGGTGGTGTGCGTCATGGGAACCCTTGTGTCCGTGGGGCCCTCGTCGAGCCCGCGCTTGCGTCGAGCGGGAGGTCGACGCCTGGTCCTCACCCGGGGCACCCCGCCGCGGAGGAGGGTTGCCGCCCAGCAAGCCGGGGCTTGTCGCTGGGACTCATGACCTGCAGAGACGATAACATACTGATTTGGTAGGGATAGCCGGGCGACCACTCCCTGAGATGCCGCCGAGGCCGCGGACCGTCGGGTCCGTGGCCTCGGCGGGGCAAGGGCGGCGTCTAGAGCGGCGATCCTCGCCGGGTTCCTCGTCGTGACGGTGCTGCCCGCTGGTGACGTCAAGGACACCGCGTCAGCACTCGTCGACCCGGTGCTCGTCATCGTCCTGTCACTCATGGTGCTCCCGGCCCCGGTCGGCTTCGTCCGGACCATGCTGCGCGAGCTGCTCGAGATGAGGCCTCCCCCGAGATCGAGCAACCGGCCCGTGAGGCCGTCACCGAGCTGTGCGCCGGGATGGGCCTCGTGGAACCGGTCGTGCGGATGACGAGGACCGGGGGCGTCTCTACGTGGAGGTCGACACGTCGTCTCACCCGGCGAGTGGGACGTCGCCGACATCGACCGGCTGCGGACGGCCCTCACCGAGCGGCTGCACCGCCTGACCGTGGCCACCTGGATCAACGTCGAGCTCTCCTGCGACCCTGCCTGGCAGCAGGGCTGACGGGGTCACCAGATCGGTGCCGATCACCCACGGAGGGGGAATCGGCACGCCCGGCTCCCCCGGCACGATCGGGAGACGACCAGCCCGCCCACGAGGAAGATGAGGCCGCTGTGAACCCGGTGCTCGCGTTCGTCATCGTCATGCTCGTCTGGACCGTCAGCGACCTCGTCGCGAAGAAGACGAAGTCGCTGCTGTCCTCGCTCTTCGTCGCCTCGATCATCTTCTTCATCGGCTTCCTCACCGACATCTTCCCCGAGGACCTCCTCGCGAGCTCGAGCCTGCTCGCGCTCGCCGGTGTCGTCGTCGGCTTCGTCATCGTCCACCTCGGCACCATGATCAGCCTCGACGACTTCAAGAAGCAGTGGAAGACGCTGCTCGTCGGCATCGCCACCGTCATCGGCATCGGACTTGCCCTGCTGCTGGCCGGATTCATCTTCGGGCCCCGGATCTCGGGCTCCGCGGCCGACGGCTATGCGCAGGCTCTCGACTTCGTGATCGCCGGCACCGGCGCCTTGAGCGGCGGCACCATCTCGGTCCTCATCGTCCAGGAGGCGGCCCTCGGCGTCGGCCTGACGAGCATCGCCGTCTTCCCCGTCCTCATCGCCGCGCTCCAGGGGCTCATCGGCTTCCCGCTCACCTCGATCATCCTGCGCCGCGAGGCCGCCCGGCTCAAGGAGGAGTACCGAGCGGGCACGCTGGCGCCGGTGGTGGCCGCGGGGGCCGCCGCCGCCAGCAGCGGGGGCGATGGCGGCGGCAGCAAGGGCGACGCCGGCAGCAGCGGGGGCGACGCCACGCCACCCGCCGAGCCCGTCCCGGAGACGAAGCTGCCCGCCGCCCTCCGCACGACGGCCGGCACCCTCTTCATCGTCGGGGTCGTCGTGCTCATCAGTCTGGGCATCAACAACGTCACCGACGGCATCCTCAACACTTTCGTCGTGGCCCTGCTCTTCGGCATCGGCCTGCGCACGACGGGGATCTTCAAGCCGTCGGTCCTGTCGGGCATCGACGCCTTCGGTCTCATGATGATCGCCATCATGATCCTCGTCTTCGGACCCCTGGCGACGGTGAAGCCCAGCGACGTGTCAGCGCTGGCCGTGCCGCTGCTCATCGCCTTCGCCTTCGGGATCGTCGGGATCGCGGGCTTCTCGGCTCTCGTCGGCAAGCTGCTCGGCTACAGCGTGTCGATGTCCGTCGCGATCGGGCTCACCTCGCTCTACGGCTTCCCGGGCACGATGATCCTGTCCCAGGAGGCCGCCAAGGGAGCCGGAGAGACCCCCGAGGAGGTGGCCGCGATCGAGAACGAGATCCTGCCCAAGATGATCGTCGCCGGCTTCTCGACCGTGACGATCACGTCGGTCATCATCACGAGCATCATCGCCGGCCGGATCGGTGGCGGCTGAGCCGTCGCGCTCCTGCTCCGGTCCCGGTCAGGGGGCCATCGCGGCATACCCGGTGGCGTCGTGGATCGCCAGCCCGGCGTACGTCGCAGAGGCGCTCGCGCCGGCGTTCACCTGGGCCAGCTGCGCCTCCATCGCGGTGCGGGTCCAGCCGTAGAACGTCTGCTTCGTGTCGACGGCCGTCGCGCCGAGGTAGTTCGTCTCCTGGCCGAGGCGCACGGGCTTGCCGAGCGCGGCGCCGGCGGCGAGCGCGGGGGTCGCGACGTCGAGCGTCCCGTCCGTGCCGGCCGCGGTGTTGCGGTAGGACATCACCGTGACGCCGGCCGTGCGCTTCATGATCTCGCGGTCGAGGGTCGAGGCCGCCCCCGTGGAGGCGACGGCGTGGATCGTGTTGAACCAGAAGGGGATGTCGGCCTCGATGGGGTACGTGCCGGCGTTGGCCTTGAGCTTGTCGAGCAGCGCGAGGTACGTGCTGACGACGGTGGCCTGGTCGGTGCCCCAGGCGGAGGTCGAGTAGGGCTCGACGTCGACGTGGATGCCCGTGAAGAGGCCCGAGCTCTTGGCCGGCTTGAGCCAGTAGGTGACGACCCACGTCGGGTTGTCGACCCAGCCGGGGTCGCCCCCGAGCGCATCCACCCGGATGCCGGCAGCGCGGGCCCGGCCGCTCAGCGCCTTGATGTTCGGCAGCTGGCTCGAGGTGGCGAGGTTCGGCGGGACGGCGACGAAGAGCTGGTCGATGCCGGCGCTCACGGCGAGGTCGACGGTGGCCGCGGGGGTGCTCGTGTCCCACACCCACATGGCCCGAGTGTCCTTCGCCGCGGACGCGACGGCGGTCACCGTCCCGGCCTGGGGCGCTGCCGCGGCGCCCGGAGCCAGGGCGACCAGCGCGGCAGCCGAGCCCGCCAGCGCGAGAGCCGCGGCGACGAGGCGGGTGGCGCGGGCACGAGGGGTGCTGAACATGTGAGAGCTCCGTGACGAAGGGCGGGGACCAGCCCTCCGAATTGTCCGGATTGCTCAAGACTCGCGCAGGCGTTTCGCAAGATTGCCGCAAGTTTCGCAAAACACCCTCTAGCCCCCCACGCCGAACCCACCCGAACCGTCAGGCAGGGTCGGCCTGGGCTCGCTCGACGAGGATCGCCAGACGCCGGAGCGCCTCCCGGTTGCGGCGGTCGAGCAGCACGTCGCGCACCGGCTTCGGGACGAGCAGCCCGGGCCCCTTCGTCGCGTCCTCCTCCATCGTCACCTCGGTGTCGGCCCCGCTCGCGCGGCAGGTGATCCGAACGACGCCCTCACCGGACGGCCACGCACGCACCGTCAGCTCGAGCAGGTCTGGCCGCTCACAGCGCCGCACGGTCGTCGTGTCGTCGATGAGGAGCGGCCAGGCGCCGACGGAGTGGTGGATGTGCGTCTCCGGTGCCGGCCAGCCGGGAGTCACGTCGCGCACGCGGGAGGCGCCGACGACCCACTGGCTGTAGCTCCACCCGTCGGCGAGGACGTCGAAGACCGCCTCCGGTGTGCCGTGGACGGTCCGTGTCGTGGTGCTCATGTGCGCCTCCAGGGCAGTTGGATCTTGTAGTGCCACAGGGCAGCCCGTGCGGCATTCGCGCCACAGGCACCGTGGACGCCGCCGCCGGGATGGGCCGAGGCGGACGCGAGGTAGAGGCCCTGGACCGGCGTCTCGGCACGACCGGAGCCGGCGACGGGCCGGAAGACGAGCTGCTGCTGGAGTCCCGCAGTGCCGCCGTTGATGGCTCCCCCGACGAGGTTGGCGTCCCGGGCCTCGAGCTCGCGCGGACCGAGGACCCGTCTCGCCGTGATGCGGTCACGGAACCCGGGTGCCCGATCCTCGATGCGCTGCTCGATGCGTTCGGCCATCGCCTCGAGGTCACCCTCGTCCCACGTGCCGCGCACCTCGCGGACCCTCGGCCGGCCGGCTGCCGCGTCGCCCCGAACCCGTTGGGGCACATGGGTGTACGCCCAGAGAGCCTCTCCCCCGGTCGGCACTCTCGAGGAATCGGCGACGCCCATCTGGCCGACGAGGAGGAAGGGCTTGTCGGGCACGAGCCCGGCAGCCACCTGTCCCCCGGTGAGCGTCATCTCGTCCATCGAGTCCGCGACGTGGACCGTGCCGGGAGCCGCAGCAGGTGCGCCCTGCCACGGGACCGGTCGGTCGAGCGCCCAGTCGACCTTGACGGTGGAGGGGTCCCATTCGAATCGCGCCATCCGGTGGCGCAGTCGTGGCGGCAGGACACCCCACGGCACGAGCCCCCCGTAGAGGGCGGGCGCCGACACGTCGGCGAGGACGGCGCGGCGTACGTGGATCTCGCGTGACGCGGTCCGCACCGCGACCGCGCGACCGCCCTGAACGCGTACGCCCTCGGCTCGCTCGCCGAGGCAGAGCTCGCCTCCCTGCGACTCGAGCCGACCCACCATGGCCGCCGCCAGGCGGCCGGCCCCGCCGCGTGGGACGGGGAAGCCGACGGACTGGCCCAGCAACGCGAGGAGCAGGCCCATGGCCGCCGAACCCGGCGACTCGAGACCGATGTCGGCGTGTCCGGCGTTGCCGGCCACGAGCATCCGTGCCGCCTCCCCGCGGAAGAGCCGCTCCGTCAGGCTGCGGGCCGGCATCGTCATCTCGCGCAGCAGCTCCAGGCCGCCCGGTCGGAGCACCTGACGGGCCAGGCCGGCACCACCGCGCACGGGTGGGAAGGGGCTGAGGAGTCCACGCAGCACGTCGTCGCCAACGCGGTCCCACGTCTCGCAGAGGGCCAGCCACGCCTCGCCGTCGCCGGGTGCGTCCTCGTCGAGCGCCGAGGCGGTGGCCGCCCGGTCCCGGTGCAGCACCCCCCACCGGCCGTCACCGAAGGAGTGGCCGAGGACGGACGGGGCGTGCGACCACTCGAGCCCGTGCTCCTCGAGACTGAGCCCGCGGATCGTCGGCGACGCAGCGGCCAGGGGGTAGAAGGAGCTGAAGGTGTCGTGCACGTGCCCGGGCGCGACGGCGTCGTCGCTGGCCACCGCTCCCCCCGGCCGGTCCTGCTCCTCGAGCACGACGACCGACCATCCGGCGTCGACGAGGAGGTTGGCCGCCACGAGCCCGTTTGGTCCGCTGCCGATGACCACTGCATCCGTCGTCGTCACGCTGCCCCTTCGTCCGCCTCCTGCTCGTCGTACCCCGTGCAGGGCTGTACGAACCCATGAGCGGCGTCCCGGATGCGTGGGCAGGTGGGTAAGACAGAGCTGGACGTCCCGGGGCCGAACCCTCGTCTGCAGCACCCACCCTCTCGAAGGAGTGCCCATGTCCACTGACGCCATCGTCCTGCTCAAGCAGGACCACAAAGACGTGCGCGAGCAGTTCCGCGCCTTCCGCAAGGCCGGCCAGACCGCGGTCCAGAAGCAGAAGGTCGTCGACACGATCCTCGAGCTGCTGACCGTGCACACCTACATCGAGAACGAGGTCATGTACCCCCGCGTCCGGGCGTTGCTGCCCGACCTCG
>Ga0164306_10001618_pt1 | contig 10078 bp, 5 predicted proteins | sample Whisoiple_242_MG_FD_110213 | JGI IMG/M metagenome (GOLD analysis project Ga0164306, IMG submission 110213) | Soil microbial communities amended with fresh organic matter from upstate New York, USA - Whitman soil sample_242_MG | ecosystem: Environmental > Terrestrial > Soil > Unclassified >... | reverse complement strand
GAGCCGATCTTAAGAAAAGGATAGTTCACATCATGACAAAAAATGTTGCCAGCAAACTGAACTTCAGCAGGAAACTTTTACTCAGCGCGGCTGCGGTGTTGTCCATTGCGCTGCCGATCCTATATGGATTAGCGCGCCCGGCGCAGGGCCGGGCGCAATCCCACGACGCGGCGCCGAATGCCGCGGTCTTTACTTCCGGTCTGCACATTTCAGTCACGCCGGGCGACTCAGGGAACGGAGTTATCCAGACAAGAATCATCTACTCTCCCAACGGCATGGTGGCAAAGAACCAGACTTTACTGGAACTTATAAAGCTGGCCTATGGAGTCCAGGCGAGCCAGATCTCGGGCGGACCAGATTGGATGGCCACCGCCAGGTTCAATGTCGAAGTCAAATTGGACGATTCGCTGGTGGCTGAACTGAAAAAGCTCACCCCGGATCAGCACAAGATGGAACACGATCTTATGTTCCAGAACCTGCTGGCAGACCATTTCAAACTAGCGCTGCATCGTGAAAGCAGGCTTCTACCAGGGTATGCGCTGGTGATCGCCAAGAATGGCCCCAAAGTTCAGCCGGCGAAACCTGGTGATACGTACCCGAATGGCATAAAGGGTCCAGATGGAAGTCCGGGAGGGCCGCACAGGTTTGCTTTTGGGACGGATGACTTTGTTGCGCAAGCTCTTCCCATGTCATTCATAGCGGAGCGCCTGGCCGGGCACTTGCAACAACCCGTTGTGGACCGGACAGGGCTTACGGGCGATTATGACTTCACAATGAAGTTTTCTCCGAGCGGTGAAACCGCGACGCAGAGTAATGAGCCAGGGGCGAAAACAACTACGATGCCTGTAAGCTCGATGAGTGCGCATAACGCCGCTCTCGTCGCCGCGGTCGAAGACCAGCTTGGATTGAAACTGAATCCGCAAACCATCCCGTTGCCTGTACTGGTCATTGATCGGGCGGAGAAGCCTGCGGCCAATTAGCTAGCGGCGGGGACGCGACGCAAAGGCGCGCCGAGTCCCTGCTTTCTTTTTTTCGACTTCCGCCTCGCTTGCGCACACTGCTCCTGATTGTCTCGCCTTACGAGGCAATTACTTTGATATAAAAATTAAATTCTTGACATTTGTTTACCTTGTTAGACAATGTCCCGCTCAGGGATGGGTGTACGCGATCGTGCGTCTTGAGTTCCTTTTTGGTACAAGCGGTCGAACGAACGTTTCGCAGGACTCCATTCCCGCGCTGGAGGAAATATGAAACGTGGTTTCCGGTTCGTGCAATTCGCTCTTGTTCTTTTTCTCTCCTGCACCGCGGCGTTCGCCCAGGTCAATGCCGCCGAAGCCCAGCTCAACGGCTCTGTCCGCGACCAGACAGGCAGCGTGGTGGTGAAAGCGGCGGTCACGTTGCGCAACGTCGACACCAACCATGTTTATCGGACCACCTCCAACAGCGAGGGCTTTTACATTGTTACCAATATTCCGCCGGGGAATTACGAGTTGACGACGGAATCGCAGGGCTTTGCCAAATACCAGCAAACGGGCATTGTGTTGCGCGTGGCGCAGGTGGCCACAATCGACGTGAACCTGAAAGTGGCCGGCACCACGCAGGAAGTCACGGTCAATACTGAGGCGCCGACCATCGAGCCCACGCGGACTGAAGTAAGCCAGGTGATTGAGACGCAGCAGATCCAGGCGCTGCCCATCTCCGGGCGGCTGTTCACGGACTTCGCGCTGCTGAGCCCGGGCGTGACCACGGGAAGAATCAGCCTGCAATCCACATTCACAGATCCTTCGGTAACGCGCATTTCTTTTGGCGGACAGCGCGACCTGAACAACAGCGTGACCGTGGACGGCGCGGACAATATCAATACTGCCACCGGCTCGCAGCGGGCCACACCTTCGCAGGAAGCGGTGAGCGAGTTCCGCGTGGTCAACAACAGCTTTGCCGCCGAGTACGGGCGGGCGCTGGGCGGGATCGTGAACATCGTGACCAAGTCCGGCACGAATGACATTCATGGCTCGGTCTACGAGTTCTTCATGAACAACAAGCTCAATGCCGAACCGCTGCTGGCGCCGCCCAACTTTGACCGGTTCCAGCAAAACCAGTTTGGCGCGACGCTGGGCGGTCCGCTCAAGAAAGACAAGACTTTTTACTTCCTGAACTATGAAGGCCAGCGGCGCGCGCAGTCACCGCAATACCCTTCCCTGCTGGTGGGCAACCTCACGGCGATCAATGCGCTGAAAACCAGCCTCGGCATCGCGCCGGAAAACCTGAATGTGCTCAAGACGGCCGACGTGGACAACGGTTTCGCCAAGCTCGACCATCAGTTGACCGAAAAAAATCGGCTTTCCGCGCGTTACTCCATCCAGGACGCCACCAACTTGAACATGCTGGTGGGCGAAACACTGGACGGCGGCGGCGTGGGCGCGCCCAGCAGCGGACGCAACGGCTCACTGCGCGACCAGGACCTGGTGGGAACGCTTACGACCACGCTGACTGAGAACAAGGTGAATTCCCTGCTGTTCCAGTGGGCGCGGCGCAACTATGGGTTTCTTGGCGTAACCGGCCAGCCAAACCTCGATGTGCCGAACCTGTTGCTGTTCGGCCATAATTTTGGAGCGTTTGACCGTTACAACGAAACGCGCATTCAAGCTTCAGATACGTTCTCATGGGTACACGGGAAGCACTACGCCAAGTTTGGCGTCGATACAAACTACGTGCGCAATTTTGTGATCTGGCCCGGCTTCACCCCGGCGCGCGTTATCTTCCCCAGCCTGGGCGATCTACTGGCCTCAGGCAAAACGGACTGGGGAGCAACACCGTGTCCGCCGCCTTTGGTTGGACTGGTGGCTCCCTGCCTGGCGGCGTTTTTCTGGGGCGCGCCGATCGGGCCAGGACCGTTTAATCCAAACGCGGCGTCGCCTTCAGTACCCACCACATGGGAGCAGGCGTTCCTGCCGTCTGAGGCGTCAAACTTTTTTGTTCACGTGAACCACAGCTATTTCGGGTTCTTTGCCCAGGACCAATACAAAGTAACTCCGAAGTTGACGGTGAATTACGGCTTGCGCTATGACGTGGAGGCCGGGCTGGATTTCTTTGTCAATGGCGACCACAACAACTTCCAGCCCAGGGTCGGGTTTGCTTACGCGCCTGATTCGAAGACGGTGATCCGCAGCGGGTTCGGGATGTTCAATGATAAGTACAGCCTGACATTCTTCTTTGTGCCCGCGCCGCAGCGGCCGCCGGTGATCGCCGGGCTGCCCACGGCCAGGAACCAGGTGACGGGAACGTACCTGCTCAACAGCATCTTCCTGCCGACGCCATGTGTATTGGCCGGATGCCCGTCAGTTCCTCCGCTGCCGTTGCCGCCGGGAACGGTGCCGCCGCCGTTGCTGACGTCGGCTTTTGAAAACCTTATCAACAGCGGCTCATTCCCCAACAACTCGCTCTTTGCCCAGGGCGGCACCGCAGTGGACCGCAATTTGCGTTCGCCCTATACCGAGCAGGCAAACCTGGAAATCGACCGGGCACTGGGTGGCGGATTGACGTTGAGCGTTGGCTACCTGTTCGTCGCCGGGCACAAGCTGGTGCGGCCGATCGACCTTAACGTGGGCCCGCCGGTTGGAGTTCAACCCAGTACAGGCAAAGACATTTACGCCTTTGCCATTCGCGATCCCAACATCCCCGCGCCGCCCGCAGGCTCGCCGGGGACCAACGGCATCTTCTACTTTACCGATTCCACCGGCAACAGCATCTATCACGGGCTGACGATCCAGGTGATTGAGAAGGCGGGAAAGTATTTCTCAATGGATGCAAATTACACGCTTTCACACACGCTGGATGACGGCACGTTTGTCACTTTTGTAAGCACGCCGCAATCGAACGCGCAGCGCAACCTGGAACGCGCCAACTCCAACCAGGACGCGCGGCACCGTTTTGTCGCCAACTTTGTGGCGGACGCGCCGCAGAACAGCTTTGCGCGCAACTTCCAGTTGAGCAGCATTGTCACGGTGCAGTCGGCACGGCCGTTTACGCTGTTTGTGGGCTTTGACGCCAATAATGACGGCAACCCGGTAACCGATCGCGTTGGCAATTCGCCGCGCAACAGCTACCGCGGCGATAACCTGGCGACCGTGGACCTGCGCCTGTCAAGGGCAGTCCACCTGGGTGAGCGGAAGGTGTTGAACCTTTCCGTGGATGGCTTCAACATATTCAACCATGCCAACATTGACGAGGTGTTTTCCGTATACGGCGCGCCGGACTTTGTTCCCGGCCTGACGGTGCCTAAGCACTTTGGCGACGGCGGTATCGGACCGAGCGGGGCCGTAGGCGCTCCCCGGACAGCTTTCAACACGCGCCAATTCCAGTTAGGGGCGAAGTTTACGTTCTAGCTTTGTTCGAAAAATCGTTTGCCTGCCGGCAGCCTCCTGAACAGGCTGCCGGTTTTTTGTGTTCTTTCAGCCCAAAAGCACTAGCCAAACCTGGGTTGACAATGGGACGGATATCTCCTAGCTTAAGGTCTTAAGACTTGTTCTATGGCTACTCGAAGGAATCCCGCGCCGCCCACCCGAGCTGAACTGCGCATCCTGCAGGCATTGTGGGAGCTGGGGTCGGGCACGATCGAAGAAATCATTCATCACAAGAGTTTTTCTTCTCCGCCCAACTACAAGACAACGCAGACAATTCTGCGGATCATGGAAGAAAAAGGGCTGGCCCGCCATACCAACGGCGGCCGGGTGTTTGTGTTTGCGCCGGCCGTGACCCGCGAATGGGTGGAACGGCTCTCGGTGAGGAACCTGCTGGAGCAGAATTTTGGCGGCTCGCCGGCAAAACTGCTGGTGAACCTGTTGGAAGAAGGCCGGGTAAAAGAGAGCGAACTTGAAGAATTAGAGGCCCTGATCCGCAATTACCGCATCCAAAAAGGAGAGCTAAAGCACTAAATCCATACGCTGGTTTTGCGCAGGGTCCATTTATCGATGACTCCAGAGGTCTGTTTACATTTCGCCGCTGTCTTCCTGAACTTCTTCCTGAGAGTTGCAGTGGCGTATTTCGCCTGCTGGATGGTAAACCGGCTGCTGAGGAAACCCGGGCAGCGCTTTGTGGTGTGGGCGATGTTTCTCCTGGGATCGGCCGCGTACTGGATGGCGTTGGTCGTGGAAGAAGCGAGGGCGTTCAGCGCCATCAAAAGCGACGCCGGAAGAGCTGCGGTCCATGCGGCGGGTGCGGCTCATTCGTGGGTAGTCCCCCTGGCCTGGAGCCACCAGATTTTGATTGCCATCCAGGTCATGGGCCTGGCCTATGCTGCGGCAGCGCTGCTGATGATCGGACGAACGGCCATCCAACATGTGCGCTTGTGGCTGCTTCTGCGGCGGGCTGTTGAACCTTCGCCGGCGCTCGATGGCCTGTTTGGTGAAATTTGCCGCGAGCTGGGAATCTCACGGGCGCAACTGCTTATGCTGCCGGGACTGAAATCGCCGGCCACCGCTGGCTGGTGGAGCCCGCGGATTCTTCTGCCCGAGGTCTGCGAGGAGCTGGGTCCCACGTCGCAGGTCGCCGACGTGCTGTGCCATGAGCTGGTCCATGTGGAGCGGCGGGATTATTTCTGGGCGGGGCTGGGCGATTTGATCCGCTGTCTCCTGTTTTTCCATCCCGCGGTATGGAAAGCAGGAAAGTCGATGGCGCTGCAAGCCGAGTTGGCTTGCGATCTGGCGGTGCTTGAGGCACGCCCCGGCAATCGCGCCGATTATGCCGACAGCCTGACTTATTTTGTCCGCCTGCGCATGCTGCAGGAAGGTTTTTCTCTGGGCGTGGATTTTGCTGCTTCAGCTTCTCTGGGTCTGCGGATTCGCACCATCCTGGCGGCGCCAGTGCCTGTGCCGTGGTGGAAACGCTTTTCGCAAATAACCGCGGGCGTGGTCATGCTGGGATGCCTTGGCGTTCTCGCCCCGGTACTCTCCATTCCGTTGCGCTTCGCTGCGCCATTCTCGGAGCAGGTTTCTACTCAGAAGCCAACGCAAACAGTGGCTGAACGCGCCCGGGTTGTTCGCCGCGCTTCGCATCGTGCGGCGGCCGGGGCAGCCACGCCGGATACCCTGACAACCTTGCGCACACAAGCTTATGTGCCGGAAACATCCGCTTATCCGATGACCAGCGGTTCGAGCGCGCGTCCGGGATCAGAAAGCGGGGAGCAGGATTCGCCGGCCTGGCGGGAAACGCAGCCTGCGGTTCAGCGTCCTTCTCTTTCCAGTGTGGTCCGCTCCACGCTGGGCGAGATCGCGATCCGGCGCGGCAGTCATCGCGACCGCGACGATCACTAAAAAAACCTTTAACCACAAAGGACACGAAGGAACACAAAGGAGATCGCCGGAATCGCGCGGAATCTCCGACATCGGGAACCTTTCTAAGTTTGAATTCTTAGAGTCTTAAGAGTATATTCAAAACAATTCTTAATGTCTTAAGACATCCAGGTCATCTACGATCTATGTATTGACTCCGGGCGGTGATGAATGACGCGAACTATGTTGGCCACGGCGCAAACCGCGCCTTCGGCGAATAACGCAGGCTATTCCGACTATGTGAACCCGCAATGGGTCAGGCTTCTGGGCCTGCTGGAAATGAACGTACGTTACAAGCGCTGCGTGGGCGCCGAGCTGTCCACGTCCGATGGCAGACGCATTCTGGATTTTCTCTCGGGCTATTGCGTTCACAATCTGGGACACAACCATCCCCGGGTGGTGGCGGCGCTGCACGACGAACTGGACCGCAGCGGGCCGGCGATGCTGCAAAGCCACGTCCCTGAACTGGCGGGTGAACTGGCGACGGAGCTGTGCCGGCTGGCTGGCGGGCGGCTGGAAAAGGTCTACTTCTGCAGCTCCGGAAGCGAAGGCGTAGAGACGGTCATTAAGTTTGCCCGGCTTTTCACTGAACGGACAGGGCTGCTCTATTGCACAGGAGCGTTTCACGGTCTTACCTGCGGCGCGCTCTCGCTGATGGCGGATTCAACGTGGGCGCAGGGTTTTGCGCCGTTGCTGCCGGGCGCGGAGAGCGTTCCCTTCGCCGGCCTGAGCGAACTGGAGAGCAAGCTGGCCAGCAAAAAGTTTGCTGCGTTCGTGGTGGAACCAATCCAGTCTGAAGCCGGAGTGCGGGTTCCGCCGGAAGGCTATCTGCGCGCGGCGCAGATGCTGTGCCGGAAATACGGCACGCTCTTTGTGCTGGACGAGGTCCAGACAGGGCTCTATCGCACCGGGCCGTTTCTGGCGGCGCATCACTGGGACCTGGACCCCGACATGATCGTGCTGGCCAAGGCGTTGAGCGGAGGCCTGGTGCCGAGCGGCGCGGTCCTGATGTCGAATGAAATCTATGAGTCGGTCTACAGTTCGCTGGGCCGGTCCATTATTCACACCTCCACCTACAGCGAGAACGGCCTGGCGATGCGCGCCGGGCTGGCCACGTTGAAAGCGCTGCAGGATGAAGAGCTGAGAACACGCTGCGAAGTGCTGGGCCAGTACCTGCGCCAGTCGTTGAGGGACGCTCTCTCAGGCTATGAGATGGTGGCTGAGGTGCGCGGCCTGGGCATGTTGAACGGGATCGAGTTCCGGCGTCCGGACAGCTGGCAGTTGAGAATTCCCTTTGAGGCTTTCCGCAAGGTCCATGAAGGCATGTTCGGGCAGATCGTAGTGAGCAAGCTCTTCCGCGAGAAAAACGTCCTGACGCAGATGTGCGGCAACAACTTCATGGTGCTGAAAGCGGCGCCGCCGCTGATCGTGAGCGAAGAGCAGATCACGGAATTTGTGGGCGCGGTAAAGCAGGTAGTGGAAGAGGTCCACGCTTCGACTTCATTCTGGATGGACGCGCTGCATATGGCGCGTCGTGCCGTGAACGTGTAAACGCCGCGGGGCGATAACGACAATCGAGACGAGTTCATATTCTCAGGTGACTATGCGAATTATTGGTGCGGGCAGTGCGTTTCCCGGAAATAGATATGAGCAGCAGGAAATTACCGCGGCGCTGAAGGAAGCGTGGCAGTCGCAAATGGACAATCCTGAGGTGCTGGACCGGCTGCATTCCCGCTGCGGCGTGGAACGGCGGCATCTGGTGCTTCCACTGGAAGCGTATGACCGAGTGACGACGTGGGGACAGGCCAATGACTTGTGGATCGACGCGGCGCAAACGCTGGGCCGGGACGCCATCTGCCGCGCCATTACTCCGCTGGGACTGGCGCCGCGCGATATCGACGCGCTGTTCTTTACTTCGGTGACGGGAGTGGCCAGCCCGTCGATCGACGCGCGGCTGGTAAACCGCATGGGGCTTTCACCCAACATCAAACGTATCCCCATGTTTGGACTGGGTTGCGTTGCCGGGGCGGCCGGACTGGCCCGCGCGGCTGATTACGTCCGTGCGTTTCCTGACCAGATTGCGGTGCTGCTGGCGGTGGAACTCTGCTCACTGACCTGGCAGCGCGATGACATCAGCGTGGCCAACATGATTTCTACCGGACTATTCGGTGACGGAGCTGCCGCCGCGGTGGTGGCCGGTCGCGACACGGATTTAGCTGGACCAGAAATTCTGGCGACCAAATCAGTGTTCTATCCCGGGTCAGAAGACGTGATGGGCTGGAACATTTCTGAAACCGGTTTTCATATTGTGCTCTCGCCAGACGTGCCCAAAGTGATCCGGGAAAACCTGGGCGGCGACATCGACGGTTTCCTGGCTGAGTCCGGGCTGCGCCGCAGCGACGTGACGAGCTGGATCATTCACACGGGCGGGCCCAAGGTCCTTGAAGCAGTGGAAGACAGCCTGGAACTGCCGCCCGATGCGCTGAAACTCTCATGGGAATGCCTGCGCCAGATGGGCAATCTTTCTTCTGCTTCAGTTCTGGTGGTGCTGCAGGAAGTGTTGGCACACCACCGCGGCAAACCGGGAACGTACAGCATTCTGGCGGCGATGGGACCGGGCTTCTGCTCTGAACTTCTGCTGCTGCGCTGGTGAAAAGCATGGGACAGGTTTTTGACACTGACGTATTCGTGGTTGGCGGCGGGCCCGCGGGGCTGGCGGCAGCGATTGCCGCGCGCCAGCACGGCTTGCGCGTGATGGTGGCCGACCGCGCCCAGCCACCGATCGACAAAGCCTGCGGCGAAGGACTGATGCCTGACAGCCTGGAGGTCCTGCGTGGTCTGGGTGTGTCTTTGCAGGAGTGCGAAACTGGTTTCTTTCACGGAATCAGGTTCGTCGGGCCGGAATGCTCGGCAGCAGCGACCTTTCCGCAGGGCCGCGGGTTGGGCATCCGGCGCGTGTTGCTGCATGAAGTCTTTGTGCGCCACGCCGAAGAATGCGGAGTAGAAATGCTGTGGGGAGCGGGTGTGGCGGCGATCAGTGACCGGGGCGTGCTGGTGAACGGAAGAAAGATCAGCTGCCGCTGGCTGGTCGGCGCCGATGGGCAGAATTCCCAGGTCCGCGAGTGGGCAGGGCTGACGGCCGGCAGCGGAAGCAGGCAAAGGATCGGACTACGCCAGCATTTTCAGGTCCGGCCCTGGAGCGACTACGTTGAAATTCACTGGGGCAGCCAGGGCCAGGCGTACGTGACACCCGTGGGACGCAATGAAGTATGCGTGGCGCTGATTTCGCGGCGGAAATTCAAATCGTTCGACGCGGGCTTGAGCGAGTTCCCTGCTCTGGCGGCGCGATTGAAAGGCGCACCCAGTACAACGCGGCCGCGAGGAGCGATGAGCATTTCGCGCAAACTGAAGCAGGTGTGCCGCGGCAACGTGGCCTTGATCGGTGAAGCATCAGGATCTGTGGATGCCATCACTGGCGAGGGACTGGCCATGGCTTTTCGCCAGGCGCTGGCGCTCGGCGCGGCACTTGCGGCGGGCGATCTTTCTGTTTATGCCGTCGCCCACAGTCAGATCAACAGCCTGCCGGAGTTCATGTCGCGCAGCATGCTGCTGATGGACCGAAGCCCCTGGCTGCGCAGCCGCAGCTTGCGCGCATTTGCGCGGCAGCCGGGAATTTTTGGGCGGATGCTGGCGGTCCACGTGGGCGAACTCCAGCTCAGGAATTTTGGCGTGGCCGGACTGCTCAACCT
>Ga0164306_10001617_pt1 | contig 10079 bp, 8 predicted proteins | sample Whisoiple_242_MG_FD_110213 | JGI IMG/M metagenome (GOLD analysis project Ga0164306, IMG submission 110213) | Soil microbial communities amended with fresh organic matter from upstate New York, USA - Whitman soil sample_242_MG | ecosystem: Environmental > Terrestrial > Soil > Unclassified >... | reverse complement strand
GTCGCTCGAGTACCACGAGAAGTACGTCCACACGCTCGGCCTCGTGGGTGGCCACGACCTCGTCGTGGAGCGGGTGGCCGAGGGCACGCCGCTGGAGCCTGCCGTCCTCGACGGGATCGCCGGCCTCTTCGTCGGCGGCGGCCCCACGCCGGAGTACCACGCGTCCCTCACGGGCGCCTACCACCGGATCCGCGCGCTCGTGTCCACAGGTATGCCGTATGCCGGGTTCTCCGCGGGGGCTGCGATCGCGGGCTCCCACGCGGTCATCGGCGGCTGGCTCCTCGACGGGCGGCCCGTCTGCCCCGAGGACAGCAACGAGGACCTCGACGACGTGGCCGTGGTCAGCGGCATCGGCCTCGTGCCGGGAGCCGTCGACGTGCACGCCGCCCAGTGGGGCAACGTCTCACGCCTCGTCGCCGTGGTGGCCACGGGGCTGGCCCCGAGCGGTGTCGCGATCGACGAGGGGACGCTCCTGCGGTCGGACGGTGCGATGGCCGGCGCCGGGCGCGTGTGGCACGTCACGCCGGACACGGCGACGCCCGGCGGGGCGCTCGTGCGGGCTCGGGCCGGAGGTCAATAGGCTCGGCCCCATGCGCGCCATCACGATCCCCGAGCCCGGAGACGCCGACAGCCTCGTCCTCGACGAGGTGCCCGACCCCGAGGTGACGGCCGGCCACGTGCTCATCGACGTCGCCGCCGCGGGTGTCAACCGCGCCGACGTCATGCAGCGCCTCGGTCACTACCCGCCACCTGCGGGCGCGTCGGAGTACCCCGGCCTCGAGGTGAGCGGCACCATCGCGGCGCTCGGCGAAGGTGTCGAGGACTGGCAGGTCGGCGACGAGGTGTGCGCCCTCATCGACGGAGGCGGCTACGCCGAGCGTGTCGTGGCGCCGGCCGAGCAGCTCCTGCCGGTGCCGCGCGGCGTCTCGCTCGTCGACGCGGCCGGCCTGCCCGAGGTGACGTGCACCGTCTGGTCCAACGTCTTCCTCGTCGCCAACATCCAGCCGGGCCAGGTGCTCCTCGTCCACGGCGGCAGCTCGGGCATCGGCACCATGGCCATCCAGCTCGCCAAGGCGGTCGGCGCGCACGTCGCCGTCACGGCGGGCAGCCAGGCCAAGCTCGACGTGTGCCGCGACCTCGGTGCCGAGTTCCTCGTCAACTACCGCGAGGAGGACTTCGTCGAGCGCGTCCGCGAGCTGACGAGGGGTCACGGCGCCGACGTCATCCTCGACAACATGGGCGCGAAGTACCTCTCCCGCAACGTCGAGGTCCTCGCCATCAGCGGACGCCTCGTCACGATCGGCCTCATGGGCGGCCGAACGGGCGAGCTCGACATGGGCATGCTGCTGGCCAAGCGCGCCGCCGTCATCGCCACCTCGCTGCGGGCCCGCCCCGCGACGGAGAAGGCCGCCATCGTCGCCGCCGTCCGTGAGCACGTCTGGCCCCTCATCGAGGCCGGCGCGGTGCGTCCGGTCGTCCACTCGCGCCACCCCCTCGAGCACGCCGCCGAGGCGCACCGCGAGATGGAGGCGTCGGGCCACATCGGCAAGATCCTCCTCACCACCTGAGCTGCCCTGTGTCGCGGGACGATCCGGCCGTGTCCGACTCGTCCCCTGACGCGCTGCCCACCGCCGGCGTACCGTTGACCGGTGGACCCCTTCGCCACGAAGCGGCCCTCCCACCACACGAGTACCGGGAGGCACCTGCAGTGTTCATCCAAGTGATTCAGGGCAAGACCCACGACGCGGACATGCTCCACCGACGCATGGACGCCTGGCGCGAAGAGCTCGAGCCCGGCGCGGCCGGCTGGCTCGGCGGCACGTACGGCATCGACGACGACAACGAGTTCATCGGCGTCGTCCGCTTCGACTCTCGCGAGTCGGCGATGCGCAACAGCGAACGCCCCGAGCAGGGCGCCTGGTGGGCTGACACCGAGAAGTGCTTCGACGGCGGCGTCACCTTCCACGACTGTGACGACGTGACGATGATGCTCGACGGCGGGTCGGACGACGCGCAGTTCGTCCAGGTCATCCAGGGGCGCATCAGCGACCAGGAGAAGTTCCGGATGATGCGCGACATGCCGATGGACACCCTCCACACGGAGCGGCCCGACATCCTCGGCGGCACCATCGCGGTCGACGCCGATGGCTGGTTCACGCAGACGATGGCGTTCCGCACCGAGGCAGATGCCCGTGAGGGCGAGAAGAAGGACATGCCGCCCGAGATGAAGGAGCAGATGGCCGACATGGACCAGGCCATGAGCGACGTCCGCTACCACGACCTGCACCATCCGTGGTTCGCCACGGCCGGCTCGCACTGACCCGCGTCGGCCGCGAGGACGAGGAGGGGCCCGTGCGACCTGACGGGGGACGCACGGGCCCCGACCGCTCGACCTGCGCGGTGAGGCAGGATGGAGCGCATGAGCGACGACGCGAGCCGACAGGGCCAGGGCACCGACACCGACTCCGACTCCGACTCCGACTCCCAGCGTGACGAGCCGCGCATCGTCGTCGTCACGCCCGACGGCATGGGCGTCGCGGACGCCCAGGGCGAGGATCGCCCCGACGGCGCCGGTCCCCACCCGGAGGGCCGCGAGGAGCGACGCGAGCGCGAGCGCACCAACCCGGCCGACCTCGTCGAGGAGCCGGCCAAGGTCATGCGCATCGGGTCGATGATCAAGCAGCTGCTCGAGGAGGTGCGCAACGCGCCGCTCGACGAGGCCGGGCGCCGTCGCCTCGCCGACGTCCACCACCGCTCCATCGAGGAGCTCAAGGACGGCCTCGCGCCCGAGCTCGTCGCCGAGCTCGACCGGATCGCCCTGCCCTTCCGCGACGACTCACCGACCGACGCCGAGCTGCGGATCGCCCAGGCCCAGCTCGTCGGCTGGCTCGAGGGACTCTTCCACGGCATCCAGACGGCGCTGGTGGCGCAGCAGATGGCGGCGCAGCAGCAGCTCCAGCAGATGCGCGCCCTGCCGCCCGGCCCGGGCGCCTCCTACGGCACGCCCCCCGGCATGCAGCCCGGCGAGCACCACCCCGGGGAGTCCGGACCCACCGGGCAGTACCTCTGACCCCGGCGGTCAGAGCCAGCTCGAGCGCTCGCGCTCGGTCGGCACGACGTCGGGGTTCCACTGCGTGAACGGCGCCTCGAGCTTGTAGTGGAGGTCCTTCTGGCGCAGCAGCACCACGGGCTGGGCGTTCTCGGGGTTGTCGAGCGACTCGAAGTAGTCGACGCTCCAGTGGAACCACCGCATGCAGAAGAGCCGCATCGTCAGGCCGTGCGTCACGATGACGACGTTGCGCGGCGCGGTCGGCGTCTCGAAGTTGCGGTGCATCGACTCGAGGAACGTCGACACGCGGTCGTAGACGTCCGACCCGGACTCGCCGTGGCTGAACCGGTAGTAGAAGTGGCCGTAGCGGTCCCGCTCGGCCTTCTGCTGGGCGATGTCGACGGGGTCCTGGAAGTTGGCCCAGTCCTGCTCGCGCAGGCGCGGCTCGACCCGCACGTCCCGCTCCACCACCGGCAGGGCGAGCGCCTCGAGGGTCTGCCGGGTGCGCACGTACGGCGAGACGTAGGCCTCGACCGACTCCCCGTCGAGCACGTCCCGGATCGCGGCACCCGTGTCGCGGGCCTGCTGAAAACCTTTGGGCGTCAGGCTGATCCGGTGGTCGGGTACGCGCTCATAGACGGTGTCGTCGAGGTTTCCCTCGGACTCGCCGTGCCGCACGAGGATGATCCGGTTCGGTCGGTGCTCGAGGTTCACCGCCTCAGACTACGGTCGCGACCCCGTGCCGCCCACGGGGCGACGAGGAGCACGAGCCAGGCGAAACCGACGACGAAGCTCGCGACGAGGATGACGACCCCGGCCGACCCTTCGAGGACACGCGGGCCGACAGCGAGCAGGACGGCATACGCCATGAGCGCCGTGACGACGACGGCCCTGCGACGAGTCGACCCCATGACTCCCCCTCGCTGCGATGCGCTGACCACCCCATCGCACCACCCGCACGTGAACGGGCGGTGCCGTCCGGGTGACACGTCCCGGTCCGGTTAGGGTGAGGCGATGCGACAGGTGGGCGACCTGCTGACCGGTGACAGCCCCTGGCTGCGCCGGGCCTCGCACGTGCTCAAGTGGCTCGCGGTCCTCGTGGCCTGCTACCTCGGTGGCGTGGCCGCGACCAACCTCGCGCCGACCGTCGCCGAGACCTCCCAGTACCGCGCGGTCCTGCGCCTCGACCCGGTGCCACGTCACTCCCCCGTGCTCCACGCGCCGACGATCGTCGGTGACGTCGACGTCCAGTTCGCCTCTCCCATCGTCGCGCCCGGCCTCGACGTGCAGGTCGCGGTGCGCGAGGAGATCACCAACCTCTTCACCCGTCCCAACGTCGACATCAAGGCGCTGCAGCCCTCGCCCGACGAGATCTCGTCGGCGATCGCGCAGGCCGCCGTCGGCGTCGGCATCCGCTTCGTCCTCGGCGCGACGGCGATCGCGGTGCTCCTCGCCCTGGCCTCGCACTACATCAGGCAGCGCACCACCCGTCGCCACCACGTGCTCTTCGTCGCGTCCGCGATGGTCGTGGCGACCACCGTGACCTTCGGCGGGATCGCCCTGACCTACCAGCCGGGCCGCTTCGCGGAGTACCGCACGAGCGGCGTCCTCGGCGTCGTGCAGCGCAACGCCGGCCTGCTCGCCGACGTCGAGGCGCGCGCCACCCAGGTGACGCCCTACTTCCGCAACCTCCTCGCGGTGACGCAGGCGCTCCAGCAGAAGTACGTCGCCGGCAACGTCAACGAGCCCGTCTCGGCGCGCCTCCTGCTCGTCTCCGACATCCACGGCGCGAACCAGTACGCCCTGATGCGCACGATCATCGAGGAGGAGGACGTCGACGCCGTCATCGACAGCGGCGACCTCGTCAACTTCGGGCGCGTCCAGGAGGGCGACGCCGCCGACCTCTACCGGTCCATCCAGTCGCTCGGCGTGCCCTACGTCTTCACGAGCGGCAACCACGACCAGTCGTCGGCGAGCGATCGGGCCGTCGTCGCCCGTCTCGCGCGCATCCCGAACGTCGTGCTCCTCGAGGACGCCGCCGGGTCACTGCGCGAGCTGACCTTCCACGGGCTGCGCATCACCGGCTTCAACGACCCGCGCTACTTCGGCGACGACAACGCCGACCCGACGGCCAAGGCCAAGCCCGCGGCCGACCGCTACAACGCGGCCGTCGCCGGCCAGCCCGAGCCCGACATCGTCGTGACGCACGAGCCGTATGCCGCCGAGCAGGTCGAGCGGGGACGCCTGCTCATCAACGGGCACATGCACACCCCCGCGATCGAGGGCAACCGGATCCAGGTCGGCACCTTCACCGGTGGCGGGGTCGTCTCGCACTACTCCGAGGGTCCGGGGCAGGAGCTCGACGGCCAGCCGTACTCCTTCGACATCGCCCAGTTCGGCACGTCGTGCGAGCTGACCTCGCTGACCCGCTACTCCTTCCGCAACCTGCTCGAGGGCCGCCCGGCCTACGACAGCGTGCAGGTCATCAGCGGAGCCCGCATCGACCCCTACCGGCCCGCCGCACCGACCGTCCAGCAGCCGGGTCAGGACCAGCCGGACCCGGCCAAGCGCATCTGCAGCCGCATCGACGAGACGTCGGTGCGATCGCTGCCGATCGCCCCGGACGACCCGACATCGTCAGGCACCACGACCCCTGCCGTGCCGTCCGGGCTGTCGGTCACCCCTTGAGGTCGGGGAACTGGTCGTCGCGCCACTCGTTCGCGGGCTGGTCGGCGCCGGTCGCCTCGAGGTCGGTCTCGCGGCCCCGCAGCTCGACCCGGCGGATCTTGCCCGAGATCGTCTTGGGCAGCTCGTAGAACTCGATCCGCCGGACCCGCTGCCACGGCGCGAGCTTCGCGCGGGCGTGGGCGAGGATCGAGCGCGCCACGTCCTCACCGGGCTCGTGGCCCGGGGCGAGGGCGATGTAGGCCTTGGGCACGGCCAGGCGCACGGGGTCGGGCGCGGGCACGACGGCGGCCTCGGCGACGGCCGGGTGCTCGATGAGCACCGACTCGACCTCGAACGGGCTGATCTTGTAGTCGCTCGCCTTGAAGACGTCGTCGGTGCGTCCGACGAAGGAGATGTAGCCGTCGGCGTCGACCGACGCGACGTCGCCCGTGTGGTAGAAACCGCCGGCCATGGCGTCGGCGTTGCGCTGCTCGTCGCCCTGGTAGCCGGTCATGAGCGGGACGGGGTGCTGGGACAGGTCGAGACAGATCTCGCCCTCGCGGTTGCCGTCCGAGTCGGCCTCCGTGACAAGGACATTCGTGATCGGGTCGACGACGACGACCGGACAGCCAGGGAGCGGCCGGCCCATCGAGCCCGGCTTGACGGTGGAGCCGGGGGTGTTGCCCACCGCTGCCGTCATCTCGGTCTGTCCGTAGCCGTCGCGGATCGTCAGGCCCCACGCCTTCTCGACCTGCGCGATGACCTCGGGGTTGAGCGGCTCGCCGGCACCGATGACCTCGCGCAGCGACCCCGGTCCGCCGGACAGGTCGCTCTTGATGAGCATCCGCCACACCGTCGGCGGCGCGCAGATCGAGGTGACCTCGTGCGTGCGCAGGACCCGCAGCAGGGCGACGGGGTCGAACCGGCTGTAGTTGTAGACGAATGCCGTCGCCTCGGCCGCCCACGGCGCGAAGAACGACGACCATGCGTGCTTGGCCCAGCCGGGGCTGCTGATGTTGAGGTGCACGTCGCCGGGCTGCAGCCCGATCCAGTACATCGTCGACAGGTGCCCGACGGGGTAGGAGCGCTGGGTGTGCTCGACGAGCTTGGGCCGGCTCGTCGTGCCGGACGTGAAGTAGAGGAGCATCCGGTCGTCGGGCGCCGTGCCCGGGTGCTCGGTGGGCGGGACCTCGAGGTCGTATGCCGCCTCGTGGCGTTGCCAGCCAGCCGTGGCGGTCCCGGCCGGGTCGGCCCCACCGACGGCGACGCGCAGGTAGTCGCCCGGCACGTCGTCGAGCTTGTGCACCTCGGACGCGTTGGTGATGACGGCGCGGGCCGCGCCGCGCTCCATCCGGTCGACGAGGTCGCCGGGGCCGACGGCGGTCGTGGTCGGCATGACGACGGCGCCGAGCTTGATGACGGCGAGCATCGACTCCCAGAGCTCGACCTGGTTGCCGAGCATGAGGATCACCGAGTCACCGCGGCGCACACCGAGGGTGGCGAGGTGCGCGGCCACCTGGTCGGAGCGGCGGGCCATCTCGTCCCAGGAGTACGACGCCGACGACTCGTCCTGCTCGACGATCGTCAGGCAGGCGCCGCCGTTGCCCCGGGCGACGGCGTCGAACCAGTCGACGCCCCAGTTCCAGCGGTCTCCCACGTCGGGGAAGGTGAACTCGCGGACGGCTCTGGCGTGGTCGCCGCGCAGGGCGAGGAGCTCGTCACGGGCCGCCCGGTAGGTCGCGGTCACACCGGCTTCGTCGACAGTGGAGGTCATGACCCGACGATGCCACACGCGCCTGCCGTGCGGCAGGGGACGGCGACGGGCTCAGAGCGGCTGGTCGCTGCCGTCACCGAGGTCGCGCGGGCGGCGGCGCTCCTCCGCGAGCTCGGGACGGTCGGCCCGCTCGGACCGCTGGCGCGGGATCGCCGTCGTGTCCTCGCTGTAGCCGTCGTCGCCGGCCGCGAAGGCCGGATCCGAGCCGGGGCCGTCGGCCAGGCCGCGGCCGTGGGCGCGCCGGCGCAGGTCGTCCTCGTCGATGAGGCGGTTGATGAGCTGCTGGACCTCGTTGCTGCGCGGGATGTTCGTGAGGTTCTCGTCGGGGCTGTCGCCGGCCGACTCGATGTGCAGCGAGCCCGCGCCGATGATCCGGTCGACCACGGTCTGCTGGAAGCTCACGTCGGTGATCTTCGAGAGCGTGATGTCCTTGCCGTTCTTCGTCAGGATGCCTCGGCGCACCATGACCCGGTGCGAGGTGATGACGTAGTGGGTGGTGCGCCAGCGCAGGTAGGGCACGAAGACCGCCGGGACGGCGACGAGGACGAAGACCGCCACGGCGATCCACTGGATCCGGTTCCCGGTGTCGTCGTCGGGGGTGGCGCGGGCGACGGTGATGCAGGCCGCGGCCAGCAGCAGGCCGAAGATCGTGGGCACGACGACGGTGAGCCAGTGCGGGTGCAGGTCGCGCTCGACCTTCTCTCCCTTGGCGAGCACGTTCTCCGGGAACCCCACGGTCATCCTCCTGTCGTCAGGTCCGCTCGGACCACGCGTTGCCACTCAGCCTAGGCGGTCACGCCTCCCCGTCGGTCGGGTCGGACTCCGCGAGCAGCCGCAGGCCGTCGGCCCGGGCCCGGCGCGTGGTCTCGCCGAGGAACTCGGTGCCGAGGTAGACGTGGTCGGGTCCGACGAGGCCGACGAGCCCCTCGGCCTCAATCTGGTGCAGCACCTGCCGGTTGTCGACGACGAGCTTGAGGACGCCACCGTGGGCCTGGAGCTCCCTCGCGTAGCCGCGGAGCACGTCGATGAGGGTCAGGCCGATCTGGTCGACGCCGCGGAGGCGGAGCACGACGACGGCGTGCTGCGACCCCTCGTCGACGCGTGGTAGCAACGCGCGGAACGTCGGGGCGCTGGCGAAGAAGAGGGAGCCGTACGGCTGGAGCACGAGCACCTCGCCGCCCGGCACGGTGACCGGTGGCTCGCACTGACGCACCCTCCCGTCTCCGTCGAGGTCGAGGCGGGTGACCCGCACCCGGTTGGACTGCTCGACGACGTGGAGCACGATCGCGAGGGCGACCCCGACGAGCACGGCGTACTGCACCGGGATGAGGAGAGTCAGCACGAAGGTGAGCGCGAGGACGACGGTCTGGACGGTCCCCGTGCGCATCACCGACTGCACCCTCGCCGGCTTCACCGCGCCGGCGCCGACGACCATGAGCAGCGCCGCGATGGACGGCAGGGCGACGAGGGCCACGACGTCGGCGAGGACGAGCACGACGAGCGCCATGACGCCGCCGGCGAAGCCGAGCGAGAGGCGCGTCCGGGCGCCCGCGGTCGCGACGAGCGAGGACGCCGACATCGAGCCGCCGACCGGCATACCCCTGAAGAGGCCGGAGACGATGTTGCCGACCCCCTGCCCGATGAAGTCGCGCGAGGCGACGGACGGGCGCCCGTCGGGATTGGGCACCGCAGCCGACACCGCGGCGCCCTGGACGAGTCCGATGAAGGCCAGAGAGACCGCGGGAAGCGCGAGGTAGGGCACGTCGCCGAGCGACGGCAGCGCCGGCAGCGGCAGGGAGTGCGGGACCGCGGCGATGTCGCCCACGACCGCGACGTGCGCGTCGAAGAGCGACCCCAGCACGCCCGCGAGGAGCGAGCCGACGGCCATCGCGACCACGAGGCCGAGCGCGCCCAGGCGGGTGCGCTGGAGCCCGACGATGAGGACGAGGGTCACCACCCCGACGAGGAGGGTCATGAGGTCGATCCGCCACGGATGGAGAACCAGGTCGAGGGTGCGCATGACCCGGTTGGCGCCGGAGGTCTCGGCTCCCGTGAAGTCGCCGAGCTGGCCCAGCACGATGTTGACGCCGACGGCCGTGACGAAGCCGGTCATGACCGAGCTCGGCACGAACCGCAGCAGCGCCCCTCCCCGCAGCAAGCCGGCCGCGATCATGACGACGCCGGTCAGCGCGGCCAAGGTCCAGAGCGCCCGCTCCGGGTCGGGTCGAGACCCCAGGTCGGCGTCGGCGACGACGAGTGACATGGCGCCGGTCGCCTGGACGGCCATGAGCGTGCTGCTCGTGAAGAGCGCCGCGCCGACCATGCCGTAGAGGTAGCCGTAGAGACCGGCGAGCGGGTTGACGCCCGCGAGGACGCCGCTCGCCAGACCGTCGGGGACGCTCTCGATGCCGAGCACGACGCCCGCCTTGAGATCGGCGCGGACCGACGGGCTCCTCACCCGCCCCCAGGCAGCTCGTCCTGCGCCGCCCGTCACGGTGCCGCCGTCGACGTCACCGTTGGCGGCCCCCACATCCGGATCAGCCGCCCAGGATGCGGGCCTTCTGCTGCGCCAGCTCCTCGTCGGTGAGG
>Ga0164306_10001611_pt1 | contig 10092 bp, 10 predicted proteins | sample Whisoiple_242_MG_FD_110213 | JGI IMG/M metagenome (GOLD analysis project Ga0164306, IMG submission 110213) | Soil microbial communities amended with fresh organic matter from upstate New York, USA - Whitman soil sample_242_MG | ecosystem: Environmental > Terrestrial > Soil > Unclassified >... | reverse complement strand
GGGCATCGTCAACGCCGGTGCCCTGGTGGTCTACGACCAGGTCGACGAACGGCTGCGCGACCGGATCGAGGACGTCGTCCTCAACCGGCGCCCGGACGCTGCCGAGCGACTGTTGGAGATCGCTACCGAGTTCGCCGGGGCCGGCAAGAAGCTCGAGGCCGCCGATGAGCAGTGGCGTCAGCTGCCCGTCGACGAGCGGATCACCCATGCTCTGGTCAAAGGCATCGACGCCTACGCCGAGACCGACACCGAAGAGCTCCGGCTGCTGATCGAGGGCCGCGGCGGCCAACCCATCGAGGTCATCGAGGGCCCGCTGATGGCCGGGATGAACGTGGTCGGCGATCTGTTCGGGGCCGGCAAGATGTTCCTGCCTCAGGTGGTGAAGTCGGCCAGGGTGATGAAGAAGGCGGTCGCCTACCTGATCCCGTTCATCGAGGCAGGCAAATCGCCGGAGGATGCCGGCCGTTCGAACGGCACGGTCGTGATGGCGACGGTCAAGGGCGACGTCCACGACATCGGTAAGAACATCGTCGGAGTCGTTCTGCAGTGCAACAACTATGACGTGATCGATCTGGGCGTGATGGTTCCGGCGCAGAAGATCCTGGACGCCGCCAAGGAACACGACGCCGACGTCATCGGGCTCTCCGGCCTGATCACCCCGTCGTTGGACGAGATGGTCAACTTCGCCAGTGAGATGGAGCGACAGGGGTTCGAGATACCGCTGATCATCGGCGGGGCGACCACGTCCAGGGCGCACACCGCGGTCAAGGTGGATCAGAAGTACCACGGTCCGGTGATCTGGGTGAAGGACGCCTCCAGGTCGGTGCCGGTGGTCGCCGCACTGCTGTCCAACGAGCAACGGCCGGCGTTGCTGGCGGACGTGGCTGCCGACTACACCTCGCTGCGGGAGCGGTACGCGGCCCGGAAGGACGCCAAGGTCATCCTGCCGATCAAGGACGCCCGGGCGGATCGGACCCCGATCGACTGGACCGGTTACCGGCCACCGCGCCCGCGGTTGCTCGCCCAACAGGCTCCCGACGTGCACTACCAGGGCGAACGGCGGGTGACCAGTGCAACCCAGTTCGTCAAGACCTTCCACCACTACCCGCTGTCCGAACTGCGCGAGTACATCGACTGGCAGCCCTTTTTCAACGCCTGGGAGATGAAGGGCAAGTTCCCCGACATCCTGAACAACCCGGCATCGGGGGAGACCGCGCGCCGACTCTGGGACGACGCCCAGGTGATGCTGGACGCGATGATCGCGGAGAAGTGGGTCCGCGCCGATGGGGTGTTCGGGCTGTTCCCCGCGAGCACGGTCGACGATGACGACATCGAGGTCTACACCGACGAGCACCGCACGCAGGTGCTGACCACGCTGCGGCAGGTTCGCCAACAGACGGAGCACCGGCCAGGGGTGCCGCATCGATCGTTGGCCGACTTCGTCGCCCCGAAGTCCACCGGCCTGCACGACTATGTCGGTGCGTTCGCGGTGACCGCGGGCCTGGGCATCGGCGACAAGATCCGCGAGTTCAAGGCGGCGCTGGACGACTACAGCGCCATCCTGCTGGAATCGCTCGCCGACCGGCTCGCCGAGGCCTTTGCAGAGCGGTTGCACGAGCGGGTCCGGACGGAATTCTGGGCGTACCAGCCCAACGAGAACCTCGACAACGCCGCGCTGATCCAGGAACGCTATGTCGGCATCCGGCCGGCACCGGGATACCCGGCCTGCCCGGAGCACACCGAGAAGGCGACCATCTGGGACCTGCTGGATGTCGAGGAGAACACCGGCATCGAGCTGACCGAGAGCATGGCCATGTGGCCTGGCGCTGCGGTCAGCGGTCTGTACTTCTCCCACCCGCAGTCCCAGTACTTCGTCGTCGGGCAGATCGGCCGGGATCAGGTCGAGGACTATGCCAAACGCAAGGGCTGGACCGTGGCCGAGGCCGAGCGCTGGCTGTCGCCGAACCTCGGGTACCGCTCGGACAACGAATAGTCCTGCGATCCTTGCGTCTCCACCAGGTGGAGACGCAAGGATGTGGTCATGCAGGACGGTGACTTGTCGATAGGAGATCTCGCGCGGCGAACCGGGCTCACGGTGACGGCGATCCGGTTCTACGCCGACCACGGCATCATTCCGACGAGCGGTCGTAGTTCGGCCGGTCACCGACGGTTCGGCGCGGATGCGGTGGCCCGGTTGGTGATCGTGCGGGCTTTGCGCGGACTCGGTGTCGACCTGCCGACAATTCGCCGGGTGCTCGCCCGGGAGGTCTCGATGGCTGCCGCCGCGGCCGACCGGTTGCCCGTGCTGGACCGACAGATCCGGAGCCTGCAACAGCAACGAGCGGCATTGAGTCTGCTTGCGCAGCAGCACGTCAGGGACGAAGGGGTGGATGCGGTGCAACACGATTCGGTACCGAACACGGACGACGCCGACCGGCTCATGGACGACTTCTTCGACCGGGTTCTGAGGAACATCGATGCGGGTCCGGAATGGGTGGGGATCGTCCGTTCGATGACTCCGGTGCTTCCCGCAGACCCGGCCGCAGAGCAGGCGCTGGCCTGGGTCGAGTTGGTCGAGATGCTGCAGGACAACGACTTTCGCGAATTGATCCGGGTCATCGCCGAATCGTTCGCGGCCGAACGTGCAGCCACCCGGGCAGGGCCGCCCCGGCGGGACGCGGTGACCAGGATCCGGGACCGGGTCCGTCCGGTGCTGGCGGCCGGCGTCGAACCGACCTCGCCCGACGCCCTGGCGGTGATCGATGCGCTCGCCGCCGGGTACGCGTCCGCCGTGGGCCGCCGGGACGACGACGATCTGCGACTCGACCTGATGCACCACCTTGCCACCGTGAACGATCCCCGCAGGGACGCCTACTTCCGCCGACTGTCGGTGGTCAACGGCTGGCCGCCGCCGAGCGACCTGGGTCCCGAGCTCGACTGGACCGTCAGGGCGCTGCGCGCCCGGATTCCGGCCTGAGCCGTCATGAATCTGCCCGGCTGACAGACCGGATCAGCTCGCTGGACGCCACCCGAGCGCAGGCCCCAGCCTGGTCGCGATGTCGGTGAGGATCTGCACGTAGTCGTCGTGCTCGAAGCTGAACGGGAGGGCGAAGGCAACCTCGTCGATCTCCCGGAAAGCCGCGTGCCCGTACAGCATCTCGGCGATCCGATCGGATTCGCCGACCAGATCCGCGGCGAACATCATCCGCGCCGGCCCCTGGGGGGTCGCGGTGCGCGCAAGTCGCTGATCGGCGTATCGCTGGTATTTCTCCCGTTGGTCCGCGGTCGCGGAATCGGTGGGGATGACGACCAGTCCCTGGGAGACCCGCGCCTTCTCGCCTGCCGGATGGTGGCCCCGGAAGGCGCGGATGTGCGACAGCTGGATCTCGGCGAAGTCGGTCGACTCCTCAGCACGAACCACGCTGCTGGCCAACAGGTTCAGACCCTGTTCACCGGCCCATTGGGCCGAACGTAACGAGGCGCCGCCGTACCACAGTCGTCCGGCCAGTCCGGGGGAGTGCGGCTGCACCCGGTCGGAATAGACCTCGATGCCCTCCACGCCACTGAAGTCGGTGACCGGTTCGCCGCGGATCGCGCGGAGCAATCGGAGAACCCGCTCGTAACTGAAGTCTTCCTGCTCTGCCGTATCCGGATAGAGCGCGGTCTTGACCAGCTCGAACTTCATCGGCGGGCCGACGCTGACCCCCGGATTCAGACGTCCACCGGACAGCACATCGACCGTCGCGAAATCTTCGGCCAACCTCAGCGGGTTCTCCCAGCCGAGAGGCGTGACGGCGGTACCGAGCTCGATGCGACTCGTTCGTTGGGTGGCCGCGGCCAGAACGGCGATGGGCGACGAGATGCCGTACTGCAGATGCCGGTGCCGAACCCATGCGCTGTCGAAACCCAACCGTTCACCGAGTTCGATGATCCGCAGCGTCGACTCGTGGCCGGCCCTGGGCTGTTCCGGGTCGAACAGGCCGATGGTCAGGAACCCCAACCTGATCAGTGGTTCACCGGGAGCTGGCATGGCGCCTCCTTTGTCGAACACATTCTTCCCGCAGGGCATCGGCACCCCATGCCCGCCCCCGCACTGTTCTGCGAAGAAAAATTCCGGAGGGAGATTCGCGATCTGTCGGATCTGGGCGGGGGTGTTCGTAGCAGGAGTGACAAGCCGCCCACGGCGGCAACGAGAAGACCGAAGGAGCCGACGATGAAGCTGATGACCATGACCCAGGTGAGGGTGCAGGTCTTCCGGCCGAACGGGAGCCCCCGCTACCCGGCCCGCTGAGGTAACCCGCTATGAACAGCAGCGGCGACGAACGATTCAAAGAACCACAGCGAGAGGATCGTCAGATGCAGTACTTGATTTCCGTGATCGATGACGGCACCGGCCCGGAAACGGCGACCGAGGATGCGGCCATCGACGTGTTCAACGACCGACTCAAGGCCGAGGGCTACTGGGTGTTCGCCGGCGGCCTCGGTACGCCCGACCCGGCCACCGTCGTCGACAACCGCGGCGCCGAAGTGGTGGTCACCGACGGGCCGTTCCTGGAGTCGAAGGAGTATCTGGTGGGCTTCTGGATCATCCAGGCCCCCGACTTAGACGTCGCGTTGGAACTTGCCGCCGAGGGATCGAAGGCCTGCAACCGGAAAATCGAGGTGCGGCCGTTCCTATGACGGCGGCCCGCGTCCAGGACGAGATCACCCGCACCCACCGCGAGCAGTGGGCGCGCGTGGTCGCCGCCCTGACCAGGAGGTTCGGCGACCTCGACATCGCCGAGGAGGCGGCAGCGGAAGCATTCGTCGCCGCCGTCGAGCGGTGGCCGGTCGATGGCGTTCCGCCCAATCCGGGGGCCTGGCTGACGACCACGGCGACCCGCAAGGCCATCGATCGGATCCGCCGGGAGAACAAACGCTATGACAAGCACAAGGAGGCTCACGTGGTGTACGACAACGATCCGTCCGAGCCTTTCGGAGCCGTCGACGACGAGGTACTCCGGCTGATCTTCACCTGCTGCCACCCGGCCCTCGCGATGCAGACCCGGGTGGCCCTGACCCTGCGGATGGTCGGCGGTCTGACCGTGCCCGAGATCGCCAGAGCCTTCCTGGTGTCGGAGGCCACCATGGGGCGGCGGGTGACTCGCGCCAAGGACAAGATCAGGGTCGCTCGCATCCCGTACCGGGTGCCGGCGACGAAGGATCTGCCGGCCCGCGTTTCCGGCGTTCTCGCGGTGCTCTATCTGGTCTTCAACGAGGGCTACCTGGCATCCGGGCCCGACACTGATCCCGTCCGGCTCGACCTCACGGCGGAAGCAATCCGGCTCACCCGGTTGGTCCGTGAACTCCTGCCGCAGGACGGCGAGGTGGCCGGGCTACTGGCACTGATGCTGTTGACCGAGGCCCGCAGCCGGGCACGGGTCTCGGCGAGCGGCGAGCTGATCGCCCTCGACGAGCAGGACCGCAAAGCCTGGGACTCGGCACAGATCGCCGAGGGTCATCGACTGGTCCGCGAGCGTCTGCTCGCCGGAGTCGCACCCGGTCGCTATCAGATCCTGGCCGCGATCAATGCAGTGCACACTTCCGCACGCGACATGCGGGACACCGACTGGTCGCAGGTCGTCGCCCTCTACGACCAGCTCACGCGCCTCGATCCCTCGCCGATCGTCGCCCTGAACCGGGCCATCGCCCTCGCCGAGCTCGACGGCCCGGAGGTCGCACTGGCGGCCGTCGACCGACTCGGAGAAACGCTGACCGGCTACCACGCCTTTCACGTCACGCGCGCCGAACTGCTGCGTCGGCTGGGCCGCAGCGACCGGTCACGCGCGGCATACGACAGGGCGATCGAGCTGGCGGGGAACAGCGCCGAGATCGCCGCCCTGTCCCGTCGGCGTGACCAGCTGGCCCCGCCCAGCGATCGCTAGCGCCTGCCGCCCTGGTCATAGCGGCCCTGACGATAGTTGTCATGACCGTAGTTGTCAGGGTAATGGTGGCTGTGATGATAGGAGCCGTACCTGCGGCGCCGGCCGGAAGTGATGAAGAAGATCACCAGCACCACCCAGAAGAGCGGGAACGGGAAGAACCCGTGGGTGATCGCGCCGATGGACATCAACAGCGCCACCACCAGGATGATCGCCAGCAGCGGTGGGCGGCGGCGGATCTGGGGTCGCTGCGGACCGGCCCACGGCGTCGGCGCGCGGTCGGATCGACGCTGCTGATCTTCGGGGAGATCCTCCAGCAGCTCCGGCAGCTGATCGAGATAGGTTGCGGCATAGGCCTTCCCCACCCGCTCGTCGAACTCCGTCGGATCCAGCCGGCCCTCGGTGAAGTGCCGGGTCAGCCGGTCGACGGCTGCCTGCCGATCGGTGGTACCGGCCCGCATGTGTGGAGTGGTCATGACGACTGGTCGCCGCCTCTGCCGTCGTGCTCGCCGAGAATCCGGTAGAGGTCGGCCCTTGTCCTGGCCAGCACCTTGCGCGCTTCCGCCATCTGCTCCGGCGACCCGGTGCGGGCGACATGCACGAAGGCGGCTCCGACCTGGAACACCAGGTCTCCCAGCTGGGTGTCGTCCTCGCTGGGCGCCACACCTTCCCACAACGACGCGAACTCCTCGGCCCGGTCGGTCGCCACCCGTTGACCCTCTTCAGTCAGCCGGTACACCCGGCGGCCGTCCTGCTCCTGGGCTCGGACCAGTCCCTCGTCCTCGAGCTGCTGCAGCGTCGGGTACACCGAACCCGGGCTCGGCTTCCACGCGCCGCCGCTGCGCTGACTGATCTCCTGGATGATCTGGTACCCGTGCATCGGCTGTTCGGCCAGCAGCGCGATCACCGCGGAGCGGACATCGCCACGGCCGGCGCGCTGCCCCCGGTGAGGCCGCGGGCCCTTCTCCCAGGGATCACCGCCGCCGGGCGGACCCCAGTTCCAACCGCGCGCGCCCTGCCAAGGTCCGCGTTGTTGTCCCCGGGCCCCGCCGAAACCACTCTCGGCAAAGGTCTTTCGGAGCCATCCCGGCAGATCCCAGTCGGCTCCGCCGTCACAGGCATAGGCACTCATCGGTCCTCCTGACGATCGGTTGCGATACTTCGACGATATATCGCGATACAGCGCTGTCAAGGGCGTCGAGCGACAACGGAGGAAAGTTCAGGGACACCCTGGTGTGGACCCTGACGACTGCCGCGGTAGGTCAGGGGCGCGGCTCGTCCGACAGGATCAGCGGATCGCCGGGGGAGGGCGCATCCATCGTGCGCTCGTCCTGCACCTGGACCTCGATCCGTGCACGATGCGCCGCGGGATGCCAGATCTCCTCGAAGGGTCCGGCCACTGAGCCGCCGGCCCGGCGGCCACGATCACGGGTGGTGAGCCAGGCCAAGCCGCCCATGATCCCGCCGAAGACGACCACGACAATGATGGCCGGAACCAGGTAGTCCACGCCTCGAGCGTAGGCCCACCGGGCAGATCCGCGAGGGGTCAGGAACCGAACAGGGTCTGGCAGGCGGGGACCGCCCGCACCGCCTGCCGAACCTCGGGCGTCGGTTCGAAGTTGGCAATGCCGAGACCAGCGGTGGCCGTCTGGAAGTCGGCGAGGAACTGGTTGCCGGCAGCCTGATCGTTGGGATCGAGCTGCAGGGCTTTCTGTCCGTACTCGGTGAAGACCGGACCACCCTGCTGCATGTTCGCCTGCAGTTGCTGGGCGACCTGGTCCCCACCCTCGAAGGTGGGTGGCGGAAGCGCCGCCAGCTTCGCGCCGGTGTCGGTCAGCGCAGTGCCGATGCTGGTCATCTGTTCGCTGAGCTGCTGCACCGAGGAAATCGAGGACGCTCCGCTCTGCAACTCCCCGAGCGGGCCCATTCCGGTGCAGAACGTGTCGAACCAGGTGGCCGTCTGCGGGTCCAACTCGGTGGTGTCCCCGCCGATCGTGATCGCCGACGTGCTCGTCGCGGACAAACTCGACGCGGCGGCGGTGGAGGAAGCGGCACTCGACGAGGCGGCGGTGGAGGAGATGGGACTCGGAGATACGGCACTGGTCGCTGCGGCCGTTGTGCTACTCGCTGTGTCGCTCGATGAACTGCATGCCGCCAACAGAACCGCGGCGGCGACAATGCCGGCGACCATCGACGCTCGCTTCATGGCTGAGATCTCCTAGGGGTTGCCGAGTTCCGGACACCCTAACGTGCCGAAGTGGGTCGACGAGAAACGGCTTGCACATTCCACCCGTGACCAGCCATTTCGCCGGACAATGATGGTCGGGAAAGCCGCAATTGGTGACGGCAATGTTGTTACTGGTGCAAATACACCATTCAGTTTCAATCCGGCCACGCCATCTGCAGCAATTCCGCCCGCCGCCGGGTGCGAAACTCTTGGTCGGCGCGGGTCGCCCCCCCGGCGAGCGCCTCGTCGAGCGCGCCGACGGCTTCGGCGTACCGGCCCTGGCGAGCGAGCAGTTCGGCACGGACGGCATGCCAACGGGCAGTGTGCGGGAGATCGCCCATCAGAGCGAGACCGGTTGCGGCACCTTGTGCCTCGGCCGCCGCAACAGCACGGCCCAGACCTGCTGCCTCGTTCGGCGCAATGCTCAGGAGCAGCTCGTACAACCGAAGGATCTCGTCCCAGTCGGTGGATTCATAGCTGGTCGCCCTCGCGTGTTCGGCAGCGATCGCGGCCTGGAGTTGGTAGGCGTCCGCCTGCTGCTGCGACCGCAGCAGGGAGTCGTTCAGCAACTCGATACCGCGCTCGATGGCCGCGGCGTCCCACCGGCTGCGGTCCTGGCGGTCGAGCGTGACGACGGTGCCGGCTGCATCGAGCCTGGCGGGTCGGCGGGCCTCGGTGAGCAACAGCAAAGACAGCACAGCGGTCGGCATGAGTTGATCCGGGAGCAGCACATGCAGCAGCTCGGCCAACCGGATCGCCTCGGCGCAGGCGTCGATGTCGTAGAGATCGGCGCTGTCAAGTGGTGCGTGCCCCGCCGTGTACAGACTGTGGATCACGCCGCAGACCGCCGGCAGTCGGTCCGCCAGTTCGGGCTCCGACGGCACCCGGTAGGGGATGTTCGCGGCCGCGATCTTGTGTCTGGCCCTGGTCAGACTCTTCTTCGTCGCGGCCTCGGTGGTCAGCAGCACGCCGGCGATCTGCGCGGGGGAGAGACCGCACAAGGTGCGCAGGGCGAGGGCAACCCGCGTCGGCGGGGACAACGTCGGGTGGCAGCAGATGAAGATCAATCGCAACTGGTCGTCGTGCACGACTCCGTCGGGCGGCAGGTCGGACCTGGACAACTCCATCATCAACAGTCCGTCCCGTTCCTTGCCCGCCCGATCCCGCTCGCGACGAATCATGTCAACGGCCTTTCGTCGGGCGGTGACGGTCAGCCAGGCTCGCGGTTCGGGCGGCGGCCCCGTCACCGACCACGCGGTGAGCGCGGCCAACGTTGCCTCCGAGACGGCATCCTCGGCGATCTGCACGTCGCCGACGGTTCGGATCAGGGTCGCCAGAATGCGTGCACCCTCGACCCGAACCGTCTCGGCGAGCCCGTCGAACTCACCCACCACAGTCGCTCATCTCGATGCGATGACCGGGCGGACCTCGACTGCGCCGTTCCAGGCCGCCGGCAGCTCGGCGGAGATGGCCACCGCCTGATCGAGGTCGTCGGCCTCGATGAGGTAGAAGCCGGTCAGAGCCTCCTTGGTCTCTGCGTAGGGGCCGTCGGTGGTGATCACCGGGCCACCACGGGCTCCCTGGACCCGGACCACCGTTGCCGTGCTGGTCGGGTGCAGGACGACGCTCGCCCTGATCGCATCGGCGTTCTGCACGGCGAACTGCCGGTACTCGGCCAATTCATCGGCCTGTTCTGGTGCCCACCAATCCACATCGGCGCTGTAGACGAGGGCTAGGTACTCGGCCATCGGACTTCTCCTTTGTTCCTGTCAGGTCCCACTGTGGTCCCTCATCACAAGAACGAACGGGAAGCCCCCGAAAAGGACACATCGAGCGACCGGATTCTGCCGATGGAAGCCGGCACCCGACGGACGGGATGACATCGGCTTCATCCGACTGAACTCGACCACCCGGGTTGGAAACGCTGAGGATCTGCGGCCGGTC
>Ga0164306_10001610_pt1 | contig 10092 bp, 4 predicted proteins | sample Whisoiple_242_MG_FD_110213 | JGI IMG/M metagenome (GOLD analysis project Ga0164306, IMG submission 110213) | Soil microbial communities amended with fresh organic matter from upstate New York, USA - Whitman soil sample_242_MG | ecosystem: Environmental > Terrestrial > Soil > Unclassified >... | reverse complement strand
CGCACCATCCGGGTGGCCTGCACCCGCGGACCGAGGTGGGCCAGGGTGTGCCGGACGGTGTCCACCCAGCCCTCGGGCATGCCGACGGCGTTGCGCCGGTAGAACAGCGGCGCGACCCGCTTCTCGATCAGGTCGTACAGGGCGGCCGCCTCCAGGTCGTCACGCCGCCGTTCGTCGCCGACCCCGTCCGCGGTGGGGATCGTCCAGCCGTCGTGTCCGTCGTACAGCTCGTCCCACCAGCCGTCGGAGATGGACAGGTTCAGCGCGCCGTTCAGCGCCGCCTTCATCCCGGACGTGCCGGACGCCTCCTGCGGGCGGATCGGGTTGTTCAGCCAGACGTCGGCGCCGGCGCACAGCACGGCGGCCATGCCCATGTCGTAGTCGGGCAGGAAGACGATGCGATGCCGGATCGAGCGGTCGTCGGTGAACCGGACCATCTCCTGCATGTACCGCTTGCCACCGTCGTCGGCGGGGTGGGCCTTGCCGGCGACGACGATCTGCACCGGCCGCTGCGGGTCCAGCAGGATCGAGCGCAGCCGGTCCGGGTCCCGCAGCATCAGGGTGAGCCGCTTGTAGGTGGACACCCGCCGGGCGAAACCGATGGTGAGGATGTCCGGGTCCAGGATCGACTCGGTCCACTCCAGCTCGGCGATGGTGGCGCCGCGCTGCAGCTGGGACTTGCGCACGGTGGCCCGGGCCAGCTCCACCAGCCGGCGACGCAGGGTGTTGCGCAGGTGCCACAACCGGTCCCGGGACACCCGGTCCGCGGACGGCCAGGTTTCCGCCGACGCCAGGTCGTGCCAGTCGGCCATGTCACCGGCCACGTCGTACATCTCCCGGGCCGCCCAGGTCGGCAGGTGCACCCCGTTGGTCACCGACCCGATCGGCACCTCGTCCGGCTCGAATCCCGGGAACAGGCCGGCGAACATGTTGCGGGACACCTTGCCGTGCAGCTTGGCCACGCCGTTCGCGCGCTGCGCCAGCCGCAGCCCCATGTGCGCCATGTTGAACCGGCCCGGGTCGTCCTCGCCGCCCAGCGCCAGCACCTGGTCGACCCCGAGGCCGGGCAGCATCCGTGACGACCCGCCGTCGTCCCCGTCCAGATAGTGCCGGACCAGATCGACCGGGAACCGGTCGATGCCGGCCGGCACCGGGGTATGGGTGGTGAACACGGTGCCGGCGCGCACCGCGGACAGCGCCTCGGCGAAGGTCAGTCCGGAGTCGGCGATCAGTGCCCTGATCCGTTCCAGGCCGAGGAACCCGGCGTGCCCCTCGTTCATGTGGAACACCTCGGGAAACGGGTGGCCGGCCAGGCCCGCGTAGGCGTTGACCGCCCGGACCCCACCGATGCCCAGCAGCATCTCCTGCTTGATCCGGTGGTCCTGGTCGCCGCCGTAGAGCCGGTCGGTGGTGGACCGCAGGCCCTCGTCGTTGTCCTCGTTGTCGGCGTCCAGCAGCAGCAGCGGCACCCGGCCCACCTGGGCGCACCAGATCCGCGCGGTCAGCAGCCGATCACCCGGCATGGACACGGTGACCGCCAGCTGCCCGCCGTCCGGACCCAGCACCCGGTCGATCGGCAGGCCCTGCGGATCGTGCGCCGGATAGTGCTCCTGCTGCCAGCCGTCCGGCGACAGCGACTGCCAGAAGTATCCGTACCGGTAGAGCAGGCCGACGCCGATGATCGGCACACCCAGATCGGACGCGGACTTGAGGTGGTCGCCGGCCAGGATGCCCAGGCCGCCGGAGTAGTTCGGCAGCGCCTCGGTGACGCCGAACTCCATCGAGAAGTACGCGATTGCCGCCGGATAGCGCGCACCGGCCGCCATTTGCTGCTGGTACCAGCGGGAATCGGTCAGGTAGTGCTCGAGATCCGCTGCCAGGCCGTGCATCCGGGCCAGGAACGCCTGGTCGGCGGCCAGCTCGTCCAGTCGGGCCACCGACACCGCGCCGAGCAGCTTGACCGGGTCGCCCTCGAACCGGGTCCACAGCGCTCGGTCGATGTCGGCGAACAGATCCTGGCTGGACGGGTGCCAGGCCCAGCGCAGGTTCCGGATCAGCGGCCCGAGAGGTTGCAACGCGGGGGGGAGTTGGGGCCGGACGGTGAATCGACGCAGTGCCTTCACGGTGGTATTCAACCCCACCACCTGCACTGCGGCCCATCGGTCGGACCGGTAGGTTGGCCGCGTGGCGGACCGACTCGAGGACATCGACGCGGCACGCTTCGGCTCTGCCCGGCCGATCGCCGGCAGCGAGAACGACCGCCAGTGGTACAAGCGGGCGGTCTTCTACGAGGTGCTGGTCCGCGCGTTCGCCGACTCCAACCAGGACGGCACCGGGGACCTGCGCGGACTGATCGACAAGCTGGACTACCTGGCCTGGCTGGGCGTGGACTGCCTGTGGCTGCCACCGTTCTACGACTCGCCGCTGCGCGACGGCGGCTACGACATCAGCGACTACCGCAAGGTGCTGCCGGAGTTCGGCACCGTCGAGGACTTCGTGGCGCTGCTGGACGGCGCGCACGAGCGCGGCATCCGGGTGGTCACGGACCTGGTGATGAACCACACCTCCGATCAGCACCCGTGGTTCCAGGAGTCCCGGCGCCACCCGGACGGCCCCTACGGCGACTACTATGTGTGGGCCGACGACGACACCGGCTACCCCGAGGCCCGGATCATCTTCGTGGACACCGAGCCGAGCAACTGGACCTTCGACCCGGTCCGCAAGCAGTACTTCTGGCACCGTTTCTTCGCCCACCAGCCGGACCTGAACTACGAGAACCCGGCCGTCGGCGAGGAGATGATCGACATCCTGCGGTTCTGGCTGGACCTGGGCATCGACGGGTTCCGGCTGGACGCGGTGCCCTATCTGTACGTACGGGAGGGAACCAACGGGGAGAACCTGCCGGAGACCCACGAGTTCCTCAAGCGCTGCCGCAAGGTGCTGGACACCGAGTACCCGAACGCGGTGCTGCTCGCCGAGGCCAACCAGTGGCCGGCCGACGTCGTCGACTACTTCGGGGAACCGGCAGTGGGCGGCGACGAGTGCCACATGTGCTTCCACTTCCCCTTGATGCCACGCATTTTCATGGCAGCCCGGCGGGAGCAGCGGTTCCCGATCTCGGAGATCCTGGCGCAGACACCGGCGATCCCGGAGAGCGGCCAGTGGGGCATCTTCCTGCGCAACCACGACGAGCTGACGCTGGAGATGGTCAGCGACGAGGATCGGGACTACATGTGGGCCGAGTACGCCAAGGACCCGAGGATGAAGGCGAACATCGGCATCCGCCGGCGGCTGTCCACCCTGCTGGAGAACGACACCAACCAGCAGGAGCTGTTCACCGCGATGCTGCTGTCGCTGCCCGGATCCCCGGTGCTGTACTACGGCGACGAGATCGGCATGGGCGACAACATCTGGCTCGGCGACCGGGACGGGGTACGGACCCCGATGCAGTGGTCACCGGACCGCAACGCCGGGTTCTCCCGCTGCGACCCGGCCCGGCTGTACCTTCCGGCGATCATGGACCCGGTTTACGGGTACCAGACGGTCAACGTCGAGGCACAGATGAACTCGACCTCCTCGCTGCTGCACTGGACCAGGCGCATGATCGAGATCCGCAAGCGGTACGCCGCGTTCGCCGTCGGCGACTTCACCGACCTCGGGGGTTCCAATCCCTCGGTGCTCTCCTACACGCTGCATGCCGAACAGGACGCCGGCGGCATCAGCGGACCGGCCCACACCGTGCTGTGCGTGAACAATCTGTCCCGTTTTCCGCAACCGGTCGAACTCGATCTGCGCGATCATTTCGGCGCGGTGCCCATCGAACTGACCGGCGGTACCAGATTTCCCAGGATCGGACAGTTGCCCTATCTGCTGACGTTGCCCGGCCATGGGTTCTACTGGTTCGACATCACCGGCGAAGCGCAGGTGACATGACGATGGACAACTCCGATCACGTCGGGGTACCGGACGGCGACCTGCTCCCGCTGCTGACCGAGTACCTGCCGCACCAGCGGTGGTTCGCGGCCAAGGGCCAGGAGCTGCAGGCGGCCGACCACCGGATCCTCCGGCGCACCGTCATCGCACGGGACCTGTACGACGCCGACCTCGAGCAGGTGCTGCTCGAGGTCACCACGGCCACCGGCGTGGACGTGTACCAGCTGTGGGTGGGCTGGACGTGGCACGTGCCGGAACAGGTGGCGCACGCGACGATCGGCTCCGTCGACGGCCGCACCGCCTACGACGCGCTCGCCGACATCCACCTGACCGACCTGCTGTTGCAGTCCATCGACCAGGGCCGGGATTTCGGTGGGGGCCTGCGCGCTGTCCGCGAACCGGACGCGGTCATCGACACCGCGGCCGAGGGCCTGGTGATCGGCGTCGAGCAGTCCAACACTTCCGTGGTGTACGGACATTCCGCCATCCTCAAGGTGTTCCGGCGGCTGGATGCCGGGCCCAACCCGGACGCCGAGGTGCACAGGGCGCTGCACGCGGTCGGCTCACGACACATCGCGCAGCCGTTCGGTGAGATCGTCGGCACGGTTGCTGACGCCGGAAGTGACACGGCCGGCGAGGAACACCGCGGTGACACCACCATGGCCCTGCTCACCGAGTTCTTCGCCAACAGCGCCGACGGATGGGCGATGGCCACCGCCAGCGTGCGGGACCTGATGAGCGAGGGCGACCTGCGCGCCGACGAGGTGGGCGGCGACTTCGCCGCCGAGGCGTACCGGCTGGGCGAGGCCGTCGCCGCGATGCACGGCGAGCTGCGGCGGGCGTTCGGGACGACGGTGGCCTCGGGTGCGGAACTGTCGACGATCCTCTCGTCGATGCGCGCCGAGGCGGCCGCGGCGGCCGATCGGCTTGCCTCGCTGGCCGAACACCGGACGGCGATCCTGGCGGCGTTCGACCGGGCCGGCGACCACGCCGCCGGGCTGAACCTGCAGCGGATCCACGGCGACCTGCATCTGGGGCAGGTGCTGCGCACGCTGGACGGCTGGAAGATCATCGACTTCGAGGGCGAGCCGGCCAAGCCGCTGGCGTTCCGGCGCGCCCCGCACAGCCTGTTGCGGGACGTCGCGGGCATGCTCCGGTCGTTCGACTACGCCGCCCGCGGCCAGACGCTGAGCCCGCACACCGACGCGCAGCACCGGTACCGGGCCGCCGAGTGGGCCACCCGCAACCGCACCTCGTTCTGCGACGGGTACACGGCCGTGGCGGGGACCGACCCGCGGCAGGCGGACAGCATGTTGCGGGCGTTCGAGCTGGACAAGGCGATCTACGAAGTTGCTTACGAACATGGACACCGACCGCTGTGGGAAGCCATTCCGCTGCAGGCCGTTGCCGCACTCATCAACCCCGGAGGTAGCGCGTGACCACCAACAACACCCCTGATCCGGGCACTGACGGCGCTGTGGCCGGCTCGGGCGCACCGGACCCGGCCACCCCGGCCAAGACCACCCGCACCCGCCGCGCGGCGGCACCCGGGAAGCCGGCCGCGGCCAAGGCCGACGGCGACGCCCCGGCCAAGACGCCCGCGAAACGCGCACCCCGCAAGGCGGCTGCCAAGGCCGACGGCGACGCTCCGGCCAAGACGCCCGCGAAACGCGCACCTCGCAAGAAGGCCGCATCCGCCGCCGAATCGCCGGTGGCCGGTGGCGCCGTCGACACTCCGCTGGCACCGGACGAGCCGACCGCGACCCAGGTTGTCGAGGTCGCCCCGACTGCCCAGATTCTGGAACCGACGCCAGCCGCCGAACCCACCACCGACGAATACGAGAAGCTGATCGGCGGCGACACACACAACCCGCACGGCATTCTCGGCGCGCACCCGCGGGGCGACGGGCACACGGTGATCCGCACCCTGCGGCACGACGCGAAGGGTGTCACCCTGCTGCACGAAGGCGTCCAGACGCCGTTCGAGCACGTCCACGGCGGGGTGTTCAGCGCCGTCATCGACGGCCCGGTCACCGACTACCGGATCCGCGTCGACTACGGGCAGGGAGCCGTCTACGAGGTCGATGACCCGTATCGCTGGCTGCCCACGCTCGGCGAGATCGACCTGCACCTGATCGGCGAGGGCCGGCACGAGAACCTCTGGGAGGTCCTCGGCGCGCACGTGCGCACCTACGACACGCCCGGTGGCCCGGTGACCGGGACGTCGTTCGCGGTGTGGGCGCCCAGCGCCCGCGGTGTGCGGGTGACCGGGGACTTCGACTACTGGTCCGGTGCGGGCACCCCGATGCGCTCGCTGGGTTCCTCGGGCGTCTGGGAGCTGTTCGTACCCGGCATCGGCGACGGCACGCGGTACAAGTTCCAGATCCTCGGGCAGGACGGGGTGTGGCGGGAGAAGTCCGACCCGTTCGCGTTCGCCATCGAGGTGCCGCCGGCGACCGCGTCCGTGGTCACCGAGTCGACCTACGAGTGGGCCGACGAGGACTGGATCACCCGGCGCGGCGAGACCGATCAGTTGACCTCGCCGCTGTCGATCTACGAGATCCACGCGGGATCCTGGAAGTCGGGTATCGGTTACCGGGAGATGGCCGACGCGCTGATCGAGGAGCTGGCCGTGACCGGCTTCACCCACGTGGAGTTCCTGCCGCTGGCCGGCCACCCGTACGCGCCGTCCTGGGGCTACCAGGTGACCTCCTACTACGCGGCGGACTCCCGGTTCGGCTCGCCCGACGACCTGCGCTACCTGATCGACCGGCTGCACCAGGCCGGCATCGGCGTGATCATGGACTGGGTGCCGGCGCATTTTCCGAAGGACGAATGGGCGCTCGGCCGGTTCGACGGCACGTCGCTGTACGAGCACGCCGACCCGCGGCGCGGTGAGCAGCCGGACTGGGGCACCTTCGTGTTCGACTTCGGCCGGCGGGAAGTGCGCAACTTCCTCGTGGCCAACGCGCTGTACTGGTTCGAGCAGTTCCACGTCGACGGGCTGCGGGTGGATGCGGTCGCCTCGATGCTGTACCTGGACTACTCCCGCGAGGACGGGCAGTGGCTGCCGAACATCTACGGCGGCAACGAGAATCTCGACGCGGTGGCCTTCCTGCAGGAGACGAACGCGACGGTCGGCAAGCGGGTCCCCGGCGCGCTGATGATCGCCGAGGAATCGACCGCGTGGCCGGGGGTCACCCGGCCCACCCACCTGGGCGGCCTGGGTTTCCATCTGAAGTGGAACATGGGCTGGATGCACGACAGCCTGGGTTACATCTCCCGGGACCCGGTGTACCGGTCCTGGCATCACAACGAGATGACGTTCTCGCTGATGTACGCGTTCTCCGAGCAGTTCGTGCTGCCGATCTCGCACGACGAGGTGGTGCACGGCAAGGGGTCGCTGTGGTCGAAGATCCCCGGTGACGAGTGGCAGAAGGCGGCGACCCTGCGCACGTTCTTGGCGCACATGTGGGCACACCCGGGCAAGCAACTGCTGTTCATGGGTCAGGAGCTGGGCAACCCCTGGGAGTGGAACGAGGCGATCCAGCTGCCCTGGCAGCTGCGCGATTACCCGCTGCACAGCGGGATCCGTTCTCTGGTCGGTGACCTGAACCGGGTCTACCGGTCGAACCCGGCCCTGTACACGCAGGACTTCACCCCGAGCGGATTCACCTGGCTGGATGCCAACGACCGGGAGGGCAACGTGCTGGCCTACCTGCGGTGGGGCAGCGACGGGTCGGTGCTGGCCTGCATCCTGAACTTCTCGCCCATGCCGCACAGCGGATACCGGATCGGATTGCCGTCCGCCGGGGTGTGGCGGGAAGCGGTGAACACCGACTCCGAGCTGTACGGCGGGTCTGGCGCGGGCAACATGGGCGCGGTGATGGCCACCGACCATGCCTCGCACGGCCAGCCGGCGTCGGCGACGATCACCGTCCCACCGCTCGGTGCGTTGTGGTTGGTGCCGGAATCGGAGGAGTAGGCGGCGATTCCGATCGGAGCACGGGCCGGTGGGTCGCGCTGTCCGCGTCCGGGCTCGTCGTGGCCCTGTCGGTCGTGCTGGTGGTCGGGTACGCGGGTTCGGTCGGGCTCGCCGGCACACCACAGGCCGCGGAGCGAATCGATGTCGCCGATGGTGGCGTGCCGATCCGCACTGCGGGTTCGTTCGGTACGCCCACCTCGCCGGACCAGGTCCTTGACCCGTTCCAGAACTCGGCCGACGGCGACCGGGTGGTCGCCGCGGTGTTCGCGGATCTGCAGGAGTTCTGGTCGGCGCAGGTGTCCGCGGCCGGGCGGCCGGCCCTGATTCCGCCGTCTGGTGGGTTCGTGTCGATGGACGGACTCGAGGGTCCGGCCGCGTCCGGTCCCGCCCCCACCAGTGCGTCCGGGACGGCGGGCTCGCCGTCCAGCGCGCTGTGCATCAGCGATCCGGCGCAGATCCTGGGGAACACGTTCTACTGTCCGGCGCAGGACGGCATCGTCTTCGATTCGTCCGCGCTGGTGCCGGTGTTGCTCGGGTCGTACGGCAGCGCGGGGCTGGCGACGGCGTTCGCCCATGAGTTCGGGCACGCGGTGCAGGCGCAGGAGGGCCCGACCGCAGCGGACCGGAAGGCGGATCCGGGTCGGTACCCGGCGATCCTGATCGAGGCGCAGGCGGACTGCGCGGCGGGTGCGTTCCTGGCACACGCGTCATCGGCGGACGCCGGGCGGGTGCACATACCGACAGGCTCGCTGGTGCGCGCGGTGGCACCGCTGCTGGACTTCCGGGACCGGCCCACCGTCTCGCCGTCGGATGCCACCGCGCACGGGTTGGGTCTGGATCGACTCGGGTTCGTGCTGCGAGGGTTTCGCAGCGGCGGCATGTCGTGCTGGGCAATGGGTACCGATGACCTGTCGTTGACGCTGGGTCGAGCGGGGACGGCGACCGGGACCGAACCCCGCTTCGATTCGACGGCGGCCGCTGTCGATGCCGCCGGCACATCGGTGGCCACCCTCGCCGGCGAGCCGGCGGCCGCGCCGGACCCGGCCGACCTGGAGCGTTCGCAGGCCATCGGCCAGTTCGCCGCAGGAGCCGCCGTGGCGCTGGCCACGGGTCGTGCGCTGTACGGGACAGATTCCGGCGCAGCATGTTTCACCGGTGCTTGGGCAGCCTCGGTGTTCGGGTCGGTTGCCCCCGGCCAACTGGGGTCGTGGCCGGGCGACGCCGACGAGGCGCTGGACCTGATTCGTTCGCGGCCGGGCGTGGGCTTCGACGAGTTGGCCGCCTATTCGGACGGATTCAACGGCGGCCGGGCGGCCTGCGGGTGACGCCGGATCAGTACAACGCGGCCGCCAACGCGCGGCGGGCCTTGATCACCTGCGGATCGTCCGGCGGGAACAGCGAGAACAGTTCCACGAGATGCTCTCTGGCGGCGGTCCGATCCTCGTCGGTGGTGCGCCGGACGGTGTCGACCAGTCGTCGGAACGCTGCATCGGCGTCGCCGGCGGCGAGCTGCGCGTCGGCCGCGCTCTTCTGCAGGGCCACGTCGTCCGGCGCGGCATCGGCCCGGTCGATTGTGTCGGCCGGCAGCTTGTCGACCCGTGCCAGCAGCCCGGCCTGCGCGAGCGCGGCCTTGGCCTCGGCATTGGCCGGCTCCACCGCGAGGATCTGCTGGTAGGCCAGTTCGGCCGCCTCGTAGTCGCCACGCGCCAGGGCGTCTTCGGCGGCAACGAACCGCGGATCGTCGGGCTCCGGTTCCGGTTCGGGTTGGCCGCCACCCTCGGCCGCCAACCGCGCCTCCGCTTGTCCGATGCCGGGAAGGTGCTCCCGCAACGCGTCCAGCAATGCCGATATCCATTGCCGCACCTGCGGTTCGGGGAGCGGCACGGTCAACGGTTCGGTGATCGGCTGACCTTGGGCGATCGCGATCACCATCGGGAGTGATTGCACCGCGAATGCCTGGGCGATGCGTGGATTGGCGTCGACGTCGACCCGCCCGAGGATCCACGCGCCACCGGCCGCGGCGGCCAACTTGCTCAAGGTCGCGGACAACGCCTTGCCGGGCTCGGCCCAACTCGCCCACAGGTCGATCACGACCAGCACCTGCGACGAAGCCTGCAGCAGGCTGCCGAACGTCGCCTCGTCGACGTCGACCACGTACGGCGACGCCTGCCCTG